>Ga0335069_10003254_pt1 | contig 24649 bp, 18 predicted proteins | sample Lox_Sample_11_FD_206714 | JGI IMG/M metagenome (GOLD analysis project Ga0335069, IMG submission 206714) | Soil microbial communities from Loxahatchee National Wildlife Refuge, Florida, United States - Lox_Sample_1.1 | ecosystem: Environmental > Terrestrial > Soil > Wetlands | place: USA... | reverse complement strand
TTGCGCGCCTCTCCCAGCCACTCCGAAATCTCGACGTCGCGCTCGAACATTCCGTAATTCGAGTCGGTGATATAAATGGCGCGGATTTCGGGCGAAAGCTCGCGGATCCGCCGCCCGATATACATGATCTCCTCGCGTACACGTTCCTTCGAAAAATTGTGTACCTTGGTGTGATAGCGAGTGCCTTCCACGCAGAAGGTGCAGGTGAACGGGCAGCCGCGGTTGGTTTCGATCATCGGCGCCAGCCGGCCATCGAAAAACTTGTCCTGTACGCCCGTAAGCCACGGGGAAGGCAGATCATTGAGCTCTTTGTGGCGATCCCAGATCGGTTGGCGCAGCACTTCGCCGCCGCGGCGGTACACGCAGGAGGGCAGGTCCTTGTCCGCCATCCGTTCAATGGACTTACCAGCATCAAGAAAGCGCCGAACCAGTTCCGTGGCGAGAAAGTCACCTTCACCCAGCGCGTAGATATCGAGTTCCGGATGGGCCCGAAGGTAGGCGATCTGGCGCTCCGGTTCCAGCGGAAGATTCGGCCCTCCCATCACGATCAGCGTTTCGGGACGCATCTCCTTCACTCGCGCCGCCAGGAAGTGTCCCAGAGACTCGTTCCAAACGTAATTGGTAAACATCAATACGTCGGGTGGAGTTGTCCGAAGGGCCGCCAGAAGGCGGTCCGGATAAGCGAAAACCTGCGATTCCACCTCCGGCAAATCGCGGTCCATGACGGATTTCATATATGCAATGCCGAGCGGCATGGCGTCGTTCGCCAGCACCCCGGAAGAGTTGTAACGCAGATCCGCCAGATAAACCCTGGTGGCCAATAAGCCTCCTCGCTGCGGCCCGGTGTTCTCAAGGGCCGTCGTTGGCGATTGCCGGTTTAAAGCAAGGTTGATGGACCCCAAAACAGAAATCTGCCCCTGCGTTTTCCTGTTCCGTTACGGCAACAGGATGAAGGCAGACCAAGGGCAGACAGGTTGGCCACAAATCTGCACTTCAAATACCGCCGTAAGTCATTGATTCAGGAGCAAGGTAAGCATACGAGGTTGCAATTTCTTGCATACAAAACCGGAGAGAGTTCCGTTCCGGGAGCGCATTCGGCAGAATGGTGGGCCCGGAGGGATTTGAACCCCCAACCAAAGGATTATGAGTCCTCTGCTCTAACCGTTGAGCTACAGGCCCGTCGGTGTTGAATCTAACACATTCTGAACCACGTAGCTGATCAACGGATACCTCCCGGCTCAAGTATGAACCCATCCAACGCCGTCATCTCGCCGAATCCTTGCGAGAATCATCTTGTAACGATATCGTTATAAGCTTGATGGCAGAACCCCGACCCCACCGCAAGAGCCCATGTCAGGCTTCCACTCGGAATGCCCGTTTAATCCAAGGGCAGTGTGACAGTCTCCGTTGTTGTTGATCCGTTTCGGATGAGCCTTGTCCCCGCTGATGACCCTTCTTGCGTAGAGGTGGTACCAGCCGCGGCAGGTTGGGGCGCTGTCCCGGTTGGTATGGCTTGAATCGGGACTACGATCGAAGTAATAGAGTGCGCCGGAAATGCATAACTGAATCGCGGTCCAAAGAACGAAGCGTTTGTCGAAGTGATGGTGACCTCTCCCGGCCCTCCATCGTTAATGCGGCTGTTCGGTTCCACGCCGGCCTGTTGTGCCCAGGTAACGCCTTCATACGTCGGCAGCTCCGTGCCAGGATTCGCATCCACCGCCGTGCCGTTCAGGGTCCAGATCGTTGCCGGCCCGCTGATCGAGTAATTGCCCAGATCAATGGAAGTCTGGACCGGCTGGTCGAAGCTCTTGTTGATTGCCATGATGTACAGGTTCTGACCGCTGTCGTCGAGGCTGCACACCACGTCCAGGTACGGAACATTGGGAACCGCGTCTACCAATCCCACCGAGCGACTCTCGTAGCCCGGAACGCTAACGCTCGAAGTCACCAGGCGGGTCCCAAAGTGCTTGGTATACATTTGCAGCGCGAGCGCCACCGGCTTCGCTACATAAGCATTCTGGCGAACCCCAAGCCAGCCCTGAGCGGCCCCATCGGAAAGTTTGAAAGCGTGAGCACTCATCACGCGCGGGGAATCGATGAAGGCCTTGAGAATATCGGCCGCGTAGATTCCCGAGCCCAGGGTTTTCAGGTGATCGACCCACCGGCTATCGGTTTCGATCTTGAAGCCAGGGCCCCACTCGGTTACTGCCACCGTGATATGCGGAGCGTAAGGGCCGGAGTACGTGTCAATTTCGTGGGACAGGTTGTCCAGGCTCTTCTTCACCAGCAGTGGTGCGGCGAACAGAGTGGAATATACCGTGCGTCCATCCCACCCGGCGTCTTCGATCGGTAGTACCGGGGCAAACGCATTGTGGACGGCGACGAAATCGATCTGCGATCCTGCATTCTGAAGAACCGTTTTCTCCCAGTCCGGATGTATCCGGAAGGCGCTCGGGCTGAGGCTGTATTCGAGGCCCGCACCAAGCTGAATTTGGGGATCGGCTGCGCGCATGGCGGTCGCGAATTGCAGGAACGTTTGCGCGTACTGGTCCGCAGTCCAGTTCGCCCTGGGTGGACTGAATTGTGAGAAGTCGAGATAAAGCTCGTTTCCCACCTCCCACCTCGGAACGCTGTGCCCGGTTGACTTGATGTAAGTGACCCAGTCGGCTGCTTCCTGGGGCGTGCCGCTCAGCACGTTCGCGGTGACCATCAGGTTCGCTCCGGCGGCGTCGGCAAGTTGCAGCGCTTCGTCGGTCCCAAACGCATTGGTGGAGAGCGAACCTCCGGGCATCGTCACCGGCCCGGGCCGATTCTCTGGCGGGCCAATGCCGTCTTTCCAATGGTACAAGTCGGAGAGGATGCCGCCGGGGAATCGCAGCTCCGTAAGTCCCGCGTCCTGCAGGAGGCCGAGAACGCCCGGCGTGATCGCCCGCGCCTGCTCATTCCATACCCCTTGAGCGTCCCATCCCCATTCCACGTTCATTCCATACAAGGTAGGCGGAATTCTCCGGATCTCCGAGGCTGGCGCCACCGCAACGGTGGCTGAAAGCGGTGTCGTCTGTACCTTACTGAGTTGTGCCACCCAGTCCGGCATTACCGTGGTGAGCGAAATGTCATCGAAATAAGCGGCTCCGGAGACGCCTTCTACCGCGCACTCAATCACGATAGTCGTCACCGTGGGGTCGGTGGGTACGTCCATCACATCCTGCAACAGTACCGGCCCTGCTGCTCCGGTCTCCTGCCGAACCTCGCGCAATTCGATCGCGGTTGCACCCAGTGTGTAGACTCGCAGAATGGCGGTTGCGCCGTCTCGTGCCCATAAATATCCGCCGAAGTATAATGGCTTGCTATGCAACGCTGTTACCGGGATAAATTGACCGACGCCGAACATATTCAGCCGGTTCGAAGGGTTGTTGGTCGAGTTGGGCTCGAGTTCCATGCTGAACAGCCCGGTGTTGACGGCGGTGGTTGAGCGGTGGGCGCTCCCCTGCGAAGCTAACGACGGATCAACTACCCAGCCATTGGAAGTTGCGGCTAGCTCGAAGCTGGGATCGGTGACGAGCGAATCGGATTGCGGTGTGACAGGTGGGTGCGCGCCGGTGGAAACGAATAGGCTTGACGATCCTCCGCAACCGATTTGCAGCAAAAAAGCGACCAGCAGCAACCAGAGGCCGCACGTTGACTGCCACGGTCGTTGCCGCAAGCTCGCTCTTGTCCGTTCCAGCTTCAGATTTTCCCCCACCCGGATAGTTGCCTCATTCTGTAGCGGTTTCTTCAAAAATCAAACCCGATTCTCAACCAAAGTCTCTCGTTAGTTCTTACTTTCGTCGAAAATGCTTCTTCAGGAAATTCCAGAAGTTCACAATGCCTTCGCTAGGTTTCGTACCCCACGTAGCCTGGTCCTCGCACGCCGGGCTCGAAGAGCGGCCAGAGGTCGCGGTCGCGGACCCGTCGGCGCGATTGCACCCAGGATCGACGCGCGAGGGTTTCGGGGAGCATGGAAAGATTCCACACGAAGGCTCTGACTTTGGCCCGTCGTGGCGGACGCAGCACGGCATCGGCTGCGGCCATTCCACAATAGGGAAGCACGTATCGCAACACGTTGCCTGCTTCGTAATTGATCAGGGCAGACCGCAGGCGATTGCGGTAGAGGAAATATGCCATGCGCTCGTTGCCCGCCAACGTGCCGTGCACGTTGTGTTCAGCAACCGCCTCCGGATTGAAAGCGAACCGGAAGCCCAACACATTCGCCCGCCAGCCATAGTCGCAATCCTCGTGAATCACGAACATCGACTCGTCGAATCCGCCGATTACTTCCGCCGCTTCGCGCCGGATCATCAGGGCGGAACTTCCTGCCCACAGGCAACGCTGCCACTGCACATGTCTTCCGACAAGATCGCCGATTCCGCGGTCCCATGCGATGCCAAAGCGGTTCATGGCTCCGGACGTGGCGTTCAGCATCTCCGGGCGGGAGGCGTAGACCAATTTGCCACAGCAAATGTCGATTCCGTTTGCGACCATGAAGCCCTGCTGGCGTTTGGCCCAGTCAGGCGCCAACTGCACGTCGGAGTCGACAAGCACGATCCAGGGCGAGGTTCCGGCCGCAATGCCGATGTTGCGGCTGGCCGCGGGCCCGGAGTCGCTGGTTTTGACAATTACTCGTGCGGCGGGAAAGGTGCTCTGCACGAAAGCGGGGGTTCCGTCAGTGGATAAACCGTCTACTACGGTCAGCGTGGAGCCGGCGACGTTCTGCTCACCGATGGAGCGCAGCGTGCCTTCAATGATGTTCCGGTTGTTGCGCGTACAAACGACAAAATCAATGGGGCCGGTATTCATGCAATACACTTTGGAAAGAAATCGGGGCCCTCAAGCAAATGCGCGAGCGAGGCACAAGCGGAAACTCCAAGTGGTAAAGCCAAGCTAAACCTATCAGCTTTCATCCCTTCGAATTTCCACTGCACCCCGCTGCATCGGTTTCCTGGGCGCGAAGCCCTTGATGTAGGCAAGCGTTTAACGTCGAGCCAAACGCTTTCGCCAACCACATGCCGCTCCAGCGAACAGGCCGCCAAGCAGAAGTTGCATGCTGGCCGGCTCCGGAGTAATCGCCTGCGGGACCGCGTTGATCTGGTTCAGGGTCAACGAGAATCCGAGTTGAGTCGGAGAAATCGTCTGTGCGCTGCCGATTGTGAAGTCGAACACCAGCGGGTTCAAAAGCTGGAGAAGCGCTGGATCGGTTACGGTTCCATTGGCCACGCCAGTGGAACCCACCAGAAAGTCCCCGCCTGACACCGCTCCGGAGAGCCCGTTAAGGGTAAGAACCCCACTCTCGCTGAACGCGCCATTGGCTCCCATTAACAGGCTGTTTGGCGGCGGCGATCCCAAGTCGAACAGCGCCACCGACCCGAGCAGGTTCGACCCAGAATCGAATACGTTCACGATCTCGCTGCCGCGGACGTCAAACGCTTCAATGGCGAAAGTGGTTGAGTCAACCACGAGTGTTCCGGTGATTGATCCAGAAGACGAAACGATGGTCGTGGCATTTGCGGCAACCGCCAGCGCGCAGAACAGAGCGAGTCTGACGATGGTCTTTTTCATTGTCATGCCAAGCTTCCTTGCTTTTAGAAATTTGGATAGTCCGGCCCCCGACACCAGCCGTAACGTTACCGATTTGGAATCTCTTTACTGCAAATCAAGTGCCGAATTGTCCGCATTGGCCGGCATAACAGAAGGGCAAAGTAACTCCTTAATAAAGCGTGACTTGGGCGTCCTTTCAAGGCATTTCCCAAATGCTCGAAAAGGCAATTCGAGACAAAAACATTTCACACCCACGGAAGGGAATTGCCCCGGTTTGAAGGTCGTATTTCTGCTAAGTAACCTCGTGCAGACAGACTCAGTTAGTGATCAAGTACTAACTGCACTGCTCGTTAACAATATCGGCTTAGTCAACTAGAGCGTCTGCAGGTATGAATTGAATGGCAACTTGTTTCAACGAAAGTCGCAAAAGCTTGCGCACCTCTACCTCCTCAAACGCTTTGGTGCGCTGGAAGCTTATGAATTTTCAGCATTAAACCGCATTCTGTTTGGCCGATTACTTGCTCCGTTCCACGGCAAAAGTCTCGTACGTGGGTAAGCTCACTTACTTCAAGAAAAAATAGCGGAATTGCCAAAGGGACAGTTGATTTCTAGATGAGATTCCAGGCCCGGGCATTGGTGCAATTGTCGTCGGTGGTCGACGCCGTGGTTGTAGCCGCGGTGTTTGCCGTCGTTTCTTCGCTCAAGCCGGGACAGCCCCTGGGTGCAACGCTAATCGCCCTGCTGCTGGTGCCTCTTTGGATTGGTCTTCTGCGCTACTTCGGTGTGTACGAATCGCAGCGACTCGGCGGCTGGGTGTCGCTGGCGAGAAAAGTAGCTTCGGCGCATTTCGTTGGCTTGGTGGTCCTCTGCCTGGTTCGTCCTCTTGCTCGAGGCGGCTCATACCGCGAGATTTTGCTCTTCACGGGCTTCTCCTTCGTCCTGCTGACCGCTGAGAAGACGCTGGCACAGGTTCTGCTTCACACGTTGCGCCGGCGCGGACTGGACACCCGCAATGTGTTGGTAGTCGGGAGCCGCGAGACCGCGGACGAAGTGCAACGGAGTTTCCAGCAGCATCAGACCTGGGGATTACGCGTTTCCATGCTGGGAGACGGTCCTCCCGAGGCGCGAACGTTTTATAGCTACCCCGACGGTCGTCCTGTTGGCAGCCAATTGGAAGATGTTCTGCAGGCGCAAGTGGTCGACGAAGTTGTTCTTTCGGTGAGACCCGATACCCTGGCAAGCGAGCAGATGACCATCCACATCTGCGAGCGCTTTGGCATCCTGGCGCGAATCATGTTCGGGGCCGTTTATGGTCAGCCCGAAACCACTCGTGCTGAAGAATTCTGCGGAACCATTAGCTTCGCTGTCGGACCCAGCCGGGATTCCGGCCTCATCGTGAAGCGTGCCGTTGATCTGGTATTGTCCGCGATTCTGATTCTCCTCGCCATGCCGGTAATGGCCATCGTCGCCATCGTGGTGAAGCTCTCTTCAGAAGGTCCGGTGATCTTCAAGCAAACCCGGGTTGGGCTGCGCGGACGAAAATTCACCATGTACAAGTTCCGCACCATGATTACAGGCGCGGAAGCTTTGATGCCGACGCTGGCCTCGCAAACGGTAATGGCAGGCCCGATCTACAAGCAGTTTTCCGATCCGCGCGTAACCGCGGCGGGCCGCTTTCTGCGCCGGTTCAGCCTCGATGAGTTGCCGCAACTTTGGAACATCATGCGCGGCGAGATGAGCCTGGTCGGACCCAGGCCGCTGCCCGTCAGCGAATCGGATGCGATCGCCGGCGAATATCGCCGCCGCTTCAGTATGCGTCCTGGGCTGACCTGTTTCTGGCAGGTCAATGGGCGAAACGATACCGAGTTCTCGATGTGGATGAAGTACGACCTGCAGTACGTCGACCGCTGGTCTTTGCTGCTCGATGCGAAGTTGCTGTTGCAGACTATCCCCGTCGTATTTTCGGGGAGAGGGGCTTATTAATCTTTTGCGCTAGCTTGTTGCTTGCAGGAATCGCGGCTGCACGCCGCGGATGCGGTGGAGAGAACGTATTAACGAGGGGAAATGCGAGTCGGGCTTTACTATCCGTGGATCTATCTCACCAGTGGCGCTGAGCGCGTCATCCTGGAGTTGAGCGGGCGGAGCCGGCATGAGTGGACGCTGTTCACGAGCCACTTTGCGCCGGCGCAAACGTTCCCGGGATTTGCGGAGAGGAAGGTCGTGGAACTGGATCGCGTTCCGGTGGATCGCTCCATCGGCGCCGTGGCCAGGGCCGCGGCTAAAGTGATGCAGCTCCGTTTGCCGCTCGAAGAACTCGATGCGCTCGTCGTGGTTTGCGAAGGAGTCGGCGATCTGGTGACGTTCCGCAACCACCGCATACCTTCGCTGTGTATCTGCCTCACGCCCCTACGTCTGGTCTTCGATCCCGAATACCGGGAAAGGACGCGGAACGGTCGCGGGCCACTGGCGCGTCTGGCCGTTGCTGCCGGCTCCCTCGCTTTTCGCGAGATCGACCGCCGTGCGTGGCGCCATTACCGCCGGATCTTCTGCATCAGCGAGGAAGCCAAGCGGCGCGCTTCCGCCGGCCGTTTGGCCTCGGATGATCGAATGGAAGTGCTGCACGTCGGTCTGGGAGTAGATTCCGCTCAGCCGAGCGACATCTTCGAGCCTTTCTTCCTGATCGCCGGAAGAATGATGTGGACGAAGAATATTCAGCTCGGAATTGAAGCGTTTCGCCAACTTTTGCGCACCACTCCCGCCGCGAAGAATTTTCGCCTGGTTATTGCAGGCATTGTGGACAAGAAGAGTGAGCCCTATCTCGAACAATTGCGCGCCCATGCAGAAGGTTTGCCGGTCGAGTTCCGGGTGTTTCCCAACGACGCCGAGCTGAAGGAGCTTTACCGCACCTGCTACGGTTTGCTCTTCACCGCATTCAACGAGGATTGGGGCATCGTGCCCCTCGAAGCCATGGCCTTCGGCAAGCCGGTCGTGGCCGTCAACCGCGGGGGACCGCGCGAAACTGTTGTTTCCGGCGTGAACGGCTTCCTCGCGGAGCCGGTTGCCGAGGAATTTGCCTCCGCCATGGCGGATCTGGTGAATCATCCCGATGAGGCTCGCCGCATCGGGGCGCGGGGATACGAGCATTCCCGCCGCTATTCGTGGTCTAAGTTTACAGAGCGTATCGATGAAGCGATCGATGCTTTACGAGTCGCCCGTGACGGCGCCTCGGAGTCCCTCCCCGTGGGCCAGAAACTAGGATCGGCAGTAGAGATTGCGAGGAATGAAGGATGACGAGCGTTTATCTTGCGGACCTGCGTTACAACTACCTGGGCGTTCTCGCCAACGATTGCATGCCGCTCGGCGTGGCCTACATGAAAGCGGTCATGGACCGCGATATGCCGGAAGTCACCTCCCGGCTGTTCGCTTATCCCGACCGCTTGCTCGATGCCATCAAGCAAGCGCCCCCCGACGTGTTGATGCTCAGCAATTACACCTGGAACGAGAATCTGAGCTTTCATGTCGCTAAACTTGCCAAGCGCGCCAAGCCGGATATGTTCGTGGTCATGGGAGGCCCCAATATTCCCATCGAAGACGATCGGCGAATCGCTTATTTCACCGAGCATCCGGAAATCGATCTCTACGTTCTCGGCGAGGGCGACTACTTGGCCGCGGAAGCGGTGCGTCACTACCTGGCGGTCGACAAAGACATCCGCAAGCTGGGAACCCGCGAGATCCCCTCGTGTCTTTATCGCGACTCCGACGGTACCGCCATTCTGCAGAAGATGTGGGCTCGCAAGGCCGACATTCCGGAAATCCCGTCGCCGTTTCTCTCCGGGATTCAAGACGAGTTCTTCGATGGCGCGCTCGCTCCCATGATCGAGACCAACCGTGGCTGCCCGTTCACCTGCACCTTCTGTGTGCAGGGCACGAGCTGGTACACCAAGGTTCATAACTTCGATATCGAACGCATCAAGGAAGAGATCACTTACATCGCGCGCAGGATCAAGGAGCGCAGCCCCTCGATGGGCACGCTGCGCATTGCCGATTCCAACTTCGGCATGTTCGAGCGCGACGTGGAAATCTCCGAGCACATCGGCAAAACCCAGCGGGATTTCGGCTGGCCCTCCTACATCGACGCCACTACCGGCAAGAACCGTGCCGACCGCATCGTCAGGTCGGTTGAGAAAGTCAGCGGAGCGCTGGTGGTATATCAGGCTGTGCAGTCGCTCGACGACAACGTGCTCAAAAACGTAAAGCGCTCCACCATCAAGCTGGAAGCCTACGAACAATTGCTGATGTACATCCGTGGACGCGGTCTGCGTTCCAACTCCGACTTAATCCTCGGATTGCCCGGAGAAACCCTGCAATCGCACGTCAGCTCCATCCACAAGCTGCTCGATGGCGGCGCCAGCCAGGTGACCAACTTCCAGCTCTTGCTGCTGAAAGGATCGGAGCTGGAAACGCTGGAGTCGCGCAAACAGTTCAAGTTCAACACCGCTTTTCGCATCGGACCGAAAAACTTCGGCGTCTACGGCGGCGAAAAGGTTATGGATATCGAGGAGGTGGTCGTCGAGACCGATACCCTGACCTTCGACGATTACCTGCAGTCGCGAAAGTTCGCCCTGGTGAGCGCCGCTTATTGGCGGGACAACCTGCTCGAAAACATCCTTGAGTTCATGCAGGGCTTCGGGGTTCGCCGCTCGCAGTGGCTGGACCGCGTGTTGGAATTGATGGAAGGCGATACAGGCAAGGTGCGCGAATTCCTTGACAATTTCCTCCAGGAGACGCGCAACGAGCTCTATCCCACGCGCGAGGCGCTTTTCGAAGGATATTCGAGCGATGAGGCGTTCCCCAAGCTATTGCGCGGTGAGGTTGGCGATAACCTGATGCACAAGTATCGTGCCATCGCCAGCTTCCACATCTGGCCCGAAATTCTCGAACTTGGAGCCGCAGCCGCGCGCCAATTGCTGGAAGAACGCAATATCGAAGACGAACTGCCGGACTTCCAGTGCTTCTGGACCAGTCTCACGCGATACGTCTTTGCCTCGCACGCCTACGGGCACACCATCGACGAGGTCGTCGCCCCCGGAATCGCCATGTTGGATTACGATATCCAGAAGTGGGTGTCGGATGGAGCTCCCAAAGATCCTGCGCCTTATCGGCTCACCGAACCGCAGGAGTTCGAATTCAAGGTGTCTGCCACCGGCGAGCGCGAATTGCGCAAGGCCTTCCAGGTGTGGACGGCCGACATCAAGGGACTTAGCAAGCTGGTGACTCGCATCCAGTTGGCCTGGCAGGTGCGGAATTGCACCCCGCTGGCTTCCGACGTCGCACAAGAGGGGGTAGTGGCCTGAAAGACCTGCAAAAAATATTCGGGAGAGCAGCGCGCCCTTTTGCAACGAGGGCGGCCATGCTGGTGTTTGTGGTGGCGATGTCGTGGATCGGACTCCACGGACAGAGCGCTGCGCCCGCCGCGCAGGAGACTTCTTCGACTGTGAATCCTGCGGCAGTGCCGGAAGGAAACGGTCAGCCCACTCAAGTCAAGGCGGACCTTGCTTCTGGCGCAACCTCCACGCCATCGGATTCTGCGTCCCAGGCGCAACCTCCGCCCGAGTACGTTTTGCAGGCTGGCGACGACATCGAGATCCACGTCTTCAACCTGCCCGAACTAGCGCAAAAACTCAAGATCAGGCCGGATGGACGAATTTCCCTGATGTTGCTTGGCGAGATGGTGGCGGCGGGCAATACGGCTATGTCGCTGGGCGACTCCATTCGCAAAGGGTACAGCACGCACTACCGGAACCCGCAGGTGACGGTTGCGGTGACTTCGTTTGTGAATCAGAACGTCTACGTTGGTGGCGAAGTCAACCAGCCCCGCTTTATTCCCCTCACCGGCAAATTGAGTGCCGCAGCGGCTGTCTTTTACGCTGGTGGTCTCAAGGGCACCGCCAAGACCACCGAGATCATCATCCTGAGAAACTCCGGCAAGAACACAGCGCTCTTGACTCGGCTCAACCTCAAAGACGTCCTGACCAAGGGCACCGCCGATCTGGACCTGAAGCCCTTCGATGTCGTGTACGTGCCGAAGAGCCGAATTGCCCGGCTCGATCAGTTCGTCGATCAATACATTAAACTGCTACAACCCATTGCCCTCAACCTGGGATTCAGCTACTTGCTGGGAGGGCAGCAGGTTCAGGTGGCAATTCCCTAGGCTCAATATGGAAAACTCCAAGGCTCAAATGTCGACGAGCGAGATCGCCTATGTGCTCTTCAAGCACAAGTGGAGCTTCTTGGTGGTCTTCGTGGTGGGCCTGCTGGGCTCGTTGATCTGGGTGTTCTGCATCCGTGAAGACTTATACGGGGCCGACGCCAAGGTACTCGTAAAGATCGGTTCCGAGCAGGCTCCTCCTGCGACGGTCGTCGGAGGCGCACCGCAGGTCATCGGCTACCGTTACCAGGAAGTAAACAGCGAAGTCGAAATCCTCCAGAACACCGCACTGATCGCCCGTTTGGTGGACGACCTCGGACTCGACAAGGCGCCGCCGGAACCTCCGCCACCTGCGGGTCTTGTTCCGCTGATTCGTTATCGCGTCAAGCACGTAATCAACGGCATCCGCAACTGGATGGACGACACGCTGGTTCGTGTCGGTTTGCGTGAGAAAACGCCTCCACGCGATACAGCCATTAACCAGATCAAGGGTGGGCTGAAGGTAAAAGCTGAAAAAGAGAGCAATGTGTTCTCGGCGGAGATGGCGCTCCCGCAAAAGCACGCTGCCGCGTTCGTCCTCAACCGCCTGCTCGACATGTATATCGAATTCCGCCCCAAGCTCTATCAGAACAAGGGAGTCGATTTCTTTGCCGCCGGGGTAAAACGCAACGGCGCCGAGCTCGCCCAGACCGAAAACCAGATCCGCGACTTTGAGTCGCAAGGCGATATCAGTCTGTTGTCGGAACAGCAAACTCAGTTGGTCCGCCAGATCGTCGTCAACGAAGCCGCTGTAAAGGAAGCTGAATTGGGCGTGAGTGACGCTACCTTCCGGGTTCACCAGCTCGATGCCGAACTGGCTAAGTCCGAACCCAACTTCGGATCGCTGGGCGATTTCGACCGCGACTCCATTCCCAATCAAGTCCTGCGCCAGATCGCGCAACTGCAGCAGGAGCGGGAAGCAATGCGCATGACGGAACTCGATTCTGGGGACAAGATCAACAATAATCGGCAGCAATTTAACGCGCTGGTGAAAATACTTGCCGCCAACCTGCGGACCACTCTCGACTTGAAGAAAGGCGACTTGGCTGCGCGTCAGCAGGCCCTGAAAGGTTTCCAGGAGCAACTGAAAACGCTGCATGACAAACAGGCCGACTGGGTAGCTTTGCACCGAAATAGCGGCGCCGAAGAAGAGTCGTTGCAGTTCTATCGCCGAAAGCTCGAAGAAGCCACCGCCGCGGATGCTTTGGAAAAACTTCGTATCGGTAACGTCATCGTTATACAGCCCGCGGTGGACATGCTTCAGCCCGTGGGACTGCGCAAGACTCTGCTGGTTTCCATGGCTGCGGCTGCCAGCTTGCTGGCCGCAATCGTTTGGATTTGCCTGTTGGAGCTCTTCGATCATCGTATCTACAAAGCCGAGCAGCTTGAGTCGCAGCTCGGAGCGCCGGTTTTTGCAGCGATACCCTCGGGACCGCTTCCCCACCTGAGTTCAGTCGCGGTCCGGGAGAGCCATGCCGGTCAAGCCTGAGGAGGGGTTCTGGAAGGCAGCAGCAATCCTTGCCAAGTCGGTGCGCGCCGGCCAGGTGAAAGGTATGTTGGTGTCGGCTGCGAGTCGAGACGAAGGCGTTACTACTACCTGCCTCCAGGTCGCGGCTGCGCTCAGTTCTCGTTGCGAGGTCCGGCCGTTGCTGGTCGAACTCGATTTCTGGAGGCCCACGCTGGTTCGCGAACTCGAACTTGATCCCGAGAAGACCCTGGATAGCGTGCTGGCGCGGCAACGGTGCTTGCAGCAGGCCGTGCAGAGGCTCTCTAACGGTGTCGCCGTCCTGGCCGCTGCGGCCCGGCCCAGTCCGCCGACCAGGTCTCTGGCTCCGCTCGTCAAAGAGGTGATGGAGTACGCCGTCGGACGCGAGGATATTGTGCTGTTTGATACGCCGCCGCTGACTCAGTATGGCGCCGTGCTCAGCGTCGGCACCGTGGTTTCGGATCTGCTCCTCGTTGTGCGCGCCGGTCGTGCCGCAAACCGGTCCCTCGAGCGGGTCCAGAGCGATCTGAAGAATGCCGGTATCGAAATTGTCGGAACCGTGCTCAACCGGGAGAAGCGTTTTGTTCCCGGCTGGCTGGAACGGTTGTTCCTTAGTTGAAGGCGAGATTTAGGGGCGAAGCAAGTGAACTCACCTGTGAATATGTCTCAAACCGGTCCTGAAGGAACAAACCACAGCATCGCTGTGTCGGTCATTATTCCTACGTGGAATCGGAAAGACCTCTTGTCCGAAGTGCTGGATTCGCTGGCCCACCAGACCTATCCGATAAAAAACTACGAGATCATCGTCTGTGATGACGGCTCCACCGACGGCACCGACGAAATGGTAGCCGGATTCAGGAATCGTTTCTCCGGTACGGTCGTTTACCATCGCATGCCGCATAACTGCGGTCCGGCCAGGTGCCGCAATGTTGCCGTGGGGATTGCGCGCGGCGATATCATCGCTTTCACCGATTCGGATTGTCGCGTCTCCCCCGATTGGCTTTCCCTGGGCGTCAAGGCCTTCGAGTCCGAGCTGGTAGCCATCGTCACCGGCACCATCCTGCATAAGCCTGAGCAGCAGGTCACCTACTTCTCGCGTTCTCACGACGCCGTTACCCAGGAGCATCCGTCGTACCCAGCCCAGAATGCCATGTTCCGCAAGAGCGTCTTCCTGCAGTTTGGTGGCTTTGAAGAAACTCTGTGTTTCCGCAATTTCCGCAACCGCCAGGTCGAATGCGCCGACACCGACTTGGCTTGGCGCATTAAAGAGGGCGGTTATGAGACCGTCTTCATCAAGGACATGATCGTCTACCACGAAATCGAATTACAAACGGCGCTCAACTGGGTCGTGGAACCCTTCCGCTTGTTCGTTGTGCCGGCGCTCGTCAAACGCCATCCCGGCTTGCGGCCGCGCCTGTTGCGCTGGCGGATCTTCATGACTGCACTCAACGTGCCGTTCTATCTGTTGACCGCAGGCGTCCTGGCGGCTCTGATTTTCCGGTCTCCCTGGTTCCTGCTCTGTTCGCTGCCCTTTTTCTTTTACACGGCGCGGGCGTGTCGGCGGCGGTATTCATTTTCGACCGCGAAAACTGCGGGTTGGCTGGTCTTGATGACCTTCCGGCAGGCATGCTGCTGCGCCGGCCTTGTTTATGGCAGCATCCGCTTTCGGGAACTGGTTTTATGATCTCGCAAAACACAGCTCGCGACGTTGTTCCGGCTACCGCTTCCCAATCCGGTGCGGGTGTCGTCCTGGGCGTCGATTCGGTCCGCAAGCAATACACGCGCCGCGGCTGGATCCGGCGCTCTAACGCGACCGTTACGGAGAGCCTGCGCGGCGTCTCCTTCGAACTGCGCGAAGGCGAGACACTCGGCCTGCTTGGTCCCAATGGCGCCGGAAAAACGACTCTGCTGAAGATCATCGCGACGCTGCTCTATCCCACGAGCGGCAAGGTAACGTTTTTCGGCAGGGACGTGTGTGAGCACTCCATCTGGGCACGGAAGCAAATCGGTCTCGTGACCTGCGACGAGCGCAGTTTCTACTGGAGGCTCACCGGCCGTCAGAACCTTTCCTTCTTTGCCAACCTCTTCGGGCTGAACAAGAAGCACGCCGACGAACGCATCGAAGAGCTGCTCGGTATTCTGGGGTTGACCGACGCCGCCAACTCGGCGTATCTGGGCTACTCGTCTGGGATGAAGCAAAAGATGGCCATCGCGCGCGGCTTGCTCACCAACCCGGCGCTGGCTCTCTACGATGAGCCCACCCGCAGCCTCGATCCGCTGAGCGCCCACAAAATCCGCACCTGGATTTCCGAAAACCAGCACCGCTGGGAGCGCCAGGCGCGCATCCTGGCCACCAACCAGTTGCGCGAAGCCGAGTTGTTATGCGACCGCATCCTCATCCTCAACAAAGGCGCTGTGATAGCGCACGGCACGGTTCGCGAAATCCGCGACCGCTGGGACAAGCGCGACTACGGCCTCCACCAGGTGATCTGCTCTCCTTCGACGGGCACGGTAGACACTGCGCCCGCGGCCGCTCTTGGACTGCTCTCGATCGACGAAGAAGCAGGCGAAGATGGCGAGCGCGTGTTTAAGATCTGTTGCCGCCGCAACAGCGACGGGCTTTCCCTGGCTCTTTCGCGGCTCCTCGCCGCGGGGCTTAACGTGCTTCGTTGCGAAGCCGAGCAGGTGCCTTTTGACGACGTTTTCTGTTCGCTTGTAATGAGCGAAGGGCAGGAGGCGCGGTGAGACTGGCCTGGGCATTTCTCAAGCGCGACGCCACCATGGCGATGAGCTACCGCATCGCGTTCGCCGTGCAGTTGCTCGGCAATATCCTGATCCTTGGGCTGATCTATTTCATCGGCAGAAGCCTCGGCCCGCAACCTCTGGCGGCTTTCCAGGCATACGGCGGCAGCTTTTTCGGCTTTCTGCTGATCGGTGTGGCGCTCACCGATTGCGCTGGCGTCAGCCTCACCACTTTCGCCCGCGAAATCCGCGAAGGCCAGCTCTCCGGAACCCTCGAAGCTACGCTGCTTTCACCCGTGCGCCTGCCGCTCATCCTCGTGTATTCGTCTCTTTGGAACTACTGCTTCAGCGCGTTCCGATTCCTGCTGTACCTCGCCGTCGGCAGTGTCCTCTATGGCGTGAGCCTTAAGAACGCCAACCTTTCTGCCAGCGTATTGCTGTTTTTCCTTACCGTGCTTTGTTTTATGGGAATCGGCATTCTCTGGTCCGCCGTCGTCATGGTAGTCAAGCGGGGCGACGCCATCATCACCAGCGTCGGCTATGTCGTCGTGCTGCTGGGCGGTGTGCTATTCCCGAGCAGCGTATTGCCCTCATGGCTGCGCACCGCTTCGGAGATGATTCCGCTTAAACACGCGCTCGAGGGGATGCGTCTTGCGCTCCTGACCGGAGCGGATATGACAACCCTTGGCCCCATCATCTTCAAGCTTGGCATCTTCGCCGCGATCCTGCTGCCCGCGGGCCTGCTCGGTTTCAGTTGGGCCGTACAGTCCGCCAAACGGAACGGATCGCTCACCGAATTCTGAGGCCGCCTATGAATAAATCCCGACTACGCATTTGGATTGGCCTCGCGACGCTCTTGTTTGCCGCCTGCTTGCTGGTCAAAGGTCCTGCGGCGCAGTCTGCCTCCCAGGCCAACCTGCTTGCCAACCCAGGTTTTGAAGATGAACAGGGCGGCCTTCCGAGCGGTTGGAATCTCGATCAAAGCTTACGCAAGAAGGGTAGTGCTCGCCTGGTGCCCGACGCCGCCGGTGGACAGCGCGCGCTGGAGTTGACTCCCAACAAATCCAACACCGACCCAGGACACCTGTTCGGTTTCGGCCAGTTGATTCCCGCTGGTGACCTGGCGGGCCGACGCGTGCGCTTGCAAGCTGCGCTGAAAGTTGCGCCCGGCGCCACCGCCACGGTGCTAGCTTTTGCAGTTGCTCCCGGGTTCCGGCCCCTGAACAGCATCACGCTCGAGCTCGCGGATTCCGCTCCGAACTTTCGCGTGATGACGCAGTCGTTCGAGGTAGATCGCGGAGCCTCGCAAATCCTAATCGCCTGTGCAGTCAGAGGCACCAGCGGCCGTGCGTGGTTCGATGACGTTGCCTTCGGATTGGAAGGCGTCATCTCTTCTGCGCCTCCATCAACCGATGTTCGCAGTGAATCTTCACCCGCCGCTTATGGTGGCGACGCCACCCTCACCGTCGACGCCGGCCAGATCCTTCGCCCCATTCCACGCACCTTGTACGGCACCAACATCGAATGGATCAACGATGGCAACGGCATCTGGGATGCCTCCCAGAATCGGGCCAAGCCTGAGATCCAAGCCGCAGCCAAAGCCCTGAATCTTTCTTTGATTCGCTTTCCGGGGGGAATTTTTGCCGACTACTACCACTGGCGTGACGGCATCGGTCCCGCCGGCCTGCGCCCCACCCGCGATCACTATGCTGACGATGGCAAGTCGCGTAACAACTTCGGCACCGACGAATTAATGCAGTTTGCCCGCGCCATCGGCGCCGAGCCGATGTTGGAAGTGAACATCGTCACCGGCACTCCGCAGGAAGCCGCCGACTGGGTTGCTTACTGTAATCGCCCCGACAATCCCGAGCGCGCCCGCAACGGTTCGCGCCAACCGTACAACGTGCGCTACTGGGAGATCGGCAACGAGCCTTACGGCAAGTCCGACAATCGCAAGATTGCTGCTTCGAGCCTCACCCCGCAGGAGTACGCAAGGCGCTACGTGGCTTTCGCGACTGCCATGAAAGCCGTGGACTCCAGCATCGTCCTCGTTGCCGCTGGCGGTTACAACTCAGGAAAGTATGTCGCGGTCTCCGACAACAATTGGAACCGCGTACTGCTCGAAACCGCCGCGCCACAAATCGATTTCCTCGCCGTTCACAACGCCTACGCGCCGCTATGGGCCAGTGCCAGCAAAGCATCGTTCGACGACGTCTACAAAGCCATGCTGGCTTTCCCGAAACTCGTTGCGCAAAATCTCGACCAGGTTGCCGACCAGGTTCACACCTACGGCGGAGCGAACGCCTCTCACATTCAATTAGCAGTTACCGAGTGGGGTCCATTTTTCCACGCCCTGCCCAGCGATCCCTGGGTCGGTCACACCAAGACCCTGGGTTCTGCCCTGTTCGTCGCCAGCACCATGGAAGCGTTCTTGCGATCCAACCAGACCTCCATGGCCAATTTCTTCAAACTCTCCGAGCCTGCGTTCATGGGCTGGATCGATCCCCAGGGAAATCCCAAGCCCAGCTACTATGCGCTGCAGATGTTCACCGAACATTTTGGCAGCCGCCTGGTTAAGGTAGACACTTCCACTCCACGCTTCAGCTCTCGCGTCGTGGGTAATGTAGACGCCGTGGGCGATGCCCCCGTTCTTGACGCAGTCGCCAGCTTGGACGCTTCCGGAAAGCACCTTTATGCCATTGTCGTGAACCGGCAGAATGCTGCGATCCACAGCCGCCTTTCCATTCGAGGATTTCACCCGGGTGCCTCACGCGGTTGGGTGCTGACCGCACCCAGTCTCGACGCCAACAACGGTAACGATCTGCCTTCCATCCCCGGACTGCGCTGGGGAAAACAGATGGAGGCGCCCCAGGGCGCCATGTTCTCGCAGGGAAGACCCGACACAGTGGTGCCGCGCGAGATCTCGGTTCCAGTCGCCGGCTCAAACTTCGAATACACATTTCCTCCAATTTCCATCACTGCCATAGAGCTGTCGCAATGACCCAGGTCCGGCCCTACATCTCGGCGGTCGTACCCATCTTCAATCGCCGAGACTACGTGCGCCAGCAGATTGCCTCTCTCGAGCAACTGGAATACCCGCGCGACCGCTTCGAGGCCATCATCGTTGATAACGGCTCGACCGACGGCGCTTGGGAAGAGGCGTGTGCTGCGGCCGACCGGGGTGTCATTTCTCTGCGTTGTTACCGCAATCCTTCCGACCTGCGTGTGCCCTCGGTTTCGCGTAACTATGGCGTTAGACAGGCCAGCGGCGAGATTGTCGCCTTCACCGACTCCGACTGCACGGTATCGCCCCAGTGGCTCTCCGCCGCGGCTTCCGCGTTTGATACCGATGTCGGCATGGTGTACGGACGCACCATCTCTGAAGCTGACGCCGCCAAGCCGGTTCTTCATCACACCCTTTCGGTGGACGCCGGCAAGACCTACGCGGAAACCTGCAACATCTTCTATCGGCGCGAACTGATTTTGCGCGCCGGCGGTTTCGACGAAGGTCTTCCTTCCGCGCTCAAGGGCCCCGTCTGGGGTGAGGATACCGATCTCGCGTACCGCGTGCTGGAACTCGGCTATCGCGGCGTGTTTTGCCCGGCTGCGATCGTGGTGCACAAAGTCGTGCCCACCTCGTTTCGCTCCTGGCTGCTTGAGCCGCTGCGAGCACTGCCCTGGGCGCGCGTTGTCAAACGTCATCCGCGCATCCGCCGCGACCTGCTCTTAGCCGGAATTTTCTGCACCCGCATGACAGCGCTGTTTGACCTGATGCTCTGCGGCGTATTGCTCAGTCTGTTCTTCGGATGGCCGTTCCTCCTGCTGGCCATTCCTTTTCTGGTCGCCAAGTACGCCGAAGGTGGCCAGCACCTGAATTTCCCCATGCGGTTGGTGCGCGTGGCCGGTGGTTCGATGCGCGCCTTTTTGCTTTTCTGCACCCTCGTGTACAGCAGCCTTCGCTTCCGGAGTCTCGTCCTATGAGCGAAGTCAACAAGTCCCTCAAGATCCTCATGACCCACCCGTTCAGTTGGCCTTACGTGCGGCGTGGTTCAGAACGCTTCCTGCATGAGATGTCCCACTATTTGGCCGCTCGTGGGCACGACGTCACCGTTCTCACCTCTACCCCGCAACGCGAAGAAGAGATCTGCCGCAAGGAACGCCTTGTCACCATCTGGAAACCACAACTCGCCGGTGCGGCTCGCCTGATCGCCCCCGAGAAATCGTTTCCCCTCCGCTGTCTGCCGTTCATGCTGGAGAATCGCTTCGACGCCACACATTGCCTGTATTTCTGGGATGGCGTCGCCGCCGGCCTTGCACGGATGCTCAAGGGCGAACGGTATGTCGCGCACGTTACCGGCATTCCCATCAAGCGCTTCTTCCTGCGCCGTCCCTGGGATTTGGCGGCGCTCCGCTTCTCCTTCTCCCATGCCACGGAAGTTGTCGTGCCCTCGCAGCTCGCGCTGGATTATCTCGGACAACAGTTCGGCTATCGCGGAACCTTGCTCCACCCTCCCTGCGATATGCACCGCTTCCCGGTCTCCTGCGAACGCGATCTCGATCGTCCGCGCATCCTCTCAGTCGGCGCCTTTGGTGAGCGTCGCAAAGGCGCACGCGTCCTGCTGCAAGCCTTCCACCTGTTGAAGAAGCAAGTGCCGAACGCCGTCCTGCAATACCTTGGAGACATGCCCGATGCGGTTCGCGCCGAACTCTCGGCCGCGTCTTCACCCGACGTGCTGAAGGATGTGGAATTCCTGGGAAAAGGAAAGATTGAGGACTTGCCCGTGCGGTACGGCGGCGCCGCCGTCACCGTGCTGGCGTCGTTGCTCGATGTGTTCGGAATGGTGTTGGTGGAGTCCTTGGCTTGCGGAACGCCCGTGGTGGCGACCCGCCACGGTGCGCTACCTGAAATCGTAGAACCCGGTGTCGGTACTCTCTTCGATCCAGGTGACACCGACGTCGAAGCCACGAATGTGAATGGTCTGTGCCAGGCGATCGTAGAGGCCCTTCATCTTCATGAGGATTCGCAACTCCCGCACCGCTGTCGTACTCGTGCCGAGTTTTACAGTTGGGACGTGCTTGGCCCGCAGTACGAAGCGATGTATCGGCGGCTGATGGCCTGAATATATGCGAGTTCTGCTCACTCACGAGGTCTTTGCCCCCGACTTCGCCGGCGGCGGGGAATACATCCTGCTGGAGACCGCGCGCCACTTGCTGCGTCGCGGCGTCGAGTTGACCGTGCTTACCACCGGCGATCCTCGCGTGGTGTCTTACGAGGGCATTCGCACCGTGCGTCTTCCCATCGGCAAGTTCCGCATGAACCTGGCTGTGCCGGCAATCGCCAGGCTCGCGGCCGATGTTGATCTCATTCAAACCACCACGTTCCACGCCGCCGTGCCTGCGCTTCTCGCGGGCAAGATCGCGCGCAAGCCGGTTATATGCCAGGTGCTCGGACTTTTTCAGGAAGCATGGAAGGAGATGCACCCTGGCCTGGGCGCCACGCTACGGATTCATTGGGAGCGGCGCATCGTGCGCTGCCGCTTTGCCAAGCTCGTATTCTTGAGCGAGTATTCCCGCCAAATGGCGATCTGTCTGGGAGCGAATCCGGGGGACACGGTTGCCAACTGTCCGGGTATAGCGAGCGGGCTGTTTCAGGCCGACCGCCCCAAACAGTGCCACGTCTTGTTCGCTGGCAAACTGGATATCCGTAAGGGTATTAATAACGTGCTGGAAGTCGCGCGCGCCCTGCCCGAAATTCCCTTTCGCGTGATGGGTTGGGGACCTGACGAAGACGCGGTCCGCCGCGACGCGCCGCCAAATGTTGAGTTCCTGGGATTCCTTCAAGGCGAGGCGCTGGCCGATGCTTACGCTCGCGCTGCTGTGTGTCTGTTGCCTTCGAAGGCGGAGACCTTTGGCCTTACCGTTGCCGAAGCCATGGCTTCGGGTTGTGCTGTGGTCTCCAGTATCCCTTTGCCGTTTGAAGGAGAGCACATCGCGCCCGACGACGTGCCGGCAATGATCAAAGCGGTCAAGGAACTTGTGAACGATCCGGTACGGGCGCGCGAACTCGGCCAGCGCAACGCCATTCTCGCCCAGGAGTACACCTGGGAACGCCATCTTGATCGGCTGCTTGCTATTTACAGAGCCGCTCTTGGCGAAGGAACAGCGACTGATATTTCCGCTGCCGGCTATGCCGCTCCTGCTGCTCGCGGAGGTTCGCGATGAACCGTCTCGCGGTCGCCCGGTTCGCCGGCAGTACGACGCGCCTTCTCATCGGAGCAGCCATCGGCATCCTGGCCGCGGTCCTCGGTATCCTCAGCACCGAGCTTACGCCGCGGGCCCTCATTCTCGTTTGCGGTTGTCTTCTGGTCCTCGGCATCGCTGCCCTCGCTCCCCGGCCGCGCCCCGTTCTGTTGTTCGGTTGGATCGTAGCTCTGACGTATGGCAAGGCCTCTTTCCCTTTTCTCGACGACAGTAAGACCGACTTCATGGGTCTTTACTTCATCCTGAGCGATGTCTTCCTGGTTGCTCTGCTGCTTCACTGGTTGATTGTGCCGCGACGGCAGTCGTCGCCGCGCTGGGGCCCGAGCAAGGCATGGCCTTGGTTCCTCCCGTTTGTTGCGGCTTGCGTGATCGCGACCTTCACCGCTAACAAGGTGGATTGGGCGGCCGTGGAGCTGTATCGGCTCGGCAAATTGCTGCTGGTGATGATCTTCTTGGGATCGACTCTTGACGTCGAGGAGTGGTGGGCGTGCGTGGCGGGTCTCGGGTTTGCCACCATCGGACAAGCAGCACTGTCGGTCCTGCAGGTGGCACTCGGCAAGACCTCCGCCGGCATCATCGGAGGGCTCGTTGGCGCTGGAGAAAGCGCCGAAGCTGCGGCGCAGGCATCCGCAATGCAGGGTGCCATGGGAGGATGGTTTCGTGCCTACGGCACCATCGGCCACCCCGCTAATCTTGCCACGTACTTTCTCATTACGATCCCGGTTCTGCTTGGAGTCAGTTTTGCGCTCAAAGGGAAGTGGCAGTTCTGGGGCATAGTCAGTGCTATCTGCGGCATGGCTGGCCTTGCGTGTACCCAGAGTCGTGGCCCTTGGATGTTCGGTGCTGCCCAAATTGCTTTGGTGCTGATCGGACTGGTGCTGTTTCGGATTCTTGCTCCGAACCGGGCCATCATCCTGGTCGGGGTTTGCGCGGTCGTAAGCATCGTCCTCGGCATTCACTTCCAGCAATTCATCGCCGACCGCTGGAGCCGCGACTATGACGAATCTGTGGAACTGCGCGAGCGCGACACCCACACCGCTTACATGATCTTTTCCGAGCACCCTTATGTCGGCGTCGGGCTCAACAACTACGCCACCCGGATTCTCGACTACGACCCGCAATTTGATTGGGCGATGTCAGGCGCCGCCGAGTTTCAGAAGGAATTCGATTCCCGCGTTTTTGTCGCGCCCCACAACTTCTACATGTTTGTGCTGGCCGAAACCGGCATCGTTGGTATGCTGGGATTCGCCCTTTGGATCGCTGGCCTGGTCTGGATCGGAATGCGGGGCGTGTGGGCAACACAGGGTGCCGTCCGCATGGTGTGTTTCGGATTCCTATTGGGATTAGTGGGCGTTCTGGCCCAGTCCGCGATCAGTTTTTCGCTTTGGGTAGATCCAATCCTGTTCACGATCGGGCTGGTGGCAGTGCTGCTTGTCGCGGCGCCTCCGCCCGCAGAACCGGCTCACGCTCATGCCTAATAGCCGTTTGCGAAAATTCGTCGCCAGTCATCGCCGGCATCCTCTGATGCAGCTCCTCGCCAACCGGTGTTCCGGTTTCCTGGCGGCGTACCGCAACGCCGACTACGATTTCGGTTCCAACGGCGAGCTCTTCGTTTTGCGCACGCTTTCCAGGTTTCCCATCCAAACCGTTTTCGACGCGGGCGCCAACATTGGCGATTGGACCCGTGCCGCGGCGGATGCATTTCCGCAGGCCCAGATCTATTCCTTCGAAATTTGCCGCAACACCTTCGCGCAACTGGAGCGTCACACCGCTGGTCTGGCTGGCGTTCATCCCGTCCAAACCGGGCTTTCCGACCGCGACGGTACGGTAAAACTTCATTACTACGCCGAACATCCTGTGCTCACCACAGTCCTCGATTATCCCCATGGTTTCGAGAGCACCGAGATTACCGAACCGGTCACTACCGGTGATCGGTTTTGCGCCGCCAACGGAATCTCGCACATCGACTTGTTGAAGGTAGATGTCGAAGGTATGGATCACCTGGTCCTTCAAGGATTCGATGGCCTGCTTCAGGCCGGCGCTGTAGACGTTGTCCAGTTTGAATACGGTCAGGGCAACATCCTTACCAAGTTCTTGCTCTACGATTTCTGCCGCTTCTTCGAAGATCGCGGCTACGCGGTCGGCAAAATCTATCCCAATTACGTCGATTTTCGCGCCTACGCCATGACCGATGAGGACTTCATCGGCCCCAACTTCCTCGCTTGCCGCCAAGCGAAACCAGAGTACCTGGAAGCGCTCGCCAACGCTCGCCGCTAATCCGCTCCTTCCGAAGCCTCTTAACGCTCTGCCGATCAACCGAATTCCTACCTCGATTTCCT
>Ga0335069_10003253_pt1 | contig 24651 bp, 20 predicted proteins | sample Lox_Sample_11_FD_206714 | JGI IMG/M metagenome (GOLD analysis project Ga0335069, IMG submission 206714) | Soil microbial communities from Loxahatchee National Wildlife Refuge, Florida, United States - Lox_Sample_1.1 | ecosystem: Environmental > Terrestrial > Soil > Wetlands | place: USA... | reverse complement strand
TGTTCAGCCCTGATCAAAGCCGCACCGCGAGCGAAATGCTGCGCGTGTGCCGGTCGGGTTGCCGCATCGGTCTCGCCAACTGGACGCCGGACGGCTTTATCGGTCAGATGTTCAAGACCATCGGCAAGCATCTTCCGCCGCCGGCCGGGATGAAGTCGCCTGCGCTGTGGGGCACCGCGGAATGGATGCAGGCGACCTTTGGCGCCGATGCCTCCTCGCTGTCTGCTCAGCCCCGCCACTTCGTGTTCCGGTATCGATCCGCCGAGCATTTCCTCGAAATTTTCCGGCAGTACTACGGGCCGATGCTCAAGGCGTTCGAAGCCCTTGATGCCGCCGGCAGGAAAGCGCTGGCGCGGGATATCGTCGAATTGATCGGTCGCTTCAACACATCCGGCGACGCGACGATGGTCGTTCCCGGCGAATATCTGGAAGTGGTCATCGTAAAACGCTAGCCCTCGAGACGGCGCCTGCTCGTCTCTTCCGGCCCGGGGAGGCGGGCGGGCGCTAAGCCAATTTCCCGTGGCAGTGCTTGTATTTCTTGCCCGAGCCGCACGGGCAGGCGGCGTTGCGGGAGACCTTGCCCCAGGTCGCGGGGTTGTTGCGGTCCACCCCACCCGTCGGATGGCGTACGGGTGCGCGCGCGGCTCCGTTGCCGGGCGGCGGCGCCAGGGCCAGGTCGCCCTCGGCGGCGTCGGCCATCGCCGGATCGGGATGGGACTCGCGCATCTGGGCCGGGTTGCGCTCGGGCGGCGTCATCGGCGGCGGCTCGTCGGGATTGCCGACCCGGATCTCGACCCGGGCGAGGATGCTCGACACGGTCTCGCGCAGGTGCCGCAGCATCTTCGCGAACAGCTCGAACGCCTCTCGCTTGTACTCGTTGAGCGGGTCGCGCTGGCCGTAGGCGCGCAGGTTGATGCCCTGCCGCAGATGGTCGAGCTGTAGCAGATGCTCCTTCCACGCCTGGTCGAGGGTCTGCAGCAGGATGCTGCGCTCGGCGAGGCGCATGATGTCGGGGCCGATATTGGCCGCCTTCTCGGCGAATTTGCGGTCGGCCGCGTCGATCAGCCGCGACTTGATCTCCTGCTCGGCGATGCCTTCTTCCTTGGCCCAGTCGGCGACCGGCAGGTTGAGGCCGAAGATGCGCAGCATCTCCTCGTGGATCGCGTGGGTGTCCCACTTCTCGGCGTAGGCGTTCTCGGGGATGCAGCGCTCGACCAGCTCGTCGATCACCTCGTGCCGCATGTCCACGATCTGCTCGGAGACGGTGGAGGCGCGCATCAGCTCCTTGCGCTGCTCGTAGATCACCTTGCGCTGGTCGTTCATCACGTCGTCGTATTTCAGCAGCTGCTTGCGGATCTCGAAGTTCCGCGCCTCCACCTTCTGCTGGGCCTTCTCGAGCGCGCGGTTGATCCACGGATGGATGATCGCCTCGCCCTCCTTCAGGCCGAGCTTGCGCAGCATGCCGTCCATGCGCTCCGAGCCGAAGATGCGCATGAGGTCGTCTTCCAGCGACAGGAAGAACTTGGACGCACCCGGGTCGCCCTGGCGGCCGGAGCGGCCGCGCAGCTGGTTGTCGATGCGCCGGCTCTCATGCCGCTCCGTGCCGACGATATAGAGTCCGCCCGCGTCCACCACCTGTTGGCGCGCCGTCTCGATCTCACTCTTGATCGCCGCCGTGCGCTTGGCGCGCTCGGCTTCGTCGGTGAGGGGTTCGACCTCCTGCTTGAGGCGCATCTCGAGGTTGCCGCCGAGCTGGATGTCGGTGCCGCGGCCGGCCATGTTGGTGGCGATGGTCACCGCCCCGATCCGGCCGGCCTGGGCGATGATATAGGCCTCCTGCTCGTGGTAGCGGGCGTTGAGGACCTGGTGCGGAATGCGCTTCGACTTCAGGACCTCCGACAGCACCTCGGATTTCTCGATGCTCACCGTGCCGACGAGTACCGGCTGGTGCCGCTTGCGGCAGTCCTCGATCAGCTCGACGATCGCCGCGAATTTTTCCTTGGCCGTGCGGTAGACCTCGTCGTCCTTGTCCTGGCGGACCATCGGCCGGTTGGTCGGGATCTCGACGACCTCGAGCTTGTAGATCTCGGCGAACTCGTCGGCCTCGGTCATGGCCGTGCCGGTCATGCCGGCCAGCTTCGGGTAGAGGCGGAAGTAGTTCTGGAACGTGATCGTCGCGAGGGTCTGGTTTTCATTCTCGACGTTGACGTGCTCTTTCGCCTCGAGCGCCTGATGCAGCCCCTCGGAATACCGCCGGCCCTCCATCATGCGGCCGGTGAACTCATCGATGATGATGACCTTGCCGTCCTTCACGATGTAGTCGGTATCGCGCGCGTAGAGCTTGTGGGCGCGCAGCGCCTGGTTCACGTGGTGGACCAGCGAGACGTTGGTGATGTCGTAGAGCGAGCCTTGGGTCAGGATGCCGGCCTCGCGCAGCAGCTCCTCGACCTTCTCCGCGCCGATCTCGGTCAGTGCGACCGTGCGGAGCTTCTCGTCCTTCTCGAAATCCTCGGGCCCCAGCTTCGGGATGACCTTGTCGACGGCGATGTAGAGATCGGAGGAGTCGTCGCTCGGGCCGGAAATGATCAGCGGCGTGCGCGCCTCGTCGATCAGGATGCTGTCCACCTCGTCGACGATCGCATAATTGAACGCGCGCTGGACCATGTGGTCCAGGCGGAACTTCATGTTGTCGCGCAGGTAGTCGAAGCCGAACTCGTTATTGGTCCCGTAGGTCACGTCGCAGCCGTAGGCGGCGCGACGCTCGTCGTCGGTGAGCCCGTGCAGGATGCAGCCGACGCTCAAGCCCAGGAACTTGTACACGCGGCCCATCCATTCGGAGTCGCGGCGGGCGAGGTAGTCGTTCACCGTCACCACGTGCACGCCCTTGCCCTCGAGCGCGTTGAGATAGACCGGCAAGGTCGCCACCAGCGTCTTGCCTTCGCCGGTCCGCATCTCGGAGATCATGCCGCGATGGAGCACGACGCCGCCCATGAGCTGGACGTCGAAATGCCGCTGACCCAGGACCCGCTTCGCCGCCTCGCGGACGGTGGCGAAAGCGTCGACCAGCACGTCGTCCAGAGTCTCGCCCTTCGCGAGCCGCTCTTTCAGCCACGGGGTGCGGGCTTGCAGCTCGGAATCGGAGAGCTTCGCCACGTCCGCCTCGGCGGCATTGACCGCGGCGACGATGGGCTGCAACCCCCGTACGGCCCGGTCGTTGGCATTGCCGAACAACTTCCGGGCAATGGCGGCGAACATGCGAATAATACCTTGTATCTGGATGGGGTTGGCGCCCGTGAGCGCCCCTGACACATAGGGGGCGGAGGTGCTCCTGTCAACGCGCGCGGCGGGCGCCGTTCAGGCCCGGAACGCCCGCGGAGTCCGCTTGTCGGTGGGGGGCCGGCGGTGCATGATGCCGCCCTCGGCCGGGCGCGTCTTTCAGGCGTCAGTTCGCGCGCCCGGCCTTTTCCCGTACGAGGAGTTCATGCGCGTCAACAACGGTATTGGCCGGGCGGCGATCGGGCCCGCGCTGGCGGCGGCGATTGCCATCATCATCGCCTCTCACGCGATCGCCCAGGCGCAGGTGGCGCAGGCAGGTGCCGATCCCGTGGTCGCCACGGTCGACGGAGCGGCGATCCACCGCTCCGACGTCACCGAGTTCCAGAAGATGCTGCCGCCGCAATACCAGCACATGCCGCTCGAGGTGCTCTATCCCGCCCTTCTCGACAAGCTGATCGAGATGAAGCTCGTCGCCGAGGCCGGACGGAAGGACCACCTTCAGGACGACAAGGAGGTGAAGGAGCGGGTGGCGCAGGTCGAGGAGCGCGTGATCGAAGAAGTATACCTCCAGCGCCTGGTCGAAAAATCGGTGACCGACGCGGCCCTGCACAAGCGCTACGACGAGTACGTGAAGTCGACCCCGGCGCGACAGGAGATCTCCGCCCGCCACATCCTGGTGCAGACCGAGGACGAGGCGAAGGACATCCGGGCGCAGATCGTGAAGGGCGCCGACTTCGCCAAGCTCGCCAGCGAAAAGTCGCTCGACCCCTCGGCCAAGACGCAAGGCGGGGCCCTCGGCTTCTTCACGCGCGACGAGATGGTGCCGGAATTCTCCGAGGCGGCGTTCAAGCTCAAGGACGGCGAGATCTCGCAGCCGGTGAAGACGCAGTACGGCTGGCACATCATCAAGGTCGAGGCGCACCGGACCCAGCAGCCGTCCTTCGAAGAGATGAAGGACAAGCTTGCGTTCGACATGCAGAACCAAGTCCGCAACGACACGGTGGCCAAGATGCGCAAGACCGCCAAAGTCGAAAAATTCAATCTCGATGGCTCGAAGGCCGCGACATCCGGCGCGCCGCCCTTGCTGCCGGGCGCCAAGCAGTAAGCGAGGGCGCCGTCCGATGACCAAGCGCTCTCCGCTGGCGCCGGAAAGAGCCCCGGAGCTTCCGGCGATCGCGGGCGTCCGCCTCGCCGCCGTCGAAGCGGGCATCCGATACAAAGGCCGCAGCGACGTGATGCTGGCCGTGCTCGATCCGGGCACCACCGTCGCCGGAGTCCTGACGCGCTCCGTTACCTGCGGGGCGCCGGTCGAGTGGTGCCGGAACAACCTGAGCGGCGGGCGGGCGCGCGCGCTGGTCGTGAACTCCGGCAACTCGAACACGTTCACCGGCCGCGCCGGCCAGGCGGTGGTCGAGGAGACGGCCGCGGCGGCGGCGAAGCTTATCGGCTGCGAGGTGGGCGAGGTGTTCATCTCCTCGACCGGCGTCATCGGCGAACCGCCGCCCGCCGGCAAGATCGTGGCCATGCTGCCCGAGGCGATGAAGCGCCTGTCGGCGTCGGCGTGGAACGACGCCGCGTCGGCGATCATGACCACCGACACCTTTCCCAAGCTCGCGACCCGCCGCACCGAGATCGACGGCGTGCCGGTCACCATCAACGGCTTCGTCAAAGGCTCGGGCATGATCGCGCCCGACATGGCGACGATGCTGGGCTACGTGTTCACCGATGCGACCCTTCCCGCACCGGTTCTCCAGACCTTGCTGTCGGCAGGGACCGAGATCTCGTTCAACTCGATCACGGTCGACGGCGACACCTCGACGAGCGACACGGTGCTCCTCTGTGCGACCGGCAAGGCCGGGCACGCGAGCATCAGTGCCGCGGACGACAAGCGCCTCACCGGCTTCCGCGCAGCACTCGACGCCGTGCTGATCGAGCTCGCGCAGCTGATCATCCGCGACGGCGAGGGGGCCGAGAAGTTCGTCACGCTCAACGTGACGGGTGCAGCCAGCGACAAATCGGCGCGCCGCATCGGGCTCGCGATCGGCAACTCGCCGCTGGTGAAGACGGCGATCGCCGCCTCGGATGCCAACTGGGGCCGCATCGTTGCCGCGATCGGCAAGGCCGGCGAAAGGGCGGACCGCGACAAGCTCGTGATCGCGATCGGCGGCGTCAAGATCTGCGACAACGGCGGCCCGGTGCCGGGCTACGACGAGGCGCCGGTGGCGCGGCACATGAAAGGCCGCGAGATCCGCATCGACATCGATGTGGGCGTCGGCAACGGCCGCGCGACCGTCTGGACGTGCGACCTCACGCACGGCTACATCGATATCAATGGCAGCTACCGGAGCTGAGCCGCGCGGCTGCGACGGTCCGCCGGCGGAGACCGGGGCGCCGCCGGTGCGGCTCCTCCTCGTCGTGGCGGTGGCGTTGCTCGATGCCGACGACCGGATTCTCCTGACGCGCCGGCCGCCGGGAAAGCCGCTTGCGGGCCTGTGGGAATTTCCGGGCGGCAAGGTCCACGACGGCGAAGTTCCGGAGACGGCGCTGTGCCGCGAGCTGGCCGAGGAGCTCGGCATCGACGTGCGGCCGACCTGCCTCGCGCCGTTCACCTTCGCCTCGCACCGCTATCCGGAGTTCCAGCTCCTGATGCCGCTCTATCTGTGCCGGCGCTGGAACGGGGTCGTCACGGCGCGCGAAGGCCAGGAGATCGCCTGGGTGCGGGCAGCCAAACTCAGGGATTATGACATGCCGCCCGCCGACAAGCCGCTCGTCGCGATGCTGCAGGATTTTTTGTAGGAACCGCGGGGAAGCGAAGGAAGCCTCGCTCGCCGTGATGATCAGCGGTGCTTCTCGCCGACCCGGACCTCGTGGCTGTCGAGGGCGGCGGCAAGCCGGTGCACGGCACTGCCCGGGCGCAGAGGCTTCTGCTGCGCTGGATCGGGCGCCCAGCCGGTCAGGGTCAGGACCTGGAACGTCGCGGGGATGCGATGCGAGGAATCGGCGTGCTGGTCGGCGTAGATCGCGGCCGCGCGCAGGATCGTGCTGCGGCGGGTGAAGCTGCGGCGGCGCTCGACGGCCGCGTTCGCCTCGCCCATGCCGCGGAGGTCGCGCATCAGGTCGAGCGCGCTGCGATAGCTGACGGTGATCGCGTCCATGTCGACGACCGGCAATGCAAACCCGGCACGCTGCAGCAAGGCACCCGCATCGCGCACGTCGGTGAAGGGCGAGATGCGCGGCCCGGCTCCGCCGGATTCGGCAAGCTCTGCCTCGATCAGCGCGCGGCGCAGCTCGACCAGCGTGTCGCGGCCGAACATGGCGGCGAGGAACAGTCCGTCGGGCTTCAGGCAGCGCCGCGCCTGGATCAGCGCGCCCGGCAGATCGTTCACCCAATGCAGGCTCAGGCAGCTGATGATGAGGTCGAACGTCGCCGGGGCGAACGGCAGGGATTCTTCGTCGCTCGCGATCGCGAGTCCGCACCGCCCGCCCTTCTTTCCCGCGCGCAGCATCTGTGTCGAGACATCACAGCGCACCAGAGTCTGAATGCCGCGCCGCTGCGCGAGCTCGTTCGCGATAATGCCGCCGTGCGCGCCGAGCTCGAGCGCCAGCGGGAATTCCCGATTGATGTCGTCGAGACGTTCGGCCAGTCGCGACGCCGCCTCGCGAAACAGAAAATCGTGCGCCGTGAGACGCCGCGCCGCGCGGTCGCGGTGACGACGGACCGCGCGCCGATCGAACACGTGGACGGGGCTGCTCATGCGTCTACTATGGCATGGAAGGGCGGGGCGCGAGCAAGAATCTTCGGTGAAGCGCTGTTGACATGTGGACAATCGGCGTGCTGGTTTTTCGCATGACGCGCATGAGTGCGGTTGCATGAATGCCGGCGCGCTCGCTGCCGGCTGGGCGGCGCGCGCCGCGCGCGCGGCACTCGACGCGGTGTTGCCGCCGCAATGCCTTGCCTGCGGTGCCGCGACCGACGAGCCGCGCAAGCTGTGCGCTGCGTGCTGGTCGAAGATCACGTGGCTGGCCGCTCCGTTGTGCCAGCGCTGCGGCGTGCCGTTCGAGTTCGATCCGCAGCCCGGCGGCGCCGACGCGCTTCTGTGCGGCGCATGTCTGCGCGATCCGCCGGCGTTCGCCCGCGCCCGCGCCGCGTTCCGCTATGACGATTCGGGGCGGGGGCTGATCCTCGCGTTCAAGCACGGCGACCGGCTGCATGGAGCGCCGGCTTACGGCCAGTGGCTGGCGCGTGCCGGTGCCGAGCTGCTGCAGGACGCGGACCTGATCGCGCCGGTGCCGCTGCATTGGACGCGCCTCGCCTGGCGCCGCTACAACCAGTCGGCGCTGCTGGCGAACGCCGCCGCGCGAGTCGCAGGCTGCCGCTGCGTGCCCGATCTCCTCGTGCGGACCCGGCGGACGCAGCAGCAAGGCGACATGGGGCGCGCCGCACGCCAGCGCAACGTGCGCCGGGCGTTTCGCGTCGCCCGCCGCCATATGGCCCTCCTCCCGGGCAAGCGGGTGGTCCTGATCGACGACGTGCTGACCACCGGGGCCACCGCCGAGGAATGCGTCCGCGCCTTGCTGGAGGCGGGCGCCGCGGCGGTCGATCTCCTGACCCTCGCCCGGGTGGTGCGGCCGGTGGGGGACTGATGCACGACCCGGGTCGATCGACTATATAAAAGGACGGGTCAGCCTCGGAGTCTCCCATGGCCGCCAAGGTCGAAATCTATGCCAGCCCTTTTTGCGGATATTGCGCGCGCGCGAAGAGCCTCCTGGCGCGCAAGGGCGTCGATTACATCGAATACGACGTCACGGCCGACACATCCTTGCGCGACCAGATGGTCGAGCGCGCTCCCGGCGCTACCACCGTGCCGCAGATCTTCATCGACGGTCGCCATGTCGGCGGCTGTGACGAGCTGCATGCGCTCGACGGCGCCGGCCGTCTTGATCCGATGCTGGCCGGGCGCCCCGGCTAAGGCTCGCAGACGGCTGCGATCCGCTGCACCACCGCCGGGCGCGGCTCGCTCACCTCGAGGTCCTCGTAGGCGACGACCCGCAGCCGGCCGCGTACCGCGTCCAGCAACTCGCCAGGCCGCAGCAGAAAGTTCGGATTGCTCGGCTTGCCGAAGCGTTCGTTGCCGAGCGCGAAGGTCTCGTAGATCAGCGCGCCGCCCGGTGCCACGGCGGCGATCAGGGCCGGGAAGAGCGGGCGGTGCAGGTAATTTGCCACCACCACGCCGCCAAACCGTCTGGAACCGAAAGGCCAAGGGCCGGACTCGAGATCGGCGGCGACTGTCTCCAGCGCGCCGGTCGAGGCGAGCCGCGTGAGTGCGGACGTATCGCGATCCACCGCGACGACCGGATGGCCGTGCCGGAGGAAATATCCAGCGTGCCGGCCGCTTCCCGCTGCCACGTCGAGAACAGCACTTCCGGTAGGCACAAGGCGCGCGAACCGGCAGACCCATGGCGAGGGTGGCGCGTGATCGAGGTGAGATGCGGTCATGCCGTCAGATCCGTGTTAACCAATTCCGTGATATATCAATTATCGGCTTGCCCGAGGGGGGCTCGGTCCGCATATTAGCGGGCCGATTTGGGATAGTGGCTGGCCATGATTGTGTTCGAACTCAAATGCCGCAACGGTCATCAGTTCGAAGCGTGGTTCAACAACGCGTCGAACTTCGAACGGCTGCGCAAAGCCGGCCATGTCGCATGCTCGGTGTGCGGCTCGAGCCGGGTCGATAAGGCGCTCGCGGCGCCGCGCATTTCGACCTCGAAGAAGCGCAGTGCTGCGGCCGTGAGCGTCGAGGCGCCTGCGGCCGATGGCCCTGCGGCCGAGGGCGCGCCGAAGCAGCCTTCGGGCAGGGCACGTGCCGGGGCGCTCACGGGCCCCGCGCGCTACGCCAACGATCCGGCGGCGGCGAAGGCCGCGGACCTGATGAAGCAGCTCAACGAGCTGCGCGGCCAGATCGAGAAGAACTGCGATTACGTGGGCAAGCGCTTTCCCGAAGAGGCGCGCAAGATGCACTACGGCGAGGCGCCGAAGCGCAATATCTACGGTGAGGCGTCCGACGGCGAAGCCAAGGCGCTGGCCGACGAGGGCGTCGAGTTTTCGCGCATCCCCTGGGCCCCCCGGCGCGATTCCTGACCGTCCGGCGGCCGGTGTCTTACGCGGACGGGCGCGCCGCGCAGCAGATATAGTTCACACCCAGATCCTTGCCGATCCGCCAGGTGCCGCTGAGCGGCCCATAGACGACGCCGCTCACATCGCGCACCGCAAGGCCGTTGTGCCGCAAGCGCGCCGCGAGCTCGGACGGCCGCACGAACTTTTCCCAATTGTGCGTTCCGCGCGGCAGCCACCGCAGCACGTATTCGGCGCCGACGATCGCGAGCAGGTACGACTGCGGCGTGCGGTTGAGCGTCGCCACGATCAGCACGCCGCCCGGGCGGACCAGATGCGCCGCGGCGGCCAGGAACCCATCGAGATCGGCCACATGTTCCACGATCTCCAGGCATAGGACCACGTCGAACCGCTCGCCGCCGGCCGCCAAATCCTCGGCGGCGGCGGCGCGATAGTCGATCGCGAGCTCCATCTCGGCCGCGTGCCCGCGCGCCACGCCGATGTTCTCCTCGGATGCATCGATGCCGGTGACCTCGGCCCCAAGCCGGGTCAAGGGTTCGGCAATCAGTCCGCCGCCGCAGCCGATGTCGAGGAGACGCAAGCCGGCGAGCGGCCGCGCACCCGCAGGTTTGCGGTGGAAGTGGGCGATCAGGCTGTCGCGGATATAGGCAAGTCGCACCGGGTTGAGGCGGTGCAGCGGCCGGAACTTGCCGTCCGTGTCCCACCATTCGGCGGCCAGGGCGGAGAACCGCGCGACCTCCTGCGGATCGACGCTGGGGGCGGGTCTGTCAGCCGAAGGGCGGCGTGCGGCGGGCGGGGCCAAGTCTGCCTCTCTCGTGACGTCCGGTCATGTCTTGCCTCGGCCGGACGAAACCAAGTATGTATGGGCCGCTGCCGCCGGGGCTACAACCGCGTCGTGCGGGTGTCCGGCAATCCATTGAAAGTAAAGTGATTTCCCCATGGCGCGGCTCGTCATGAAATTCGGCGGCACTTCGGTCGCGGACATCGAGCGGGTGAAGAATGTCGCCCAACGGGTCAAGCGTGAGGTGGATGCCGGCCACGAGGTGGCGGTGGTCGTCTCGGCCATGGCCGGGGTCACCAATCAGCTCGTCGGCTGGGTCAACCAGCTCTCCCCCCTGCACGATGCGCGGGAATATGACACGGTTGTTGCAAGCGGCGAGCAGGTGACCAGCGGCCTCGTCGCCATCGCTCTGCAGGAACTCGGCATCAACGCCCGCTCGTGGCTCGGCTGGCAGATCCCGCTCGAGACCGACGGCGTGCACGGCAAGGCGCGCATCAAGCGCATCGACACGACCGAGCTCAAGAAGCGCTTCGCCGACCGGCAGGTGGCGGTGGTGGCGGGCTTCCAGGGGCTGGGGCCGGACAACCGGATCACCACGCTCGGCCGCGGCGGCTCCGACACCTCGGCCGTGGCGCTGGCGGCTGCGATGGGGGCCGACCGGTGCGACATTTATACCGATGTCGACGGCGTCTATACTTGCGATCCGCGAATCGTGACCGCGGCGCGCAAGCTCGACAAGATCACCTACGAGGAGATGCTCGAGATGGCGTCGCTCGGCGCCAAGGTGCTGCAGACCCGCTCGGTCGAGATGGCGATGAACCACCGGGTGCGGGTGCAGGTCCTCTCGAGCTTCGAGGACAAGCCGGGCACGATGGTCGTGGATGAGGATGAGATCGTGGAACAGGAAGTCGTCAGCGGAATCGCATACAGCCGGGACGAGGCCAAGATCACGCTGACCCGCGTGGCCGACAAGCCGGGCGTGGCGGCGGCGATCTTCGGCCCCTTGGCCGATGCCAGCATCAACGTCGACATGATCGTCCAGAACGTCTCGGAGGACGGCAAGACGACCGACATGACGTTCACGGTCGCGCGCGCCGACCTCGATCGCGCGGTCAAAGTGCTGAAGGACAACCAGAAGACGTTGGGGCTCAGCGAGATCAAGCCGGACCCCAAGGTCGTGAAGGTCTCGGTGATCGGCGTCGGCATGCGCAGCCATGCCGGCGTGGCGCTCACCATGTTCCGCACCTTGGCCGAGAAGGGCATCAACATCGAGGTCATCTCGACCTCGGAGATCAAGATCAGCGTGCTCATCAACGAGCAGTATCTCGAACTGGCGTTGCGCGCGCTCCACACCGCCTACCATCTCGACGCCGCCTGAAGGACCGCCGAAGCCCCATGGACCACGCCGACGCCCGCCGCCACCTCGACCGCCTCTGGCGGCGTGGCTGCGAGTTCCTGGGCTGCGACGTCGCCATCATGGGCGGCGCCATGACCTGGGTCTCGGACCGGAACCTGGTCGCGGCGATCTCCGAGGCGGGAGGCTTCGGCGTGATCGCCTGCGGCTCGATGTCGCCGGCCCTGTTGTCGGCGGAGATCGAGGCGAGTGCCGCGCTTACGCGGCGGCCGTTCGGCGTCAATCTCATCGTCATGCACCCGCAGCTCATGGACCTCGCGGAGGTGTGCCTCGACCACAAGGTGCCGCATGTCGTGCTGGCGGGCGGTCTGCCGCCGGCGGACGTGCTGCAGCGCCTGAAGCGCGGCGGCGCCAAGGTCATGGGCTTTGCGCCGGCGCTCGCCATCGCCAAGAAGCTCGTGCGGTCGGGCATCGACGGCCTGGTGATCGAGGGCATGGAGGCGGGCGGCCATATCGGGGCGGTGTCCACGGCCGTGCTGGCGCAGGAGATCCTGCCGAACATCGCCGACGTGCCGGTGTTCGTGGCCGGCGGCATCGGCCGCGGCGAAGCTATCCTGTCCCTGCTAGAAATGGGGGCGTCCGGCGTGCAGCTGGGCACGAGGTTTGTTTGCGCGACGGAAAGCATCGCCCATCCGCGCTTCAAGCAGGCCTTCATCCGCGCCGCCGCCCGCGATGCCGTCCCCTCGGTGCAGCTCGATCCGCGCTTTCCGGTCATCCCGGTGCGGGCGCTGGCCAACAAGGCCACGCAGCGCTTCCAGGAGACGCAGCGCGACATCATCCAGCGCTTCGAGCGCGGCGAGCTCGACCTCAAAGCGGCCCAGCTCGAGATCGAGCATTTCTGGGCGGGTGCCCTGAGGCGTGCCGTGATCGACGGCGACGTCGAGAACGGCTCGTTGATGGCCGGCCAGAGCGTCGGCCTGGTGACCGGCGAGCAACCGACCCGCCAGATCCTCGCCGAGCTCATCGACCAGGCGGTGGCGGCGCTTGTCGCCCGCTCCCGGACTGTTGGCCGGGTCCCCGAGGCGGCCGGCTGATGCAAGTCCATCCCGGCGGCGCCGCACCGCGGCGCCTCCTCAAGCGGATCCGGGACCTGATGGCCGCCGGAGGGACCGGGCAAGAGCGGCTCAATCAGATCGTCAAATTCATCGCGGCCGACATGGTGGCCGAGGTGTGCTCGATCTACCTCGTGCGCGGCGGCGAGCAGCTCGAGTTGTTCGCGACCGAAGGCCTGAAGCAGGAAGCCGTGCACAAGACCCGCCTCGCCATGGGCGAAGGCCTGGTCGGCGACATCGCGGCCCACGCGCGGCCGCTGGCGCTTGCCGACGCCCAGTCGCATCCGAACTTCGCCTACCGGCCGGAAACCGGGGAAGAGATCTTCCACTCGCTGATGGGCGTGCCGATCCTGCGCAGCGGCCGCACCCTGGGCGTCGTGGTCGTGCAGAACCGCACCTTCCGCGAGTACACCGAGGAGGAGACCGAGACGCTCCAGACCATCGCGATGGTCCTGGCGGAGCTGGTCGCTGCCGGGCAACTCGGTGGTGGCGACGGCGGCGCGCTTGGGCCGGCGCCGACCGCACTGGGCACCATGCGCCTCGAGGCGCTGCGCCTCAGCGACGGGATCGCGCTGGGGCGCGCGGTGCTGCATCAGCCGCGCGTCACGATCCGGCAGATGGTCGCCGAGAACACCGACGCCGAGCTGAAGCGCTTCGCAGGCGCCGTGCAAAGCATGCACCTCGCCCTCGACGACCTGATCCAGCGCTCCGATTTCATTGCCAACGAGCAGCGCGAGGTGCTCGAGACTTACCGGATGTTCGCCGAGGACCACGGCTGGCTCACCCGCATCCGCGAAGCGATCGAGAGCGGCCTCACTGCCGAGGCGGCGGTGCAGAAGGTGCAGGAAGACACGCGCGCGCGCATGAGCCAGATCACGGATGCGTATTTGCGCGAGCGGCTGGCCGACCTCGAGGATCTGGGCAACCGGCTCCTGCAGCATCTCATGGGCGACTGGACGACGGGTGCCGAGCTGCCCGACGACGCGGTGATCGTCGCGCGCAACCTCGGCCCGGCGGAGCTCCTGGACTACGACCGCAAGAAGCTGCGCGCGGTCGTGCTCGAGGAAGGCTCGCCCACCTCGCACGTGGCGATCATCGCGCAGGCGCTCGACCTGCCGGTCGTAGGGCGCGTCCGCGACGTGCTCGCCAAGGTCGATCCGGGCGATTTCGTGGTGGTGAACGCCGAGCAGTCGCACGTCATCCTGCGGCCGGGCGACGACGTGCGCGACGCGGTGACCGCCGCGATCCAGGCGCGGGCGATCCGCCAGGCCTCCTACGAGGGCCTGCGCGACCTGCCGGCGGTGACGCTCGACGGGCTGCGCGTGTCGCTCAACCTCAATGCCGGCCTCCTCATGGAGCTCGACCAGCTGGCGGGGATCGGCGCCGACGGCGTGGGGCTCTATCGGACCGAGATCCCGTTCATGATCCGCACGAGCTTCCCCGACGTCGAGGCGCAGACCGAGATCTACCGGCGCGTCCTCGACCGGGCGAGCGGCAAGCCCGTCGTGTTCCGCACGCTCGACATCGGCGGCGACAAGCACCTGCCTTATCTCGAGGAAAGCCAGGACGAGAACCCGGCGATGGGCTATCGCGCGATCCGTCTCGCCCTCGACAAGCCGTTGATGCTGCGCGAGCAGCTGCGCGCCCTCTTGCGCGCAGCCGCCGGCCGCCGCCTCGACGTGATGTTCCCGATGGTGGCCGAGGTGGCCGAGTTCGACGAGGCGCGCTCGCTCCTGGAGATCGAGATCGAGCGCGAGCGCACGCGCGGCAGGCCCACCCCTGAAACCTTGCGGGTCGGCACCATGCTCGAGGTGCCGGCCCTGTTCTGGCAACTGCCGGCCCTGTGCTCGCGCGTCGATTTCCTGTCGGTCGGCAGCAACGATCTGCTGCAGTTCCTGTTCGCGAGCGACCGCGGCAACCCGCATCTGGCCGGCCGCTACGACTCGCTGTCGCCGCCGGCGCTCAGCTTCCTGTCGAGCCTGGTCGAACAGTGCAATGCGCACGGCAAGCCGGTGACCTTGTGCGGCGACGTGGCGAGCCGGCCGCTCGAGGCGATGGCACTGGTGGGCTTGGGCTTCCGCAGCCTCTCGATGCCGGCGGCGGCGGTCGGGCCGGTCAAGGAGATGATCCGTAAGCTCGACGTGGGGCCGCTCGCGCATTACCTGCGCGAGCTCGTCAAGCTTCCCGACCACTCGGTGCGCGAGAAGCTCCGGCTCTACGCGCAGGAGCGCGGGATCCCCAGCTAGCGCTACTCGTCCTCGTCCGCGAGGCCGCCGACGGCCGGCGGCGGTGCGGTGAGCCGCGGCGGTGGCGCCTCCAGCGGCGGGGCGGGCGGTGCGCCGGCCAGCCGCACCGGGTCGTCCGGCCCGTAGACGTTGTAGAGGCGCGGAGCGGTGCGGTTCACGTGCAGCTGGAAAATGTCCGGCCGGTTGTAGTGGCCGGCGAAGTCGTGGCGCAGCTTCATCTGGATGCCGAGCTCGAGATTGCACTCGGCGTAGAGGATGCCCTCTTCGTCGGCCATCGGCCCGGCGATGATGCGGCTGTTGGGTGCGACGATGACGCTGCCGCCGCTGCAATCGGGATTGCGCAGGAATTTCTCGGCCTCGGGCCCGACCTCGAGCATCTCGATCATCCGCTCGTCCACCGTGCCGCACGCCGAGACGACGAACGCCTTGCTCATCTGCGTGAACGCCTGCGAGTCGACCGACACGCGGTTGCGCATGGGGTCGCCGCTGGTCGGGAAGTGGTTGGGCCAGCTCATGACGTGGATGCGGGTCCCCTCCGCGGTGAGCGCAAAGACGGCGAGCGGATTGGAGTTCTCGCCGCAGATGAGGCCGCTCATGGGTCCAAATTCGGTCTGGATCGCGCCGAACGTGTCGCCGTAGCCGCCGGTGTGCACGAGACGCTCCCCCACGGTCGGCATGATCTTCTGGTGCTTGCCGAGGAGGGTGCCGTCGGGCCCCAGATACACTTGCGTGTTGAACATGGTGCCGAGGGTGTTCGGCAGCTTCTCGCAGACGCCGATCGCGACATAGGCGCGCGCATCGCGCGCCGCAGCACTCAGGGCTGCGATCTCGGGGCCGGGGATCTCGACCGAGTTCTTGAACAGCTCGACCGCGAGCCGGTTGGCGACGGCGCTGGTCGCCGGCTGGTGGTGGTACCAGATCGGGTGCGCGGGGATGAAGCCTTCGGGAAAGCCGATCACGCGCGCACCGGCCGCCCCGGCCTCGCGGATCAGGCGGCACGCCTTGTCGGTCGAGCCCTCGCGGTCGAGGAACACGGATGCCGCCTGCACGGCCGCGACCTTCACCACCTGGTACGCATCGCCCATGTCGTGCGTTCCCTCACGCCGTCCCGAGTATAGGGCACAGTCCCCGCGACTTTGAGTTAAATCCATGCGTTTCCAGGCATTTTTCTTCGCAATCCACAGCCGCGGAGATTGATCCGCGCGCCGGAAAGCTGTTAACTAGGCGGCAGTTGCGGGGCTTTTCGGCGTTCGTTTCGAGGCTTTGAATAGAGCGCAAACAGGGGGCCTGGGGGGTCCACGGGGCGCGCTCCAACAAGAGCGATCGCATGGCAAGGCGCAAGCTACGCATCGATATGGTGGCCGAGGCGGAACCGACATTGCCGAACGCGGGCGGCGATGACGGGACCATCCGCGGCGTCGGCGCCACCTTGCGCGACGCGCGCGAGCGGCGCGGCTGGAGCATCGCCGATGTGGCGCAGCAGCTGCGAATCCGGGCACCGGTCCTCGAGGCGATGGAGGCCGGCCGGTTCGAGAAGCTTCCCAACGGCGCCTACGCGCTCGGCTTCGTGCGCTCCTACGCCGATTTCCTGGGCCTCGACCGCGATGAGATCGCCCGCCGCGTGAAGGCCGAGGCGGCGGCGCTGAACGCCCGCACCGAACTCATCTTCCCCAAGCCGCTGAGCGAAGGCCGGATGCCGAGCGGCATCGTCCTGATCGTGTCGCTGGCCCTGGCGATCGGCGGGTATGGGCTTTGGTACTACCGCTCGGCCAAGGTTCAGATCGAGCCGCCGCGCGTCGAAGCCGTGCCGCAGCGGCTGGCCGCCCAGGCCGAAGCGCCGAAATCGCCGCGCGACGCCGAGGCCGCCACGGTCGCCGCGCAGCCGGCCCAACCTTCCGCGCAGCCGGCGCCTGCACCGGCGGCAAGCCAACCGACGTCCGGTCAAGTGACTGGCAATCAAGCGACTGCGGCGGCCAAAACCGATACGTCATCGACGCCGGCCGAAGCGCCGCCCGCGCCGATGATGGCGGCGCCAGCACCGCCTGCCGAGCCGGCCCCGGCCATTGCACCTCCGCTGGCCGCTAGTGCTTCAGCCCCCACCGCGAGCCCGCGCCCCGAATCCGCGCCGCAGGTCGCCGCACTGCCGGCCAATCCCGCCCCCGCCGCACCGGCGGCGAACTCTGCGGCCGGGACGAAGCCGGCGGCCGTGAAGCAGTTCGGTGAGACGGACGGCAGCTCGCGCATTCTCATGAAGGCGAGCGGCGACAGCTGGGTCCAGGTGCGTGACCGCGCCGGGTCGGTGATCTTCTCGCGCATCCTGCGCGCGGGCGATACCTACGCGGTGCCGAACCGGCCGGGCCTCATGCTGTACACGGGCAGTGCCGGCGCACTCGACATCACCGTCGACGGCAAGCCGGCTCCCTCGATCGGCCGCGTCGGCTTCACGGAGCGCAACGTGTCCCTTGATCCCGATCGGCTGCTCGCCGGGACCGCGGTGGTCGATACGTCGAAGCCGCACCCTCCGGCGGGCAAGCCGGTCGCACCCAAGGAGGCGCCGCCCTCCGCGCCGTCTCCCGCACAACCGGCATCTCCAGCCGAGACAAACGGCTGATCGCGGGCGCGCGGCGGCAGGCGCGAGGCGGGCCATGCTGACCGGCCACGGCCGCTATCCTTACAAGCCGATCGTCGAGCGCCCGGCCTGGGACTGGCCCAACGGCACGCGGCTTGCGGTCTATATCGCCGTCAACATCGAGCATTTTCCGTTCGGCGAGGGCATGGGAATTCCGCTGGCTCCTGCGCAACCCGAGCCCGATGTCGTCAACTACTCCTGGCGCGATTACGGCAACCGCATCGGCGTCTGGCGCCTTTTGGAGCTGTTCGACGAGCTCGACCTTCCGGCCACGGCACTCGCCAACGCCGAGATCTACGGTCACGCGCCGCAGGTGATGGCCGCGTTCCGCCGGCGCGGCGACGAGGTCGTGGCGCACGGCCGCACCAACGCCGAGCGGCAAGGTCAGATGAGCGAGGCCGAGGAGCGACGGCTGATCAGCGAGGCGGCGGCGATCGTCGAGCGGCACGAGGGAAAGCGGCCGGCCGGCTGGATGGGCCCTTGGGTGTCCGAGAGCCGCGCCACGCCGGACATCCTGCAGGAACTGGGGTTCTCCTACCTCATGGACTGGGGGCACGACGACCAGCCGGTGTGGCTCCAGACACGCGGCGGGCGGATCCTTTCGATCCCGTATCCAAAGCCGACCAACGATCTCGCGGTGCTGCATGCGGGCGGCATGCCGCCCGCGGACTGGGCGGATATCCTCATCGACCAGTTCGACGAGATGCTGCACCAGAGCCGTACCCACGCGCTGGTGTTCAACCTGTCGCTGCACCCGTTCCTGGTCGGCTTCCCGTTCCGAATCCGCCAGCTGCGCCGCGCGCTGCAGCACATCGCCAGCCGGCGCGAGCGCCTGTGGCTGACCCATCCGGGCCGCATCGCCGAGCATGCGGCATCCCTGCCGCCCGGGATGATCGCCTGAGCGGCGATCAGAACTCGCGGCCGAGTACGGCGTCGAGCGAATAACGGCCGCCGCCACGGATCAGGAACACGAGCGCCACGATTCCGATCACCAGGGAATATTCGAGCCCCCCCGCGGTCCAGAAGAATCCCTTGGCCGAGGTGAACATGACCGCGTTGATCATGAAGATCACGATGAACAGGGCCGCCACGCGCGTGAACAGGCCGAGCGCCAGGCACAGCCCGCCGACCATCTCCGTCAGCATGACGACGGTCACCCAGAACGCGCCGGGCTTGTATCCGACCGTGTCGAAGATCTGGGTGAATTTCGCGAACCCGGCGCCGCCGAACCAGCCGAACGCCTTCTGGGCGCCGTGCGGAAACAAGGTCAGGCCCATCACGATCCGCAGAAGCGGCAGCGCATACGGCTCGAGCGATTCGTAAAGCCCGCCGAACGCGGGCACGTACAGACGTGAGGTCGTGGCCATCGGATCCCCCCTTGGTTCAATTCAACCCCGGCCTCGGTACGGGCCGGCTACGCCCAACAATATCAGACACGGCAGCGGCCCCGTACAGCGTAGTCCTGCCGGTTGGGATTCGTCCCAACGTCGCGGGTGAACAGGGCTCAGGCGCTGGGGCGCAGCGGGATGATCCGGGCCTGCTCGCCCGATCCGCCGACCAGGCGCGCGAGCTCCTCGACGCTGAACGGCTTTCTCAGGATCCCCGCGAGCCAGTCGATGGCCGGAAGCCGGTCCGCGTCCGCGTAGCCGGTGATGATCGCGACCGCCATGTCCGGGCGCAGGCCGTGGATCCGTTGGGCCAGATCGAGGCCGTTCATGCCGGGCATCGCGAAGTCGATCAGCGCGATGTCGGCGGAGTTGCCGCTGGACAGCCATGCGAGCGCCTCCGCGGCACCGGCGAATTCCTCGACCACGCAATCCAGGCTGTGCAGCATGGCGACCGTGGCCTGGCGCACGTCACGGTCGTCGTCGATGACGAGGACACGCCGGTTGGCGGCGGCCGGACGAAGCCCCGCGCGATCCGCCGCGGACGCCGCCGGCCGCTCGCTGCTGCGCGGCAGGTAGATGGTGACGCTGGTGCCGGACCCGGGCCGGCTGCGGACGGCGATGCCGCCGCCCAGCTGCTTCAGCACGCCCAAGGCCTGCGGCAGGCCGAGGCCGGATCCTTTCCCCGGCTCCTTGGTCGTGAAGAACGGCTCGAACACGCGGGCCAGGACGTCGGGCGGCATGCCGGTCCCGCTGTCCGTCACCGTCACGGTTACGTGGGAGCCCGGGGGCGGCCCTTCTGCCGACTCCGACGAGGCCACGTCGGTGTTTTCCGTCTCGATCACGATCGAGCCTCCGAGCGGCATGGCATCGCGCGCGTTGAGGACGAGATTGAGGATCACCATCTCGATCTGGGTCTGATCGGCGAGCGCCGGCCACACATCCGCCTTCAGCCGCGGCTCGACCTGGACGAGGCCGCCCAAGGTGCCGTGCAGCATGCCGGCCATACCCTGCACGAGGCCGTTGACGTCGAGCGGCTTCGGCTCCAGCCGCTGGCGGCGCGAGAATGCGAGGAGCTGGGTCGTGAGCAGCGCGCCGCGGGTGGCGGCGCGCAGGGCGTTGTCCACCAGCTTGCGATCCGGGCTGTCCTTCAGCCGCTGGCCGAGGAGCTCGATATTGCCCATGACCGCGGTCAGGAGATTGTTGAAGTCGTGCGCCACCCCGCCGGTGAGCTGGCCCACCGCCTCCATGCGTTGGGCGCGCAGGAGGCGCTCCTCCGCCGCAAGCTCCTGCGAGATGTCCTCGAAGGAGACGACGCCGAAGGCGACGGTGCCGTCCGCGTCGAGGATCGGGGCGGCGCTGATCGCGAGATGGATGATCCGGCCGTCCGGCCACCGGAGGCGATGCCGTACGCGCTCCAGGATCTCGCGCCGCGTCACCGCGCGGACGATGGGATACTCCTCCGGCGCGAACAGCGTTCCATCGGCGTGGATCAGCCCGTGCGCGGCGTAGTCGTCGATCTTGGCCGCGGTGGGCGAGGAGCCGTGGAGGCGGACCGCCTCGCGGTTGAAATAGATGATGCGCGCCGAGGGCGCTTCGGCGACAAACACTCCGACCGGCAGATGGTCCAGGACCGTCTGCAGCCGCGCCTGCGCCTGCCGCGCCTGCTCCTCGGCCCGGTGAAGGGCCTCGGCCGCGGCCTTGTCGGCGGTCACGTCGCGGCCGATGAGGTAGATGCGGCCGCGCTCGGCGGTCATCGTCCAATAGATCCAGCGGACCGAGCCGTCCTTGCAGCGGAAGCGGTTCTCCATGCGAACCGTCGGAACGCCCTCGGCGAGCCGCCGGCGGCCCTCGATGCCGATCGCGGCGTCGTCCGGATGGCGCAGCTCGCTCACGTGCATGCGGCGGATCTCGTCCTCGCTCCAGCCCAACAGCCGCGTCCACGCCGGATTGAAGCTGATGAAATAGCCCTCGAAGTTGCCGACGCCGAGAAGGTCTTCCGAGACCTGCCAGATGCGGTCGCGCTCGCGCGTCCGGGCGAGGACCGTCCGCTCCAACTCGCCGGAGACCCGGCGCAATTCGGTCTCGCGCGCCGACAGCGCCTCGAACAGCCGCTCGAAGCTGTTGCCGAGGGCGGCGATCTCCGTGATCCCTTGCGGCGCCGCCGGCGGCTCGGGCCCGGGCCCGGGCTGCCCACGCTGCAGGTACTCGATGCGCCGCTGCAGACTGCGCAGCGGACGCAACACCGTCCCCTCGGCCCCCGCCATGCCGACGCCGACCGCAGCCGACAGGCCGAGAAGTGCCACCGCCAGGGACAGCCAGAAGATGCGGTTCGCATTCTCGAACGCCTGCGCGGGAGACAGGCCGACCAGGAGATGCAGCTTCTCCGGGCCGACCACGACCTCCGACATGCCCCATGAGCGCGCCACGCCGTCGACGTCGTCGGCCGCCATCCCTTCGCCCGGGCTGCCGATCAACGCGGCCAGGGCCGTGCCTCCCAGCGATTTGCCGACCCAGTTCGGGTGGTCTGGCACGCGGGCAAGGATGGTCCCCCGGTCATCGACCAGGACGACCGCAGACCCGACGGGCGGATCGGTCTCGCCGATCCGCGCGGCAATTCCGGCGAGCGAGAACGCCGCGATCACGGCGCCGTGCACGGCCTCGTCGGTCCCGACGATCGGATAGGCGAGATCGAGCGTCGGGGCGGCGGACGGCGGGCCGACGTTGTAGCCGCTGGTCGTGAATTCCCGGCGGTCGATCGCGTCGCGTATGTAAGGCCGGTCGAGAAGGTAGATGCTGTTCGGTTGCTGTCTCGGCGTACAGTAGCTGAACCCGTCCGCACTGACGGCGCCAAGCGACGTGAGATTGGGAAAGCTGGCGAGCAAACTGTCGAGGAACGCCGAGCAACCCTCGTCCGCCAGAACCGCCCGCGTCCTCGAGACGGTGATCAGAAGGGTGCGCGCGGCTTCGATGTTGGTTTCCAGCTGCTCGCCGAGCAGCCCCGCAAGCCGCTGCGCCTGCGCGCCCACATCTTGCAGGCGCTGTTGCCGGTCGACGATGTCGCCGTACACGAGCATCGCGATGATGGGCAGCGATGCCATGGCGATGAGGAGCGCCAGGCGGACCTTGAGCGTGCGAGGCCAGAGTCTCAAATGTCCTCCCTGTCGCCGCTGCGGCGGACGCGGCAGCGGCTCGCTCCTGCGCGCCAAGCATTAACGAACAAGCCACCCGAGAGCAATTGCCGCGGCGCCGCGGGTTCAGGGTGTGTAAGCCGGGTGGCGCGCGATCCCGTGAACAGACAGGGCCGCATCTTTTGCGTTATTTTTGCCCGTCGTTCACCCTGGGGAGGCCCGTGCCATGCCATGCTCGTTCCGCCGTTCCGCGCTGCCCGCCGCGATTGCCGCGCTCGCCGCTTTCGCCGCCCCTGCGCAGGCGCAGCTTATCCAGCATCGCGATATCCCGTACGCCATGGCGCTCACCATCGTCACCGGCGCCCTCGATGCGTGCAAGGCGATGGGCTACACCGCTTCGGCGGTGGTGGTCGATCGCGACGGGGACACGATTGTCGCGGTCCGCGGCGACGGTGTCGGGCCGCATACCGTCGAGAATGCGCGCCGCAAGGCTTACACCGCCATGACCTTCAAAATGACCACACAGCAATTTCTCGACGCCATGAAGACGCAGCCGGTTCGGCGCGAGCAGACGAGCTTGCCGGGCGTGATCGCGATCAACGGCGGCGTGCCGATCAAGGTCGGCCAGGAGGTGATCGGCGGCGCCGGTCTCTCGGGCTCGCCGGGCCGCGACGAGGAGTGCGTGAACTCCGGGCTCGAGAAGGTGAAAGACCTGCTGAAATAGCCGCCGCGTGCTCAGCGGTTGAAGGCCACAATGTCGAGCCCGTTGAGGCGGTCGATCACATAGATGAGGCCGGTCTTGCGGTCGTAGAACACGTCGTTGCTCTGCACGATCGACTGCCCCGGGCCAGGTTTCGGCATGAAGTTCCCGACCTCGTGCGGCGCGTAGGGATCGCTGATGTCGACCGCGCGCAGGCCGCCGGCGAACCAGGTGACGAAGAGGACGTTTCCGTCCACCTGCTCCTGCGGCTGGTGCGCGCCGAACCAGCAATCCTTGTCGAACGGCTTGTCGTGCGGCACGCGGAACGTGGCGACCGGGACGGGCTTGGTCTCATCGGTGATGTCGACCACCCACAGGAACGCGTTGGGCGTGGGCGACAGGCGGTCGGAGACTTCTTCGTCCGTCGCCACCAGGAACTTGCGGCCGCCGATCTCGTGCGGGATCGGCAGCGCGGTGTGGGTGGGGCAGGGGTAGGGCGGGCTCCAGTCGACGTGGCTGACCAGCTTGGGCTTGGCGATGTCGTCGATGTCGAGGATGACGAACCCGCCGTGCCAGTAGCTCGTATAAAGCCGGTTGCCGAGCCGTAAGGGGTGATGGCAGCGGTGGCGCGCACCCTGCCAGGTCGGTTTTTCGCCGCCCGCCACCCATTGGCCGGGCATCCACCATTTCGAGACCTCGGCCGGCCGGCGCGGATCGCGCATGTCGACGATCATGGCGATGTTGCCGAACCAGCCGTGCACCTGCGGCGAGATGTAGGCATAGGTGCCGTCGTAGTCGAAGCGGTGCATGCCGCCGCCGTCGCACTGGAAGAACGCGATCTCGGCCGGCTTCGCCTTGTTCGAGATGTCGAAGACCTTCATGCCGCCGCGGAACTCGGGGTCGAGGCGGCCGAACTGCTCGTAGTTGACCAGCATGATGTCGCCGTGCACGCGCACCTTGTGCGAATGCGTGTGCTTGGGCACCTCGATCGTGGTGACAAGGCGCGGGTGCCGCGGATCGGACACATCGACGATCGACGTGCCGTGCGGCGGGCCCATGTGGCCGACATACGCGTAATTGCCCTCTACCGTGACCTGACCGCCGCCCGGAAGATCGAGGCGGCCGATCGGCTCGAACTCTCTGCTCATCGTTGTCGCGTCTCCTCGTTAAAGCCAGGTGCGGCGGCGGAGCTCGGTCTCCGCCACCACGCGCCCGGCTTTGATGACCCAGCGGCGCGGCGCCTGCAAGCGGATCGCCTCGGCCGCGTCGCCCGCGTCCAGGATCGCGACGTCGGCCGCACAGCCCGGTGCCAGGCCGTAATCGGTGAGGCGCAGCACGCGCGCCGCGTTCGTGGTCGGCATCGCGAACAGCTGCTCGATCTGGGGCGGCTGGCTCAGATGCGCGGCGTGGGCCGTGATCAGCGCCACTTCGAGCGGATCGTCGCGGCCGAACGGATAGAAGGTGTCGCGCACGCAATCCTGGCCGTAGGACACGTTGATGCCGGCCGCGACCAGCTCGGCAACGCGCGTGATGCCGCGCCGCTTGGGCTCGGCATCGAGGCGGCCCTGCAGCATCAAATTGGTCGCGGGGTTCGTGATCATGTGCAGCCTGGCGCGCCGTACCTTGTCGATGACCCGGGCCGCATAGTCGGCCGGATAGGCCGCGAGCGCGCAGGTGTGACCCGCGGTCACGCGCCCTTCGTAGCCGTTCTCCAGCGTCTGATCGGCCAGCATCTCGAGCGTGCGCGCGTTCGGATCGTCGGTCTCGTCGACATGCATGTCGATGTCGGCGTCGAACGCCCGGGCGAGCTCGAAGGCGAGGCGGATGTGGCGGGCGCTGTCGGCAGGCGAAGCCTCGTTGAACGGCATGCCGCCGACCACGTCGGCCCCCATCTCCATGGCCTT
>Ga0335069_10003252_pt1 | contig 24652 bp, 17 predicted proteins | sample Lox_Sample_11_FD_206714 | JGI IMG/M metagenome (GOLD analysis project Ga0335069, IMG submission 206714) | Soil microbial communities from Loxahatchee National Wildlife Refuge, Florida, United States - Lox_Sample_1.1 | ecosystem: Environmental > Terrestrial > Soil > Wetlands | place: USA... | reverse complement strand
CGATACCCCTCACATGCCTTAGGAAGAACCCGTGCGCGGGTGTTGTGCCGAACATCGTTGGCTCGGGATATTCGGCCTCCTTTTCCGGAAGGCTGATAGCAGCATCGTGCTCCATGCCTCCGCCGGGATGCCGAACCATGATGCCGCTGATCTGAACGTCTTCGATTGCGTGGCCGGGCACACCGACGATCAGCGAGCAGGCCCGGCCGTCTGTCTCGGACGCAACAATGTTGCTGATGTTCACACGGCGGATCGCGCCGACCTGCGTTCCCTCTGGCCCGCGGAGTCGCGCACCAAGACGAATGAAGATCGGAGCGCCGATAATCTGCCGCATGGCGAGATTCGATACCGTTACATCTTCGATAACTGCGCCGTCAACCGAGATGATCGCCAGGCCAAAGCATCCATCGAAAACGCAATTCGAGATAGCGATGTTTTTGTAGCCGCCGTTGGACTCGGTTCCAAGCTTGATCCGCCCATTGCGATCGACATCGACAGAATCGGCAAAACGCTTGTAGGTCCCATCGAGCATGCTCCCTTCTTCATAGATTCCGGTCACATAACAATTTGTGATCGTGACCATCTCAGTTGAGCGCGCATAACCCAAAGCGAATGAGCTTTTCAGGCAAATCGCGTCATCCCATGGTGAATTGACGCTGCAGTTGGAGATGCGAACATTCTTGCAACAGTCGATGTCCATGCCATCCCGCTGAGTATCGATCATCAAATTGTCGATCGTCAGGTTATCCGCGCCCGTCGCAAGAATCCCAAAGTGGCCCCCGTGGAGGATGGAAAAGTCCCTCAGGAGCACGTTGTGGCAATTCTTCAGAGCGATTGCCTTATTGGCGACACCGGGCCGCTCCGCGACCGGCCCCACACCTTCCCCTCGGCTGAGCCCCTTGCCCCAAATCAAACCTGGGCCACAGATCGAGAAATCGTGGAGGTCCTCACCCCAGATGAGGCTATTGTGGAAATGACTGTGCCCGTAGTCTTGATATTTGTCCCACTTGTCCGCAGGTTCGGCCAGATCGTAGGAGTGTTCAGTCCCGGAAGCAGTATCGCCCCCAAGAATGACGGACCCCTCAGCCAGGTAGAGCGACACCCGGCTCCTTAGATGAATCGAATAGGAGAGATAGACCCCAGCTGGAAAGACGACCGAGCCTCCGCCCGCTACCGCGGCGGCATCGATCGCACGATTGATTGCAGGTGTGTCCACTGCACTGCCATCACCCTTCGCGCCGAATTCAAGTACATTGAATGTGTCTCTTCTGTCGCGCCGTGTCGGAGTTTCCAACGCCGAGGCCTGGCCGGTGGCGCCCACCGCTCCTGCGATTACGGCGCCCCATTGGATGAAACGCCTTCTTGACCTGCTCTGATCCGACATCTTCTTGCCTCCCTAGGGTCCATTGGTATGAAATTCTTGGTTCCGGCGCCACCGCGGAGCGCGGAGAACCGTTGGCTAGAATCATTCTAAGCGCTTATTTTGTTTTATAATCGCTGCCATCACAGCCTCGTCAAGTGGTAGTTTGCAGTATTGATCAGTACGAATCCAGAATTCAAGGATCCTCTCGTGAAGATCACCGCGTCTCTTCCGGCCGCCATGCGCAAAACTCTGCAGAGTGCGGTCTTCGCTCTAGCCCTGTTGGCACGCGCCGAACAGCCCCTTGCCACAGATGAGCCTCCCTATCGCAACGTCACGTTGCCTTTGCGTGTGCGTGTCGATGATTTGCTGCGAAGGATGACAATGGAAGAAAAGATTTCGCAGCTCGTAAATCAGTCGCGCCCCATTCCTCGCTTGCAGATTCCGTTGTATGACTGGTGGAGCGAAGCCCTGCATGGAGTTGCTGGACCGGGATATGCCACAGTGTTTCCCGAACCGATCGGCCTGGCTGCGACCTTTGATCCTGCCCTCATTCATCAGATCGCTGCTGCCATCGGAACCGAAGGACGAGCCAGACACAATGTCGCCGTTCGCGCTGGACGCCGCGATCTCCTGGAAGGGCTCGACTTCTGGGCTCCAAACATCAACATCTTTCGCGATCCGCGTTGGGGCCGGGGCCAGGAGACCTACGGCGAAGATCCATTTTTGACCAGCCAGATGGCGGTTGCATACGTCACGGGAATGCAGGGTGACGATCCGACCTATCTTCGTGCGATCGCGACTCCGAAGCATTTTGCGGTTCATTCTGGCCCTGAGCCGGTCCGTCACACGATTGACGTGAGCGTCTCGAGGCATGACTTGGTGGATACGTATCTGCCAGCGTTTCGGGCAGCCGTGGTAGATGGCAAGGCCGGATCGGTCATGTGCGCATATAACAGCGTCAACGGGGTTCCGGCGTGCGCTAACACTGTCCTCCTTGAGCATTATCTACGCGACGCGTGGAAATTCGACGGCTACGTGGTCTCCGATTGCGACGCGATCGACGAGATTCTGAGTGAGCATCATTACACCAAGGACATCGCCGAAGCCGCTGCGATATCTCTTCGCGCGGGCGTAGACAACGAGTGCGTTGACTCGTACGCACCGGCAACTGACAACTCGGACTACGTGAAGTACCTCGATGCGGTGAAGAGTGGACTGGCCAGCGAAGAGGATGTTGATCGTTCTGTCAGGAGATTGTTGGCCGCCCGCTTCAGGCTCGGGGAATTTGACCCACCGGCATTGGTCCAATACGCGCAGACGCCCGATTCCGAGATTGACAGCCCCGAACATCGGCAACTCGCTTTGACCGCGGCACGGGAATCAATGGTCCTGCTGAAGAACGACGGCGTGCTGCCACTCGGCAAGACCGCACGACGTATCGCGGTCATCGGCACGCTCGCAGATTCTCATCGGGTGCTGAATGGAAACTACAACGGCACTCCGTCGCGCTCCGTGAGTATCTTGCAGGGCATCCGCTCAGAATTCCCCAAGGCAAGAGTCGAATTTGAAGCAGGCGTCAACTTTCAACGCGAAGAAACCTTGGTTCCGGCATCCGCATTCACGACCGAAGATGGAAGGCCTGGTCTCGCAGCAGAATACTTCGACAATGAGCAGTTCTCAGGGGCTCCGATTCTTGCCCGGGTCGACAACCATCCAAACCTGGAGGCATTGCCTGCCGGAAGTGCTTCGCTTGTTCAGCCTGGGGGGTTGAAAGAATTTTCAGTGCGATGGACCGGCTACTTCACTCCTGCGCAAGGGGGAACTTTCCAGTTCGACATAACGGGATTCACAAACAAGCTCTCGCTCGACAACAAGATTGTGATCGACAACTCATTCGAAAACAGCGATGGGGCACGGATAGCCGTCGTGAAGCTCGAAAAAGGGCACCGCTACCGCTTCAGACTCGAATGTGCCGTCCAGGACGATCTGGGCGCCAGACTACTCTGGACTAGACTCCGCGATCACCCGGAAAGAGCCGCCGTCGCGGCCGCCTCCCGCTCAGATGTCGTCATAGCCGTCGTCGGCATCACTTCCCAACTCGAAGGTGAGGAACTTCGCATCAACCAGCCAGGCTTTAAGGGTGGGGACCGCACTAGCCTTGACTTGCCGCAGGAAGAAGCGGAATTGCTCGAAGCACTTCATCGTACAGGCAAGCGTTTGATTGTTGTATTGACGAACGGCAGCGCTTTGGCTGTGACCTGGGCACAACAGCATGCCAGTGCGATTTTGGACGCATGGTACCCAGGAGAAGAAGGTGGAACTGCAGTCGCACAGACTATCGCAGGCAGCAACAATCCTGCAGGACGACTCCCGGTGACCTTCTATAAGGACGTCGCACAATTACCCGCGTTCGACGATTACTCCATGCAAAACCGGACGTATCGGTATTTCACAGGCGTTCCACTCTATTCGTTTGGCTTCGGACTCAGCTACTCGTCGTTCTCCTACAAAGACCTCCGTCTTTCCTCAAGCGTCTTGAACGCGGGACATAGTCTGACTGTTGAGGCCGACGTCACAAATACAAGCACGCGCGATGGGGATGAAGTTGCGGAACTCTATCTCAACTTTCCCGCAGTGCCTGGAGCTCCGCTTGTGGCACTGCGCGCTTTTCAACGCATCCATCTAGCTTCCGGTGAAGTTCGCCATCTTCGCTTCACGCTCACTGATCGAGACTTGAGTATCGTGAACGCCGAGGGAACGCGCATCGTTGCCCCCGGGAATTACACCGTGACCGTCGGAGGTGGATTGGCCAACGGATTTTCCGAATCGCCTCACGGTTCCTTTTCCGTCACCGGTGAAAGGACGCTCGACGAATAAAGTAGGGAGCAACCAACGGTAGTCACTCCCGTTGCGATCCCCTTGTCCCACTAACCCGCTACTGACGCTGTTTCGACAGAACAGGCCACCTTCTCGAGATACGATCGCTGTGCCGCCGCCGCAATCTCGACGGCACGCACACCGTCATCTCCCGTGACCAGAGGTTCACGATCGCTTGCCACCATATCGACGAAATCGCGGACCTCGGCTAGATACGCATCGCCGAACTTCGTTAGGAAATGATCCCCGATCGCGAACGCCCCACCCTCCGATTTCAGGAAAGTTGCGGAATGCTGTCGCAGGCTGCCGATCAGAATCGCGCCTTTTGAACCCACAATTTCCGTGCGCACATCGTAGCCGTAGACTCCCTGCGCGTAGGATTCAATGTTTCCGATTGCTCCTCGCTGAAAACGAAGATTGACAGTGCTTGCCACGACGTCGTCGTATTGCTCCAACTCGGGCCGAACGGCAACGGTAGTGAACGTGTGAACCTCGGCGACCTCGTCGTTCGTCAACCACCGGGCCGAGTCGAAATCATGGATCGTATTGGTGAACAAAAGCATGCCGTTCAATTGTGACTTGTATGCCTCAATGGGAGGCGCGTCCTTGTCGCGTCCAATCGACTTGAAGATGACCGGTTCACCGATCTCTCCCGCCTCGATCTGCTTCTTGGCGGCAATGTGGGCTGAATCATAGCGCCGCATGAATCCAACTTGTAGCCTTACTCGGGCGCGCTCAACTGCTCGCACCGCCTCGTTGGCATCTTGCACGTTGAGTGCCAAAGGTTTCTCGCACAAGATGTCCTTTCCGGCGGCGGCGGCGGTAATCACCGCGGATGCATGAAACTTGTCGGGAGTGGCGATGAGAATGGCGTGAATGTCCTTCCTCTCGAGCATCGCATCGAGGCTCGGAAGAGCATGCTCTATCTCAAGTTCGCAAGCAGCCTGGCGAGCGCGCTGGTGATTGACGTCTGCGATTGCTATCAGTTCCGCCCCCGGGACCAAACGCCGAATGTTTTCGGCATGCCTGCGTCCCATTTCGCCCACACCTACTACACCAATTCCAAGCTTTCCCATCACCTCTCCTCATCGAGTCGTCTGTCTTGCCTTCCCGTGTATCATGGCGGTCATACGAGCTTGGCCAGACCCTTTAAGCAGCAGCCTGCCGCTGCTCAAACTTAGCTTGTCGCTTTGCAGCGGACTATACACGAACTATGCGCTTAGAATCCAGGCAAAAATATCGACCGTCCGAACTGCGCCCCTGCTTGATAAAAATGTGCTCTGCGTCACTTCTCAGACCACGGCGATATCTCAGAAGCTCTTCTTAACAAAGACAAATCTTCTTCATCCTCACTCTAGGACGGAAAAGCACTTGACCTGCTCGGTGGATCATTGTCATACTTCACTAAGCGCTTAGATATTGCCGTATCTTGGCTCATGAGCGTAAGACTTTTTCGAGGTTCTAAGCGATGCATGCACGTTCGTCAGAATTCCAGTTCGCCTCTGCGCCCGACAGTTGGGGCGTGCTCGATTACCCCGGCCCTTCTTGGAATCAGGACTACGAGCAGATGCTCGATGAGATGGTCGCAGCCGGGTACCGCGGGACTGAGTTGGGGCCCTATGGCTTCTTTCCTACTGACCCTGCGGTTCTTGGCCCGCAACTGAGCAAGCGCGAGATGGCCCTTTTGGGCTCGTTTGTACCGGTGCCTCTCGGCGATGAGAGGTCGGCGCAAGATGTGGTTGCGCAGATTCGTAGGGTTGGCGGGTTGCTTTCAACACTCGGCGCGCCATTTCTCGTCATGGCAGATGCCCAGAGTGAAGCGCGAGACCGGATCGCCGGGCGCGTTCCGTCCGATGGAAGCGCCGGCTTCACCGCCGAGCAGTGGAAACTCGTCGCAAAAGTTGTATCCGAGGCTACGTCAGTCACCAAGGACTTCGGGCTCGATCTCGTATTTCATCCCCATGTGTCGACCTACATCGAGACCCCGGATGAAACGGAACGGTTCTTTGACGTAACTTCTGGAACTGGGATCGGGTTGTGCCTCGATACGGGTCACTGCGCGTATGCGGACGGCGATCCTGTCGCTGAGGCCATCAAGTTCCGTGAGGTATTACGTTTCGTCCATATCAAGGACGTGAATTCCAATTCGCTCGCCACGGTGAGAAAAAATAAGCTGAACTTCGAACAAGCTGTCGAGGCCCAGACGTTCACCATCATTGGACAGGGTTCAATCGACTTTCCTGCTTTTTTTGGAGCCCTCCGGGGGATGAACTATCGCGGTTGGCTAGTCGTCGAACAGGACGTCAAGTATGGGGCAACGACCATCCCCCCTGTTGAGAGCATCGCTGCAAGCCTTCGCTACTTGACAGGCGTCGTTGAGAAACTCGGTGCGGCCTAGTGAGAGAGGTGATCTCTTCGTAAAGAGACCCCTTGCACCGCATCCCTACACTGCAAAATAGGGGCCTTCGATCACAATCGTCGCTGCAGAGTTCGCGGCTGTTGGTAGAGGATGGAGTTGCCACATTGCCTGTACTTGTCTTCGACCTCGACGGAACACTTACAGACTCTAAGCCGGGCATCCTGAGTTGCCTCCAAGCAACTCTCGAAGCCTACGGACTTGTCGCAATAGGTCCGCTTGACCGCTTCGTGGGGCCCCCGGTCGAAGATTGGGCGCTCGAGCTGCTGCCCAATGGAAGCCAGATGGATCGAGCCGCATTTGCAAGGCACTATCGAGCTTGCTATGACCGTAGCGGCTGGAGTAACAACTCCGTATTTCCTGGCGTACGCGCCGCACTCTCCGAGCTTTTCGCCTGCGGTCTCCCGCTCTACGTTTGCACGTCAAAACAGGAGCATTTTGCAATTCGCATTTTAGAAGAGTTTCGATTGTCCAGTCATTTCTCAGGAATCTACGGAGACAAGCTCGAGTACGCAGTTCATGGAAAGACTCATCTGCTCAACATGCTCCTCTGTGAGAATTCCCTAGCGAACCAGGATGTCTGGATGGTTGGCGATCGCATTCACGACTTCCATGCCGCACGCGAGAACGGAATCAAGTCGGTGGCAGTAGGCTGGGGTTACGGTACGCCTGCTGAATTCGAACGCGCGGACCAGTTCGTCGAGAAGCCGGGTGATCTACTCACTCTGTTCACCTAGCACAACGCGAAGTTCCCTTTCTAAAGGGGCAGCGACGCGCGTCGCCTCTGCTAATCATTCCTCTTGGAATAGGCCGTCTCGCGCCTCCGGCGCAGCAGCTGAAAATACCAATGCCCTACCTCTCACTCGAACCAGGACAAGCCCGAGCAGGAGGCAGGCTACGACACTGATCGCTGCGTCCGTGCCCAATGTTCCCGAGATTCCGCCAAAGAGATATCCCCTGCCGTCGACAACCATCATGTATGTGACTGGTATGTTGGTCGCCGCGGTCAGGATTGAGAAGGTCGTAGCAGCAAGCGGATTGTCTTTTCCTATAACATCGAAGACGATCCCTACCTGGATGGCATAGGAAACCGCCTGAAACAGAAAAAGTCCCAACAAAGCAATGGCAAAGGTCCATGTAACGCGGGGCAGTACTATCAGGCAGACGGTGAAGAGGCCACCCGCCGCCGCATTGATTAGATAGAACTCAAGCAGAGGCACCCGCTTAGCTGCCAGGGGGAATAGGAGGCACCCGCAAAGGCCGGCAATAATAACACCCGCTCCTCCGATGATACTCACGACACGGGCAGGGGCATGAAAATCGTTGCCGAGCCCTCCAAGAAGATTAGCAATCCCGAAGGAGCCACACGGAGAAAGAAAAAGCAGCAACACAACCAGCACTTCGCGGTTTCGGAACATTGCGGCAATCTCGCCAACGAACTGGGCAAAGCTTTCGTGTGCCAATCTCTCACTTGGTCTCGATGACGGGATGAACAGGAAAACGGAAGTTGGACAAAAGACGATCGCCCCCAAGATGCCAGCTGCAAGCGGGAGGGGCAGGTTGCGGACCAACTCGCCGCCAGCCGCTGAGGTGAAGCCCGTACCGCTGATCAGCGCAATGTTGAACCATGCACTGAGACTATTCTTCTCCTCTTCCCGGCAAACGGTCGAAAGCCACCCGCCCAGTGCGTTGTTGGCGAGCCACGCCGTAGCCACACTCAGGGCCAAAGCGATGCCAAGAACGGCCGGATGCTCCACGCTGAGTACCGCGATCATGGCAAGAACTGCCGTTATCGCAGCAAGTATCGTCGCGTAGAAGCGCCGACTCGCCCTTACATCGAGAAGAGGAGCGAATATGACCGCCCAGAAGTTGGAAGACATCGCGGCAGCGGTGATAAGGGCAATCTTCGCCTCGGGCACATGCCGGGCTGAGAGAAGCTGAGGTATTACGAGAAGGGCGATTCCCGTGTTAAATCCAAGCGTCGAGTTAGAGAGGCCCATCAACCACACAGGGGGAATTCTGCGTTGGGATCTCACTCCGGCCTCCCTCGAGCGGCAAGACTAAAGCCTGGAAGAGCTAGTCGCAATTCAATTCTCTTCTGCGCTAGGTTGGGCTGCATAATCGCACAGTTCAGATGGCGACTGCGGCATCTGTTCAAGCCGAACTCTCAATGCGAGTGTCTCGGCGCAATTCTGCTCACGTTGCGATACTTGGTCGCAAATTCCAGGCACGCGCCTGTCTCGAGCTGGCCCACATGCGCGCGGTAAAACTCCTCCCAAGGGGTGTGGTTTTCCGGCTTGAACGGTTTCAATGCGCTTCGACGCCGTGCGATCTCGTCTTCTGCAACCAACAGGTTTACGCTCCGCTCGCAGATGCTCACGCGTATCCGGTCGCCATTCTGCACAATTGCCAGAGCTCCACCGACGGCGGCTTCAGGAGAGATATTGAGTATCGATGGGCTGTCTGAGGTCCCGCTTTGGCGTCCGTCACCCATGCACGGCAACATGCGAATTCCCTTTTGGACAAGGGCCCCTGGCGGCGTCATGTTCACCACTTCAGCGGAACCTGGATATCCCACCGGCCCGCAATATCGGATCACCAGAATGGAATGCTCGTCCACTCCAAGTGCGGGATCCTCGATGCGGGCCCGATAATCTTCCGGGCCCTCAAACACGATCGCCTTCGCGGTAAAGCTCTCAGGATCGGCCGGATCAGATAGATACCTCCGTCGAAATTCGTGACTGATCACCGACGTTTTCATTACCGCAGAATCGAAAAGATTTCCCGAAAAAACTGTCAACCCAGCGCCACGCACAAGCGGATCACTGTACGGGCGGATCACAACTCGATCCTTGCTGCGAGTGGCCGTGCAGTTCTCGCCAACCGTCTTTCCGGTCACCGTTCTTGCACCAGTATGGATCTTGCCAGCCTGCATCAACTCGCCGATCACCGCAGGGATGCCCCCGGCGCGATGGAATTGCTCGCCAAGATACTTCCCCGCCGGCTGCACATTGACCAGCAAGTGAACATCCCCGCCTACTGTTTCCCAGTCGCGAATATGGAGCGGCACGCCCATGTGTCGAGCAATAGCATTGATGTGAATTGGGCAGTTCGTTGAACCGCCAATGGCGGAATTGACCACAATTGCATTCTCGAAGGCTTCGCGTGTGAGTATCCTCTCGGGAGTGAGGTCTTCCCGAACCATCTCGACAATCCGAAATCCCGTGCGATACGCCATCTGAGCGCGTTCTGCATAGGGGGCAGGGATCGTCGCGCAGCCCGGCAGTGACATTCCGAGGGCTTCGGCCAGAGAGTTCATCGACGAAGCGGTGCCCATCGTATTGCAGTAGCCTGCGCTCGGGATTCCCGCGATTACGTTATCGATTAACTGTGTTCCCGTGATCTCGCCAGCCGCCAGTTGGCGACGGCCTTCCCACAGCACACCGCCCGTTCCGCACAGCTTGCCATCCACGTAACTATCGAGCATGGGCCCAGCCGAAAGAACAATGGCCGGCATGTTCACGGTCGCTGCGGCCATGAGGCAGGACGGCGTTGTCTTGTCGCATCCCGTGGTCAGCACTATGCCGTCAAAGGGATATCCCGCCATCATTTCGACCAGACCCAAATAGGCGAGGTTGCGATCGAGCGCCGCAGTCGGCCGTCGACATGTCTCCTGAAGGGGATGCGTCGGAAACTCCAGCGGCACCCCACCGGCATCCCGGATGCCAGCCTTCACGCGCTCGACAAGAGTCAGATGAATTCGGTTGCACGGCACCACATCGCTGCCCGTTTGCGCGATGCCGATAATCGGCCTGCCGCTCTGCAGTTCCTGACGAGTCACTCCAAAGTTCGTAAAACGCTCGAGATAGACTGCCGTCTCGCCAGGCTCCGGCCCGTTAAACCAGGACTCGCTGCGCAGCATACTTTTCTTGGAATCGCTCATTTTTCTGTCGATTTACCCGCACCAGCTCTTCCACGGGCAGTACACTCTGGCCCAAAGGTCGCGGCCGTACCCATCCTTGCTCCGATTCATCCTAAATGTCAATGTCGGAATACATTCCGCATTAACAAATACAAATGCATTGCGTTTGCGCAACTCAAGGAATCATCGATTCAGGCAATTAGTTTTCACCATGCAACACCTCGGTGATCAGAGCGTTATCGCAATTGTGCGGCATGCATTCCACAATACTTGACAGAGACCCCAATGTGCAAGACTATGGGACTGGAAAGGCCAACCTTAACTATGGGGCAGCAAGCATTGCTTCGCGGAATTATTACTGCGATGGTCACGCCGTTGAATGATCAGCACACACTCGACCATTCTGGTCTTGAGCGACTCATCGAACATCTGATTGCCGGTGGTGTTCACGGCTTTTTCCCTCTCGGCACGACGGGCGAAGGTGCCGCTCTGCCGGTCGAGCTCCGCAATGAAGTCGTCGAGTTCACCTGCCGTCAGGTCGCCGGAAGGCTTCCCATCGTTGTCTGCGTCACCAATACTTCGCTGGTTGAGGCCATTCGCTTGGCACTCCGTGCACGAGACTGCGGTGCAACGGCGATCGCCACGGCGCCTCCATACTATTACGCGATCACTCAAGACGAGTTCTTGCGCTATATCGAAGAGCTGGCCCGCGAAACGGGAATGCCGCTCCTTCTCTATAACGGACCAGGAAGCTCACACCATGCCATCGAACCCGAAACCGTAGGGCGCGCCGCGGAGATTGAATATGTCAGGGGCCTCAAAGACAGTGGGATGAACATGAGTTATTTTCACGAGGTGTGCTCGCGCTTGGAAGGCCGAGATGATTTCACGTTGCTGGTCGGGCCCGAGGAACTGCTCGCGGAGTGCGTTCTGCTCGGGGGCCATGGTGGAATGGCTGCAGGATCCAACATTTATCCGCGCCTTTTTGTCGAAATCTACGAGGCCGCAGTCGAAGGCAACCTGGCCAGGGTAAGGCATCTCCACAAGGAAGTCATCCGCTTCGGAAGGGCCATTTATCACGGCAATAATCCCCTTTGTGGCCTAAAGCATGGTCTGCAGCTTCTGGGCATCTGCAGTGGTGTCCTATCGGAGCCCTTCGCAGACTACTCTGCCGAAGAAAGCGCGCTGGTGCAGGAATATATTGATCAACGGCGCTCTCAGATTCTGAATGGCGGTGGTCTCGCCGCGTGAGGGTGAGCCCTGCTCAGAAAGCAGGCTGAATGAAACCGATCGTTGTTGCCGGTAGTATCAATATCGACTTTGTTGCCGAAGCTATGCGGATTCCCCTCCCCGGCGAGACCATCGCTGGCCGCTGTTTTGAGACGCATTACGGCGGGAAGGGAGCAAATCAGGCCTATGCGGTGGCGCGGCTCAGGCATCGGGCCGTCATGATCGGTGCCGTAGGCTCTGATAGCTTCGGTGAGCAAATGCGTGGAAATCTTGCCGACGCCGGCGTCGACTGCACTGCGGTAGAGCGCGTTGAGGGAAACAGCGGAGCGGCACTCATCGCACGCTCTGCGAGAGGCGAAAACTCGATCATCGTCGTAGCCGGCGCAAATATGCAGGTAAAGCGCGAACGGATCCTTCGCCATCGCGCCCTGATTGAGAACTCCGCGCTCCTTCTGGTACAACTCGAAATACCCATGGACGGAGTTGCCTGTGCCATTGAAATAGCAAAGCGGAGCCATGTCCCCGTCGTTCTCGATCCTGCACCTGCGGTCGCTCTGTCTCGCGAGTTGCTTGGCCAGGTGGAATGGCTGACTCCAAATGAAACGGAGGCAGGAATTCTGCTTGGCATATCATCATCGGATGCAGCGTTGGATCCTGCAGAAACCGCAATGGCCCTACGGGCGCTAGGCGCGCGCAACGTGGCGCTGAAACTTGGCGCACGCGGAGTATTTCTCTCTGGAGCATCGGTCGCGCCCGTTCTGGTGCCGGGTATTCCTGTACGTGCCCTCGATACGACTGCCGCCGGCGATACCTTTAACGCCGCATTCGCCCAGAAGCTGACCATGGGAGCGACACCGATTGAAGCGGCAGCATACGCTAACCACGCTGCCGCGATTTCAGTCACCCGAGCCGGCGCCCAAACGTCAATTCCTTCGGCCGAAGAGATCGATGCGCTCCTCAGTAACACCACGGTTCCTGTGAATGGCTGATCAGCATTCCATGAATGACATGATTCGATGCATTGTGCCGGCTGGCGATATCTGTGGCGAGGGTGCGGTCTGGCACCCTGCCCACCACGCTCTTTACTGGACAGACATCAACCGTTTCCTGTTGCACAGATTCCTTCCCGAAACTGGGACGACACAAACGTGGATGTTTGACGAGCCTGTTACCTCCGTCAATCTGACCACCGAACCCGAAAGGTTGCTGCTGGTCTTCGCTTCCAACGTAAGTATCTGGTCGGCAGCCACGCATCCGAAGACCGAAACGATTTATCGCCTCGCCGAAGCGCCTGAAATGCGCTTCAACGATGCCCGTGTGGATCCGCGTGGGTCGCTCTGGGCTGGCACAATGCGGAACAATGTCGGTCCGTGCGGCGAAGACCTGGAGGTTGAGTTCACGAGCGGAATTCTTTATCGCATCGATCCCGATGGTACGGCAACGAAATGGAAGACCGGGATCGGCATCTCTAATACGTTGGCCTGGAGCCCGGACCGCAGTACCTTCTATTTTGGTGACACGCCAGCCAATACCCTGTACGCATTCGACTATAACGAGAACGACGGATCTATCTCTGGTGAGCGAGTCTTCTTTCACGGACACGACGGCGTACCGGACGGCTCGGCGATGGACGCTGAGGGCTACTTATGGAATACCCGTCCAAATGCCAGTTCATTAGTCCGAATCGCTCCCGATGGCCGTGTCGACCGTACGATTCTTTTGCCCGTACCGCGCCCCACAACCTGTGCATTCGGTGGATCTGAGCTGAAGACTCTCTTCATGACCAGCGCGCGCTCCGCAGAGCAATTATCGGGGGGCCTGTTTGCGCTCAACTTAGGGACTGGCGGCCTTCCTGAGGCTCGCTTTGACGTTTCCGAGTCGAAAGATTTCAGGTTGCGCTGAGAGACATGATGCACTCGAGTCTGCAGGATGCGGACCGAGTGCCGTATAAGCTTCAGACCTCAAAAACCCACTGAAAGCCCATGTATACTTGCTTCAGTTAGGAGGCGCCAACACGATGGCGGCACGTCGGCCGAAACCTTCTTCATCGAAAAAGGCGGCACAAACAGAGGTCCACCGCAACCGCGATAAGAGTTTCCTCGCCGTCGCCGAAAGGCTCTTCGCCACCCTGGAGACCTTCACGAGATATCGGGAGGGCAATCTTTCCCTCGACGAAATCACCAAGCTCCTTGGGTTGCCCAAGAGCACTACATTCCGTTTGTTATCCTCGCTTGATAATTGCGGTTACATTGAACAGAATAAAGACTCCGGGAAATACTCTCTCGGAAGTCGATTCTTCGACCTCGCGAACAGCACACTTCCCTACCAACGGCTCATTTCAATTGCGCGGCCATACCTTCAGTCGCTCATGCTCACCTTTGGCGAATCGGTAAACCTAGGCGTCTATGACGAAGGAATGGTGGCGCATATCTTCTCTATCGATAGTCCAAAACCTTATCGAGTTTCTGCGACCATAGGAAATCGCGCCTATCTTCACTGTACGGGCATGGGAAAGGCCCTGGCCGCGAACTTGCCAGTACCGCTCGTCGAGGAGATGTTCCTCAAGCATGGACTTCCTCAACGGACGAAGAACACTTTGACAAATCTGGCGAAGTTGATGAATGAGTTGGAATCCACTAGAAAGTCCGGAGTGAGCCACGACAAGCAAGAAGATGTGGAAGGAGTTTCATGCTTTGGCTCGGCGCTCTTCGGGGCCGATGGCAAGGTTGTAGCTGCCATCAGCGTGTCTGGGCCGGCCGTTCGCATTGACCCACAAGGTCCCGCGATTCAGTCGGCCGTACGTGAGACGGCGCGGCGGATATCTTTTGCCCTGGGTTGGGTTCCGAGTGAAGGCAAGTCAAAGGGTGAGTGAAGTCTCACGTCAAGACGTAAGCTTTGATGCACCTAAAATTAGAAACACGCACGCGGAACACGGCTCAAGCGCAACCATTTAAGTCCAAGACCTCGCGAGCTACCGTAAAAACAGTGCTGAGCCAGTTTGCTCCGGGAACAATTCACGATCAAATATCAACACACCCCCCTCATCCTCCATTGGTCTCCAGTCTTCAGCAGAAATCGGATACGTACTCAATCGATCGCGGAATCGGTGAATGGCTAACTCCATGATTATTCTGAACAGCAATCGGCATTTATACCGTATACGATCTATATACCCTTGCAAAAAATGGAATCAGCTAGTCCATCGGGATGTTCCAGGCAGGTTCGAACTCGTTCCAACCGCACTCTCCGATTCAATTCAAACGACGCCACCCTACAATTCCTGGGCATTTTTCCAACTTCTGCCGTTGTTCCTTTTGCTCGTCTCGCATTTTGCGAGATGTATTCCGCATTATTTGACAATCACCTTTACAGAATGCGAGAGTTTCTCTTTAAGCGCAACCGAGCCAAATGTCACATGCTGCAGGCATCGTTCGCATTTGCGCGTTGGAACGGGTTGAAGGAGAGAGCATGCTGATCAAGCTGAGCTCCATCGATGTGGGAATCATCGTTGCGTATTTTGCTGTCGTGCTGGGGACGGGCTTAAAGCTGAGGGCGAGGATCAAGACCTCTTCGGACTTTCTTCTCTCCGAACGATCTTTTTCACATTGGGTAACCGGAATTGCTTTCATGTCTGCAAACCTGGGCGCACTGGAGGTCATGGGACACGTCGCCAATGGTGCCAAGTACGGCATGCGCACGAATCACTGGTATTGGATCGGCGCGGTGCCCTCCATGCTGTTCCTTGGATTACTGATGGTGCGGTTCTACTATACGAATGGTGTGCGCAGTGTACCGGAATATCTGCGCATGCGCTACGACCATCGCGCGCACATCTTGAACTCCTTGAGTTTCGCGCTGGTCACCATGCTGATGGCAGGCATCGACATGTTTGCCTTTGCAGTCTTGTTCCGGAGCATTCTGGGCTGGCCGTTTACAGCGAGCGTGATCCTGGCCAGTGGCGTCGTGCTGCTTTTCGTCTTTTGGGGCGGCCTGTCCTCATCGATCTATAACGAGTTCATTCAGTTCTTCCTGATCGTTCTTGGCTTTCTGCCCCTGACGTTTCTTGGTTTGAAGGCAGTTGGAGGCTGGCACGAGTTGTTGACCAGACTGCCCTCGGGCTACGTGCATACCTGGCAGGGCATTGGCGGGCCTGCCGACCCGCTGGGAACACCGTGGTGGGTCGTGGTCATTGGCCTAGGGCTTTGTTCCTCGCCGGCCTATTGGTGTACTGACTTCATGCTCGTGCAACGCGCGATGGCGGCCCGAAGCCTCGAATCTGCACGCAAGACTCCTTTGGTTGCGGCTCTGCCGAAGATGATGTTTCCGGTGATTGTGACGGTGCAGGGTATGGTTGCGTTGGCAATTGCGCCCACGATCGTAAAGCAGAACTACAATCTTGCTCTCCCCGTTCTGATCAGCACTTTCTACGGTAAGGGCATGGTTGGCCTCGGCGTCACGGCGTTGCTGGCTAGTTTCATGTCGGGAATGGCCGGGAATATTACAGCGTTCAACACGGTAGTGACCTACGACCTCTACCAGACCTATCTGGGGAAGAAGAAGCCTGACAGGCACTACCTTGTGATCGGCCGGATTACGACCGTGGTTGGAACAATGCTTGCATGCTTCTCTTCCTACATTGCACTGCAGTTCAACAACCTGATGGACTACATGCAATTTATCGGAATACTGCTGATCGCACCATTCTTCGTCGCGTTTATCGCGGGCATGCTCTGGAGGCGCGTGTCAGCGACGGCGGGCTTCTCGAGTATGGTGGGGGGATTGGCTGCAGGATTTCTTGAAGCGATCCTGTACCGCACGCACGTGATCCACTTTGCATCGCCGATGGCGGCCAATGTGGCGATGGCAGTATGGAACTTCATCGGCGGTTGGGCGCTGTTGATTCCGGTAACTCTGTTGACCAAGGCTCCGGATCAAGGCAAACTGCAAGGTCTCACCTATCGACGACAGGATGTTCCGCACGAACGAAGGGGAGCGTGGTACTCGAGCACGACAGCTTATGCGGTGGCGATTGCTGCGGTGTTTGTTGCGCTGAACCTCTATTTTTTCTAGCGGGCGGACGGCAGGAACTCAGCAGTGCGGCGCCTGCCGTGGATGATGCCCGATCCTTCTTTGACGGTCAGAATCTGGTTCGCTTCTGAGTCAACAAACTCTCTCTAAAAAAACAGGCCGTAGGCCATTTCACCTCGATCCAGTCAACCTTGCTCGCTTTGGCGACTCCGAAGTGAAGACGTGATGACTTTGTGACATGACGCTCCGCCCGCTCATGACCTCATTTGCTTGGACGTCACCGACGACGGAGACGCGCACACGAGCGCCAATAGCCACGCAGTCACAGTGAACACCGATTCATTTGATCTTGAGCCGGTTGTCGCGATCTCCGCAATCGTTGGGGGTTCGAGCAAGTTCTTCCGACTCCGGTATTTTCTGATGGCATCTCTAATTCAACTAGACCATCGACTCGCCAACCTCACCCTCCTATTTGCCGGCAAGTTGAACCTCTAGAAGAGTGATGGAATATGGCCTGAATCTGTACTCAAATTCATAGCCGCTGGCGGCGATCTTCTTTGCCTGAGTTGAAATTCGGTTTGCATCGTCTGGCGAATTCATCGCCTCTGAGTCCGGCACAGCATTGCGATCTCCGATCACGAACTCCTCTGCGGATTGAACTCTGCCTAAACTTCGGGGCAGATTGATGGCGACTTTGTGCTCGCGGGCTGTCGAATTGACGCCATAAATGCGCAGGGTCTTTCTATCCTGGCTCACGGTAGCATCGAGATCCGGCTCCCGGAGATAGAACTCGAGAGAGTTCCCACGGTCTACCCGCAGGGGATAGGTACCAGCGGCGCGCTGGTAGAGAACTTGTGCCGAGTAGGAAGGGATGGTGTACAGATAGCCGGGGCCGGGTTGAATCTGACCTCCGGCAAAGCTGCGGGAAAAATTGGAGATATTTGCGATCTCGACCAGGTCCGCATAACGATGCATCATGTTCCGGTAACGCGCACAGAGGAGTGCGTTCCCGAGGGTTTGCAGCATGCCTCGACCGAGACCCCACGCATCGGCGCTGGCATTCCACTCGGTCACGGAGACCCGGATGTCTCTTCCCTTGCCATCCTGCCGAATGAAATCTCTGAGTTGCTTCAGCTCCCCTTCGGTCCCCTTCAGATCGCCAACCGAATATTGATGAGGCGTCAAATAGTCCAGAACCGATCCGGCAATGCGCACGATGTTCGGGCTTGGATCGGAGGACAGGATCTTGATCGAAGGGTCGACGCGAAGCATCGCTTCGGCAAAAGCGGTCACCGACGCGTCGTATTGCGGTGTGCCGCCGACTTCGTTGCCGACTTCCCAATACTTCACGTTGTAAGGCGCGGGATGCCCGTTCTTTGCCCTTAACTGTCCCCACTTTGTCTCCGCACTGCCATTGAAGTACTCGACTTCGTCGGCAGCATCCTGCGGGCTCCGGCCGGTCCATCGCACACAAAGCAGCGGCTCGGCGCCGACGTGCTGGATCAGTTGCACAGTCTCTTCCGGCCCGACAAAATTGTCCTGCAAGCCTCCCCAGGGATCGTCGGAGAACGGCGCGCGCTTATCCCAATTGCCAATCGTGTCCGTCCATTCAAAGGTCTCGATGGTGCTGCCTCCGAACCGCACAATGTAGGGCTTGGAATCCTGCAGCGCTTTGACGACATCTGGTCGCCAAAGACCCAATACGGCATTCTTGTCGATCAAGTACACGCGATCGAGCCATACTGTTCCAGGCCCTTTGAACTCAATGGTGAGGGTCGCGTGCCGTATAGTCCGTTTCGGGGTCAGAACAACTTCAGTTCCCTCCCACTCGTGAGTGCCGCGACCCAGGGATAGGGGCCCGGCCACAACTGTCCCTTCTCCGTGGAGCGACGCGCGAAGAGCGGGGTTGCCCTCGCCCCGCACATGCAGACGCAAGCGATAACTATGGCCAGCTTCCAGGTAGTACCCGTCCTGCGATATCCCAGCCCACGTGTTTGCGACTGGCAGATCGATCCGTTGAGAGCGTTTCCCATTGAACGGGTTTTGGGTATCAAAGGAATACTCGGCGTCGTGAACACTACCGTCGGGATACCACGGGCGATAGGGCCTATCGACAGCCTGCTTGTAGGCGTAGCTCCAGGGGGTTTCGTCTTCGAAGCTGGTCGATTGCACCTGTTGCGCGGTCATCGACGGGATCACATCGCAGAGCGGTTCGATAAATTGGCCACCCTGCTTAGGGTCAATGACGCGCTTGCTCAGGCGTTCATCGGTGATGGTCACCTTCTCGGCTTCATCCTTTTCCGCAACGGGCTCTAACCGAATGTCGTCTACCCAGGCTTTACCACTCTGATGGTTAAACAAGTTCAGCGCAATCGTGATTCGTCCCGGAGACGGCACGCGGAACAAGACACTCTGTTGCTGCCATTCTCCGTTCGTGGTGGAACTCTGATCAAAGCCCTGGGCTCCTACGCGTGAATCTATCCCGATGCGCGGTCCCGCCTCCCCTTTGGGCGCGGTTGAGGACGCTTGGGATTTCGCCCAACCCGTAAGCCGCCATAGAGTTCCTACGGGAAGAAAGACTTCCTGGCTCAAGGTTAGATCGACAGGTTCATCGGCCTCTAGCACGAGCGATTGTTGGCCTTGTTTTGCGTCGGACCGATCCACGTTCATCTTGAATTCCTGCTTCGCGTCCGCCAACTTCACCTGCCAAAACTGGCCCACGGTCGAGGATTCGAAACCGCCGTTCTGGAGGACGGAGTTCTCCTTGCCGCCTTGGGCCTGGGCCTGGCAAAGAACAGGGAGCAATGCAAGCAGACCGCAAACCCAAGCAGACCGAACACGACGCAAAGGTGAGCATCCGCCCAAGGGAACAGCACTTTCAGCGGTACCATCAAAGCTGGCATTCTTCATCCGTTATCACGCTCCTCAACTTTCAATTCAACTGAAACATCTCTTCCAATGTCTCCTGCGCCACGATAGCGCGGATTCGTTCCGTTTGAGCTTCTATGCAGGAACACGCCCAACTCGGCCCGACTCTTGGCGCGGACATCGAACTAAAAGGCTAAGTTCAGCGAATGTAACATCCTTGAATTGGGCTTGCGGAGGTCCCAGTCAGCCTTTTCATCGACGAGCTGAATCTGCGGCATTCGCTCAAGCAGCGTTCGGAACAGAATCTGAGCCTCCGTGCGCGCCAGAAGTGCACCAACACAAAAGTGAATCCCCATGCCAAAAGCGATATGTCGGTTCGGTTGACGACGTATATCGAATTGCTGAGGATCGCTAAAGAATTCCGGGTCACGATTGGCAGCATTGAGCATTTGGAAAACAATCTGGCCGCCGCGAATCTGTTTCCCCCCCCAACACAGTGTCCTTTGTAACCCGGCGCGGTTGACGGGCAACTGGGCTTTCGTACCTCAACATCTCTTCGATTGCGGAGATAAGAAGCGTTGGATTCTCTTGCAGCGCCTCCCACTGGTCGGGGTGCCGCAGAAGCGTGTACAGACCGTTGCCTAGCAGCGAGGTGGTTGTTTCATGCCCGGCAACCAAGAGGGTGATACTCGTATAAATAAGTTCTTGCTCGGATAGTTTCTCCCCTTCAGCTTCTACCGCTACGAGTTGACTTAGAAGATCGTTGCCGGGCGCACGACGCTTTTCCTTGATTAGTTCCCCCAAATAGGCCCGCACTTCAACCAGTGCCCTTTGGGATATCTCAAGCACCGACGTGGGGGGTTTGTTCACGCCCTGAAAAGCCAGGAGTTCATCTGCCCAACGTTTCACTTCCTCCCGATCGGATGAGGGCACACCCAATACTGCTCCCAACACAGAGAATGGCAAGGGGACAGCGACATCTCGGATCAGATCCATTTTTCCGCTCGGCTCAACCGCATCCAGAAGGTCAGTAATGATGGCCTGGATTGAGGGACGCATAGCCTCAACCCTTGTTGCATTAAAGACTTTTGTAATTAGCGCGCGAAGCCGAGTGTGATCTGGCGGGTCTGAGGCAATCAGGCTGGTCGCCCGGAAATGATCTTCTAAGGTTTTGAACTTGGCACGAGACTTCGCGGGAAGGTACTCGACAACCTTGGAAAGCCGCTCCGAATTGGAATAGAGGTTCACGTCCTTGAAGGTCGGGACGATGTCCTCATAGCGCGTAACGAGCCAGCCTCCAATTGCTTCGCTCCAATGAACGGGATCTTCCTTCTGAAGGGACTGCAGAATCGGATAGGGATCCCTCAGAAATTCTTCGGAAACTAGGGCGTGATCTGATACATCTCCTGAAGCTGTCGCCATCAGAGCATTTCTCCTAATAGGGATGCAGACTGATTCATGTTTGCGGCATTCGTACCGCATGCTTCAGAACGTCAATCACAACGAACCGCCTCCGTCAACGCGCACGGAAAGCTTCCTTTCGCGTTACCGAGAGCAAATCCGTCGCTCCATTACGAAGATGGAGCAGCGTCCTAGATCACTTTTCTGAGCACATGCGCAGGCATATCAGCCCCGTGCCATGAGCCCTCCGTCCACCGCCAGGCAGGTTCCCGTGATGAAGCTTGCCTCATCGGATACCAGGAACCGGACCCCGCGCGCAATTTCGTCCGGTGAGGCAAGCCGACCAAGAGGAGTCTTCTGCTTCAGACGCTTTTCATCTTCCGGGTGTTTTGAGAAGTGATAGCGGATCAGGTCGCTGTCGGTAGCCCCCGGGACCATACAGTTCACTCGGATTCCGTAGGGCGCAAGGTCGATCGCGGCGGCGCGCATGAAGGCAACTTGTCCGCCCTTCGTTGCGGCGTACCCGGCATAGCCGGGATAGGAGTTAAATGCGTGACCTGACGAGCAGATTACAATGTTTCCGCTCCTCTGTTTCATCATGGGTGCGGCCGCGGCTTTGCAGCAAAGGAAAGTGCCTTTCAGATTGACCGCGACCATTGTGTCCCAGTCTTCTTCTGTCAATTCAAAAATCGGCTTGTTGATCTGGACCGCTGCATTGGAAAAGAGGATGTCGATCCTTCCGAACTGTTCGGCAGCTGCTGTGAAACCGGTTTCGACGTCCTGTGCATTTCCGATGTCAGTCTTCAGAAACAGAGCTGTGCCCTTTCTGGATCGAATCTCCGCCTCAGTTTCCTTTCCTGCCTTCTCGTTCCGGTCCATGATGACCACGCGCTCGCCGTCTAGGGCGAACAACAGAGCTGTTGCCTTTCCGATTCCGGACGCTCCACCCGTAATCACGACGACGCGATTGCTCAATGTTGGGTTCCCTTCCTCACCGTCTGGCACGGATGCCAGCCTGGACAACAACGAGATGAGGCTATCACATAATGCGGCATCAATGCCGCACATTCCTCAAGGCTTTCAGAATTGGGTTGAAATCTGGTGCAAATTAGGAGATTACCTCCCGCGACAGCTAAGAGCATTCGGCCTGCAGGACTAAAGTGAATTGATAAAAGACCAGCGAGGCGCCCTCATTCAAGCATCCTGCGTTCACCACCGTTCGGTAAATCGGCTGAGGGTCGCAACGGAAACTTCAATTCAAGTAGGGTGCAGTATGTTGACGCCGGATCAACAACCCTGTGCATTTCTGCCTTCGGCTCCGAGCGGCCTGAACCATGTGATTCGCTCGGCCAGCGTTTGGCCCAGCGCGTAACCGGACCGCATCGAAATCGTAATTCAGGACCGCGCCTCCTCCTGGTTTGGCTTCACTTCCTACCAAGAGTGGTCGCGCAGTCAACACTCGGTCATGCTCGAACTGGAACAGGTGTTGCAGCGGCAGGTTGGCGGCAGCGGTTCCGTTTTGGCAGAAACCCTTGCAGAGCACATTGGGAAGAACAGTCCTCTGATGAGGTTGCTGAACCCGGAGGAAGCCAGCGGACTCGTTGCCTCCATCCGTTCGACAATCTCAACTGTGGTCGAAGAGGAACAGAGCCGAATTCTCGGCGAGTTCTCGCTGGACAACGACCAAGGCGCACTCAAGCGTCTGGTTAAGGAAATGACTGAAGCTAACGGGCGGTTGAGGAACGACCTCGCCGGTGATATTGACCACGTGGTGCAAGAATTCTCTCTGGATAAAGAAGAGTCGGCTCTCAGTCGGCTCGTGAAACGTGTTGAAACGGCACAGGAGACCATCACCAAGGAATTCTCGCTTGACGAGGACGGCTCAGCCCTTTCCCGACTCTCCAGTGTCATCAACGAAGCCAAGGGTTCCATCGACTCCAACCTGACACTCGACAACGAGGCTTCTGCACTATTTCGCCTGAAGCGAGAACTTGTGGACATTCTCCGCGCCCATGAAGAAAAGGTTCAGATGTTCCAAGGTGATGTCAAAGCTGCATTGGAAGCAATGAAAGCTCAACGAAAAGAGAGCGCCCGTTCGACTCAGCACGGAAATGACTTCGAAACCACAGCCTGTGAATTCATCGAGAAGGAAGTGCAGAAGGCCGGGGATGTCGGCACTCGGACGGGAGCAACGACCGGCCTGATAAAGAACTGCAAGGTTGGCGACCTCGTGGTTGAACTCGGTGCTGATTGCGTTGCAGCGGGGGAGAAGTTCGTGGTCGAAGCCAAGGAGGATGCGACCTACACCATAAACAAGGCTCTCGCTGAACTGGACGCAGCACGAAAGAACCGAGGAGCCAACGTTGGACTCTTCCTCTTTTCTGCACAGACAGCCCCGCAGGGAATGGATATGCTCACTCGCAATGGCGATGACGTTCTTGTCGTGTGGGACGCTCAGAAGATTGAGTCGGATGTGTCCTCCGTGCAGGGCTCTCCCTTGCAAAGGCTCTCTGCGTCCGCAAGCAACGAGAGCACGAGAAGAACGAGAGCAATTGGGAAGAGGTTGATACCGCCATCTTGGCCGCAGAGAAGGAAGTCAACCGCATTGGACAAATGAGGACGTGGACGGAAACCATACAAACCAACAGTGGCAGAATTCTGGATGACCTTCGGAAGATGAAGAACAGTCTGGAAACGCAGATAACGGCTCTCAGGGAGAGCATCGAGACACTGAAGCATTTGTAGTGTCAACACCAGAGGTTGATTTCCGCCCGGCATCGTTCGGTCGGCTGGTGTGCCTTGTCGATGATGAGCTAATCACGTCTGAACCAAAGGAGTACCACGTAAGTTGCAGTTGAAATGGATGTTACGTGACCGCAGTCACCGACCCTCGAATCCCGCCCAGAACAAACTTTAAATCTGACAAAAGGCAAGTTACTTCCGCATCTCGAAACGAACGTGCGCCCGTTTCCACTGCTCTCGGGCTCATTCAATTCTTTCCAAATCGACATGAGGAACCAGTTTAGTTTCCTCCTTACGCTTCAGCGAGGTCATAACGATAGAGGTCCGGGCCTGAATGGAGATTCTGGTTCACAAAGGCAGTCATGAAATCGGCGGGACTTGCATTCAGGTCACTTCTGGAACGACCACCATTCTTCTTGATGTCGGACTGCCGCTCGGTACAGAAAGCCAGCAGGTTGATGTATCTCAGTTGAAGGCGGACGCCGTATTGGTCAGTCACCCCCACCAAGACCATTTCGGCCTGATGGACCGTCTTCCACAGAGCACTCCTGTTTACATTGGTGAACTCGGGAAGAATCTTATTGATGCGACGAATGTTCTCTTAGGCAAGGAACGCCACGGGAACAAGTTCAAACACTTCACCGCATGGAAGCCATTCCCAATAGGCGATTTCAAGATTACTCCCTACCTCGTTGACCACTCTGCCATCGACGCCTACGCCTTCCTTATCGAAGCCGAGGGGAAGCGCATTTTCTATAGCGGCGATTTGAGGTCTCATGGCCGCAAGGGAAAGCTTTTCCGACAT
>Ga0335069_10003250_pt1 | contig 24657 bp, 17 predicted proteins | sample Lox_Sample_11_FD_206714 | JGI IMG/M metagenome (GOLD analysis project Ga0335069, IMG submission 206714) | Soil microbial communities from Loxahatchee National Wildlife Refuge, Florida, United States - Lox_Sample_1.1 | ecosystem: Environmental > Terrestrial > Soil > Wetlands | place: USA... | reverse complement strand
CGGTAATGGCCGGCGCGAAGGCTTTAGCCTGACGCAGGAAGTGGCGCGTGGCCTCCATCGCCTCGGGCGTGAACAGGCGATGGATGGCTGCCGCATCGCAGGAGAGGTGTTCGAGTGCCATGCCGCGTAGTGCTCGGAGCAATTCCTGCCGCCAAGCTTCACGCTTCGCGGCGGCGGCGGGCCAGTGCCGCAGATGCTGTTCCATCGCTTCGAAGTGCTGGTCTGCCTGCTGCTCCCGGCGTCGCTTCTCGGCTTCCGGCACGGCTGGGCCGAGGTTTGCGAAAGCCTCCTCTGAATCCAGCCAGGTGGCGGCGCAGGTGGAGGCCCACGCGGCGACGTGGCGGTCGAACGCACGCTGCTCCATCTCGTCGGGGGACGGCAGGGTGGCCGCGGGAGTTGCGCAGGCGGTTAGTTGCATTCGCTTCATCCCCTCTATTACGAAAGCGCAGGTCAAGGTTACGTGGATTGTGGCAAGCGCCCGGTGGTGCAACAAGGGCTTATAGTAGTTGCTGGCGCAGGCGCGGAGGTACTGCTTAGTTGTTTGGACTGATTTATGTTCAAAAGCGCCATTCATCGCCGGTTTGCCCCCTGGCTCTTGCTGCTGATCCTGGCCTGGTTGAGCGGGCCACTCGCCTTCGGCGCGGACACGGAGCCGAACGTCCCCGCCCGGCTGGACGCCCGGATGATGCGCCAGCCCGCGGTGTCGGCGACGCAGATCGCCTTTGTCTATGCCGGCGACATTTGGCTGGTCGAGAAGGCCGGCGGGGTCGCGGTGCGGATCAGCTCGCCCAAGGGCGAAGAGTCCTTCCCGCGCTTCTCGCCCGACGGCAGGCTGCTGGCTTTCACAGGCGATTACGACGGCAATGAGGATATCTACGTGATGCCCTCCGCCGGTGGGCTGCCTAGACGGATTACGCATCATGGGGCGCCCGACCGGATGCTGGGCTGGTATCCCGACGGCAAAACAATCCTGTATGCGACGTCGATGACCAGTCCTAAGAACCGCTTCAATCAGCTCTACAGTGTCTCCGCGGAAGGCGGCCTGCCCGAGAAGCTGCCGGTGCCTTACGGTGAGTTCGGCGCGATTTCGCCCGATGGCAAGACGCTGGCTTACGTGCCCATCAGCGTGGATTTCCGCACGTGGAAGCGCTACCGCGGCGGCATGAACCCGGACATCTGGCTGTTCGACCTCGAGAAGCTGACAGCGCGCAATCTCACCCGCTCCCCTGCCGCCGATTCCGTGCCCATGTGGCATGGCGACAGCACGCTGTATTTCCTGTCTGACCGTGACGAGAACAAGCGTGCGAACATCTGGGCGTGCGACCTGAAGCATGAGAAGTTCAGGCAAGTGACCTTCTTCAAGGAATACGACGTGCACTTCCCCAGCATCGGGCCGAGCGACATTGTGTTCGAGAACGCCGGGCGGCTTTACCTGCTGGACCTGCAGACGGAGAAGGCGCACGAGGTGGAAATACGCGTGGTGACTGACCGCGCAACTCTCAAGCCGCGCTGGGAGAATGTCTCGGGCTATATCCAGGACGCGACGATCTCACCGACCGGGAAGCGGGCGCTGTTCGCGGTGCGCGGCGATATCTTCTCGGCGCCCGCCGAGCACGGCCCGGTGCGCAATCTCACGCGCAGCTCGGGCGTGGCAGAGCGCTACCCGGCATGGTCTCCCGACGGCAAGTGGGTGGCCTACTTCAGCGACCGCACGGGGGAGTACGAGCTGACCGTCCGCAGCGCCGATATCAACGCCGCGACGAACCAAGCGCCTGAGCAGACCCTCAGCCATTTCGGCCCCGGCTTCCGTTATCACCCGCAATGGTCGCCGGACAGCAAGAAGATCGTATTCGTGGATAACACAATGGCGATCAACCTGTTCGATTTTGCCGCCCGCACCAACCAGGTGATTGGGCACGAACTCTGGATGTATCATGACGACCTGGGCAAGTTTCGGGTTGGCTGGTCCGCCGACAGCCGCTGGATCGCGTGGGCGCAGGACCTGGATAACCGCTATTCGGCCATCGCCCTGTATGACTGCAAGTCCAACCAGGTGCACCAGGTGACCTCGGGCTTCTACGACGATGACCTGCCGGTGTTCGACCCGGACGGCAAGTACCTGTTTTACCGGACGGGCCGGACCTTCGATCCAAGCTACAGCTCGTTGGACGAGAGTTGGATTTACGCCAACACGCACGTCCTGGCGGCTGTGCCGCTGCGCAAAGACGTGCTGTCCCCGCTGGCCCCGCGCAACGATGAGGAAGAGCCCAAGGCGAAGGACAAGAAGAGCGAGGAGGAGGGCAAGAAGTCCGACGACAAGAAGCCAGCGGACGGCGAGAAGAAGAAGGAGGAAAAGAACTCGAAGGCCGCGAACAGCAAGGACGCGAAGAAGGACGAGGGCAAGGACAAGGAGCACGGGGAAAAGGCCAAGGACGGGGACAAAGACGAGAAGACCAAGCCGGTGGAGATTGACCTGGCCGGCTTCGAGGAGCGGGCTGTGGTGCTGCCGCCCAAAGCGGGCCGTTACGACATGCTGGCGGCAGTCTCAGGCAAGCTGCTGTTCCACCGGCCGCCTCGCGCCGGCTCGGGCGAGGAGAAGAAGCCCGTCATGTACTACGATTTGGAGAAGCGGGAGGAGAAGACCGTGATTGATGACGCGGACTCCTTCGAGCTGTCCGCCAACCGGGAGAAGCTGCTGCTCCGCAAAGACAGCGACTATGCCATCGTGGAGCCCAAGGAAGGGCAGAAGATGGACAAGAAGATCAATACGAAGGAGTTCGAGGCGCACATTGATCCCGTGGCCGAGTGGCGGCAGATCTTCAACGACGCCTGGCGCCTGGAGCGGGATTATTTCTACGATCCGGGGATGCACGGCGTTAACTGGCAGGAAATGCGGCGGCGCTACGGTAAGCTGCTGGACGACTGCGTCACCCGCTGGGACGTAAACTACGTGATTGGCGAGTTGATCTCCGAGCTAAACTCCTCGCACACCTACCGTGTGGGCGGCGACGTCGAGCACGGGCCGACCTTGAGCGTGGGCTACCTGGGCTGCGATTATTCCCTGGAGAATGGCGCCTACCGCATCAAGCACATCGTCCGCGGAGCCGAATGGGATGCCGAGGTGCGCTCGCCGTTGTTGCAGCCGGGCCTGACGAATGTGCACGAGGGCGACTACCTGCTGGCCGTGAACGGCGAGCCGATGGACGTAAAGGAGGACCCGTGGGCCGCTTTCCAGGGTCTGGGCGAGAAGCCGGTGTTCCTGACCGTGAACGATAAGCCGGTGATGGCGGGCGCGCACGAGGTGCTGGTCTTTACGCTGGCGAGCGAGGAGCGCCTGCGGAACCTGGCGTGGATCGAGGACAACCGCAAGCGCGTGGACCGGCTCAGCAACGGACAGCTCGGCTACGTGTACGTGCCGGATACGTCCATCAATGGACAGGACGAGCTGGTGCGGATGTGGCGGGCGCAGATTACCAAACCGGGGCTGATCATAGACGAACGTTTCAACAGTGGCGGGCAGATCCCGGACCGCTTTATCGCCCTGCTGGATCGCCCCCTGCGCAACTACTGGGCCGTGCGCGACGGCAGGGATTGGACGACGCCTTTCGTCAGCAATTTCGGCCCCAAGGCAATGCTCATTAACGGCTGGAGCGGCTCCGGCGGCGACTGCTTCCCCTACTACTTCCGGCAATCAGGCTTGGGACCATTGATCGGCACGCGCACGTGGGGCGGGCTAATCGGTATCACGGGCTCACCGCCCCTGGTGGATGGCGGAGCCGTTACGGTGCCGGCCTTTGCCATCTACAGCACGAACGGACAGTGGATTATTGAAGGCCACGGCGTGGATCCTGACATTGAGGTGGTGGATGACCCTGCCGTCATGGCGAAGGGCGGCGACCCGCAGCTTGAGCGGGCGGTGGCCGAGTTGGTACGGCAGTTGAAAAAGCGTCCCCCGCACGAAGTCAAGCGGCCTCCGTATCCGAAGCGGCCGGGGGTCTGAGCCGAGCGGGCGCACTGTTTAACACCAAGGTAACGAAGGAAACAAAGGTCCTTGTCGTGCGCCTGCGCGGGGCTGGGGACTCAACGTGCCATACCGCGTAATGCTTGCATGCCATGAGGTGCGCGCGGGCTTGCTGGACAGGTGTTAATCGCGTGCTTCTTGCCTGATCATCCCCTAATCAGCGTTTGATCGCGGGGTGTTCACCCCATAAGGGATTGTTGACGGGAAATAGACTGAGCGCGCAACGGACGGTATGGTCCTACGCATAGCCATGGGAAGTAATCCAATCAGGCGGTGGATCGCCTGCTTTTTGACGGTTGTGGCGGGCTGTGGGGGTGCGCGCGCAGCGGAACCGGTCACCCCGGGCGGCTCCGCCGTTGCCGATGACAACGGAACCAACACCACGGGTGTCCTCTTTGCGCCTCCGGTTCGGGCGGCGTGGCAAAAGCACCTGACGTTGGGGGCGGGCGACGTCCTCACGATTTCAATGGTGGATGTGCCCGAGTCGGGCAGGCCCGATGTGCCCGTCGGCCCGGATGGCCGGATCAGCTACTTGCAGGCCGAGAACGTCATGGCCGCCGGGCTGACGGTTGATGAGCTTCGCTCCGCCCTCGAAGAGCAGCTTAAGAAATACTACCAGAATCCCCGGGCGATCGTGGTGCCCGTGGCCTACCGCAGCAAACACTACATCGTCATGGGCGCGGTCCTGAACAAAGGGGTTTTCATTTTTGACCGGCCTACGACGGTGATCGAGGCCATTGCGCGCGCGGGCGGGCTCGAAACGGGGCTCTTTGCGGCCAAGACGGTCGAGCTGGCCGACCTGTCGCGCAGCTTCCTGGTGCGGCATGGCCAGCGGATGCCGGTGGATTTCCAGCGCCTGTTCCAGCAGGGCGACCTTACGCAGAACATCGCTCTCGATCCGGGCGATTACCTCTATTTTGCCTCCGGTAGCGGCAACGAGATTTATGTGCTTGGCGAAGTGCTCACTCCGGGCGCGGTCAGCTACGTGACCCGGCCCACGGTGCTGAACGCCATTGCCGCGCGCGGCGGGTTCACGTCCGAGTCGTTCCGGACGCGCGTGCTCGTGGCGCGCGGCTCGCTGGACCACCCCCAGACTTTTGTGATCAATACCTCGCGCATTCTGGCGGGTAAGGAGAAGGACTTTCCGCTGGAGCCGCATGATATCGTGTATGTGAGCAAGAGCCCGTGGGTGATTGCGGGGGAGGTGATTGACCTGGCGGCCAAGTCGTTTGTGACGTCGCTCATCCTCGAGGGCTCGACGCTGCGGATTCCGCCGGCCATCAAGTAAGTGCGTTATGAACAGGTTCTTTCTGGCTGTTGGAGGGGTGCTGCTGCTGGCCGTATGTGCCGGATGCCGCAGCACGGGGGAGCACCCCGGCGCGAAGGCGAAGGGACCGCAACGGCCGACGGCGACGCCGGCCATGGTTTCGATCACGAACAGCCTGGATCCGGCGCTGCTGCAGCCCGGCGAGGCTGAATTCACGCTGGGCCCCGGCGACGCCCTCGAAATAGAGATGTGGTCCAACCCGCTGTCCCGCGCGGTGGCGCTGGTGGGGCCGGATGGGAAGATCTATTACAATCTGCTGCCGGGGCTGGACGTGTGGGGCCTGACGCTCGCGCAGACCCAGGCGCGGCTGGAGCAGGAGTTGGGGAAGTATGTGCATTCGGCGCATGTCTCGGTGACGCTGCGCGCGGTGGGCAGCAAGTATGTGTGGGTGCTTGGGCGTCTGAACAAGCCGGGCCTCTACCCGTTGACCGGGCCGACCACGCTGCTGGAGCTGATGGCCGAGGCGGGCGGTCCTTCCCACGCCGTCACCCAGGTGAGCAGTGAGAACCTCGCCGACCTGCGCCACAGCTTCATTGTGCGCGATGGCCAGTTCCTGCCGGTGGATTTCTTCCGCCTGTTTCATGGCGGCGACCCTTCGCAGAACATCTACGTGCGTCCGGGCGATTTCATTTACGTCCCTTCGACGCTGTCGCAGGAGGTCTATGTGCTGGGAGCGGTGCGCATTCCGGCCGCCTTGCCTTATACGGAAGGCATGACGCTAGTCTCGGCCATCGCCGGCGGCAGCGGGCTGGAGCGGTATAGCTGGATTGCAGCCGGGGGATATGATCCCGGCCCCTTCGCCAAGGACGCCTGGCCGTCGCACGTGGCCATCCTGCGCGGGTCGCTGGTCACGCCGCGGATGACCGTGGTGGACTTCAATGCGATCGTGCATGGGCGGGCCCTGGACGTGCCGCTGGAGCCGGGGGATATCATCTACGTGCCCAATTCGCCGTTCACCACGATCAAGCGCTACTTCAATATTATCCTGAACACGTTCGTCACCACGGTGGCGGCGAACGAGGGCATTCGCGCCGGGGGCGGACAAGTTACCGTGGGGGTGAGCGTGCCGCTGGGCACGAGGTAGCAAGGCCAGGGTAGGGTTGCAACCCAGCGCCTGTCGGGGTGCTTACCCATCTTCAGAGACCGCGGGCGCAGACTTACAATATCCCGAGATACATCTATGTCGGGACCCACATCCGAGGCAGTGCCTTGCATTTCCGTCGCCGTGCGGGCGTGGAATGAGGAAGCCGTCATCCGCCGGACGCTCGAATCGCTCATGGCACAGTCCCTGTTCGCCGAGTTGCGCGAGCGGGGGGAGCACTGCGAGGTCATCTGCATCCCCAATGGCTGCACGGACCGGACGGCTGCCGTGGCGGCGGCCTTCTTCGCCGAGCAGCGGCGGCGCCACCCCTTTGCGGACGCCTTCACCTGCCGCGTAGCGGAGATGAAGGAAGCGGGGCGCAACCACACCTGGAACGCCTTCGTGCACACGTTTTCCCATCCGCAGGCGGAGTTCCTCTACCCGATGGACGCCGATATTTGGTTCAGGGAGCCGGGGACCCTCTTTAACATGTACATGGCTCTGCGCAACAATCCACAGGCGCAGATTTCAAGCGACTTCCAGATCAAGGACGTGGCGCTCAAGAAGCGGAAGAGCCTGCTCGATCGCCTGTCGTTGGCGACCTCAGATATGACGCAGCAGATCGAGGGGCGCATTACCGGGCAGCTTTACTGCATTCGCGCGGAGGTCGCACGGCGGCTTTGGCTGCCCAAGGACCTCGGGGCGCCTGACGACGGCTTCATCAAGGCGGTGGTTTGCACGGATTTCTTCACGCGCCCGCTGGACCCCTCGCGGATCACGCCCGCGCCGAACGCGTCGCACCTTTACGAGGCCTATATTTCGCCTTGGGACGTCCTCAAGAATCAGAAGCGGCAGATGATCGGGCAGACGACGGTGCATGTGCTGCTCGAATATGTGCGTTCGCTGCCCAGGCAGGAGCGGCAGGAGCTGGCGGCGCATCTCAAGGCCAAGGAGGCCGAGGACCCTGCCTGGCTGGGGCGGCTGACGGAGCAGCACGCGCGGCAGCGCGGCTTCTGGCGGCTTTTCCCCAACGTGCTGACCTTCCGGTGGCAGCGCTGGTGGAAGCTGGGCGGGCTAAGGCGAGTGACGCATTTTCCGGCGGCGCTGGCCGGCGCCGGCGTCACGCTGATGGCCTGCGCGATGGCACGCCGCCATTTCCTGCGCGGGCAGATCGCCTATTGGCCCAAGGCGAGCCGCACGGTGCTGCGCGAGTCAGCGTTCTCGGCCACGGCGGATCTGGGGAAGGCGGGTCCGGCGGGCGCAACGCGCGCCGCCGGGAGGCAGAGGAATGCGCCGGCGAAGCTGGCGGGGCTTGGGCTGGGTGGGCATTAACGGGATGGAGGATCGCGAACAGCAATGGACTTTGGACACCTGGCACCGGCCAAAGACATCGAGGGGCTGACCCTTCTTGTCCTGGCGGTGCTGGGCGCGGTGACGGTGATGTGCCTGTCGGTGCGGGCGCGGGATGTGGCGCTGTTCGTGATCATAGCGACGCTGGTCATCAACGATCGGACGAGCATTAACTTCTTCAGCAAGTGGTGGTACCGGGGCAGCACGCGCGGGCTGGAGGTCACCTTGCAGGATATCCTGGCCTTCAGCCTCCTGGTCGGCTCGGTGCTGTTTCCCAGGAAAGGCCGCCCGCGCTGGGGCTGGCCGGCTGGGCTGGGGCCGATGCTCCTGTTCTTTCTCTTTGCGTGCGGCGCGACGTGTGCCATCCAGCCGCGGATATTCAGCGTCTTCGAGCTTTCCAAGATAGCGCGCGGGCTGATGTTCTTCGTCGTCTTTGCGCTGGTGGTGCGGTCCGAACGGGAGCTGGGGATCTGCGTGGCCGCGCTGTGCTTGGCGGTGGTCTTCGAGGGAGGGTTGGTGCTGCGGCAACGCTTTCTCTACGCGATGGATCGCGTTGCCGGCTCGCTGGATCACCCCAACAGCCTGTCCATGTACCTGTGCATGGTGTCGCCAGTGCTGGCGGCGGCTCTGAACTCTGCCCTGCCACGGTTCGTGCGCTGGGCTTGCGCGGTGGCGCTGGCCTCGGCGGCGTTGTCTAGCATGCTGACGGTCTCGCGCGCCGGGGTGCCGACTTTTGCGCTGGTGGTGTTCGGCGCCACAGCCTGGACCATGAGCTGGCGGATCACGCCTAAGAAGGTGGTGGTCTTCGGCCTGGTGGCGGCGGGCGTGGCAGGAATGGGCGCCAAGTTCTGGGGTGATCTGAAGGCACGGTTCGAGGATTCCAGCCTGGCCGAGGAATATGAGGACCTGCACACCGTGGACAGCCGCGGCTACTATCTGAGGCTCGCGCGGCTGATCGTGGAGGATCGGTTCTTCGGCGTCGGCTTGAACAACTGGTCTTACGCCGTCAGCAAGAAGTACGGCGCGATGCTGAAGACGCCTTACGCCGATTATGATGAGATTCCGGACGACCTGAACAATGACGAGGACATGGTGCTCGAATTTGCCGCTCCCGCGCACAACCTTGGGGCGTTGACGGCAGGAGAGCTGGGCGTGCCCGGTCTGATCCTATTCGTGGTGGTCTGGATACGGTGGTTTCAGATGGGGTTGAGCTTTTTGTGGCGGCGGAGGCGGACGACGATGCACCTGCTGGGCACCGGGATATGCTTTGGCGTGCTCGGCATTTTTTTGCAGAGCATCACGGAGTGGGTGTTCCGGCAGACGGCGATCTTCCTGACGTTTCACGCGCTGATCGGGATATTGGCCAGCCTTTATGCCGCCCGGCGGCAGGCGCGCCTGGAAAAGGGGCGGCAGCGACAGGCTCCGGCCGTGGCCGGCAGCCTGGCGCTTGTGCCGGGGGGGTGAGGATGCGGACAGCCCAGGTATTGCGAAAGTATGATCCCGCCGAGTGGGGCGGCACCGAATCGGCCGTCACGCGCATGTTGGAGGGCTTGGGCGAGCAGGGAGTGCAGTCGGTGCTGTTTTGTCCACGGCAACGGAACCCGCCATCGCAGCCCCTGCCATTGCCTCATGGCTGCAGCATTCAGTTCTACAGGGCGCGGGTGCCGGTATGGGGGCTGTCAGCGCAGGAGAAGCGTCAGTTCGCGTGCGTTGGGGGCAACCTGTTTTCGTTCGACCTGATGGGAGCGCTGTGGCGCGAGCAGGGGGTGCAACTGATCCATACGCACACGCTGGGGCGGCTGGGGGCCATTGCGGCGCGCGTGGCGCTGCGGCGGCGCGCGCCGTTTGTGGTTAGCATTCACGGGGGTTTCCTGGATCTGCCACGGCGGCTCAAGGAGAGTTTTCAGCGGCCGGAGCGGCATGGTTTCGATTGGGGCAGGCTGTTCGGCTGGCTGCTGGCCTCGCGCCGGATGCTGGAGCGGGCGGATGCCATTTTGACGTGCAATCCTACCGAGGCGGCAAGGCTGCGGGAGATGTTCCCGGCCAAGCGCGTCCAGGTGCAGCCGCACGGGGTAAAGATGGAATGCTACCGGGCAGACGCGCGAAACCTCGCCCTGCAGAAGTGGCCACGGCTCCGGGGCCGGCGGCTCCTCTTGTGCGTGGGGCGCGTGGACGCTGTCAAAAACCAGCTTTGGCTGGTGGAGCGGGTGCCCGAACTCTGCCGCAAGCATCCCGGGTTCATGCTGGTCATTGCCGGCCCTTGCTCGGATGAGGGGTACGCCGAGGCCCTGCAGCGTCGCGTGGACGAACTGGGGATAGCTGAGGCGGTGACTTTTACGGGCGGGCTGCCGCCGGGCGACCCGCGCTTGCCCGGGCTCTATCAGTTGGCCGGGGTGGCGGTGCTCCCTTCGGTGTCGGAAACGTTCGGGCTTGTGCTGCTCGAAGCGTGGGCCGCGGGCGCCGCCGTCATCGCGAGCCGCACGTCCGGCGCCCGGGCGTTGGTCCAGCACGGTGAGAACGGCTGGCTGTTTGATCTCGAAAGGCCGGAGACATTTCACGAAGCGGCAAACGTGGCGCTGAATGGTTGCGGCGCGCGCGAGCAATGTGCAACGCGGGGCCGGGCGATGGTGCAGGCGCAATATGATTTGCCGGTGATCGCGCGGCATACCCGCCAGCTCTACTACCAGCTTATTGAGGCCAAATCATGCGCTACGTAATCTTGCGCGATGATGACACGTGCGCCTTCACCCCCGCGGAATGCCTGGAGCGGCTCTATCGGCCCTTCCTGGAGCGCGGTCTGCCGGTCAACCTGGCGACTATCCCGCTCGTCCGCACCGATGCTGTCCGCCTGGACGCCAAGCCCGAGGAGTTCCTGCTGGGCGCCGCCAATGGCGGGGCGCGGGCGGTGCCCCTCGTCGAGAATGATGCGCTGGTGCGCTACCTTCACCAGGAGGGCGGCTATCGGGTAATCCAGCACGGGTGCCACCACTTACCCAAGGAGTTTGATGCACGCGACGGGGACATACTGGGGGAGCGGCTCGACGTAGGGGCCGAGGCGCTCGCCGGCGCGGGGTTTGCACGGCCTGCGACCTTTGTGGCGCCCTATGACACGTATTCCGGCGCGGGTTTGAGGCAAATTACCCGGCGCTTTGCTGTCTTCTCGACCGGGTGGTTTGAATTGCGCCGCTTGCCGTTCGCTTACTGGCCCCGCTACGCGCTCAAAAAGGCGCTGCGCCGTCCGCATTGGCGAGTGGGCCGCACACTGTTGCTTTCGCACCCGGGATGCCTGCTGTCGCGCTACCGTCCGCCGGAGCAAATCCTGGATCTGGTGCGCCGGGCTGTGGGCGAGGCACAGCTCACCGTGCTCGTGACGCACTGGTGGGAGTATTTCACGGGCGGCGCGCCGGATGAGCCCTTCATACGGGTGCTGCACGAGACCGCGCGATGGCTGGGAAGCCAGGCCGACATTAAGGTGATCGCCTTCAGTGACCTGGTCGGCTTGCCGCGGGCGCAGGTTCCAGCCGGTGGTGAACGGACTCGACTGGGTCCGGCGCCTTCGGCTATTGGTAGTCGGTGCTTTCTAGGCGACTCAAGATAGGCTGCTTCGTGCTGGAGGGGTTGAACTCCTTCGGCACGGTCTATTACTTCTATTACCTCTACTTCCTCACGCAGCGGGAGTATGGGTTCGGTAACGGGGCGAATCTTGCCTTGGCCGCCCTGAACGGGCTGGTCTATGCCTTCATGGCGTGGCAGGGGGGGCGGTTCGCGCAGCGCTTCGGGTACTTCGCCGCGTTGCGGCTGGGCTTCAGCATCATGTTGGTCGCGCTGGGAGTCGGGAGCCAGCTCCATTCGGCGGCGGGCCACGTCGCCGATTCGGTCCTCATCGTAGTCGGCATGTGTTTCACCTGGCCGAGCCTGGAGGCCCTGGTCAGCGAAGGCGAGAGCCGCTGGGGCGTCCAGCGTGTGGTGGGCATCTACAACATGGTCTGGTCCGGCACGGCTGCCGTGGCCTATTTCACCGGGGGGGCGATGTTCGAGAAGCTGGGCTCCCGGAGCATCTTCTATGTCCCCCTGGGCATCGTCTGCGTCCAGTTGGCCCTGACGCTCTGGATGAAGAGCCGCCTGCAGGCGGGTGTCCCCGCTGTCCCGAGCGCGCCGCAGCCGGCGACCGAGCCGGAAACGCCGGGCGCCGGGCCGGTGAGCAGGGTGTTCCTGAGCCTGGCCTGGCTGGCGAACCCGTTTGCTTATGTCGCCATCAACACGCTGATCGCCGTCGTGCCGGGCGTCGCTACCCGACTTGGGCTGTCGCCTATGGCTGCGGGGTTCTGCTGCTCGATTTGGTGCTTCGCGCGGCTGGGGGCGTTTGGGGTGTTGTGGAAATGGGCGGGTTGGCATTACCGGTTCCGGTGGCTGCTCGGGGCCTACATCGCTCTGGTTGGCACGTTCGCGGCGATCGTGATGGCGCCGCACCTGCCGATGCTGATCCTGGGCCAGGTTGGCTTCGGCCTGGCAGTCGGGCTCATCTATTACTCATCGCTTTTCTACTCGATGGACCTCGGGGATACCAAGGGCGAGCACGGGGGCATTCACGAGGCGGCGATTGGCTTGGGCAACTTCGCGGGGCCGGCGGTTGGGGCGGCATCGCTGTACCTGGTTCCGGATTACGGGAACAGCAGCGCGGTAGCCGTGAGCGGGTTGCTGCTGCTCGGGCTTGGCGGACTGGTGGCGATCTGGCGCCGCGGCAGCGGGAGGCCGGGACCGGCAAGCTGAAAGCGTGCATGGCGCCGGCTGGGGGGTTGGCTGGTTGAGCTACCGCTTGCCATTTCGCCTGCTTTGGCCTACTCGTATGCGCACCGATTTAACTTATTGACGCACTCAACCTGTCTAACGGACGTATCGCATGTCATTCTTGGCTGGCAAGCAGGGAATCGTATTCGGGGTCGCTAACAAGCGGTCCATCGCCTGGGCCATTGCGCAGGCCTGGCACAGCGCCGGCGCGAGGCTCGCCTTCACCTACCAGGGCGAGCGGCTCAAGGAGAACGTGGAGGAGCTGGCCGGCACGTTCGGCGGCGACACACTGATCCTGCCCTGCGACGTGACCCGGGACGAGGAGATCGCCGGCGTGTTCCGGACGGTCGGGGAGAAGTTCGGCAAGCTGCACCTGCTGCTGCACTCGGTGGCCTTCGCTCCGAAGGACGCGCTGGAAGGAGAGTTCGTCAACACCAGCCGTGAGGCTTTTCGCATCGCACACGACGTCAGCGCCTACTCGCTGGTGGCCCTGGCGCGAGCCGCCTCGGCCCTGATGCCGGACGGCGGGAGCATCGTCGGGATGAGCTACTACGGGGCCGAGAAGGTTGTGCCTCACTACAATGTGATGGGCGTGGCCAAAGCCTCGCTCGAAGCTTCCACGCGCTACCTGGCCTATGATCTGGGGCCGAAGCGCATCCGGGTGAATTGCATCAGCGCCGGGCCGGTTAATACGCTGGCCGCGCGCGGCATTTCAGGGTTCGGCGAGATGCTCAGGCATTACGAGGCGCACGCTCCGCTCAAGCGCAACGTGCTGCCAGAGGAACTGGGCGCCACCGGCCTTTTCCTGGCCAGCGAGGGGGCGGCAGCCATCACAGGCCAGGTGCTCTACGTGGATTGCGGCTACCAGATCATGGGCATGTAGCCCCTACTGGTGCCTTAAGAGGCGGGCCACGTAAGCTCCATCCGTTCTGTCGTTGAAGGGCAGCAGCTCCCGCTCGCGGGCCAGTGTGAACCAGACCTGCGTTGACAGGAATTTGCTGACGACCTCCGTGTTCTCCTCGGGTTCCAGGCTGCACGTGCTATAGACCAGCACGCCTCCCGGCTTGAGCAGCGCGGCAGCCTGGCGCAGCAGCTCGCCTTGCAGGGCGCTCAGCCGCGCGATTTCCTCGGGCCGGATGCGCCAGCGCAAGTCCACCCGCCGGCGCATGACGCCGGTATTCGAGCACGGGGCATCCACGAGCACTTTATCGTAGAGCGGCGCCGACTGAGCCTGCAGCGCCGTCGGTAAGAGCGCCTGAACGCAGGTGACGCCGAGCCGCGCGCAGTTCTCTTCAACCAACTGCAGGCGCTCGGGCGCGAGATCGTGCGCGGTGATCCGGCCCTGGTTCTGCACCAACTGCGCCATGAAGGTGAGCTTGCCGCCGGGCGCGGCGCAAAGGTCGAGCACGCTTTCCCCCGGCTGGGGACCGAGCTCCCGCACCGCCAGCATCGTGCTGGGATCTTGCACATAGAACAGGCCCTGCTGAAAGCTGGGCAGGCGGGCCAGTGGCGGATGCGCCTTCAACTCGAACACGCTGTGCTCCTCCACCCAATCGTAGCCGGCAAAGTCATACTCCACGTTTTCCTCGCGCCACTGGGGCAGGAGCGCTTCGGCCGTGGCTTTCAGGGTATTGACGCGGCCGTAGGTCTTTGGAGGCGTGTTGTTCCAGGTCATCAGGTCCGCCGAGCGTTCGGGCCCCCAGCGTGCCTGCCAGCGGGTGGCCAGCCATTCGGGGTGCGAATAGCCGATGGCGGGGTGGGTGGTCCGAAGCTCCGCCAGCAGGGCGTGCGTTGCATCGTGCTCACGCGCGTAGCCTCGGAGAACGGCGTTGACGAAGCCTGCCTGCGGGCCGAACCCGCTCTGCTTCGCCAGTTCGACCGTCTCGTGAACCGCCGCGTGGTTGGGAATGCGGTCCAGCCATAAGATCTGGTAGAGCCCCAGCCGGAGCAGGTCTTGCAGAGCGGGCTTTTGCTGCCGGGCTTGGGTCTTGCGGGCGATCAGCCAGTCCAACGTCGCCTGCCAGCGGACCACCCCGAAGACCAACTCCTGGCACAGGCGGCGATCCGGCCCGGAGAGCGGCTGCTCTGCCAGCGCCGCCTCGAACCGGTCTTCGATGTAATCGCCGCCCGGCTGGCGCCGCAGGACGTGCAGTGCAATTTCTCTTGGATTTTGGCCGCGCACGACATTTAATAAATGCATTCGGCTCGCAGGACGCGAGCGCGAAGATGAACTATGAGAGAAGAATTCGAGAAGATGGTTGCCGCAGGCAAGCTGGAGCGCCAACACGTTGAGGCCCTGGTGTTGCTGGCGGACAGCGGCTTCTGCATGCACCGGAGCTGGGGGTTCGGTCGCATCAGGGCCGTGGATACTGTCTTCGCCCGGTTCACCATTGATTTCGACAACAAGGAAGGGCACACGATGGACCTTGCCTTCGCTGCCGAATCGCTGAAGCCTATTCCCAAGACGCACGTCCTGGCGCGCAAGGCCTCCGATCCGGCAGGCCTGCAGCAGATGGCTGCCACCAATCCGGTGGAGCTGGTGAAGCTGGTCATCAGCAGCCTGGGGGGAAAAGCGAACGTCGAGCAGATTCAGCAGGTGCTCGTCCCGCAAGTGGTGCGGGAGGACTGGAAAAAATGGTGGGAGGGCGCCAAGCGGCAGCTCAAGAAGAACGGGCACTTCCAGGTGCCGCTCAAGAAGACCGAGCCCATTATTTACCAGGAGAAGGAGGTCTCGCTGCAGGACCGGTTGATGGAGGAGTTCCGGGCAGCCAAAGGACTCAAAGCGCGGATCGCCGTGGTGGCCGAACTGCTCCGTAACGCGCACGATTTGGCGGACAAGCAGGCGGCCGGCAAGGAGGTCGTGTCGGCCGTGAACGCCGAGCTTGGCAACTACCAGCGCACCCAGCCGGCGGTGGCACTGGAGGCGATCTTTGCGCGGGACGACATCGAAGCCATGGCGGAGCTGGCCCCCGGGCCGGAAGAACTCCAGGCGACAGCGATTTGGGCCCCAGAGACTCAGCTTGGCGCGCTGCTCGAGCAGCTCCCCGCTTCCAAGCACCGCCGTGCCCTGGAGACCTTCAAAGCGGCCAACCCCGAGAACTGGCATAAGGCGCTGCTGTTGGCCTTGAATAACTCCTCCGCCAAGCTCTGCCGCGAATTGGCCGGCTTGCTCGTTCAGGAAGGGAAGTTCGATCAGCTCAAGGAGACTCTCGCCCGCCTTATCAGCCAGCACACGGCCAGCACCGAACTCCTGCTCTGGGTGGCCAAGGACCGCAACGATTCCTTTGCCGACATCCTCGGTCCTGAGGTCTTTCGCGCCATGCTGACGGCCATGGAGCGCGACCAGTTCAACGAGCGTCGCTCCAACCGGCTGCGCGACTACATCCTCGACGACCAGGAGCTGCTGGTCGAATTGATCGGCTCGGCGGACTTCGAGGTCATCAAGGACCTGACCCGGGCTTTGCAGTACTCACCCTGCTTCGATGACATGGACAAGCGGTCGCTGCTGGCTCGCATCGTGAAGAGCTACCCGGCAGTCCAGTCGCTGATCTCGGGAGATCAGCCCAAGCAGGAGAGCGGGCTGGTGGTGTCGTGGGAAAGCCTGGAGCGCCGCAAGAACGAGTACCACGAGCTGGTGGAGAAGAAGATCCCGGCCAACTCGAAGGAGATTGCCATCGCGCGCAGCTATGGGGACCTGCGCGAGAACCACGAGTACAAGGCCGCCAAGGAGATGCAGAAGCTGCTCATGCGCCAGAAAGCGGAGTTGGAAACACAGCTCCTCCGCGCTCGCGGCACGGATTTCACCAACGCCCGCACCGATATTGCCAGCATCGGCACGCTCGTGGCCGCCACCGACCTCCAGACGCAGCAGGCTGAGCGTTTCACCATCGTCGGGGCCTGGGATTCGGACCCGGAGAACCGGCTGGTCAGCTATCTGTCGCCCGTAGCCCAGGCGCTGCTCGGACACAAGATCGGAGACGAAGTCGAATTCGAGATTAATGGCGTCGTTCACCGCCATCGCATTGATTCCATCCAGCCTTACAAGCCGTCGGGAGCCGCCGCCCAGGCACAAGCCTGAACTGTTCGAATCGCGGCGGGGCGGGCGCAGGCGGCCCTCGACGGCTTGGGTAGCCCGCCGGTAAGTTGGCCTGGGGCCGGCTGGCAACCACATGTCGCAACCACTGATTGGAGCTTCCACCCCGGCGCGCCGCCTGGCTCTTGCCCTGGTGATTTGCGGTGCGCTCGGCAGCTTTGGCGCGTTGTGGTGGACGTGCAGCCGCAACCCTGAAGTGTATTTCCTCCCGCGCCTCGCCCCAGCCCAGTGGATCACCTGGGCTGCGGTGCCAAGGGCGACCCTGAACGCGCGGGTGGAGTTGGCCACCGTATTCCGGCGGTCCTTCACGCTGGACCAGGCGCCTCGGGCAGCGACCCTGTCGGTAGCCGGACTGCGCCGGTATGCGCTCGCGGTGAATGGCCGCCCAGCCCCCACCCCCGAGCAGTCTGCACGGACCTGGAAGCAGCCGGACCGGTTTGATGTTCACGGTGAGCTGCAAGCTGGCACGAACGAGGTGGCCGTTACTGTCTGGAACAGCAACGGCCCGCCGGCCTTATGGGCCTCGCTGGATCTCGGCGGCAGGCGCCTCGACAGCGACGAGACCTGGCAGGTGTCGTGCGCCGGCGCCGCCTGGCGGCAGGCCCGGCTGGCCGGCAAGCCCAAACCCGCTCTCGCGGGCAGCGCCGCGTACGGTGGGGAAGAGCCTTGGGCGAGCCTGCGCACCCGCTGGGCCACGCTAGGGCTTTTTGCCGCTCTGTCCGCCGCCGCTTACTGGCTGTTCAACCGCCTTGCAGGCCCCGCGCTCGTCGGTTCGGCCAGTGCGTCCTCCGTTGCGGCGCGTTTGCTTCGCAGTGACTTCCTGCCGGTCTTCGTGCTGGGGCTGGTCTGGGTGGCGCTGTTCGTCAACAACCTTGGCATGCTGCCCAACCTGGTGGGCTACGATGTGGATTCGCACCAGGCCTACGTGCAGTTCATCCAGCAACACCATGCGTTGCCCCGCGCCGACCAGGGATGGGAGATGTTCCAGCCGCCGCTGTACTATGCGCTGAGTGCCGGGCTGCTCGACGTGCTGTCCCTCTCGGCGAGGCAAGATGGCGGCGTGATGGCCCTGCGCGTTCTGGGCATGGTGATCGGCATCGCGCATCTAATGTTGGTCTGGGCTTGCTTGCGGCTCGTGTTTCCCGGGGAACGAGCCGCGCAACGATCGGGGCTGGTGCTGGCCGCAGCCATGCCTCCCCTGCTCTACGTGTCCCAATACGTATCCAATGAAGGCTTGGCTGCCGCGCTGGTCAGCGCGTGCGTGTTCCTGACCCTTCGTATGATCAAACAGGAGCGTCTGTCCTGGACCAGTTGCGCCGGGCTGGGGCTGTGCCTGGGAGCGGCCCTGTTGGCCAAGGCGACCGCGCTGGTCGCCGTTCCGGCGGTGCTTGCCGCTTTGCTATGGAAGGCGTGGGTTGGCACAGCCAAGGCGGCAGGCCCCGGCGCACGGCTCGTCCTGCAACTTGGGGCCATCGTGCTGATCTGCGCCGCCGTTTGCGGGTGGCACTACGGACGGCTCTGGGCACAATACGGCAGCCCGCTGATCGGCGTGTGGGACCCGCGCCTGGGGTTCTCGTGGTGGCAGGACAACGGCTACCGCACCAGCGGATTCTACCTGCGATTCGGCTCCGTCCTGGCGCACCCGTGGTTCAGTTCATTTTCCAGCTTCGCGGACGGCATCTACGGCACGCTCTGGGGTGACGGCCTGCTCGGCGGGGGGGCTGACGCCGTAGCACGCCCACCCTGGAACTATGATCTCATGGCTGTTGGGTATTGGCTTGCGCTGGTGCCCACTCTGGCGTTGTTGGTCGGGGGCATGGTGGCGGTGGCGAAGTTCGTTCGGCGGCCTTCGGCCGAGTGGCTGCTGCTCCTGGGCCTGGGTTCTCTGACTGGGCTGGCCATGATCCGCCTGTCCATCGTTCTTCCGTATCAGTGCCACGTGAAGGCATTTTATGGGCTGTGCGCCCTGGTGCCGCTTTGCGCCGTTGGCGGGTGCGGGTTCAGCGCGCTTTGGCAATGGAGCGGCACACTGCGTCCGGCGCTCGGGGTACTTGCCGGCGCCTGGGCCATCAACAGCTTTGCCGCGTTCTGGATCGCGCCGACAGCCACAGGCACCTTGCGCTCCGAGGCGCAGTCACTGTGGAAGGAAAACCGGAGGGGCGAAGCGATGGCAGTGCTGGCCAGGATCGAGCGCCAGCCGGAGCCAAACGCGGAGGCGGAGGCCTGCCTGGCCTTTCTGACTATGGAGACCGGCGAATTGGCCGGCGCAACCCGATTGGCAGAAGCTGCCGTGCGGCGGGGGCCTATGGAGCCGAAGGGCCACCAGGTGCTGTCCGCATTGCTGGAGCAGCAGCACCAAATCGCGGAGGCCGTCGCACACGCCCGGCGGGCGCTCGATTTGGCTCCGGGCAACGATCGCGCCTATGAGGAGTTGGCTTCGCTACTGGGGACCGAGGGTCGTGCTGGCGAGGCGGTTGAGGTCGCCCGCGATGGACTGGCCATCTCGCCGCTCAGCCCCGATTTGCGCTACGCCCTCGCCGCTGCCCTTCTGACGCAGGGGGAGGCCGCCGAAAGCGCGACCCAGTTGCAACTGGCCTGCGCCATTAAGCCGGAGTGGGCGCAGCCTCGGGTCCTGCTCGGGGCGGCCCTCACCAGCCAAGGCAAGCTCTCAGAGGCGACTGAGGAGCTGCGCGAAGCCATCCGCCTGGCGCCCGCCAATGCGGACGCGCATTCGCAATTGGCGGCTGTCCTGGCTGCGCAGGGCCGCACCGCTGAAGCCGTCTCAGAGTATAGCGAGGCTTTGCGCCTGCAACCCGGCCTGGCCTCGGCCCTGAACAACCTGGCTTGGATACGCGCCGCCAGCGCCCAAAGCGAGTTCCGGAACGGCCCCGAAGCCGTGCGCCTGGCCGAGCGTGCCTGCCAACTCACCGGCTCCCGGGAAGCGATGATGGTGGGGACTCTCGGCGCCGCCTATGCCGAGGCGGGGCGGTTCGACGAAGCCCTCGCCAGCGCCGGCAAGGCCCGGGACCTGGCCCTGGCTGCTGGACAACAGCAACTGGCTGACAAGAACCAGAAGTTGCTGGAACTCTTCAAGGCCCGCCGGCCATACCGCGAGCCGGAGCAGCCGGCCCAGTAATAGGCTTCCGCGGCAGGATAGGGACGCTTCGGCGAGGCGTCCGCCGCCGCCACAAGAAGGACGCCTCGGCGAGGCGTCCCTACCGGGATCGAAAGTCCGGGTTAGAGGCTTTTCATCGCCGCATCCATGGCCGCGAAGAGCTGGCCCATCGTGGCTTCCGTCTCATCGCCCATGTTCGAGATGCGGAAGGTGGTGCCCTTGATCTTGCCGTAGCCGCCGTCAATCAGGAAGCCCTGGTCCTTGACCAGCTTCTGCAGCTTGGGGACGTCCACCGTGCGCCCACCGGGCCGGGCGCCGTTGCTGACGCAGGTCAGCGTGAGCGACGCGAAGCCCTTCTCAGGAAACAGGTTGAATCCGTGTTTGGCTGCCCAGTCTCGCGTCATCTGGTTCGTGCGGCGGTGCCGCGCGTAGCGAGCCTCCAGGCCTTCGGCGAAAAACTCCTGTAGCTTGGATTCCAGCGCAAAAACGTGCCCGATGCTGGGCGTGCTGGGCGTCATGTTCTGCTCGGCATTCTTCTGGAACTCCACCAGGTCGAAGTAGTAGCCGCGGTCCTTCATCGTGGCGGCCTTGGCGAGCGCGGCGGGCGAGCAGACGAAGATGGCAGTGCCGGGCGGCAGCGCGAAAGCCTTCTGCGTGCCCGCCAGCAGCACGTCTATGCCCAGCTCGTCGAACTTCAGGGGCACGGCCGACATCGAACTGACCGAGTCCACGATGAACATCACGTCCGGGTATTTGCGTTTGAGCGCGGCAATCTCCGCGATGGGGCTCATCACGCCGGTCGAAGTCTCGTTGTGAATCACCGTGAGCGCATCGAACTCCCCGCTCGCCAGCTTCTTGTCCACGTCCGCCGCGCGAATAGGCGAGCCCCAGGGCACCTGCAGGGCCTCGGCTTGCTTGCCGCAGCGCTTCGAGACATCGAACCACTTGTCCGAGAAGGCCCCGCACATGCAGTTGAGCACTTTGCGGGACACCAGGTTGCGCACCGCCCCTTCCATCACGCCCCAGGCCGAGGACGTGCTGATATAGACCAGTTGCTTAGTGTAAAGCAGTTGCTGGAGCTGCGGCTGAATACGCGCGTAGAGGTCTTTGAACCCCTGCCCGCGATGACCGATCATCGGCGTGCAGAAGGCGCGGAAGGTCTTCTCGCTGACCTCGACGGGTCCTGGAATATGCAATTTAGTATGTCCCATAGATGCGGGATTCTTCCACGGAGAGCAGCCCGATGGCAACGGAATTCCGGGTTGACCGAGAGTAGCGAGCATGTGCTGCGTGTTGCGTGTTGCGTGGTGCGTGCTCTGTGCTCGACACGCAACACGTATCACGCAACACGCGACACGCAGCACGGTTCGCGTGAGCGCCGCCCGGCTTCAGCTTAGTCCTTGGCGCTGCGCGGGCGGGCGGGCTTCAGCCATACCAGCGCGAAGAGCAGCGTAGCCAGCAGGACAAGCTCGGGCAGGATGGCCCAGGCATGATGCCGCAGATTGGGCAGCCGGTTGAGCGCCGTGAAGGGCGGAAAGGCGTCCAGGATGCGGCCCAGCAGCCGGTGCAGGTGCGGTTGGCGGTAGAAGGCGAGCTGGAAATGGAAGATTTGCTGCCCATGGATGAAGACCCAGTCCACGTCCGGCAGGCAGCCGAAGATGATTCCCCATTTGTAGGGCTTCCACCATAGGTAGAGGAACACGATGGTGAGCATGAGCAGGCAGGCGTGGTAGGCAATCCAGACCGGGCTTTGGAAATCCGGGTCGGGGAGGTGGTAAGTCAGATTAGCGAGCCTGTCCAGGAGGCCGTGGGAGAGCAAGGCGCAGACGGCGGTCAGCGCCAGCCCCAGCGCCCGGGGACGCACCGGCTCGAAGCCCCTTTGGATGAGCGCGCCGGTCAGGATATGTGTTGGAGCCTGCATAAGGCGATTAACCCTAACAAGCTGGCGGACCTCAGGCTAGTCTTGAGTCGCTCCCCGCTCGTGTTGCGTGTTGCCTGGGCACGCAACACGCCACACGCAACAGGCCGTACTGAGCTGGTGAAGACCTTAGACCTTAGACCTTAGACTCTTTTTCCGTTGCGCACCGGCCCCTCCCTTCGGACGATGGGTGCCTGCTTTGAGAACGTTGCACGCATATTTGCTGCGCCAGGTGCTGGCCTCGCTGCTGCTGACCGTTCTGGTCTTCACGTTCGTCCTGCTGACGGCCAACATTCTCAAGGACATCATACCCTTCCTGGTCAACGGGCAGCTCTCGTTCGGCTCGGTTGCCCAGGCAATCGGGCTGCTGATCCCGTTTGTCTGGGTGTTCGCGCTGCCGATGGCCATGTTGACGGCCACGCTGCTGATCTTCGGGCGATTCAGCGCTGACCATGAGCTCACGGCCATGCGCGCCAGTGGCATCAGCCTCGTTTCGGCGGTGAGCCCGGTCTTGCTGCTGGGGGTGGCGCTCTGCGGGCTGAGCGCCATCGTCAATATGGATATCGGGCCCCGGTGCCGGGCGCTGTGCACGGACATGCTGTTCAAATTCAAGGTTGAGATTGCCAGCGCTCAGTTGCCCGAGGGCCGCTTCATCAAGGATATCCCGGGCTACATCTTTTATTGCGGCGAGAACCGCAATGGTGAACTGCGCAACGTGATGGTTTTCAAGCTGAAGGACGAGACCAACGTCGTTATGACCGTCCGGGCGCCCCGGGGCAAACTAGCCGTGGACATGCCGAATCGCGTCGCCAACCTTTCCCTCTACGACGCCAAGACCCTGACCTTCAACGAAGGCAAGCCCAACCCCGGCGCCCAGTCCGAGCTCAGCGTGCAGGTGGACCTCAAGCCGGAGTCCAGCACGCATTCGACCTCGGTCAGCGACATGACCTTCGCCCAGCTTTGGGATGAGTTGCATGAGATGGAGCAGCGGCTCGGGACGCCTCAGCCGATTGGCAATCTGACCAAGGAGCAACTGCACTACCGGAAGGTCCAGTTGCAATTTCACCTGGACGAGTTGACCGAACCGCTGCGTTTCCAGATGCACCGGCAGGTGGCGTTCTCGTTTGCGTGCCTGGGGTTCACGCTGGTGGGCATCCCGCTGGGCGTGCGCATGCACCGACGCGAGACGAACATCGGCATTGCCGTGGCCCTCGGCCTGGTGGCGGTCTATTACAGCTTCATCCTTTTCGGGCAGTCGATGGACACCCGGCCTGAGCTTGCGCCGCATTTGTTGGTCTGGCTGCCGAACTTCATCTTCCAGGCGATTGGGGCCGTGCTGCTTTGGCGCGTGAATCGGGGACTCTGAGCGGCGATGGAGAGCTGAAGCGTTGAAGCGCTGAAGCGTCAGGCGCGCGCATGTTGCGTGTTCCGTGCCCACGCAACACCCAACACGCAATACGCAACACGGGCTGGGTTCGAGGCTTCAACGCTTCAACGCTTCAACGCCCCGCTCCCGCTCTGCGATACACCTTGTGCATCGCCGCCTGGTCCACCGGCTTGATGAGCATTTCGTCAATGTTGACGTGCGCCGGCCGGCTGGCCACCCAGACCAGGATCTCCGCGATGTCCTCGGCCGTTAGGGGATGTGTCCCTTCGTAGGTCTTGCGCGCGCGGGCGGCATCTCCCTTAAAGCGCACGAGGGAGAACTCGGTTTCGGCCAGCCCGGGGTCTATCGAACTCACCCGGATGCCGGTGCCGTTCAGTTCGAGGCGCAAGGTGCGGGTGATTTGCAATTCGCCGGCCTTGGCCGCGCAGTAGGCCGCGCCGCCCTCGTAAACCGAGCGCGCGGCATAAGAGCCGATGTTGATGATCGTGCCGCCCTCGTGACCGAGCATCAGCGGCAAGGCCGCGCGCGTCGTTCGCAGAACGCCCAGAACGTTCGTCTGCAACATCGTTTCCCAATCCTCATCCTTTCCCTGAGCCACCGGGTCGAGGCCGTGTGCGCCGCCGGCGTTGTTAATCAGCACGGAGAGATACGAGTCTGCGGCGTTGCCCTGCCGGACATGCTGCCCGGCCCAGGCCATGAAGGCCTCGACGCTGGGGGTCCGGCTGACGTCCAGAGCGTGCAACAGGGCCTCCGCCGCACCTGCCTTGCGGGCCTCCGCTGCCACCTGTTGAAGCCGCTCGAGGCGACGGGCGCCCAGCAGCAGGCGCGCACCTTCCGCGCCGAACCCCCGGGCCGCCGCCGCCCCGAACCCACTCGAAGCACCGGTAATCAGCACCCAACTGCCTGCCAGCCTGGTTTTGCTCATATCGGATAAGTTCTTGATATCGTGGCGGTTTAGGGCTTGACCCAACTGCGCGGTCTTCCTGGGTTAAACCGTCCTCCGCCCCTTGGCTGTTAATGTGTTCCCATGTACCAGCCCCACAACGCGATAAGCAGCACCGGGACCAGTCCTCCCACCACCCCGCCGGCAATTTCGGCGCTTTGGGTATTGAACCGCTCGCCCAGCCTCGGTCCAATCTGTCCTCCCAACAACCAGCCTATCGGCCCCCCGACGAACATGCAGAATGCTCCAATGATGGGGAACCGGAACAACAACGCGATGTTCCTGGCCATGATGGCCGGCGCGATTCCTACGGCGAACAGCCCCCCGGTGGCGCCCACGACCGCGCCAACCAGAGCGCCTAGATTCGACTCCCCCAAACCAGGTTTCATCTGATGCCTGCGAGTCTTCCATAGCCCTGCGGTAATTGCAACGGCTCCGTTGGGACGCAGGCTACCCGCTCCTTCCCGGGCGTAATCGGCTTTTGGCTAGCCCGGAAATCCGGCGATTGCCCGGTGTGTCTCCCATGTGGGTCGACCCCACGCGTGTCCGGTTATAAGTCGGGCAGCAGCAACTGTTTAGGGCCAAGCGCAGCTTCATCTTGGGGACCGAGAGCATGAAAGAGCTCTGCCACAGG
>Ga0335069_10003249_pt1 | contig 24663 bp, 22 predicted proteins | sample Lox_Sample_11_FD_206714 | JGI IMG/M metagenome (GOLD analysis project Ga0335069, IMG submission 206714) | Soil microbial communities from Loxahatchee National Wildlife Refuge, Florida, United States - Lox_Sample_1.1 | ecosystem: Environmental > Terrestrial > Soil > Wetlands | place: USA... | reverse complement strand
CGACCGTGGAAGAGGACATCGAGGCCAAGACGCGCGGCCTGCTCGCGGCCGCGGCCGCGGGCGACTTCGATCGCGCGTCGCGCGACTTCGGCGACGTCATGAAGCAGGCGCTGCCTCCGGCCAGATGCGCGGAGACCTGGCGGGCGCTCGATGCGAAAGTGGGCAAGCTGCAGTCGGTCGACGGCGTGCAGCTCGAGCAAGAGCGAGGCCTCTGGGTCTCCCTCGCCGACGCACGGTTCGAGCGCGACCGGCTGCTCGTGAAGGTGGTCTACGACGCGCGCCACCAGGTGGTGGGGCTCTTCTTCCTGCCGCCGCGCGTGCCGTGGTCGGCGCCTTCGTACGCGAGCCCGCAGGCGTTCGAGGAGAAGCCGGTGACCGTCGGCGTCGATCCGGCGCTGGCGGGCGTGCTCACGCGACCGCGAGGAGCCGGTCCGTTCCCGGGCGTCGTCCTCGTGCACGGCTCGGGTCCGAGTGACGCCGACGAGAGCGTGGGCGCGATCAAGGTCTTCAAGGATCTGGCCTGGGGATTGGCGAGCCGCGGCATCGCGGTCCTCCGCTACACGAAGCGCACCCTCCAGTCGCCAGCCGGCGTCGTCACGCAGAAGGAGGAGGTCCTCGACGCGGCGCGCGACGCCGTCGCCCTCCTCCGCCGGACGGACGGCATCCGCCTGGACCGTGTCTTCGTCCTGGGCCACAGCCAGGGAGGCGGGCTCGCGCCGCGCATCGCCGAGGCGAGCCCGGGCCTGGCCGGCATCGTCGTCCTCGCCGGGCCGACGCGCCCGCTCGAGGACTTGCTCGTCGAGCAGTACGCGTACCTCGCCTCGCTCGATCAGGGAGACGCGGTGCTGGCGGCGAAGATCGAGGAGGCCCGACGCTTCAAGCGCGTCGTGGAAGATCCAAGGCTCCGCCCCGACCAGGAGCTGACGCTGCCAACCGGCAGTCACCTCACGGGCGCCTACTTCCTCGACGTGCGCGGCTACGATCCGGCGGCGGTCGCGAGGACGTTGCCCTGCCGCATCCTCGTCCTCCAGGGCGAGCGCGACTATCAGGTGACGTCCAAGGACTTCGAGCGCTGGAAGACGGTGCTCGCCGGGAAGGACGGCGCGGCGGTGAGGGCGTACCCCTCCCTGAACCACCTCTTCGTGAGCGGCAGCGGCGCCCCTTCGCCGGAGGAGTACGAGCACGCGGGACACGTGGACGAAGCCGTGGTGAGCGACATCGCGGCGTGGCTCCTCGGCGGCACGTGATCGACTGGTACTACTTCCCGTTCGGTGGCCAAAAGCGCATCCCCTACGTCGTCGCTGCGGTCATCACCCCTGACGACGAGCCGCTGTAACCCGTCTGCGGCGGCCAGTTCGTCAGTACCCGGGGGACGAGGCGCAGGACCCGGCCTTGCAGCCGCCGGGGCTGTCGCCTGACGTGTTCCACCCGAGGTTGACGGAGCCACCGGGCGCGTGCGGAACGCAGGCATCGCAATTGAGCATCAGCAACGAATACGAGTTCCAGCCGGGCAGCGCCGGCAGCGGAACGCTGCTCAGCACGGAGTCGGGGCACGTCGAGAGCCAGAAGTTGTCGTGCGGTTGCGTGCCCTGGAACATCGACGGCGTCGTGCAGCCGGCCTGCTGGAGGGCGTCCAGCCACGGATACACCATCGACATGTCGAAGTAGATGGTGGCGGCCTTCGCGTCCGCCCACCCGTTGGCGTGCGGAGTGACCGTGCAGCCCGGGAAGTACTCGCTGCAGATGACCGGCCTGCCTCCGCCGCCGCCGCCCCCGCAGTTCGTCGATTCGCAGACGATGTCCGAGCTGGTCACGCCGACGTCCGATTGCCCGTCGGGAGCGCTGCTGCAGGCGCTGACCGAGGCGGCCACGACGGCCAGAGCGAACACCGAGTGCGGTCGGAGGAGCGACATGACGCGCGACCATACCATCGCGTTCCGCTCGTGCACGTCGCCCTCTTGGGTGACAATCTTGCACCGATGACGCTCTCCCCCGGCGATCACGTCGATCGCTACGAGGTCCTGTCCCGCCTCGGTAGCGGCGGCATGGGGGAGGTCTTCCGCGCGCGCGACCCGAAGCTGCAGCGCGAGATCGCGCTGAAGATCGTCCGGGTGGACGGAGAGTGGGGGACGGAGGGTCGCGCCCGCCTGCTGCGCGAGGCGCGCGCCATCGCGGCGCTTTCGCATCCCAACGTCCTCTCCGTCTACGACGTCGGCGAGGTCAGCGAGCCCGAGGCGCTGCGCGGGCTGCCGTACATCGCGATGGAGCTCGTGGTCGGCCGTTCGCTGCGGGCCTTCGTCGGTGACGCCCGTGTGCCGATCGAGCGGCGCATCGGTTGGCTCAAGGACATCGCGCGCGGTCTGGCGGCGGCGCACGACGCTGGTCTGGTCCATCGCGACGTGAAGCCCGAGAACGTGATGGTCCGCGAGGATGGCGTCGTGAAGGTGCTCGACTTCGGGATCGCACGAAAGCGACTGCCCGGAGCCGACGTGTACTCGACGAACGAGGGGCAGAGCATCCCGGGCCAATCCGAGCCCTCGGCATCGGCGCAAGTGTCGCAGGACGTCTCGACGGCACCCCACGTCACAGTGGGCACTCCTTTCTACATGGCCCCGGAGCAGCTCCGCGCCGAGAGCCTCGACGGCCGGGCGGATCAGTTCGCGTGGGGCGTGGTCGCCTACGAGCTGCTGACGGGTATTGCACCGTGGAAGGGGGATCAGCCGTTCACCGTGGTCGCGGATCTGCTGACGCGCGATCCGCCGCCGCCCGCGACCGTCGATCCGCGCATCCCGGCAGCCGCATCGGAGGCCGTGGTCCGCGCGCTGTCGAAGGACGCGAGCGCCCGCTTCCCGACGATGCACGATCTGCTCGACGCGCTGGGCGAGGGCGGTGTGCCGGGCTCCACGGTGTCTCCGCTCGCGGCGACCCGTCCCATGCCGAGCGTGGCCCCTGCCCCGCCCAGTGTGCCGCGGCCCGTCGCCCCCGAGCGCAAGCCACGACCATCGCTCGCGGTCACCCTCGGGATCGGTGCGGTGCTGGCGGTGTCCCTCTTCGCCGTGCAGCGATTCGTCGCGCGAAGCTCGTCGCCTCCGCAGCCGGCAGCGACGGCCGCCGGGCCCTCCTCCAACGTCGGTTGCTCGCTCGCTCACGGCGGCGGCGCGTGGCGGTACAGCGAGAAGCGCCACGCGTGCGTCGAGATCGCCTCGCCCGATTGCAAGGTGCTCGCGGCCCCCGGCGACACGCAGCGCGAGGACACCGTCTGGATCGGCGGCCTCTTCCCCATGACCGGCCCCGAGGCCGCCGACTACGCCTCGGAGCTCGCCGCATTCGACCTCGCGCGCAAGGACTTTGCCGACGCCCTGGTGGGAAGCATCTCTCGCGAGGGATCCATGCACGCGCGGCCCATCGCGATCGTCGCGTGCGACGAGGCCGTCGATCCGCTCCGCGCAGCCCGGCACCTGACCGAGGACGTCGAGGTTCCGGCCGTCGTCGGCTTCCGCTGGGCGAAGACGGCAAGCACGGCGATCTCGCCCATCTTCATGCCGCAACACGTCCTCTCCATGGTCTCGATCAGTCAAACGTCGGCGATCACGCAAATCCCCGAGCCCCCGGGCGAGCCGCGGCTCGTGTGGCGGTCCACGCTCGACATCGGAGCGACCGCGGCTCCTCTCGCCGCTCTCGTGTCCGACGTCCTCGAGCCGCGCGTGCGCGCCGAAGGGCTCGGGGCGCGTCCCATGCGGGTCGCGCTCGTGCACTGGAGCACGGCGGGGGGCGAAGTCGCTGCGGACCTGCTCCGTCAGCTGCGCTTCAACGGCAAGAGTGCCCTGGAGAACGGCGACGATCTGAGGCGCTACATCTACGACGAGGACCGCGATGGAGGCGGCGACGGCGCCGTCGAGGCTCTCCTGGACTTCGCGCCGCAGGTCGTCGTGTTCTGGGGTCTGCAGTTCCCGGCCAGGGTCCTCGCTCCGCTCGAGGCGCGCTGGTCGCGCGGTCCGCGGCCGATCTACGTCACGACGACCGACTTCCCCGACGAGATCGCGACGTTCGCCGGGAGCGACGCCGCGCGGCGCAGGCGCTTCTTCGCGATGACGAACGTGTCGCTGACGATGACCAACGCGCAGCTCGTCCTGCACTACAACCAGGCACACCCGGATGCACCCGTGACGCGCACGTCGGCGCCACAGCCGTCGTACGACGCGTTCTACGTCCTCGCGTACGCGATCCACGCGCTGGGCGACGGCCGCGTGACCGGCCCCGCAATCTCCGACGCCATCCGTCGCCTCGAGCCACCTGGCCGGCCCATCGACGTCGGGCCGGCCGGCATCTTCGAGGCGTTCGAGACCCTGCGCGCCGGAGGCGGCATCGACCTGCGCGGCGCGATCGGTTCGCTCGACTTCGACCGCGAGACCGGAGAGGCGCCCATCGACTACGCGATCCTCTGTCCGGGCGTGAACGACCGAGGCACGGCCCAGGGCTCGGTGGAGTCGGGGCTCGTGTTCGAATCGGGGCCGAAGAAGCTCACGGGCAAGCTGCACTGCCCCTGATCACTTGGGGCACACGTGCCCGCCGCAGGGCTTGCCGCCGGACGAGCCGCCTCCCCCTCCGCCACTGCCCGCTCCCGGCGGGCAGGCGTTTCCGGTCACGGGGATCGAGCTCGTGCAGGTGCGCAGCGAGTTCGTCGCGCTGCACACCTCGAAGTCCGCCGGGCCGAAGAGCGTGCCGCCGAACGAGGGACCGGAGGTCACCGTTCCCTGCGCGTAGTCGAGCACGTCGTTGCCCCCGTTTGCGTTCAGCTGGTGGAGCTCGAAGTACTCGAGCGCCGGGTCGCACGTGACGGTGTAGACGCTCTTCGTGCCTCCCTGGCACCCGATGGTCGCGGCGCAGTTCATCGGCGTGTCCGGCTGCAGCTCGCTGTAGGTCGTCTGCAGCACGACGCCCGAGATGCCAGCGGCGCACGAGTTGTTGTCCTGCGCGTAGCTCAGGCCCGGCAGGCCCGTCTGGAACGGGAACCCGTCGTTCGCGATGGCGAAGCCTCCTTCGACGTTACCTTGCCGCGCCATCGCGGTGACGTCGGCGGTCACCTGGTTGCCGTTCTGCACGAGCGCCGGGCCGGCGCCCTCGCGCTCCACCGCATGGCCGCCCACGAACGGCGCGACGGAGGTCCAGCCTTCGCCGTAGTCGTTGGTGACGAGCATCTGGGCGGTCGTGACGGGCTCGGTCGTGAGGTCCACGCGCGGGAAGTCGGTCGCGCAGAGCTGCGGGCTCTCGAGGGTGCCGGTCACGTGCGCCGAGGTCACCCGTCGAGCGCGCGACGCGTCGAGCGGCCACTCGAGCATCGCGCGCCAGACCTGCACCATCTGCTCGGCACAGGGGAGCGGCTGCGCTCCGGGATTCCAGTAGTGCTCGTAGCCGACGCTGACGTAGGCGGGCACGGCTTCGTACGAGGGCCCGTTCGTGGACCACCAGGGTTGGCCCTCCGGGTACACCTTGTAGGCGTCGTCCCAGTCGCCGGAGGTGCAGTAGAAGGCGTTGTTGCGCCAGTGGTACCAGCCGCGGTAGCCGACCACCATGTGCGGGGGGATCGTCTCGCCGTCGACGCACGCGCCGTCGTTCGTGTCGTTCGTGTGGATGTACGCCTGGAAGACGGTCTGCCAGCTGCTCGTGTCCACGACGGCGACGACGAACGAGGTGCATTCATCGAGCCCCGTGAACGAAGCGCCCACGGCGCCAGAACCGACGGCCGACTCGGGCACCGTCGTCGTCCCGGTGGGCCCCCCGAGCGATACCTGGAACGGACCGGACGCGGCGCCGTGCGTGTACGAGAGGGTCACGCTCGAGCCTTGCGCATTGAGATGCACGTTCGAGAGCGGAGAGCCTGAGCCGTTCGTGGCTTCGGCGGTCGACCCGGTCTGCTCTCCACCGGGCGCGGCGGAGCAGGCGGCGAGCGAGAGAAGACCGAGAGCGAAGAGGGGCAGCACGTTTCGATGATTCGTTTTCATGGGCGCTGCTCGTACCAACTTCGCTCTCGAGTCACCTGTCACCCAAACGTAGAGACAATCACTGATTGACGGCCTGCACCGTTTGCATCGTGAAGAGCGAATTCTCGTAATTCACGCAATGCCGGAGGAATCCCGCACCGAAGCAGGACGTCACCCATTCCCCGACGCTGGCGACGCCGGGACCGACGAGCAGGAAGTCCTGCGGGTAGCCGGAGGTGCCGGTCGACCACACCACCTGGTCGTTGACGTCGCGGACGACGAAGTTGCCGTCGGTGCCCAGCGAGGCCAGCACGCCCGTGTACTCGTGGTTGGACCACGTGGCGCCGTTGTTCTGGTCGTAGACGTAGATGCTGCCGTCGTCGGCCATCCAGAGCGTCGTCGAACCGTCGGCGGACGTGACGTGGTTGGAGGAGGTGCCTCGCGCGAGCGACTGTCCGGTGACGAGCTCGCTCGCGACCATCGGCGTTGGGCCGGGGCCGTCGATCTCGAACTGGACGAGGAGCGTGCTGCTCCCGTCGGTCGAGATCGAGTTGCGCCTCGTCGAGAACGGCGTGCCGAACCCGTTGGGCTGCGAGATGGACGTCTCGCCGTCGCAATTGCCGCCGTATCCGTTGAAATAGCTCCAGGGCGCCGACCACGTGAAGTTGGCGGACACGGTGCCGTTGGTGCATGCGCCCTGTGTGGGTATGGGCTGGAGCGGAATCGTGAGCGATCCGCCGGTGCCGGAGGGCCAGATGCCCCCGTTGGCCTTGGAGCCGAAGACCATCTTCTGGTGGTGCCCGAGAACCTTTGCCGGCGAGCCGTCGGACGTGGCGAGCGGCCCGCCGGAGCTGCCCTGCGGGTTCCACTGACCGTCGACGGATGCGTCGCCGTCGGGGACGCAGAAGTCCGTGCCCGAGTTGTTCGTGATCGTGACGATGGCAAAGATATCGCCAGCGAAGGCCGGCGCGGCGTGAAGCGTGACCGCGACGAACGCGACGGCGAACGACGAAGAGACTACGAGTGCTCGTTTCATGGATGACTCCTGTCGAGGTCGCACGTCCGCGCACGCGCGATCCGTTCACGCCGGAACAATTTTCTTGTCTGCGCGGTGCTCGCGGTTCCGAGCAAACGACGGCGCGCGATTCCTAGTAGCGAGTTGGCGCGCGAATCACTCGTCGCCTACTCGGACGACATGGTGCCGTTCGGAGGCGCTGTTGACTGCCGTGGTCGCAACGCGCGCGCTGACGGAGGCTGCGCGCCTTGGACAGCGTCGGGGCGGCGGTCGGCGCCACGGCCGCGCTAGCGCGCGCTGGAACGCCTCCTGCGGTCCCATCTCGCCCGCCTCCTTCGCCCGCGGACGCGTCTACCGCCTGGGCGCCTATCGCACGCCGACGTGCGCCGAGTCCCAGTCGGCGATCAGGGGTGAGCCGCAGCCGGCCCTATGGTCTCGACGGCGCTCGTCGCGCGGTTGTGGAGGCTTCGAATCAGGTATCGTGACTCTGGTAGATGGTCACGATCTGGCCTCGCAAGAGCGTCGGCGTTCGCGCAACGAGGGCGGTCGTGCTCGCCGCCTTTGGCTCCCTGGTCTTCTTCGTCACGCGCGCCGTCCCGGAGACGCACGGTGACGCGTGGCTCATCGCCGCCATCGGGTTCCTACTCATCGCCGGCACCCTCACGAGCGAGCTGCTCGAGGTCATCGGGCTGCCGCACATCACCGGCTACTTGCTCGCCGGCATGATCGCCGGACCCTACGCACTGCGCCTCTTCGACGAGCACACGGTCGAGAGCCTCTCCCCGGTCAACACGCTGGCCCTCTCGCTCATCGCGCTCGCGGGCGGCGCGGAGCTGGAGTTGACCCAGGTGCGCAAGGCGCTGAGGAGCCTGAGCTGGGCGCTGCTCTCGCAGTTCCTCTTCAACCTCCTCGGAGCTGCCACGACGTTCCTCGCCATTCGCCGCCTCGTGCCCTTCGCGCACGGACTGCCCACCTCGGCGCTCGTCGGCATGGCCATCCTCTGGGCCGTGCTCGCGACCCCGCGCAGCCCGTCGGCGACGCTCGGCGTACTCTCGCAGACGCGCGCCCACGGGCCGCTGGCGTCGTTCACGCTCGCGTTCGTGATGACGTGCGACGTCTTCGTCATCGTGCTGCTCGCCCTTGTCATCGGCCTCGTCCGACCTCTGGTGGACCCCTCGGCTGTCTTCTCGAGCGAGGACTTCCTGACCCTCGGGCATGACCTTCTTGCGAGCGTGGCCCTGGGGACGACGCTCGGGGTCTTGCTGGCGGCCTACCTGCGCGTCGTCGAGCGACAGATGCTCCTCATCCTCGTGGCGCTCGGCTTCGGCGCCAGCAAGATGATGGACTACCTGCACTTCGATCCTCTGCTCACGTTCATGGTGGCCGGCATCGTCGTGCGAAACATGTCCGAACAAGGCAAGAAGCTCGTCGCCTCCATCGAGCAGACCGGGAGCATCGTGTACGTCGTCTTCTTCGCGACGGCCGGTGCGCACCTCGACCTGCCGCTGCTTCGCCACCTATGGCCGGTGGCGCTGATTCTCGCGGGGTCTCGCGCGACGGTCACGTGGCTCGCGGCGCGCACCGCCAACGCGTTCGCGAAGGGTCCGCCCGTGCTCCGAAGATGGTCCTGGGCGGGCCTCGTGTCGCAGGCGGGTCTCACGCTCGGGTTGGCCGTGGTCATCGCGCGTGAGTTTCCCTCGTTCGGCTCCTCTTTCCGCTCTCTCGCGGTGGCGACCATCGCCATCAACGAGATGGTCGGGCCCGTCCTCTTCAAGTTCGCGCTCGATCGATCGGGAGAGACGTCGCCCACACCTGCGCCCAGCTTCCCTTCGATGAGACCGCCGCCGCTTCCCGGATGAGGCCACGCCTCACGGTTCGTCGTCGCGCCGGAGCAGCGACGCCACGGCGGTGCGCAGGTCGTCGAGGTCGAATGGCTTGTCGAAGAGGAGCGCGCCGAGGGACCGCGCGTGATCACGTGAGGCCGAGTCGCCGAACGCCGTCATGAGGATGAACGGCACACGACAGCGCACCGCGCGCAGTTGCTCGAGGATCTGAAGGCCCGTGCAGACGGGCATCCGCACGTCGGACAGCACCAGATCGGCGAGATCGCTTCCGCCATCTTCGACTATCTCGTGCGCGAGCATCACCAAGAGACGCCCACCGTCGCCGACGGATGTCACCTCGTAACCGTCGGCGCGGAGCGCCTCGCACACGAGGCGCCGCATTTCCGGGTCGTCCTCGGCGACCAGGACGCGCGGTGGGTCGTGAAGGGGACCTGCAGTCAGCGCCTCCCGCCAGGGTGTTCGTTCGGCGGAAGGCGCACCAGATGGGTCATTCGTCATGGGAAGCCTCCGATCGAACGACCTGTCTCGCATCGGTCGTGCCTGGACGAAGTCACGCAATCGCCCGCGGACCGCGCCTCGCCGTGCGGGTCGTTGCGCCACGATTGGGTCCTTTCAGGACGCCTTCCCAAGCCGGAACGGAAGATGGACGGCGCGGGTTACCGCAAACGTAGTCACATGCTCCCGAACTGCCGTTCCACGTCCTTGGGGGCGTTCGACCACTTCGCGAACACCTCACGGGACATCGGATCCGGGCAGATGTCCTCGTCGCCTCGCTCCACCCCGTCCAGAATGGCTCGGGCGACCACCTCGGGACTCGTCTTGGGAAGGGTGATGCTCCGACTCATGTCGGTGTCCACCGGTCCCGGGAAGACCGCGTGCACGGCGATGCCTTTCTTGCCGAGCTCGGCGCGCAGAGCTTGCGTCATCGAGAATGCGGCGGCCTTCGAGGCCGAGTACCCGCCGAGCGCCGGCATGCTGGCGAGCGAGACGACTGTGAGCACGTTGACGATTGCAGCGCGGCCTGCGGCCCTTTCGAGCGCCGGAAGCACCGCCTTGGTGACTGCCAGGCTGCCGTAGAAGTTCGTATCGAAGTCCTTCTCCAGCTCCCGCTGAGGAGTGGCGAGCAAGTTGAACGCGCCGAGCAGGCCCGCGTTGTTGAAAAGCATCGTGACATCCCCTGCCCGCTTCGCCACTGCGGCCACCTGCTCGGGTATCGTCACGTCGAGTTGCACGGGGATGACACGGTCGCGCGCCTCCAGCGCCTTCGGGTCTCGGGCCGCGGCGTAGACGCGGGCGGCTCCCCTCGACACGAGCGCATCGACGAGCGCCTTGCCGATCCCACGATTCGCCCCGGTCACCACAGCGACTGCATTCTCGATCTTCATGAGCTGTCTCCTCGCGTTGGGAACGGGAGACACCTTGCGGCGCGCAACCGGCCCCGAGTAGGCGGAGATGGGGCAAGAGACTCTTGCGCAGCGGTAAAGAGTCGGTCGCCGTACGCTCCACTCGATGGATCTTCTCTCGCTGATGGCGACCTTCGTACGCGTCGTCGAGACCGGCAGCCTGTCGGCGGCCGCGCGGGCGGAAAAGGTGTCCCTACCCGCCGTGAGCCGAAAGCTCCGCGCGCTCGAGCAGCACCTCGGCGCCTCCCTCGTCGCGCGGTCGACGCGCCGACTCAGCGTCACCGAGGCCGGACAGCGTTGGTACGAGCACTGCGTGGGAATCCTGCGCGACATCGAGGAGGCACGCGACGCCGTCGGCGATAGCCGCGTCGTGCAAGGGATGGTCGTCGTCAGTGCGGGCATCACGCTCGGCAGCGCGCTGGTCGTCCCCAGGCTCAAGGAGCTCGCCCAGAAACACCCGAAGCTCGCGGTCGAGCTCCGCCTGGAAGACCGCGTGGTCGACCTGTCGAGTGAAGCGGTCGATGTCGCCGTGCGCGGTGGCGTTGCACCACCCGACACGACTCGGGTCGTCGCCCACCCCCTGCTCACGTTCAGGCGTTTCGCCGTCGCGTCACCGGCCTACCTCGCCAAGCGGGGAGTCCCGAAGAACCCGGAGGAGCTCACGGCCCACTGCTGCCTGATGCAGCTTCGCGAAGCGGGCGGCCTGCCGGTGTGGCGCTTCGTACGCGACGGCGAAGAACGGCTAGTGGCCGTACGCGGAGCCATCAGGACCAATGCGCCGCTCGCCATCCGCGACCTGGCACGCGAGGGTGCCGGCGTGGCTCTCCTTCCCGAGTGGCTCGTCGAGCAGGACCTGGCGCACAAGAGCTTGCGCAGGATCCTCGGGGAATGGTGCACCGAGCCGGTATCCGTCTGGGCGATCTACCGTACGGAGCTGCGTCGCTCGCCGCGCGTGCGGGCGTTCATCGAGGCGATTAGCCCTAGAGACGCAGGCTCGCGCTGACGTCGGGAATGGGTTCGTCGCTCGCCAGGCACGTTGTTGTCGAGCACCAGGCCGTTGCGGTTCTCGATGAGCGCGTGCGCCGAGTACGAGAGCTTCGCCTCCTTCCCTTAGCCTTGCGGGCGAGCTTGGCGTCGGGGTCGGTCGTCGACTCGCGCGTCTCGTTGCTGCGCTCCTCGCCGTGGAAGTCCACCGTGGGGTTGCCCGGATCGTCGGGAGGAGACTGGTCGTCGTCCCCTGGGTGCCGCCCGTCACGACAGCGCGAGCGAACGGGCGAATCGGCGCGCCACCTCGTCGAGCTTGCCCCTGGTCTGATCGGGCAGGTCCATTGCGGACGAAGTCCCGGTCACGTCCACGTACGAGGACAGGATGTGCTCTGCTCCGAGCGCGACGAGGACCGTTCGGAGGGCGTAATCGATGGCGAGCGTGTGCGCCGTGCTCCCTGCCGTTCCGAGCGGCAGAACCACCTTTCCGCGAAGGGCGTGCTGCGGCAGCAGGTCGAGGAAGACCTTCAGCACGCCGCAAAACGACGCCTTGTACACGGGCGTCGCGACCACGACCCCGTCTGCTCGCTCCACCGCCGAGACGGCGGCAGCCACCGAGGGGTCGGTCATTCGCCCGTGGAGGAGCTCCTGCGCAGGCAAGCTGCGCACGAGGACCGTCGTCACCGAGACCCCCTGCAGCTCGAGCTGCTTGCCCAGATAGTCGGTGACCGTTGCCGTACGAGACGGCTCCGAGGGACTGCCGATGATGGCGGCGATCGAGGCCATTGCTCAGGCAGCCGACGGGACGCCACGCATCGGCCGGATCACGGTCTCGGCGATGCGCTCCATCTCCTCGAGTTGCGGGCTGCACTGGACGAGGAGGAGCCCCACTCCCGACGCCTCCAGTGCGGCGATGCGGTCGATGATCTGGCTCGCCGTGCCCACGAGATTGGCGCGAAGCCCCCGGTTCGAGACGGAGTAGTCCTGAAGCGACACGCGCTGCTCGAGCTGCGTGTTGGCGATCCAGTCCTGGTAGTTGCCGTAACCCGGGGAGCTCGGCGAGACATCGGTGATCCGATCGAGCTCGCGCCGAGCCTCGGCCTCCGTGTCACGGACGATGACGTATGCAGCCATCCCGTGCTCCATCCTCGGAAGCCCGGCTTGCTCGCGTCGACGCTCCATGTCGGCGATCTTCGGTGCGACTCGCTCCGGGGGGTCGCCGTGCATGACGTACGCGTCGCAAGCTCGGGCGATGAGCCCCTTGGCGGCCTCGGACTCCCCGCCCGCGTACAGGCGCGGGCGCGGAGATCGAACCGGCTTCGGTTCGAGAACGAGGTCCTCCACCTTGTAGTGCCGGCCCTCGAAGCTGAACCGCGCCTTCTTCCACGCTCCGTCGAGCACGTCGAGCCACTCGGCGGTGCGTGCGTAGCGGTCGTCGTGTTGGTCGAAGCGGACCCCGTACCGACGGGCCTCGTCCGACCACCACGAGGAGACGACGTTCAACGACAGGCGACCATTCGAGATGCGATCGATGTTCGCAGCTTGTTTCGCGAGAATCGCGGGCGAGTGGAACGTCGGTCGGACCGCCACCATGAGCTCGAGGCGTTCGGTCACGGCGGCCAGCGCTGCCGCCGTCGACCACGCATCGAGAGCCGGGGCGTCGATTCCCTTGATGTCGTTCAAGAAGAGCTCTGCGACCAGCGTGAGATCCCACCCGATCCTCTCGCTCCGCTGCGCAAGCCGCTTCACGTAGTCCCAGGACGCGTCCATCTGCTCGTCCTGGACGTTGCGCAACCACCCACCGAAGACGGGGAGCCAGTACCCGAATCGCATCAGTGCCTCCGCTCGGTGGCACGTGCCACCAGATGGTCGACGAGACGCTCGAACGGGTCGAACCCGAGGACCCGAACCGGATCTGCAACGAAGTTCGACAGCGCGTTCATGTCGTAGAAGTTGGGCTCACCGTCGCGATCATCGACCAGGTATTCGATGCCGCCCACATCGAGCTGCGCGTAGTGCGCAATCCGCTCGACCTGGGCCACGATCTCCGGGGCTGGCGTGAACGCCTCGACGCGCATGCCGTTGCGGGGCGCGTCGAGCGCGCATGCGCCCCTCACCAGCTCGGTCCCGTCGGCGGTGCGGCAGACGTCCGCAGGGCAGAGATTGAACGAGTCCTCCGCCGGGTAGATCCGGATTGCATATAGAAACCTTCGATCGAGCACCTCGACGCGGTGGATGTGACCTCCACGCAGGGGCGCCAGCTCCTGGACGAGAGCCGTGCCGTCCATCCCGAGGCGAAGCTCGCGGCGCTCGATTGCGTTCGTCAGCTGCGCGAGGTCGTCGAAGCGGGTGATGCCGGCCCCGCTACCGCCAATGTTCTCCTTCACGAGTATCGGGAAGCGCAACTGCGCCGCCGCCTCGAGAGCGAGATGGGGGGCGTTGATGACCAGGGACCGCGGGTGTCTCACGTCGCATTCCTCGAGGAGGACGAGCTGCTTGGCCTTCGAAATCTCGAGTTCGTAGACGTCGATGCCGTTGACGACGGGTACCCCGAGGTGCTCGAGGTGGCGCAGCCAGTGGGAGGTGTAGAACGTCGCTTCTGCGTGACCGCGCTTGTAGGCGGACGGGCTCGCGCGGTTGAAGACGAGCGACCACGGGACGTTCTTTTCGCTGGGGTCGAACCAGTGCTCGGCTGCGTTCAACCGTGCATAGGGAATGCGACGACGATCGAGCGCGGCAAAGAGTGGCCGGAACCAATCGGCGTGCTCGTAGTAGATGGCGATGGGTTTCATGAGGCGTCCTTGGCGGCGAATGGCCCGGCATCATCGCGAAACTGAGCGGGGCGCTCCCGCCGCACTCGCAGATCGAAGAGCTCCGGCCGGGCATAGTGACCGGTGACGTCGAGCGTCAGCTTCTCTTCACGGGTCCGACGGAGATCGATCTCCGCGAGCAGGAGCTCCTCGCGGCCGAGCACCGGCTCGACGAGGTATCTGCCATCAGGACCGATGATCGCCTCGGCGATCCAGAAGCACGCCTTGTCGACTGCCCTCTCCAGATCGAGGACGGCAGGCCGCGCCTGCGCGATTCCCACGGTCAGCTTCACGCCGCTCTTCTAGCGCCGGGCTTGCGAGGTCACCGTTGTCCCTTTCGCAATGGTTTCTCAAGTTCAACGCAAGAGGCGGTGAGTTGCGCGCGCCTCGACATCCTGAGGGCAACGCATCATGTCGAAGTGCGAGCGGCGTGATGTGCCCCGACCCCCTGGGCGCGGGGCAGCGCCACACTGAACACCGTTCCCTCCCTGCCCGAACACGCCGCGATTGTGCCGCCGTGCGCACGAACGATCTCGCGAGCGATGTAGAGGCCGAGACCGAGGTGGCCGGCCGTTCGCGACTCGGACCGGAAGGGTTCGAAGATCCGGTCCAGCGCCGCGGCGGGGATTGGAACGCCTACGTTGGCGACCTCGATCGTCACTCGGTCGACGATGCCGCGCACGCGCACCTCGCAGGCTCCTTCGCCATGCTCGATGGCGTTACGAATCAGGTTCGTCAGCACCTGTGCGATGCGGCCCCCGTCCCACTGGCCACTCGTGTCCCCCTCGATCTGCAGCCGCACGTCGACGCGCTGTCCCGAGAACGCGAGCTGGACCTCCTCGACCACTCTTCGCGCCACCTCTCCGGCGTCAACGCGACTCACCTCGAGCGGCACCGATCCCTCGCGATCGATGTGCATGTAGTCGTAGAGCTGCCCGACGATGCCTTGCATTCGGGCGGCCGCCCGCACGATCGTTCCCACGAGGCGCCGAGCGCCGTCGGCCATGTCCGCCTCCAGCAATGCGGCCGATGCGGCGGAGATTGCCTGGATCGGGTTTCGAAGATCGTGGCTGACGATTGCGACGATCCGGTCGCGGAACAGCTCGGAGGCCCGACGCTCGGTGACGTCCTCGACGAGCAAGCCCACACCGATCGTCACGGACTCGGCCTTCACCGGATACCAGTGCGTAGCGTACGTGTGCACTCTGCCGCCGGTCGCCGGCGTCTCGGTGACGACATCCATGCTCCGCGGCTGCCCGCTCTGCATCACCTCCTCGTGCACATTTGCGACGAGCTCCGCCGGGACGCGCGGCAGCACCTCGCTGGGTGTGCGGCCAATGTGATCCTCCCGGGCGACGCCGTGAATCTCGGCGAGGCGGGGGTTGATCATTCGGAACTTCATCTCGCCGTCGAACAGCGCGAAACCGACTGGTGCGGCCACGATCACCCACTCGAGGATCGCGGTTGCCTCGTCGAGCTGGCGTGAACTCCGGGCCGCCTGCGTGTCGCGGACGCGGACGTACTCATCCACTGCCCCGGTCACCGAGACGTCGATGGCGCTGGCGAGGGCCCCGAGCTCCATGGCAGAGATGCGCACGCCGCTCTCGTTCGCCACGGCGACGATGCTCTCTCGGAGTACGCCGTGCAGGCGCACCAGGGAGCCCAGGGAGAAGTCGGTCGACCATCGCTCCGCTGCGTGCTTGCGGGACGCGGCCGCCCTGACCTCGGCCTCACCGGCGAGCGCCTCGGAGAGCTCGTCAATCAGCTCGCCGACTTGGTGGACGAGGGTATCCTTCGGAAAAGGCTTGGGCGTGAAACCGCGCCGCTCTGCCTCGACGGCAAGCGCGTCCATGATCTCAGCGCGGCGCTCGTGCAGGACATCGCGCAGAGACACGGGAGAGGTCCCCATTGTTCTCGATGGCGCAAAGTCCGGACCAGCCACGCGCTACGATAAGGCGGCCGAGCAGATGAGCTGCCCGGCCACCTCACCTCACGTCTTCGACGCGAGCACGTCGACTTTTTCGATGGACGGCGGCTCGGACAGCAGCTCGCCGGCCTTCGCCATGAGCGCCGCCGCGAGCCGCCCCGCGAGGTGCGCCTGGCGTGCCCCATCATCGGGGAACGCGTCGAATATCCCGAACGTGGACGGGTCAAAGCGCAGCGCGAACCAGAAGGGCGTGCCCGCCTCCTCTTGGACGATCGCGACTCCCGATTTCAGCAGCTGCTCGACCTGCGCCTCCTTGCCTGACTTTGCGCGCAGCCGAACGAAGAGACCGACCTTCACCATGGGAACGCCTCCTTCTAGTGGACTTCGACTGCGCTCAGGTTCCGTCGAGATGCGCGCCGTCGATCGCGGCGAGGATCTGCGCGGTGCTCGGTCTGACCTTGTACTCGGGGTCCGAGTGCGCCCAGCGCACGACTCCCTTGCGGTCGATCAGGAAGAGCGAAGGGATTGCGATCTCGTGATGAGCCTTGCCCGAGTAGCTCTCCAGGTCCAAGCCGAAGCTCTTCATCTTCGCGAGCGTGGCGTCATCGACGTGGTTCACCACGTGGAACGCATCGATCATGCTGGCGTCGCTGTCGCTCAGCACCGGGAAGGGGATGGCGTACGTGGCTTTCGTCTTCGCCTCGGCGTCGGGTTTGTCGACGCTCACCGTGACGGGGGTGACGCCTCGCTTCTGGTATTCGGCGTACGCCGTCGCCAACGCGTGGTTCTCGGAGCTGCAGTAGGGGCACCAGCCGCCCCGGTAGAACGCGAGCAGGATGGGGCCCTTCGAGTAGAGCGACGACAGGGACACGTCCTTGCCGTCGAGATCGCGGGCGTGAACGTCGGGCACCTTCTGCCCCACCGGGATTCCGGTACCGGGTGCGAGCACCCCGAGGCGATCGGCGGGCGGATCCGCGTAGTCCTTCATGGGTGTTGCCGAGGGGTTCGCGGCGGGTGCGGCAGCGGTTGCCGACGTGCTGCCGGCGGTTTGGGTGGCCGGTGCCGTGTCACCCGCCGGCTTGGAGCACGCCGCGGAAGCGACGGCCGCCAGTACGAGCAGCAGTCGGCTCGCGCGCAACGCCGGGCTCACGAGCGCACCCCGCGCAGGGCTGCGAGGATGGCTGCTGGCTCCAACCGCTTCGGGTAATCGCCTCATCTTGACCATGCTAGCCGACCGAGGTGGCTCCGCAGCAGCCGATGCGAATCCCGCTAGCTTCGAGGAGCGCGCGCAACGCATCGATGCCGCGGCCCGTCTTGTCGCAGAACTCCACGATGCTGAACCCGACGACGTCGAAGCGGGTCGCCAGTCGGCGCACGAGCGCCGCGATGGCGCTCGGTCTGCAACCATCGCGCGTGGGCATGAGGACGTCCGGGAAGCTCGCCGGGTCAAGGACGTCGAGATCGAGGTGAACGTAGATCCGCTGAAGCTCGCGAGCGCGGATGGCGCGGAGCAGATCGTTTCCGTCGCCCAGTACTGGTGGAGCCGCGACGTAGAGCGAGCGCGCTGCGACCAGCGCGGCCTCGGATGGGTCGAAGTCGCGCGCGCCGACCAGGAACACCTGCTCCGTGACGAGAGGAAGGTCCACCTCGCCGACGATTTCCGGCGGCCCCTCTCCGAGCAGGGCGCGCAGTGGCATTCCGTGAAAGTGACCGCTCGGCGACGACTCGGGCGTGTTGAGATCGCCGTGGGCGTCGAACCACAGCACCGCCATGCGGCCCCCGTAGCGGCGATTCAGGTACGCGATGGGCGCGACCTCCGACGCACACGTACCGCCGATCATGAAGACCCGCTCCGGCGCCTGGCTCGTCAGAATGGCCCGCGCATCGCGCAGGCTCGCGGCGATCGACTCGAGACCCAGTACCCCCCGGGTCACCTCCAGTCGCTCTTCGAGGCGCACGGGCACTGTCGCGAAGCGAACGCCCGCAAAGAGCTCGTTCGCGATCTTCTGCGCGCCGCGATAGACGGCGTCGTTCTCCCCGTGCCCCTGCCACTCGGGAAACAGGAGATTGAGGTCTCGGGACGACATCATGTCATCTCATAGGGCGAAATTGGGTCGGGAGGACCACGGCAATCGTTGATTTCTTTGCAGGAGACCCGTTCCTCAGAACCGCAGTGTCAGCTCCGCGCGCACGCCATCGAACGGTGGGAAGTACCGGCACACGCCGCTGGCGCAGCGGAACGCACCGCGTTGCTGACCGACGAAGAGGCGTACGTTCGAATCGCTCGTGAACTTGTAGAGCGCCGCACCGTTGAAATAGAGCAGGGGTTGCCCGGCCTGAGTGGTGTACTCGAACCCCTGAGTGAACACCCACTTCGGCGCCATCCTCACGGCAACGTAGTTCTCGCCCTCGAACCACCACTGGGGGTTGTAGTTGGCGTCGAGGTTGAACTGGGCTTCCTCGCGGCGGCGGTGTCGCCCCTGGACCTCGAGCGACCACGGTCCGCCGAGGTACTTGGCGATCGAGTATTCGACGTGCTGTTCGCGGTAGGAGAGCGCGCCGTCCTGCCGCGTGTCGTCACGCGCGCCCGTCCACGCGAACACGTGCGAGAGCTGTGAGTCGAAGGACCACTCGAGGCCCGCGATGCCGTCGTACACGATATCGTGAACGGAGGCGGGCGAGGTGGCGCCCACCGTGTTGCCGTAGGCGTCGCAGAGCCCGTTGGGCTGCTCGGACTTCGTGTACGCGTAGATCCCCTGCCCGTAGACCAAGAGGTCGCCCGAGACGTTCAGGTCCCCGCGAAGCCGCCCGCCGTTGACGCACGCGTTGAAGTTCCCGGTCCCCTCCGTGTCGATCATGTTGAACGTCTCGGCCGGCGGCACGAACGAATAGGCCACCACCGCGAACTCGCCCGCGTTCGGCGCCACGCTGGCGGGGACCGTGTAGAAGTTGCGGTTGCTCTTCACCTCGAGCGTCCAGGACGTGGGCCCAGCGTCGAAGGACAGGGCGCCATAGAGCGCGTTGCCGTCCGGGGGTGGAGTCTGCACCGGAACGTCACTCGATCGCTGCTGCACCGCAGCCTCGAGGTAGAGCTTGCCGTGCCCTGCCAGGGTGGGAATCTCGAGCGACTCTCCCGCCATCGTGATGTCGTTCGCGCGCAGGGTCGGCGGGACGTTGTTCAGCGAGGCGAGCCACCGGTCCGTGTCGGCGCCATTGCACGTGCCGAACGTGACGTTCGCCGGATCGGAGACCGGGTCGGTCACGATGTTGCCGTTCTGGTCGTACCGGTACGGCGCACAGCGTGTGAAGCGCACGGCGTGCGTCGAAAGCGTCACCGGCAGGCCGCGGCCCGCCTGCAGGTCGATGCCGACGAGGCGGTCGCTTCCGAACGTGGGCGCGCTGCGATCGCCGGGCAAGAGGTTCGAGGTCGGAAAGAGCGCTCGGCCCGACGCTTCGTCCACGCGCGACGGGTTGCCGAACCCCGCGACGAACGTGAGCGCGAAGGGATCCTCGTCGATCTCGACCTTGACGCCGCGGACCGTCGTGTCGATCCCCAGCTCGTCGATCTTGCGCATCGAGAGGGTGAGCCCGCGTCCGAACTGGACGTATGCATCGCCAGCGGTGACTTCGAGGCCGGGCGCCGCGTACGTCACCCACAACTTGGCTGGGTAGATCGAGTTCTTGTACCGGGACTCGTTGTCCTGCGCGACCTGCGTCTGCTGAGACGCGGGGAGGCTTGCGTAGTCCGGGTTGTCGATGGGGCGGCGCCAGTACTCGGCCGAGTCGAGGCGAAGACCCGCAGTCCACCGGCCCCAGCGCAGCGCGAGATTGAGGCGGTTGATCCACTCTCCCCAGCCGGAGTCTTGAGGGGCCTCCTGTCCGCGTGCGTCGAAGCGCTGCGCCACGATCGACGTTTCGGTGACGTCGAGCTGGACCTCGTCTTTGCCCACCTCGCCCACGTCGACCGCACGTGCAGGGGACACCCAGAAGACGCCCGGGAGCAGAGCAACGGCGCATCGGACCGCCGTCGAACGAACGAAGTTCGACGCCACGCTACGGTGTGGCGCCGGGCTGACCGAGCGCAGAGACGACGTCGGTCGTGACGAGCTTCTCGTCCCCGGGGTTGTACCCCTCGCGCACGCGGATGATGCGTCCCGCCCGGTCGATCAGCACACTGAACGGCATCGACTTCTTCGGGTTGTACAGACTGGCGATTCGCGAGTCCTCGTCGGTCACGACTGGGAAGTCGAGCGCGAACCGTTTCACGAACGCGGGCACGTCGGCGGTCGTTTCCGGCCCGTCCATCGCGACGGCGACCACGAGCAGTCCCTTGCTTCGATGCTCGTCGAACAGGGCTCTCAGGTGAGGAAACTCCGCCTTGCAGGGCTCGCAGAACGTGGCCCAGAAGTCGAGGAGGAGCACCTCTTTGCCGAGGTGGTCGCTGAGGCGAAACGTCTTGCCGTCGAGGTCTCGGCCGATGAAGTCGGGCGCGTTCGTCTTGGCCGATGAGTTGCCCGCTGCGTTCGAGGGCGTCTGCGGGGCGTCGCCCGTCGCGCTCCCCCCACAGCCTGCGAGCGCCAGGCTCGACGCCACCAGGGCGCTTTTCACCGGTGCACGCTTCATGGGCAGTGCTCCGCGAGCGGGAAGCTCGGCGCAGACGGGAGCACCGAGGGCGACACCTCCGAGGCGACGCTTCCCGACCAGCCCTGGCTCGAATCGAGGATCTCCATGGTCCTCGGATCGAGATCCGTGTTCCACGGGACCGAGGCCGGGTTGAAGAAGCCCGACAGGTTCTGGAGGCCGGGGTCGAGCATCTCCGTGAAGTTCGATTGATGGCTCTTGACCCAGTAGTCGAGGTCGGACTGCGTCGCCGGCGCGCCGGCCATGGCCCCGTCGTCGAGCGCCTGCAGGACCACGATGCGCTCCGACTCGAGCGTCGGCTTGGCAGCGACGAGCGCGTCGGTCTCCTGGGAGCACGGCTGGCACCACACCGCGCCCACCGAGAGGTGGACCATCGCGTACCGCTTGTTGCAGGGATCGTAATAGTCGGCGAGCGAGATCGTCGTCAGGCCGTTCGAAACGTCGCCATTCAGGTACCCACGGAACTTGAAGTTGGCAATCACACTCCCCGGCGTGTTGCCGCTGCGGGGTGTGCGGCCATAGCCGCCCGACGGGTTCGGGTACGCAACGCCGTCGGGGTTGGTGTCGTGGCCTCCGGCGCTCGTCGCGCTCGTCACCATCGGATCCGAGCTGCCACACCCCACCGCAGCCAGTGCGCCCAGGGCGGCGAGCCCCAGCCGAACCATCGATGTACTTCTCATTTTCTTATTACTCGTATTTGCTACTTGCCGAGCAGCGTGTGCATTTCGGCGAGCCCCAGGCCGGCGCTGTGGGGTGTGCCGTCGATGACGCCTTGCAAGATGTCCACGATCTTCATCGTCGACAGATCGATGATGTACGCCTGCTCGCGAGGCCCGTAGTTGTCGAGCGTGTACGTGCCCGACCCATCGGGATCCTTCACGCTCGTGTTCACGAGGTTGAAGTTGTTGATCCAGTTCTCGAGATTGGTTTGTGTCGCTGGGCTCGCCCCGATGTTGGTCGAAGTCAGCACCTCGATGACCACACCGCCTGCGGCGACCACGGACGCGGCGCCACTCGCGAGCTCCATGGCGCTCGCCTGGCACGATGGGCAGTTGAAGTCGCCCAAGTTGAACATCGCGTAGCGCATGCCGGACTTGCGCGCGTCGTCCAGCGAGTAGCTGGCGTACGGCTCGTTGGTCGCGAGGGTGCGGGCCGTCGGGTCGCTGTAGCCGACCCACGTGATGTTCTCGATGACCGAGCCAACCGTCTTGCCGTACGGCCCGGGCGGATAGGCGCTGGCGACCCCGCCGTCGCTGCCGCCGCCGCTGCTCCCCGAGGAGTTACCGCCTCCGCTGCTCGAAGAGCCACTGCTACCGCCGCTGGAGCCGCTCCCGGAGCCGCTGCTCCCGCTGCTCGATCCGCTCCCGGAGCTGGCGCTGCCGCTGCTCGACGCGCCTCCAGAGCTGCCGTTGCTCCCACCGCTCCCTCCCGAGCTGCTGCTGCCTCCGGAGCCCGAGCCACCGCTCGACCCGCTGCCGCCGTTGCCGTTACCAAAGCCGCCGGTGCCGGAGGAGCCTCCGGAGCAAGCGAGGACGAGTGCAGCGATCGAGCCAATGCCCATCAATGACAGTTTCATCTTCAGATTCCCTTCCGGACGGCGAGCCACGTGATTTCGTTGATCCCCTCGCCGGGATCCGTCTGAATCGTCGCCCCATCCGCCGAGACATGCGCCTTCGCCGCGAGGACGAGGGTGCCCACCGTGGGCGGATTGGAAAAATAGTCGTCACTCAACACGAGAACATCGACGGCAGACGAAGCCGGTAGACCGGCCGAGTTCCGAACCAGTACGCCCATCTTCGTAGATGGTTTTGCTCCCGAAGGAGCTAATGCGTAAATTGCATTCACGCCGTTCAATGCCGCATACGGCGGAGCGCTCGCGAGCGGAACGGAGGCGACGCGAAACAGACGCCCGGCCGCGCCGAGGCTGAAGTCCTCGATGTCGAGTGTGAATGTCGTGCCCGCGGCAACTTGGAGCGTGACGTCCCCGACCGTGACCTCCGACGCGGGGGCGCCGTTGGCCGGGAGCGACACCGTGCTCGGCGGAAGCACCGGGGTGCGAATGTCGACGGAGATGACTTCGGGCTCGCCCGGGCTCAGACGGTCGTAGTCGACCGCGTGGTCGGGCCGCCCGTCCACGTGCACCGCGAAGTCGCCCGTTCGCACGTAGTCTCCGACGGGGATGACGTAGGCGCCCGTGCCGTCGGCCTGCGAGCCATAGCACTGCGGGGGGCCGCAGAACGTCATCAGCAGGCCGGGCAGCGGGGTGCCGGTGTAGTCGGCGACCGTGCCCTCGACTTCGAGAACGCACGTGCCTCCGTCGGGACGCTCGGCGTGAGAGTCGTCGCAGCTGGTCGGTGCGCCGGCGTCGAGCGCCGCTTCGCCCGCGTCCCCGGGGCGCCCCGCGTCGGCGGGGCCGGCCGAAGCAGGGCTGGACGCCGCGCTGCAGCCGGTAGCGGCAAGGGCGATGCAGACGGTCGAAGCGAGCAAGCACGCGGCGTAGGGAGGCACGACGCGCCTACCATGACAGCGGCCTGCGCGGTTGTCCGTGCGGTTTTGGACATCGATTCGTTGAGCCAACGCGCATGTCTCGGCACGAAGACCCCACTTGCCGGGGTGAGGCTGCGCGCATAACAAGGCCCATGCCCCTCGACCGTGCTCGCCGATCGATCCAGCGGCTCCGCGACATCGCCTCGGGCGCGTTGCATCTCGAGGCGCCGGCGCTCGGGCTCGAGCCGAAGCTAGCGCTCGAGCTGTTCGAGTCGCAGCTCTCGGCACGCTTGCTCGACGTGGAGGCACACGCGCTGCGTGCGCGCGGCCAAGGCTTCTACACCATCTGCAGCGCCGGCCACGAAGGCAACGTCGTGCTCGGCCGCCTATGCAGGACGACCGATCCCGCGCTCCTCCACTACCGCAGCGGCGCGCTGTTCAGCGAGCGATGTCGGCAGGACCCGAGCGTCGACGGCGCGCGCGATGTGCTCCTGTCGCTCGCGGCGTCCGCCGACGACCCGATCTCCGGAGGACGCCACAAGGTGTTCGGGAGCATCCCGCTCGGCGTACCCCCGCAAACCAGCACGATCGCGTCGCACCTGCCGAAGGCCGTCGGGATGGCGATTGCCATCGACCGCGCCGCCCGGATGAGGACGGGCAGCGCCCGCCCTGCGGACGCCATCGTCGTCTGCTCGTTCGGCGACGCCTCCCTCAACCACTCGACGGCGCAGGGCGCGTTCAACGCCGCGTCGTGGGCTGCGACGCAGCGACTGCCCGTGCCAATCCTGTTCGTGTGCGAGGACAACGCGTTCGGCATCTCGGTTCGGACGCCCGAGGGCTGGGTCGAGGCGCGGATGCGGCCCACTCCCGCGTTCACGTATCTCGCGGCCGACGGCGGCGATCTCACCGAAGCGTACGATGCCGCCTCCCGGGCGGTGGCCACGTGCAGGAAGACCCGCGGGCCCGTGTTTCTGCATCTTCGATGCGTGAGGCTATGGGGGCACGCCGGAAGCGATCTGGACACCGAGTACCGCTCGTCGGACGAGATCGCGCAGGCCGAGGCACGGGACCCCGTGGCGCTCACCGCCCAGTCACTGGTCGACGCACGCGTGCTCTCCCGAGGGGCGCTCGCCGCCTCGATCGAGCGCGCCGAGCAGCGCGTCGCGGCGCTGTCGGAGGAAGTCGTGCGCCGGCCGAAGCTCGTCACGCGCGCGCAGGTGATGGAATCGATCGCGCCGTCGCGGCCCCCGCTCGTCGCCGCCGAGGCGCGACGGACGGGCTACGCGCCGCTGCCCGCGGATGCCTGCAAGCACAAGCCGTTCGGGCCGCTCGTACGCGCGGGGCTCGCCGACCTGATGAAGAAGTACGAGGAGATGCTCGTCTTCGGCGAAGACGTCGCCGAGAAGGGCGGCGTCTACGGAGTCACGGTCGGCCTCTGGCGCGCGTTCGGAGCGGGGCGCGTGTTCAACACGCTGCTCGACGAGCAGACGATCCTGGGTCTCGCGCTCGGTGCCGGCCAGGTGGGCCTCTTGCCCGTGCCCGAGGTCCAGTTTCTCGCCTACCTCCACAAC
>Ga0335069_10003248_pt1 | contig 24664 bp, 27 predicted proteins | sample Lox_Sample_11_FD_206714 | JGI IMG/M metagenome (GOLD analysis project Ga0335069, IMG submission 206714) | Soil microbial communities from Loxahatchee National Wildlife Refuge, Florida, United States - Lox_Sample_1.1 | ecosystem: Environmental > Terrestrial > Soil > Wetlands | place: USA... | reverse complement strand
CCCATCACTCAAGCGCAGCTCGACCAGGTCTCGCTGCGTTTGAATCAACGCCCCAGAAAAACCTTAGGCTTCGAGACTCCTGCGGATAAACTCCAAGCAAGTGTTGCGTCGACCATCTGAGTCGGCACGCCTAACCGGACACGTGTGGTAAGCGCGTTTATCAGGAGGACTGTGACCTTCGACACATACTCCATGGCTTGTGCTGACTAGAGTCAGCAATGACGCGCCCCTGAATGCTCAACCGCCCGAGCATTCTTCTATCGATGACTGCTCGCGCTGAGTACTGGGTGGAACCTTTCCGATTTGCGCGTCAATCGGGACCTTGGACTTTGGTCAGCCTAAGCGTACTGACTAACGCAGAGAGTGCGGCTGGCTGCTGTCGTCGGCTTGGGTAATAAAGAAAGAATCCAGGGAACGGCTGGCACCAATCCTCAAGCACGCGGATAAGCTCGCCACTTTTGATTTGAGCTTCTACGCGCTCGTCTGACACGAAGGCAAGGCCGATACCATCCATTGAAGCGCGAATTACGGTCTCCACATCATCGACGATGAGAGGGCCATTCACCGCCACGGAGAGTGATTTTTTGGCCTTATCGAACTCCCACCGGTACAGGCCAGCAGAACCATGCCGGAAGTTGATGCAGCGATGCTTCAGCAGATCGTGCGGCGTTTTTGGTTTCGGGTGCGATTTGAAGTATACGGGCGCGCCCACGATAGCAGCCCTATGGTCCTTGGAGACCCGGACCGCAATCATGTCCTTCTGAATGTATTCGCCGAAATGAATCCCCGCATCGAAGCCTCCCGCGACGATGTCCATGCGGCTGTCATCGGTGGTGATATCAAGAATCACGTCCGGGAAATCGCGCACAAACTTCGCCAGTTTCGGGCCAAGTACCGTCGTCCCGGCAAGCCGCGGCACGAGCAGTCGCACGCGGCCTGCGGGTTTGTCGCGTAAGCCGGAGAGCTGTTGCAGAGCATCCTGGACATCGGTGATAGCTGGGCGCAGACGCGCAAGAAGTTGTTCTCCGGCTTCGGTCGGCGCGACGCTGCGCGTTGTCCGCGAGAGCAGCCGCACTCCTAGTCCTTCCTCAAGCCCGCGAATTGCATGACTAAGTGCGGAGGGAGAAACACCCAAACGTTTGGCGGCCTTCGTGAAACTTCGCTCCTCCGCTATGGCGAGGAAAGTTGCAAGGATGTTCAGGTCGCTCTGAGCCATTTATGAAACCCGCTCACAAGGCCTTGTCTTTTATACATACTACTCAAAACTACTTTTCAGGCATACCTTGAAATTGAAGAAAGGAGTCGAGGATGCCCCACGTCATCGTCAAGCTCTGGCCCGGCAAATCGGAAAAACAGAAGAACCAACTCGCTCAAGAGATCACAAGCAGCGTAATGTCCGTTCTGCATTACGGCGAAGAGTCTGTCTCTGTCGCTTTTGAAGAAGTCAAAGCGAACGACTGGGCGGAAAAGGTCTACAAGCCCGACATCCGTGCCAAATGGGACATGCTCTGCAAAAAGCCTGGATACGAGATGTGAATTTCCGGGGAACGTTTCCCAACGGAAGCAAGGATAGCTGAGGAGTAGAAATGCAAAAGCGCAAACTAGGAAGATTGGAAGTATCCGCTCTCGGACTGGGTTGTATGGGCATGAGCGCGAACTATGGTCCTCCGCCCGACCGACAGGAAATGATCACGCTGATCCGAGCGGCTGTCGACCGCGGTGTCACCTTCTTCGATACAGCCGAATCGTACGGCCCCTATACAAACGAAGTCCTTGTCGGTGAAGCCCTCGCGCCGGTCCGCCAGCAGGTAGTGATCGCAACCAAGTTCGGCCATGATCTTGATCCGAAGACTGGAAAACGCCGTGGTCGCAACAGCCGCCCGGAGCACATCAAAGAGGTGGCTGACGCAGCGCTCCAGCGCCAAAAAACAGACGTGATCGATTTGTTCTATCAACACCGTGGCGACCCGAACGTGCCGATCGAAGATGTAGCTGGCGCGGTCAAGGATCTGATTGCGGCAGGCAAGGTGAAGTACTTCGGGCTCTCAGAAGCCGCAGCGCAAACCATCCGTCGGGCCCATGCGGTTCAACCTGTCTCCGCCGTTCAGAGCGAATACTCTCTCTGGTCCCGCGACCCGGAAGCCGAAGTGCTGCCTACCTGCGAGGAGTTGGGGATCGGGTTTGTCCCGTGGAGCCCTTTGGGCCAGGGATTCCTCACTGGAAAGTTGGATAGCAAAAGGGTTTTCGACCCTCGGGATATCCGGTCGGTTTTCCCGCGGTTTACTCAAGCGAACCGGGAAGCCAACCAGCCCATCGTCGACTTGTTGCACGACATCGCAAAGCAGAAAAAGGCGACTCCGGCCCAAATCGCGATTGCTTGGCTGTTGGCCCAACGGCCGTGGATCGTTCCAATCCCCGGAACTAGAAAGCTGGAGCGTCTGGACGAGAACCTAGCAGCGGTTGAAGTCCAACTCTCTCCCGCTGAGCTTCGCGCGATTGACGTAGCATGTTCATCGATCACAGTGAAGGGTGCCAGAGGGGACGGCAAAGAGACGTACCTGTAAATCTCCGCCCGACGACCGTCGGAGCTTTGGCGCATGGAGACCGAATACGAAAGGAACTGTACTGTACGGTCCGCGGGATGTTCGCTTTGAAGAGCGCACTGAACCGAACGGTCAAGCCCTGGTAAGTCCGCTAATCGGAAAGTGAGGCATCAGTACCAGCCGTCCTCGGCCCCGAGTTTGCCTCAGTTCCTGAGCGCCTCAGGCTGCTCTCACTCAGCTCGTTTGCTTCCCCGCAGAACGCATCAGAACGCATCGGGACGCACGAACGGAACGACACTAGGAGTAGGGACCCAACTTCGGCCGATTCGCGCAACTGGGGCCAATTGCAGTCCGTTTTGTCGGAATGGAGTTCAGCCTAGCCTCCACCGCTTGCGAAGCCGGAAACTGAAAGGCCGCGGCCTTATCTCCTCTTCCATCGCGTGCCGAACGGCAATCAGCGGATCGCACGGATTGTCCGGGGAATAGTAAGGCAACCCTCGCGCCCACAGCGGCAAACTGTGAGGCGCTACATATAAGGGCGTCAGTCGGCGAGGGCTTGCTTTCTCCGCTTTGCGTCGTTCCTCGGCCTTTGTCGATACGACCACTCGTACCACCTCATCGCCAATCTTGAATTCCGTCACCTTCCAGCGGCGCGGAGATCGCAGCCATCCCCGCTCTTTTTCCTGTCGCGTTTCCTCTTGTGCCTTGCCTAGTTCTCTGAACGATACAGGCCCGTAGTAGCGGCTCTCCCGCTGCATCTCGCTAGAATCACTCGCAAATTCCCGCACTAATTTCTGTATGTAGGTGTGCGTGACACCTAGCCAATGTGCAACCGCTCGGCCAGACCACTTTTCAGGCTCCTTAGAGTTGAACCACTGCCAGACCAGCCGCTTGATCACGCGCGACTCGTGTGCGCTGCGCCAGGGACGGGGCGGATGCGACCACGCCGCCCGCGCCTTTTTGAGATTCCTCAGTGATGCTTCATGCGAGGGCATAAAACGTCATTTTCTGTTGTCTCCTACCGCTTTTTTCATTCCATCAGCAAGAGCGCAGTTTAGAGGAGTTGCCAGCCTTTCCCTAACTCGACCGGTACTGAACTCGTTTGCCCTACGCTTCACCTGAACGGGCCTCGCATCGGCGACGCGATTTGTGGGTTCGCCAGCCCGCCACAGTCCCAAAATGCTCGCCGCACTCTAGACACTTACAGCCAGGCCCGTCGCTGTCAGGGGCGCACTCTACTTCTGGCCCGAACGAGGGGAACGTGCTCACTTTAGCGGGGTGAGCATCTTCGACGCCTCGATTGCCATTAACCTGTGAACTTTCAATAAGCTGCTTGAAGGTGCTCATCTGTGAATCGATTGCTTGAGCATCTTCGCGCTGAGCATTTTCGAGTCGCCATTCCCAACCGCCGTGATATGTGCTTTTCTTCGCAACCACGCCCAGCGCATCTTTGGCTCTCCGTACCGTGGCCCATGACAGGCCCGCCGATTCTGCCTCGCTGCGGATTGTCCCCTGTGCAACCGGCCCGTCCGCAAGTAAGTCCCGGAGCCACTCTATCGCCTCGCTCCTAGCGCTCTGGCCTTGCTGTAGCTCCACACCGCCGAGCACGTCATTCGCTGTCAGGTTGACAACGCCAGCCTCCCACTCCACCCGCGCGGTTCCGCCCGGAGCGAGAATACGGAAGGCCATCCCAGCTGCCGAAGCGGAAAGATTCTGCTTTACAGCGAGTAGCAATCGGCACTCTACATCGGCCGGATCGGGTGCAACTGCCCATACGGCGCGGGCCGCTGCGGCAAAGGCAATCGAACCGATAGCGCGGTGCACCGCGTTACCCGGAGACTTGCGTAGATGAGTCACACAGAGCACGGCTACCTTGCGTCGTGCGGCCATCGCCGCAAGCGGCGAAAGCAACCCGCGGATTTCTGCATTTGAGTGCGAGTCTGTGCCTCCCAGATACGCGCTTAGCGGGTCAACCACGACGAGCCGAATGTTCGGGTGCCGGTCCAGTGCAGACTCCAAGTGGCCAATGTCCGTTTCGAGCGAGAAGGCCTTCTCGCTCGTTTTGCCGTCTGTAAGTTGCACGCGCACCGCATCAAGAGTGTGCACGCGAGAAACGTCTGCACCCGCCCCGTCTAGGCGTGGTCTGATTGTGTCGGCGGCGTCATCTTCCGCACTTAGGAAAAGGACCTCTCCCCGCTCGCATTCTGCCCCGTCAGGGAAACTGGCACCTCGCGTCACGCGTGAGGCAATATCAATCGTTACGAGAGACTTCCCCAGCCCGGGATCACCGATGAGCAACGTGAGTTTGCCAAGAGGAACTCGGCCGGGCCAAAGCCAACGAAGCGCCTCAGGCTCAATGTCGCTGAAACGTCGCAACACGGGGCCTAACTGAGCCTGTTCGCTTACGGCCCGCTGCGCTTCCTCGAACATGTCTGCGTAGTCGGGTACTGGCCTTGCACCCATCTTATCGGCTCCCCACTACGACTCGCGCAATCCACAGAGCGACTTGCTCCTGGGTCACTCGCGGGTGCGTCCGTGCCACATCGAGAATTAGCCCGGCAACAAATTCGAGCAGCCGTTTCTCTGCCTCGCTCATCGCCGCTCTTCCTTCGCTGGAACCGTGTTCTTCTCGATAAATTGCTCTACTGCCTCAGCGGGAATTCGAACGGCCCGCCCGCAATTCACGCGCGGGAGTTTCCGCCTCAACAGCCAGGCGCGGATCGTCGCGGGCTTGAGTGCGAGCATTTCGCTCGCTTCTGTGACGCTTAGTAACTTCTGCATATCGGTAGCCTCCAATCGACATGGTAGGCAACCGTCTGAGATCGTGGGAAGGTAGGAGATATTTGAAAAACGGGAGTAAAAACTACCCCCTCCTCACTCTAAGTAGATAGCGAAGGGATTCTCGGCTCACGCGGTCACCACGCCGTGCAAGTGGGTGAGTGACCCGCAACAGGGCCGCGACTTGCTCCAAGGATGCATAGCGAGTCCTGACCTTCACTTCTTTGAGGAAACAAACCGTGCATTTGCTTTTCAGCTGTTGAATTGACGGGCGGTTCCATAATGATGATCGAAGAATGCTGGCATGACGAATTATTCGACCTGCTGCTTGGTTCAAATCGAGGGAGATATGTGGGGGAAACTCGCTCGCCTTTTTCCGAAGCCGCAGCGCCTCTGCAACGAGGCTATCGCGCATTTCTTTGTTCTCGGCTCGACTAGGGCAATGCCTCTCATGCTTCCAGATGATCTCCGGGCCCCATGCTTCGACGCACAACGTTGCTAGCAGGCCTTTTTCCGTAAACCCCCTGTTGACGAAAAGATAAAAAGCCTTCCGCGCATCAGCTCTCTTGAGAATCTCACTTTTGACACTTTTTTCTCTTTCGGTGAGTCCGGGCGGCATAAGAGCAGGGTCACTTTTTTGCGCCCTGTGCAAGGGTGTCTTCAGCAGTACCGTCTTTGCTTTATTGGAATTTTTGTCCCTGCTCATCGCCACCTCCGTAGTGGCTCCAGTTGGTGCGAGAGCCACAGACACGCCCGGAAAGCCTGCTCTTCGCTGCGTCCAGCTAGCCGCAACCCAATTATCGCGCCGTTTCTTGTGACGCGTGGACTTGACAGATATCCTAAACAGTTTAGGATATATCGCATGAATCGCACCGAACTAAAGAAGTTCACGAGTTGGCTTGGAAAACGTAGTTATGTAGCCCGCGTCGAACGCTTGGGCATTGAGCGCATCCGCGAGATTGCGCGGGAAAATGGCAAGAAGGGCGGAAGGCCACCAAAAAGGAGGAAGACGCCATGAGCAGCGGACTGTTTCAGTGGGCCATCGTCATTGGGCTGTGGTGGGGAGTGATTGTCCTCGTCCTGGGTTTCCAGAACATTAATCGACGTTTGGAACAGATTCTCGATGAACTGACAGGCGAAGCATCACGGGAGCGGAGCGAGTTGGACTTCTGGACTGTTGGAAAGGAACAAAAATGAGCCTCTATAAGCGCGGGGACGTGTGGTGGTACAAGTTCCGGTTCGCCGGGCAGATGATCCGCGAATCCTCAAAAAGCGAAAGCAAAACGGTCGCCAAGGATGCCGAACGCGCTCGCCGTCGTGAGTTGGAAGAAAATTGGAATCAGATCAAGCGACGCAAGCTCCCGCCCCTTTTCTCTATTGCTGCGGAAGATTGGGTCAAGACTCGTACGGGCATTGCAGGCTCGACTGAGCGCAGCTACAAACTGGCGATATCGCATCTAAAGACTACCTTTGGAAAACAGTTGCTCTGCGATATTTCCGGTGAGGACCTGGCCGCCTATCAAAGTCGGCGGCAGCGGGACGGTGTAAGCAATCGGACCGTTAATCTTGAGATTGGCGTAATGCGAAGCATTCTCCGTCGTCATCGGATGTGGGAAGCTATCGCCGCAGATGTGGACTTCCTGAAAGAGAACCCCTCACCGGGCCGGGCACTTTCTCACGAGGAGGAAACCCGCCTTCTCGACACAGCCCAGAAGAGCCGCTGCCGAAGCCTATATCCAGTCGTAATGCTGGCAATCAACACGGGAATGCGGGCGAGCGAGATTCGAGGCCTCAAATGGGAGCAAGTGGACTTCCTGGCGAACTCGCTCACTGTCGGTAAATCCAAGACGGCGGCTGGCACGGGCCGGGTTATTCCCTTAAATGCCCGTTCCATCGCTGTGCTGAGCCATTGGCGGGGACTTTTTCCCGGAGCCGAACCCAATCACTTTGTGTTCCCGCATGAGAAGTACGGGCTTGCCGGGAACGACAGGCAACAGTGCGCCTATGAAGTTACTCCCACGGAACCAATGCACCGCTGGAAAGTGGCATGGGAGAGCGCACGGAAAGCGGCTAACGTCGCCTGCCGCTTCCATGATCTCCGCCACACGTTTATTTCGCGCCTGGCAGAATCTCAGGCATCCGACTCAACCGTGATGGCTCTGGCCGGGCACGTCTCTCGCTCAATGATGGAGCGCTACTCGCACATCCGCATGGAGGCGAAGCGCAAGGCCGTAGACACTCTCAGCGGCACGGATTTTGAGCCGAGTGTGGCACAAAATTGGGCACAGTTTTTTGTGAGTGAAAAATCAGATGAGGCTAAGTCGTTGAAAAATATTGGTGAACCGGGGAGGACTCGAACCTCCAACCCGCTGATTAAGAGTCAGCTGCTCTACCGATTGAGCTACCGGTCCACAGGCAATTCTTAATTATACAAACTTCTCTTTTTCCTGTCGACCGACTTCCCGGACCAGCCGCTCGTCAATTCGCAGATCCTTTACTTCTTCGCCGCACGCAGCACCGCCACCAGATCCCGCGCCGCCTGCTTCGCTCGCGCCAGATCGTTCGGCTCAAACGAAATTGCCGACACCCTCTGGTGTCCTCCGCCGCCATACTTCTCCGCCAGCGACGCCAAATTCTGATCCGCAGTTGCCTGGTTCCACGGATTCGTGCCCAGCGACACCTTTGCCCTCACGGGCGACGCGCTCACACTCACCGAATACACCGCTTCCGGGTGCAGCAGGTACGGCACAAACTTGTTGTACCCTTCCATGTCCAGGTCGCTCACGTCAAAGAACACCACGCCATCCTTCGATTCGCATCGTTCGCGCAGAATCTCAATCGACTTCCGGTGCCGCTCCAACAGCGGTCCTAGATACTTCTGCACGATCGGCAGCTTTACCATCTCCGCCAGCGAACGGTACGCCAGCTCCGGGATCAGCTTCGCCGGCACGCTGTCTTCCGGAGCCGCTTCAATTACCAGCGCCAGTTGCGTTGCCGGTTCCGTCAATTCCGTTGCCGATTGTGCCGTCGGAAATTGCGCCCCGTCGATGATGTCGCCCCAATGAATCAGATCCGTCATCGGCTTCGTGTCGAATCCGAATTTCTCGTGTGTCACTTTGGCGATCAGTTTCGTGCACGACTTGTAGTCCGGCTCGTAATACATGTTCTTGCCCGGAAATCGCTTGAAATATTCCGCGTCGGCTGGTGTCAGAAACGCGCTCTGGTGATGATCGAACCACCAGGTCACTTTCGGCGAGTTCGAATACTTGAAGTCCACGATCACGTTTTCGTCCCCGTCGAACAGTTCCTCGCCCCACGGGTGCTTCGCCTTGTGCGTCATCCCACTCAAGCGGAATTCGGCGTCCTTGTCGAACGTCTCGCGGTAGAACCGGTAGAAAAGCGCCGCCGACGCCGTCCCGTCAAAACAGCGATCGTGAAAGCACAACCGAACCTTTGTCATAGACTCCTGGTGTTCCCTGCGTTCTTTAGGTGCGACCCGGAATGAAGCACAAAGCCCTCTAAGATGTATGGGTCTCCCCGGATTGTCAAGCCGATTCCAGACTTGCTCCCATCCATCGCTTCGATCGATTAATTGTCTGGATCGTCGTCTCCTCGCCCAAGCGCTCATCCCACTTCCGGTAACTCCTTCACTCAACTCCTCTTTTTTGTTGTAACTTCATCGGGTTCCCTGAATCTCACTGTCCGGGGCAGTCATCCAGTTTTCGGCCCTTTGCATCTGAACTTAGGAGGCGGAATGTCTACGGAGAAGTACGGCGAGCTCACGTACGCCGATGTCACGCCAAAGGCGGTCTACTTCAACCGCCGCCAGATTCTCCGTGGCATGGGACTCGCCGGGGCCGCGCTCGTCGGTGCCAAGGTCTTCGGTCGGCTCGCCTTCCCTCCTTCGAGCGCCGCCGCCGATAACAAACTGAACGTCTCCATCAAGAGCCCGTACAGCACTACCGAAAAACAAACCTCGTTCGAAGACGTTACCCACTACAACAATTTCTACGAGTTCGGCACTTCGAAAACCGACCCGGCTCGCAACGCCGGAAAATTCCGCACTTCGCCCTGGACCGTTTCCGTCGAGGGCGAATGCAAAAAGCCCGCCAAGTACTCGATGGACGACATCCTCAAGCTCGCCTCACTCGAGGAGCGCATCTATCGCCATCGTTGCGTTGAGGGCTGGTCCATTGTTGTTCCCTGGATCGGCTATTCGCTCAACACCATTCTTAAGCTCGCCGAGCCCAACGAAAAAGCCAAGTTTGTCGCCTTCGAGACTTTCTACGAGCCCGGCCAGATGCCTTGGGCCACCAGCTCCGGCATCATGCTTCCTTACGTCGAAGGCCTGCGGCTCGACGAAGCTATGAACCCGCTCACTCTTCTCTGTGTCGGCATGTATGGCGAATCGCTTCCCAATCAGGACGGTGCGCCCGTTCGGCTGGTCATTCCCTGGAAGTACGGCTTCAAAAGCATCAAATCCATCATCAAGATTCGTTTCGTCAAAGGCGAGCCGCCTACCACCTGGAACCGCTACGCTCCCAGCGAATATGGTTTCTATTCGAACGTGAATCCCAACGTCGATCACCCGCGTTGGAGTCAGGCCACGGAGCGGCGTCTCGGCGAGATCTTCAAGCGCAAGACTCTCATGTTCAACGGCTACTCCGACCAGGTCGCCAGTATGTACACCGGCATGGACCTCAAGAAATATTACTGACCGTGCCCGCCGCCATCCGCCAGATCCTTACCGCAAAATGGACGAAACCGGTGGTGTTCCTCGCCTGCGCTTCGCCCCTCGCTTTTCTCGCCGCTCGCGCTTACAACGGTCAGCTTGGCGCCAATCCCGTCGAGTTTTTGCAGCATTTTTCCGGTGATTGGACCCTTCGTTTCCTGCTGATCACCCTCGCCGTTACCCCCCTGCGCAAGCTCCTTAACCTCCCTGATCTCATTCGTTTCCGCCGCATGTTCGGCCTCTTTGCCTTCTTCTACGTTTGCCTGCATTTCCTCACGTATATCGGTCCCGATCAGGCTTTTAGCTTCGCTGGAATGCTCAAAGACGTCGCCAAACGCCCCTTTATCACCGTCGGATTCGCCGGTTTTCTTCTCCTGATCCCCCTTGCGATCACTTCCACATCCGGCTGGATTCGCCGCCTTGGAGGCAAGAACTGGCAGTCCCTTCACAGGCTTATCTACGTCGCGGCTCTCTGCGGCGTCGTCCACTATTACTGGCTCGTCAAATCCGACCACCGTCTCCCTTTACTCTACGCCGCCATCCTCGCCGTCCTGCTCCTCTACCGCCTCGCCGTTTCTTTCCTCAAGCATTAGCGACGGGCCGGTTCGAACACACCAGTTCCGTTCGACCCGCCACCGGCAGGTCTGCGCTTACTGTGTTGATCCCTTGGAACCCACTCAGAATGAATGGGTTTAAAATAGCCGCCTGTGCGCCTACGCCTTCGCGGCTTTCATCTGCGCCAGCCGCTCCTGAAACTGCCGCGTCAAGTGCGGCACAATCCCCAACTGCCTCTCGATCAGCATCAACTGCCCACGATGATGCATTTCGTGCTCCTTGGCCCCCATCAGGCGCTCCAGTCGCGTCTTTTCCCCTCTTCCGTTCCCCTCCGTCACTGTCTCCGCCAGGAACTCCGGCGTCACCGTCTCTATCCACGCTGCGAACTTCTCCCCTTCCGTCTTCAACAGTTCCACAATCTCGGCCTTCGACCGTTTCTTCGCCTCTTCCGCCTTGAATGCTTCGATCAAAGGGAAGAAATCGAATCCCACCAGCGTCGTAACCTTCTTTTTGTCTATCTCTTCCCAGATCCGGGTGGAAATGGCGACGTGCGTCAGCATCTCCCCTACGGTTCTCACCTCCGGTGCGGCCACATGTCCGTATTTTTCTTCAGGAATATCTTCCGCCACTTGAATCGTGTTCTTTCGCACCGTCCGGAATGCCTTCGCTAGTTCTTTCCCGCCATAAGCAACAGCCATCACGTCACCCCTTTGGAATGGATCCACCGCCAGTCGTTACGATGCCTACCTAACCGCGGTCGTCACACCCATTTGTAAAATGATTCACCGCGGGCCTGCGTACCGTGTTCCCGCCCTCGCCCCCACCCCCTTGCCTCTCCCCCTCCCCCTGAATGAGAATACCTCGCCAGCCTTCATTCGTCTCGATACCGGAGTCCCGTTATGACCGAACGCACCGTGCGCGACATTCTGAATCTCTATAATCCCGCCGATCCGCTAGAGAGTGCCTTCACCATCCCCGCCCCCTGGTATTTCGATACGCGCATCGCGCAACTCGAACGCGAAACCGTCTTCGCTGCCAACTGGCAGGTCGTCGGGCGCCTCGACCAGGTGAAGGATCCCGGCCAGTTCTTCACGATCGACGTGAACGAAGAGCCGCTGCTGGTCGCCCGGGGCGACGATGGCCAACTCCGCGCCTTTTATAATGTTTGCCGTCATCACGCCGCCGCCGTCGAGCCTCGGGAAGCGGGCTGCTCCAAGCAATTCCGTTGTCCCTACCACGGCTGGACCTACGGCAACGACGGCACCCTCAAGGGCATGGTCGAATTTGAAGGCGTCTGCAATTTCGACCGCAAGGACAACGGCCTCGTTCCCGTCCGGGTCGACACCTGGGAGAACTTCGTCTTCGTGAATCTCGACGGCAAGGCCGCGCCGCTCACCGAATTCCTCGGTAAAGTTCCCTCGCTCGTTGCGCCGCTCCAGCTTACGGAAAACCTCAACTACTTCGACCGCCGCATCTACACGCTCAAATGCAACTGGAAGGTCTATGTCGACAACTACCTCGACGGTGGCTATCACGTTCCGCACGCCCACAAGGACCTCAGCAGCGTGGTCGAATACACGAAGTACACCATCGAAAACTTCGAGCGGTCCTGTCTGCAGTCGAGTCCGCTGGACTCCTCCACCGCCGCAGATTCTGCAATCGGCGCCACACGTCAAGGCCACGCTTTTTACCTTTGGATTTACCCCAACTTCATGATCAACGCTTACTCAGGCGTGATGGATACCAACCTCGTCCTTCCGCTCGGCGTCGATGAGTGCGCCGTTATCTTCGATTACTATTTTGCTGACACCAGTGCCGCCGCGGCTCAACACAATCGCAACAGCATCGCCGTCAGCGAAAAGGTTCAGGATGAAGACATGGCCATCTGCGATTCCGTCCAGCGAGGCCTCGGCTCGCGAGCTTACGTTGCAGGTCGCCTCAGCGTCCGCCGCGAAGCGGGCGAGCACCTCTTTCACCGCCTGCTGTACTCCGACATGACGCGCCCCTTCACCCGCGCCAGTGCCGCCGACTGAAGATGCAATGCAAAAAGCGTATTCTGGAGCCAGTCCGTTTTCTTTTTTCTACTCGAAGATGACGGTCTTGTTGTTGTAAAGCAGGATTCTGTTTTCGATGTGCCACCGCACGGCGCGAGAGAGGACAACTTTCTCCAAATCTCTTCCCTTCTCCACCAGATCCTCCAACGAATCCCGGTGCGATATCCGCGCGACGCCCTGCTCAATAATTGGTCCATCATCCAGAACTTCAGTGACGTAGTGCGCCGTGGCACCAATTAACTTCACACCTCGTTCGTACGCCTGATGATGCGGCTTCCCACCGACAAACGCGGGAAGAAACGAATGGTGAATGTTAATGATCGGTTGCGGATATTGCAGGATGAACTCGTGTGAGAGCACTTGCATGTAACGCGCCAGCACCACCAAGTCGATGTTGTGTTCTTGCAGCAGCCGAATCTGCTGCGCCTCCGCCTCCGGTTTGTTCTCCTTGGTCACAGGTGTGCAGCAAAACGGCACGCCATAAAAGTCTGCATGCTGCTTCGCGTCTGGATGATTGCTGATCATCAGTGGAAACTCACACGCCAGTTCACCGATCCTCTGTCTATAGAGCAGATCCACGAGGCAGTGATCGTGCTTTGACACAAACAGCGCGACCCGTGGCCGATAATCCCCCAACCGCAGTACCCAGTTCATCCCAAACTTGTGCGCGATCGGCCCGAATGCCCCCTCGAAATCTTTCAGGTCCAACCGGAAATCCGCCAGGTGCCATTCCACGCGCGCCAGGTAATACCGCTCTTCTCCCGCCTGGTGCTGTTCGAAGTGCAGGATGTTTCCGTCGTACCGGTAGATAAATTCTGCGATCGTCGCATCCAGCCCTTTTCGGTCCGGACACTGCACCAACAATATCGCGCTGTTCTTCACGGTTTTCTTTTCTCCACCTGCCCGACATTGTACGCGAGACAATCCGGGGCGTGAGCCGCCACGAAAGGAATGACTCGAATCGCCTACTTCAATCAGGTGGCCAGATATAGCTCCGACAGCGTTCGCTGGTAAGGCACGAGCGGCATATTGGCCCGTCATTATATCCAATGCACCGCGAAAAACACGCCATTCCAAAACAAAAAGGGCCGGTGGATTCCCGCCAGCCCTTTCAAGAGATCGGTTAGGTTTCGGCTTTACAACTTTTCGAAGAAGTGCGCCACTTTCTTTCCGCCTTCTTCCGTGTAATACACCGTTGCCTTGCCACCCTTGGTTGCCCCAGTAGCCACGTCCTTCCCCGCTACGGTAAAGGTGTGCTCGGTGCCGTCGGCCGCTTTCACCGTCACGGTCTTCCCATCCTTGCCGATCGTCTCCACGGTACCGTCCACATACTTCAGTCCGTCCTTCCCGACCTTATCAACTTCTGTAGCGCTCTTCTCTGTGCCCTTTTCGGTGTAGTGCACCACGACTTCCGAACCCGTCGCGATTCCCTTGTAGGTATCCTTCGCTCCGGCTGCGGTCTTGTCTGCCCCCCAGATGACGGTTTTGTCCGTGTAGTGCACGGTGTGTTCAGTGCCATCCTTCGTTTTGACCACCATCGTTTTCGTGCCGGCGTCGATCTTCGTCACTGTGCCGTGCACAGCCGATACTACGTCGTCCGCCGCTTTTGCGGCGAATATAACGAGCGCACATACAACCAGAATTCTGACCAGATTCTTCATGCGAATCTTCCTCCCAGTTTACTGAGCCAACAAACGTGTCTGCTTCTTCTACCGCAAAGATTAGCGCAACCATTCAGCAAAGCCTAGTGGAAATCCTCCTGGCCGCCGGCCCGCTCGCGTTGACCGCACTTCTCGCCTACCCTATAATTTTTATGCAGGTTATCTGTTAGCCCGCCGAATTGCCTTACGGTAATTCCTGAAAATCCGCAGATAGCGCGGGAATACGCACGCATCGCGTGTCGCGAATCGCTTTTAGGGAGAGCATCACATGGCTGACGTCAGCTGCCGCAAAGAACTGGACCTGGAGATTCCCGCCGAGGAAGTCTCGAAAGCAACTGAAAAGGTCGCCAAGGAATTCGCTCGCGTTGCGCGAGTTCCCGGCTTCCGCCCCGGCAAGGCTCCCATCTCGCTCATCAAGCGGCGGTTCGCCGACGACATCAAGGGAGAAGTGTTGCAAACGCTAGTCCCGGAGCACGTCGAGAAAGCAGTCGCCGAACAGAAGCTCACCCCGGTCTCGCAGCCGCAGGTTGACAAGCTCGAATTCAACGAGGGCCAGCCGCTCAAGTTTCGCGCTTCTTTCGAGGTTCTTCCCGAATTCTCTCTCGGCGACTACAAAAACCTCGAAATCGAAATGCCGGAGATGAAGATCACCGATGAAAGCGTTGCCAATACTCTTGCGGAGATGCAGCAACGCGCCGCTACCTTCGCCCCCGTCGAAGGTCGTCCCGTTCAGAACGACGATTTCGTCCAGGTAAAGCTTCTCGGCACGCCCGAGGGCGGCGGTGAGCCGCTCCAGGCCGAGAGCGTCCTCTGTCATGTCGGCGCCGAGGAAACCATGGAGCCGTTCAACGAGAATCTTCGCGGCACCAATGTCGGCGACCACAAGAAGTTCGATGTCGACTATCCCGCCGACTATCCCGATGCCAAGCTCGCCGGCAAGAAGTTCCACTACGACGTCGACATCCTTGACATCAAAACGAAGAAGCTCCCTGAGCTCAACGACGATTTCGCCAAGGATGTGAGCGACGTTGCCTCGCTCGACGAACTCAAGAAGAAGGTCCACGAGGGTCTCGAGCACGAACGCGACCATCGGCAGAAAGAACTCCAGAGCGAGAAGATCATCGCGGAACTGGTCAAGCTCCACGACTTCCCGGTTCCAGAATCTCTCGTGGAGCACCAGATGGATGTTCGTCTCGAGCGGGTTGTACGTTCATTAGCACAGCAAGGTGTTGATCCTCGCGCTGTCAACGTTGACTGGGTCAGCCTGCGCAAGCGCCAGGAGGAGCGCGCCAGAGATGATGTGAAGGCCGAACTCGTGATCGACCGTATCGCCTCCGAAGAGAAGATCGACATCACCGAAGAAGAGTTGCAGCACGAACTGGAGCACATGGCCAGCCACACCAGTGAATCTGCCGAGGCCGTTCGCGCTCGTTTGACAAAGCAGGGTGCCCTCGATAGGATGAAAGCCAAGCTGCGCAGCGACAAAACGATTGACTGGCTGGCGCAAAATGCCAAGGTCAAGACCGTCGCCGCGGCCAGTGCCAAGTGATCCCAACCTCGATCCAACAGGCAAAACCCAAATGAAAAACTTCGACGATTCGAGCTATCGCGCCACCACTCTCGTTCCCATGGTCGTGGAGCAGACCAGCCGAGGCGAGCGCGCCTACGACATCTATTCACGTCTCCTGAAGGAACACATCATCTTCATCGGCACACCCATCGACGATCACGTCGCCAACCTCGCTACTGCGCAAATGCTCTTCCTCCAGGCCGAAGACCCGGAAAAAGACATTCAACTCTACATCAACTCTCCGGGCGGCTCGATTACCGCGGGCTTTGCCATTTATGACACGATGCAGTTCGTTAAGCCCGATGTCGTCACCACCTGCGTCGGCCAGGCTGCCTCGATTGCTGCCGTTCTCCTCGCTGGTGGCGCCCCCAAGAAGCGCTTCGCTCTACCGAATTCCCGAATCCTCATCCACCAGCCCTGGATGAGCGGCCTCGGCGGTCAAGCCACGGACATCGACCTCCACGCCAAGGAGATTCTCCGCATGCGCTCCACGATCAACGGCATTCTGTCAAAACATACCGGGCAGCCCATAGACCGTATCGAAAAGGACGTAGAGCGCGACTACATTATGAATCCCGAACAGGCCAAGGATTACGGGATGATTGACGAGATCATTTTTAAGCATCGCTAGGTGGCAGGCATTGGCCGGTGAAGAGTTTCGAGGTACGGACGGCCGCCACAATTGACCTAACTCGAAGGCCCGCGGATGCATCAAACCTGCAACTCCGGGTCTGTCTGCGGTTCGCAGGCAAAGCGAGGAAGAGGGATTCTTTGGTGGGTTTGCCGCAGTGGAAATGTTCTTTCTTCGCTCGTTGCGTTCGCGTTCGCACTTTCCACAGATGTTTCTGTTTGCGACCACGGGGCATGATATTCTGTTCTTTCAGGGACAGTTTTCGGCCTACAATGAATTTACGGAGTGACTCCAGCAATTCACTGGAGAAGGGGCCTGCTCACACGTGAAAAAATATAGCCCAGACGAGCCATTGCGCTGTTCGTTCTGCCATAAAACGCAGGAGCAGGTCGAGAAGCTCATTTCTTCACCCTCCGACTACCCTCGGGCCTATATCTGCAACGAGTGCGTGGGCGTTTGTCAGACCATTCTCGAAGACGAGAAACGCGAACAGGCCGCTGCACCCGCTCGTCGTCTGCCACGGCCTCCCGAAATCAAGTCGTTTCTCGACTCTTACGTCATTGGCCAGGACCGCACCAAGAAGAAGCTTGCCGTCGCCGTCTATAACCACTACAAGCGCATCTTCCTTAACAAGCAGCCAGGCGAAGTCGAGCTCTCCAAGTCCAACATTCTCCTTATCGGCCCAACCGGCACCGGCAAGACCCTTCTCGCCCAGACGCTTTCCCGAATGCTTGACGTTCCTTTCGCTATCGTAGATGCGACCACCCTCACTGAAGCGGGCTACGTCGGCGAAGATGTCGAGAACATCATTCTGAAACTCCTGCAAGCCGCCGATGGCGATGTTCAGAAGACCCAGCAGGGAATCATTTATATCGACGAAATCGACAAGATCGCCAAGAAGGACGAGAACCCCTCGATTACGCGCGATGTCAGCGGCGAGGGCGTCCAGCAGGCCCTTCTGAAGATTCTCGAGGGCACTGTCGCCAATGTGCCTCCACAGGGCGGCCGCAAGCACCCTCACCAGGAATTCACCCCTGTCGACACCACGAACATCTTATTTATCTGTGGAGGCGCTTTCGTCGGCCTGGAGAAGATCATCGAACGCCGCGTCGGTCAGCGCTCGCTGGGTTTCCACACGGACACTCAGCCAAGCACGGCACAGCGCCGCAACACCGAACTCCTCGAGCAGGTTCAGCCGAGCGACTTGATCCGCTACGGGCTGATCCCCGAATTCGTCGGGCGCCTGCCCGTCGCCGGCGTAATGAGCGACCTCGACAAGCCCGCGCTCATGAAGATTTTGACCGAGCCGAAAAACGCTCTCCTGAAGCAATACCAGCGCCTCTTCGAATTCGAAAATGTGCGCCTGCGGTTTACCGACGACGCCCTGGAGACGGTGGCCGAGTTGGCTCTTCAGCGCAAGGTCGGCGCTCGCGGCTTGCGAATGATCCTCGAAGACCTCATGCTGGAATTGATGTACCACTTGCCGATGCAGAAGCGAGTGCGCGATTTCGTCGTTACCGCCGACATGGTTCGCGGACGCGAAATCAATTGGAGTTTGCTCGAAAAAGCCGGCTGATCGCCGCGTCGGGCTTGGTCTTGTAGCGACTGCCTGCTCCTTGCGCTGAGGCGCGAAGCCAAGTGGTCTGCTCTTGGGAGTAAATTCAGGGGCCTGCATGTTTAATCGAGAGAAGCAGGAATTAAAGCGCGTACCGATGATGCCGGTACGCGATATGGTCATCTTCCCGCAGCAGATGACCCCATTCATTGTTGGCCGCGAAGCGAGCGTCCGTGCGCTCGAAGAGGCGCTTGCCGGCGACAAGAAGATCTTCCTATCCACTCAACATGACGCCTCCATTGACGATCCCAAGCCTGAGGAAATTTACGCTGTCGGCACACTCGCCAACATCGTCCAAAGCGTCAAGCTGCCGGATGGCAATATCAAGGTTCTCGTTGAGGGCGTTGAGCGCGCTCGTTCCCTTTCCATCACCACCGACGAAGGGTTCTTCCGCGCTAACGTCCGACTTCTGACCGGCCGCCTGGAGTCCAACCCACAGGTTGATCAACTCGTTCAGAAGGTCACAAACCTCTACGAGCAGTTCATCAAACTCTCCCAGAGTCTGAATTACGACACCATGATCGCTGCGGCGCGCGTCGATGATCCGGCTCGCCTCTCGGACACTATCGCCGCAAATCTCCAGCTCCCAGTCGACGAAAAACAGGATCTTCTCGAAACCGCCGATCCTCTCGAGCGCCTCAATCGCGTCGCCGATATTCTCGAAATCGAGCTCGAAAAGCTTAACGTGGACCGCAACATCAATACCCGCGTCAAGCGCCAGATGGAGCGCGCACAGAAAGAGTATTACCTTAACGAGAAACTGAAGGCCATTCAGAAGGAACTCGGTCGAGGCGAAAAGAACGAATCCGAAGAGTTGAAGAAGAAGATCGACGCCGCCGGCATGCCTAAGGACGTTCACGAGAAGGCTATCACCGAGCTCAAGCGCCTCGAACTGATGCCTCCGATGTCCGCGGAATCCACCGTCAGCCGAAACTACATCGACTGGCTCCTCGCCGTGCCCTGGAAGAAGCGCTCCAAGGAAATCCGCGACATTAAGGCAGCCGAAGAGATCCTTAACAAAGAGCACTACGGCCTCGAGAAGGTCAAAGAACGCATCCTGGAATTTCTGGCCGTCCGGCAGCTCGTTAAGAATCCCAAGGGCTCCATTCTTTGTTTCGTTGGTCCTCCGGGCGTCGGCAAGACCTCCCTCGCCATGTCCATCGGACACGCCACGGGCCGCAAATTCGTCCGGGTCTCCCTTGGCGGCGTCCGCGACGAAGCGGAGATTCGCGGACATCGCCGGACCTACATTGGCGCGCTACCGGGCCAGATCATCCAGATGATGAAGAAGGCAGGCACGACCAATCCGATTTTCGTTCTCGATGAAGTGGACAAGATGTCTACCGACTTCCGTGGCGACCCATCCGCGGCCCTGATGGAAGTCCTTGATCCCGAATTGAACCACGCGTTCACGGATCACTATCTTGACGTCGAATATGACCTCTCGAAGGTCATGTTCGTCTGTACCGCTAACGTCCTTCACACCATTCCGCAGCCGCTCCAGGACCGAATGGAAATCCTGCGCCTCCCCGGCTATACGGAGCAGGAAAAGCTCGAGATCGCCAAGCGCTTTCTGGTCAAGCGCGCTCTTGAGGTCACAGGCCTGGCCGAAAAGAATCTCACCTTCACCGGCGACGGTCTTTTGCACATGATCCGGCATTACACTCACGAAGCCGGCGTCCGCAATCTCGAGCGTGAAATCCAGAACATCGCGCGCAAGATGGCTCGCCGCGTCGTCGCCGATGGAGCCAACACAACGGCCGAAATCACGCCAGACAACGTGAAGGATTTCCTCGGCGTGCTCAAATTCCGCGAACTCTGGCTGGAAAAGCAGAACGAAGTCGGCCTCGCTACGGGTCTCGCCTGGACTGAAGTCGGTGGGTCCGTTCTCGCCGTGGAAGCCACCATCATGGAAGGCAAGGGCCGCATGACGCCCACTGGCAAGCTTGGGGAAGTCATGCAGGAATCTGCCCAGGCCGCGATGAGCTATGTGCGTTCCCGGACCGCCGCGCTCGGCCTTGAGAAAGATTTCTACCGGACAGTCGATATTCACGTTCACGTGCCCGAAGGCGCTATCCCTAAAGACGGCCCTTCCGCCGGTATCACTATTTGCACTTCTATCGTCAGCGCGCTCACGAAAAATCCGGTGCGCTGCGATGTCGCCATGACCGGCGAAATCACCCTGCGCGGCAAAGTTCTGCCTATTGGCGGCGTCAAGGAGAAACTGCTCGCCGCCCACCGAATGGGCTTGCGTACGATCATCCTTCCGAAGGATAATGAGAAAGACCTTGCGGAAATCCCCCAGGAGATACTCTCCAGCCTGAAGATACACTTCGTAGAAACTATGGATGAAGTGTTGCAGATCGCGCTGGAACGGGCGATCTTGCCGGTAGAGCACTCCGGGGTTGCGCCTGCTGTAACGGAAACGTTTGTCGCGGGCGCTGATAAAGACACGAGTTTGACCAACTAGCGGCTTTCCCAGGCACGGCCCGCACCCGCAGGCTGCTGTAAGGTTCTCGCCTGGAGTCGCTTCCGGTTGCAGGCAGTTGGTTTGACCCACTGGCGGTGCTTCTCGCCGCTCGGAAGGTATACCACCACACAGTCCAGTTCCCGGAAATCGCGGTCAAGGTTCATCACCACTCAATCACTTAAAGTCAGGATATATGGCAAAAGAAACAAACGCAGAAGCGAATAGCAACCAGCCGAGTATCAGCCTCGCGGAACTCAAAGAAAAGAACATCACCGACCTCGCCAAGATCGCCAAGGAGCTCAACATCCCTGGCGCCAGCGGTATGCGCAAGCAGGAACTGATCTTCCAGATCCTTCGCGCGCAAACGGAGAAGTCCGGACTGATCTTCTCTGAAGGCGTCCTCGAATGCCTCCCCGACGGCTTCGGCTTTCTCCGCGCCCCGGAGTACAACTACCTCCCGGGACCCGACGATATATACGTCTCTCCTTCGCAGATTCGCAAGTTCGACCTGCGCACGGGGGACACTGTCTCCGGCCAGGTTCGTCCTCCCAAGGACGGCGAGCGTTACTTCGCCTTGATCAAGGTCGAGGCTGTTAACTTCGAAGACCCCGAAGTCGCCCGGAACAAGATTTTCTTCGATAACCTCACGCCCCTTTACCCGCAGGGCCGACTCAAGCAGGAAACCACCAAGGAGAACCTCACTGGGCGCGTCCTCGATCTTCTCTGCCCCATCGGCAAAGGCCAGCGCGGTCTTATCAACGCGCCACCGCGTACCGGTAAGACCGTGATGCTCCAGTCTGTCGCGAATTCCATCACAACCAACCACCCCGAAGTTGCGCTGATCGTCCTTCTGATTGACGAGCGTCCCGAAGAAGTCACGGACATGCAACGCACCGTCAAGGGCGAAGTCATCAGTTCCACCTTTGATGAACCGCCGCAGCGCCACATTCAGGTTGCGGAAATGGTCCTTGAAAAGGCCAAGCGCCTGGTAGAACACAAGCGCGACGTCGTGATCCTGCTCGACTCCATCACCCGCCTGGCCCGCGCGTATAACGCCGTCACTCCTCCTTCCGGTAAGGTGCTCTCTGGCGGTATTGACGCCAATGCCCTTCAGCGCCCGCGCCGTTTCTTCGCTGCCGCGCGCCATGTTGAGGAAGGTGGGTCGCTCACCATCATCGCTACCGCCCTTATCGATACCGGCAGCCGCATGGACGACGTCATCTTCGAGGAATTCAAGGGCACCGGTAACATGGAAATCTATCTTGATCGCCGCCTCGCCGATAAGCGCGTCTTCCCCGCAATCGATATTCAGCGCTCCGGCACGCGTAAGGACGAACTGCTTCTTCCGCCCGATGAGCTCAGCCGTGTCTGGGTCCTGCGCAAGGTTCTAAGCCCGCTCTCCACCGTCGAAGCGATGGAACTGCTCCTCAGTCGCCTCACCAAGACCAAGAACAACTCGGAGTTCCTCAACTCCATGTCCGCTCCAACATAGCGAACGTTTGTGGCGCCGGGCTGAAATCCTTCATCGCATGTAGGAACTACCTTGTGAGGCGGTCCACTCTTGCTCGCATCGCGATTCCTCGAGTATCTGGACGTCCAGCCCTGGCTCTCTGTATCCGATGCACTAGCCCCGAAACGCTCCCTTGCCTTTCCCACACCTAACTCTTGTGTCAATCTGTACTCTGGACCTCAGGTACTGTGTATGGCCGAAAAATTCATCGCCCGCCAGCCAATCTTCGATAAACGCCTCCGAGTCTTCGCCTACGAGCTCCTCTTCCGTGGCGGCCCGCAGAACTACTTCATCAAACCCTCCAAAAATGCCGCCTCCAGTGTCATCGCCGATTCCATCACGCTTTTCGACCTCCACACTCTCACAGGCAATGCTCTTGCGTTCATCAATGTCGACGAACTCGCTCTCCGCCTCGATGCACCACGCCTCCTCCCGCCCGATCGTGTCATCATCGAAATTCTCGAAACCGTCACTCCGTCCGACGAAATTGTCAAAATCTGCCGCGAACTCGCTAACTCGGGCTACACCCTGGCGCTCGACGATTTCGTCGACCACCCCAAATTCGCTCCCCTCGTCGAATGCGCCAAATATCTCAAGGTAGATTTCCAGCTGCTCGACGCTGACCAGCGCCGACGCATCGTGCACAAATATGGAAATTCGGGAATCTCCCTGCTCGCCGAGAAGGTGGAAACCGAAGAGGAACTCGCCGAAGCCCGTAACCTCGGCTATTCCTACTTCCAGGGCTATTTCTTCTGTAAGCCATCCATGCTGGAAACGCACGAAATTCCGGGCAACAAGCTCCTGCAGTTACGCCTGCTGAATCTAGTGTCTGGCCCCGAGCTCGATTACACTGCCATCGAAGAACTCCTTAAGAACGAGCCTTCTCTTCTCTACCGTCTTCTCCGCTATCTCAACTCCCCGCTCCTCGGCTTGCGCTCCGAAGTCCATAGTGTCAGCCATGCCCTTATGCTCCTCGGTGAACGGGAATTTCGACGTTGGGTCTCCATCTTCGCCGTCATCGCCCTCGCCACCGGCAAGCCTCCCGAACTCATCCGGACTGCTCTCACCCGCGCCTATTTCTGTGAAGCCTTGTCCCATGCCGCCCATATGGATAACGAGAGCTCCGGCCTCTTCCTCATGGGCCTGCTCTCCATCACCGATGCTCTCCTCGACCAGCCCATCGCCGAGATCCTCCGCTCCCTCCCCGTCAATCAGGAAATCAAGACTGCCCTCACCGGCGGTCACAATCGCCATCACGACGTCTACGAACTCCTCCTTGCCCTCGAACGGGCCGAGTGGCCACGCCTCTCCGCCTGCGTCGATCGCCTTGCCGTTCCCGAAGAGGCTGTACCCGACGCGTTCCAGTCCGCCCTCCAAAAGGCTGCCGCTATCGGCACCTAGAAAGCGCCGCTGGCGTCTCTTAACTTTGGGCGTGTGATCGAACGTCAATCTGAGGAGTCCGCAAATGAGCTCGAATCGCCAGATGAAACACCTTTGGGCGCTTGTCGTTATCGCTGTATCGCTTGCTCAGCCGCTATCGTGGAAACTGCGCGTTTTGTGGGATTTTGGGCGGCTAGCGACGAAGTGATTTCTTTGCCTCAGGCTCTTCTTACTTCACTGCTTCGTTCTTCCGCCAAGAACACGATCAGTCGCGCAGTTTCTTCAATCCCCAACGCTGTGTTATCCACCAGCACGGCATCGCGCGCCTTCGCCAGCGGCGAGACTTTTCTTTCGCGATCCCGCTTGTCTCGTTCCCTGACCTCAGCCAGTACTTCCAGCAGCGTGTTGTTGTCGCCGTTTTCCTGATGCTCTTTCCAACGGCGCTCCGCTCGCGTCTCCGGCGACGCATCCAAGAAAATCTTCAGCTCCGCCCGAGGGAATACGACAGTTCCGATGTCGCGGCCTTCCATTACTACGCCGCCGCCCTGCCCTGCGCGTTGTTGCTCTGCCACCAATACTTCGCGTACGCCGGCAACCGTCGCCAGCCGCGACGCCGCCTGCGCCACTTCCCCGGTCCGAATCTCGTGCGTCACTTCGCGCCCATCCAGGAACACGCGATTCTTCAGTCCCGCCGCTGCCTGCTCGGCGGTCGGCGCCTTCAACTCAATGTGCGTGTCCCGCGCCAACGCCTCGAGCGCCGCCTCATTCTCTACTTCGATCTTCCGCTGCAGCGCCTTCAACGCCACGGCGCGGTACATCGCCCCGCTGTCCAGATACATATATCCCAGCAGCGCCGCTACGCGCCGCGCCACTGTACTCTTCCCCGACCCCGCCGGCCCATCAATTGCGATCGTCAATTTTTCCATAGTGTGCTCGAGTACTTGCCCGAGGATTGCAGCTCCCCTTCGGCCGATCGCCGACATCAGAACAACTCAGCGCTACGGGATCGCCAAACGCATGCAAGCGTTCCCGCGAGCGGCCCGTGTCAGAATCCCATGATGTTGTACCCGCAATCCACGTACAACGTTTCCCCAGTAATCCCCGATCCCGCTTCTGACAGCAAAAACACCGCTGTCCCGCCCACTTCCCCGGGATCCACATTTCT
>Ga0335069_10003247_pt1 | contig 24673 bp, 26 predicted proteins | sample Lox_Sample_11_FD_206714 | JGI IMG/M metagenome (GOLD analysis project Ga0335069, IMG submission 206714) | Soil microbial communities from Loxahatchee National Wildlife Refuge, Florida, United States - Lox_Sample_1.1 | ecosystem: Environmental > Terrestrial > Soil > Wetlands | place: USA... | reverse complement strand
CCACGGCGTAATCCGGCCCCACGGGATACTCGTTGTCGCCGAAGCTTCTGTCGTAGGGATAGCCGTAATAGCCGATGGCTTCGACCGTCAGCTCGGTGATGCGCTGCTGGATTTCGGTGCCCTTGATCTTGAGGATCGAGCTTTCGGGCCCGGCATGTCCGCCGCGCGATTCCCGCGCCAGCGTGCGCAGCTCGGTAAATTCGAGCGCAGAGAGATCGATCTCGAGCTCGGCGATCTTGCGCGCGAATTCCTCCGTCTCGACCAGCGGCTGGCCGTCGACGGTTTCCGCGCGCGCCACCTGGCGCAATCGCTCGATCGCTTTCTTCGAACGCGCGACGCCTGCGATGCCTGAACGCTCGTGCACGAGCAGGAACTTGGCGTAGGTCCAGCCCCTGTTCTCTTCGCCGATGCGGTTCTCGACGGGAACCTTCACATTGTCGAAGAAGACTTCGTTCACCTCATGCGCGCCGTCGAGCACGATGATCGGCTTCACGGTAATGCCGGGAGTCTTCATGTCGATGAGAAGGAAGGTGATGCCTTCCTGCGATTTGACGTTCGGATCGGTGCGCACGAGGCAGAAGATCCAGTCGGCATATTGAGCCAGCGTCGTCCACGTCTTCTGGCCGTTGACGATGTAGTGATCGCCTTCGCGCACTGCGCGCGTCTTGAGGCCGGCAAGGTCGGAGCCCGCGCCCGGCTCGGAATAGCCTTGGCACCACCAGTCGCGGCCAGAGAGAATGCCCGGCAGGAATTTCTTTTTCTGCTCTTCGTTGCCGTAGGTGTAGATCACGGGCCCGCACATCGCGACGCCGAACGGCAGCACCTGCGGCGTTTCCGCCTTCGCACACTCTTCATTGAAGATGTAGCGCTGCGTGACGTTCCAGCCGGTGCCGCCATATTCCTTCGGCCATAACGGCGCCACCCAGCCCTTCTTGTAGAGAATCTGATGCCATTTCAGGAAATCGGACTTTTCGGTCATGTCGCGCCGCGCCTTGCCTTTGACTTCAGGCGGCAGGTTCTCGGCGATGAAGGTGCGGACTTCCTGGCGGAAGGCTTCTTCTTCCGGCGAAAAGGTCAGGTCCATGGCGTTTCTCTCCGACAATTTGTCAGCATGATACCGGCCGCAGACAGCGCCGCAAGGGCCCGCTCGTCATCATCCGGCGCACAATAGTGCGTCGGGGTGACCCATTTTCTTTGCCAAATTGGGTCGCCCGCATGAAGCGGGCGATGACGATCTATTGGAGTACTAGCCCCGGCTTGTCTTGATCGCTTCGTGGTGGCGGATGACTTCCTGCACGATGAAAGCGAGGAATTTTTCGGCAAAATCGGGATCGAGCTTCGCCGCCGTCGCGAGCTCGCGCAGGCGCTTGATCTGCTCGGCTTCGCGCGATGGGTCGGCGGGCGGCAAACCATGCGTCGCCTTGAACTCGCCGACGGCCTTCGTGCATTTGAAGCGCTCCGCCAAGAGGTGCACCAGCGCCGCATCGATATTGTCGATGCTGTCGCGCAGACGTCTGAGTTCGGGATCGATCGTCATCGCATTAACCTTCAGGCGCTGAGCTCGTGTGCGCGCTTCACCGCCGCCGCGACGGTCCGCGCCATTAGCACGGAAAGTGCATCCTCAGCCATCAGCACACCCAACGCCGCTTCCGTTGTGCCGCCGGGACTGGTGACGTCACGCCGCAGCTTTTCCGCTGCATCCTGGGTGGACTCGAGGAGCGCGCCGGCGCCGGTGATCGTGGCGCGGGCAAGCTTCAGCGCCAGCGGCCGCGGCAGGCCTTCCTTTTCAGCCGCCGCCGCAAGCGCTTCGACCAGCAGGAAGACGTAGGCCGGCCCGGAGCCGGAAACCGCTGTCACCGTGTCGATCATTTCCTCCTGTTTGACCCAGACCGTTTCACCCAGTGCGGCCAGCAGCCCCTCGGCCGACGCGCGGTCCTTCGCCGTCACCTTCCTTGTCGCATAGAGCGCCGAGATGCCTTTGCCGATGGAGCCGGGGAGGTTCGGCATGGCGCGGATGATCCGTGCCTTGGGCCCGCAGGCCCGCGCGAAGGACGCGGTGCTGGTGCCGGCGGCGATGGAAAGGATGAGCGCGCCGGACTCGGCGAAGGCTTTCAGTCGCGCCGCTTCGCTCCGCAGCACCTGCGGCTTGATGGCGACGACGCAGATCGACACCTTCGCCGCGTCGATGTCCTCGATCGCGGCCTGATGGGTGATCTTGTTCGATTTGAGGAGCTTCTTCAGCTCCGGCGACGGATGGGGCTCGACCACGGCGATCGGGCCCAGCCTTCGCGCCAGCCAGCCTCGGAGCAGCGCTGTCCCCATGCGGCCGGCGCCGACGAGGACGATCGCTTTCCGGGGCGCTTCAGGCTTGACCGGCACACTCGAGCACGGCCGCCGCGACGGCTTCTTCCGCGGTCTTGCCGCCCCACAGCACGAACTGGAATGCGGGATAGTAATACTCGCACGCCTCGACGGCGAGATTGAGGAGCGCCTCGCACTGGGCGGCCGACGCGCGCGCGTCGGGGAAGATCATCGCATGGCGGAAGACGAGCGAGCCGTCTTCGGGCCAGAGATCGAAATGGCCGATCCAGAGCTTGGCGTTGATGTACATCAGCAGCGCCGCGACATCGGTGCGCCGCGAGTCATTGACCCGCATGTCGAAGGCGCTGGACAGATGCAGCGACTGGAGGTCTTCGCGCCAGGTGAAGCAGAAATGATGGTCGCACCAGCGGCCGGCCACCGAGAGATTCAATTCGTCGCGGCCGGAGCGTTCGAACGGCCAGCCGTTGTCCTCCACGCAACGCTCGAGCATGTCGAGCGGGTGGATCTCGCCAGCTGTCTCGTCCTCATAATGCGCAACGCTCATCCACGACTCCTCGGCAGGCCAAAACGAAGCACCTGGTGACCTACCTGACACAAGATTTTGTATGGAGACAAGAGTCCCCGTGACTCGGCGTTGGGGACCCGACTCCCATTCACAGCTTTCAGGGCGCCGGCGACTCTTCGCGAGTCACCCCGAGACGCGCTTCGAGCGCGGCGATGCGGGCTTCGAGCTTCTCGTTCTCGCTGCGCGCTTTGGCAGCCATCGCTTTGACCGCTTCGAATTCTTCGCGCGGCACGAAGTCCATGTCGGCGACGAGCCGCTCGAGTCGCTGCCGCATGAAGGTGTCCATCTCCGCGCGCACGCTCTGCGCCGCGCCGGCCGCATCCGTCATGATCCGCGCCAGGCCGTCCAAAATCGGATTGTCGCTCTGCATGGGACCTCTCTTTCGCAGCTTTATGACGGCCCCGCCGCCGCGGAGCAAGCACGCAGGACGCGCGCTAACCTTGACAGCCAGGGCCGAAGCAGCGCGTGTTAGCCGCGCTTTTGCAACCCCCGTCCCGCATGGTCGAAGCCGCTCTGCCCTTCCCCAATTTCGATCCGGTGCTCATTCACATCTGGGGGCATTTCGGAATCCGCTGGTACGCCCTCTCCTATATCGTCGGCCTGCTGCTCGGCTGGTGGTACGTCGTACGACTAATTCGTGACAAGGCGCTGTGGAAACCGCCCGCGGCGAAGCCGCCGGTCAGCGTCGACGACGTCGGCGACTTCGTCGTGTGGGCGACGCTCGGCGTGATCGTCGGCGGCCGGCTCGGTTGGGTGCTCTTCTACGGCACGTTCCTCTGCAGCGTCTCGCCCGATGCGGGCTACTGCCATGGCCTGCCCGGCGCCTTCCTCACCGATCCGATCCGCATCGTCGCCGCCTGGGAAGGCGGCATGTCTTTCCATGGCGGCCTTCTCGGCGTGATCGTGGTGTTGTGGCTGTTCGCGCGGCAGAAGAAGATCGACATGGTACGCTTCGGCGACCTGATCGCCTGCGCCGCGCCGATCGGACTCTTCTTCGGGCGCATCGCCAATTTCATCAACGGCGAATTGTGGGGCAAGCCCGCCGACGTGCCGTGGGCCGTGGTGTTCTGCAATCAGCGCATCCTGGAAGCCTATGGCGGCCGCTGCCCGGCGGGCATCATGCCGCGCCATCCGAGCCAGCTCTACGAAGCCGGCATGGAAGGCCTGCTGCTGTTCGTCATCATGTATGTGTGCCTGCGCGTGTTCCGCCTGCACGAACGTCCCGGGCTTCTCGGCGCCATCTTCCTCACCGGCTACGGCACCTTCCGCTTCATCGCCGAGATCTTCCGCGAGCCCGACACGCCATTCATCGGCTGGTTCAGCCTCGGCATGGCGTTCAGCATCCCGATGTGGCTCGGCGCGCTCTATCTCTACTGGTATGCCTTGAGACCGCAGGCCAAGACCGTGTGAGCCGTGAACGCGCTCGGCAACCGCATCGTCAAGCTCATCGAGACACAGGGTCCGCTTTCCGTCGCGCAGTTCATGACGATCGCGCTGCTCGATCCAGAGGCCGGCTATTACGCGACGCGCGATCCGTTCGGCGCCAGGGGCGATTTCGTGACCGCGCCGGAAGTGAGCCAGATGTTCGGCGAGCTCGTGGGGCTGTGGTGCGTGCAGGCCTGGCTCGATCAGGAAAAACCGAAAGGCGCGCAGCTCGTCGAGCTCGGTCCCGGTCGCGGCACGCTGATGGCGGATGCGTTGCGCGCGGCGAAACTCGCCCGCGATTTCGTGAAGAACGTTGACGTCGTGCTGGTGGAGGCGAGCGCCACGTTGCGCGGCCTGCAGCGGGAGCGCCTCAAGGATTTCACCGTCATCTGGAAGGATCGTTTCGAAGCGGACGAGCGCCCGACCTTCCTGATCGCCAACGAGTTTTTTGACGCGCTGCCCATCCGCCAGTTCGTGCACACCGAACGCGGCTGGTGCGAGCGCATGATCGTCGTCGACAACGGCAAGCTCGCTTTCGCGCTGTCGCCGGTCCCCAGCAACGTCGTGATCGAAGGCGATGCACCCTATGGCGGGGTCTACGAAACCTCGCCCGCTTCGCTGGCACTCGCCGAAGATATCGGCCGCACGATAGCGCGCCGGAGCGGCGCGGCGCTCATCATCGATTACGGCTACGAACGGCCCGGCTTCGGCGAAACGCTGCAGGCCGTCGGCCGGCATCAGTTCAAGGACCTGCTCGAGAAGCCCGGCGCCGTCGATCTTTCCGCCCATGTCGATTTCACGGCACTCGCGGCGGCGGCGCGCGCCGGCGGCGCACAGACTTACGGCCCCGTCGGACAGGGACGCTTTCTCGAAGCGCTCGGCATCCGTGCGCGCGCCGAGAAACTCGCCAGGGCGAACAGAAGGGAAGTGTCTGCGATCACTGCCGCCGTTGACCGTCTTGTTGGACGAGAGCAGATGGGGACGCTGTTCAAGGCGCTGGCGATCATGCCGCCGAACGCGCCGCCGCCGCCGGGGTTCTGATCGATGCTCGTTCTGACTGCACGCAATCTTTCCGAGACGAAAGCCGTTGCGCACGGATTCTTCGGCCGCGAGGGCGGCGTATCGGACGGAGTCTACGCCTCGCTCAATTGCGGACCCGGCTCGAACGATAGGCGCGACAACGTCGTCGAGAACCGGCGCCGCGCGCTCCATGCGCTTGCCGGTGGCGCGCCCGCGAAGCTTGTCACGCTTTACCAGATCCACTCGCCCAAGGCGGTGATCGTCACCGAGCCCTGGGAGATCGGCGCCCAGCCGCAGGCCGACGCCATGGCGACGAAGGTGCCGGGCATCGCACTCGGCATCCTCACTGCAGATTGTGCGCCGGTGTTGCTCGCGGACAACGATGCCAAAGTGATCGGCGCAGCCCATGCAGGATGGAAAGGCGCGCTCGGCGGCGTGATTGCGAATGTCGTGGCTGCGATGGAGGAACTGGGCGCGCGCGCCTCGCGCATCCGCGCCGCGATCGGACCGTCCATCAGCCAGACAAACTATGAAGTCGGTCCCGAATTCCGTACACGTTTCATGGAGATGGACGCCAACCACGCGCGCTTCTTCAAGCATGGGGTGCTGCGCGCCCATCACTGGCAGTTCGATCTTGAGGGCTTCGTGACGGATCGCCTTGCCGCGGCCGGCATCGAGGACATCGAGTGTCTCGGCGCCTGCACCTATGCACGGGCCAATGAGTTTTTCAGTTACCGGCGCACCACCCATCTGGGCGAGCCCGATTACGGCCGCGACATTTCGGCGATTTTGCTCCGCTGAAGGCGGTTTACCGCGCGCCTTTCGCTTGCTAGAACCCCGCTGGTTCACGAAATCTTCACACCGGGAGCGCCCGCCAGCATGAGCGAAGCGAACGAAGTGCGCGGCATGAAGCTGCTCGCCGGAAATTCGAACCGGCCCCTGGCGGAAGCCATCAGCCAGTATCTGAAGCTGCCGATGACCAAGGCGGTCGTGCGGCGCTTTGCCGACATGGAAGTGTTCGTCGAAGTGCAGGAGAACGTGCGCGGCGAGGACATCTTCGTCATCCAGTCGACGAGCTTCCCCGCCAACGACAATCTGATGGAGCTTCTGATCATCATCGACGCGTTGAAGCGCGCCAGCGCCAGGCGCATCACCGCGGTGATCCCCTATTTCGGCTACGCACGTCAGGACCGCAAAGTCGGACCCAGAACGCCGATCTCGGCGAAGCTCGTCGCCAATCTGATCACCGAAGCCGGCGCCAACCGCGTGCTGACGGTCGATCTCCACGCCGGCCAGATCCAGGGCTTTTTCGACATCCCGACGGACAATCTCTACGCCGCGCCGGTGATGGTTTCCGACATCCAGGATTATCTCGGCCAACGCGAGAACCTGACGGTTGTCTCGCCGGACGTCGGCGGCGTGGTGCGCGCGCGCGCGCTCGCCAAGCGTCTCGGCGCCGGCCTTGCCATCGTCGACAAGCGCCGCGAGCGCGCCGGCGAATCCGAAGTGATGAACATCATCGGCGACGTCGAAGGGGATGTGTGCCTTTTGATCGACGACATCGTCGATTCCGGCGGCACGATCTGCAACGCAGCCGACGCACTGCTCGCGGCGGGCGCCAAGGAAGTCTGCGCCTATGCCACGCACGGCGTGCTCTCCGGCGGCGCCGTCCAGCGCATCCAGAACTCGAAGCTCAAATCGATGGTGATCACCGACTCCATCGCGGCGACGGACGACATCCGCAAATGCGCCAACATCCGCCGCATCTCGATCGCGCCGCTGATCGGCGAAGCCATGCGCCGCATCAACAACGAGGCGAGCGTCTCGAGTCTGTTCGACTGATTTCGTTCGCAACGGCGATGCCGCCTTCTCCCCTGCTATCAGGGGAAAAATGAGGGGCGGCGAAAACGCGCGCCGCGCACAGCGGCGGAAAAAGCCCGTCAAATAAGGCGCGCGCGCCAGCAGGGCCAAAAGCCCGAGCAGAAATACAGGGTCGGCCAGGGGCAAAATCATCCGTGTACGTCCCAATCCTGTGGCATGCCCTGTCTCTCCTTTGCTGCCATGACCGGCCGTGCTCCGCCCGGCGGGGAACCAGTGATGCTGCCATGCCAGAAAGAACATATCAAGAACAAATATGGCTTGCCACGTATTCATTCTTGGTTATATTGAATACAGTCTGGTGAGCCTGGAGGACGCCAATGTCCCGAACCACAACGATGACGGTCCGCCTCAGCGGCGCCCTCGGCGATTTCGTAGCCGCCAACGTGGGCGAGAACGGGTCATACGAGAACGTCAGCGAATACATTCGCGATCTGATCCGCCGCGATAAGGAGCGTGTCGAGAAGGAAGCGTTCGACAGGCTGAAGGCCGAGCTCGGCCATGCTTTCGCCGCGCCCGAATCCGCCTATGAGCCGCTGACGGCGGCCGAGGTCATCGCGCGCAACCGGGCCTGACCGAATGGCCCCTGTCCGCATCCAGACGGCGGCCTCGCACCGCCTCGACGAGATTTATCGTTTTACGCGCGACCGCTGGGGCGCCGAACAGGCGGATCGCTACATCACCGGCTTGTTCGGGGCGTTCGCCAAAATCGAAACGCGCGAGGTGATGTCGAAACCGATCCCGGCAGAGTTCGGCGTCGACGGTTATTACTTCCGCTACGAACGGCATTTCGTCTATTGGCGGAGACTGTCGAACGGCGATATCGGCATCGTGACGATCCTCCACGAACGCATGCACCAGATCGATCGGTTCGGCGAGGATTTTGGGGTGTGAAACGCTCCACGTCACGGAAATACATCCGTAGACGGATAATAATGCCCAGCAGTGCCGGCGTCCCGCCGGCATCATTTCGGCCGTCTTGCCGCCGACGACCAGGCCCAATCTTCCGCCAGCCTCACGAGACCGGCTTTCACCGGGATTGTTTTCGACGTAGTAGACCGCATTCAGATAGTGCCGCTCGTCGCGGACATAACGGTCGAAATAGTCCCGCGCCCAGACGCTGCCGTCCGAATTGAGCCGGCGATTGATCGTCTTTGCGGTGAACGATTTCCAGGAATGAATGATCTTATCGAGGCGATGGCCTTCGATCTGCTCGATCATCGCGTGGACATGGTTGGGCATGACGACCCAGGCCAGCAGCTTGTAACGCTCGCCGTCGACATGATTCAGCGCTTCCGCGACGATCTCGGCGTTCTCGCGAGTCCGCAGCAGGCAGCGGCCCCGACCTTCGTCGATCGACCGATGCATCAATTTCTGCCGTTCGCCTTCATTGGCGAGGCTCATGATATGTTTGTAGAGTTCGCGCGGCAGGCTGTCCGCCAGCCGGAATGTGATCGTTTGAATGACGGCGCCGCCGTCGAAATGCGGGAGATATCCGCGCTCGAACCAACCTTTGTGCCGGCGGGACGCCGGCGGTCCCAGCAAGATGCTCATTCGGCGAGGCTAGTCCGCAGCCGTCGCAGGACTTCGCCGCAAGCGTCAGGATACTTCGCGAGCGGCCCTCCTGTGACAAGTAAGTGCCGGCGGGACGCCGGCGGTCCCAGTAAGAGGCTTCGCCGCCGAAGTTTCTTCCTGAAGCCGCCGGACTCGCTCGGGCGACACGCCGCCGGCCCGGGTTTCTTTCTGGGACCGCCGGCTTCCAGCCGGCATCTACCTGCCCTTCCTTGCGTCCCTCGCCTTGTTCCGCTAAAACGCGCGGCTTTCCGGGCCTTGTGAGCCGCGCGACCAGCCAAAGAAGGCTGGAAATTCAAGGATTTATGCCATGACCGCCATTCAGGAACTCAGCGCCCAGGCCCGCAGCGGGACCGGCAAAGGCCCGGCCTATCAGGCCCGCAAGGCCGGCATGATCCCGGCCGTCATCTATGGCGGCGGCGATGCGCCGGAGAATATCGCGCTCGACCGGCACCAGCTCGAGCTGGTCGCGCTGAGCGGCACGTTCCTCACGACCCTCTTCATGCTGGACGTCGCCGGCAGGAAGACGCGCGTCATTCCGCGCGACATGCAGCTCGATCCGGTCAGCGACCGCCCCGTCCATGTCGATTTCATGCGCCTGCCCGAAGGCGCCACGGTCCGCCTCGCCATCCCGGTGCGTTTCAAGGGCCAGGAATCTTCGCCCGGCCTCAAGCGCGGCGGCGTGCTCAACATCGTCCGCCATGAAGTCGAACTGTTCTGCCCGGCGGACAAGATCCCGCCCTATATCGAAGGCGATCTCTCGCAGCTCGACATCCATGACTCGTTGCACATCTCGAATTTCGCGCTCCCCGAGGGCGTGAAGGTGGCGATCCGCGAACGCGACTTCACCGTTGCCTCGATCGTGGCGCCGACCAGCGTCATCGAAGAGCAGCGCGCGGCGGCAGCGGCAGCGGCAGCAGCCGCGGCAGCGCCCGTGGTCGAAGAAGGTGCCGCGGCTCCGGCAGCCGGTGCGGCAGCGCCTGCGGCCGGCGGTGCGACCCCGGCGGCCGGTGCGGCTCCGGCCAAAGCGCCCGAGAAGAAGTAATTTCTCGCCCAAGAGAGGGCCATGCCCGACACGGCTCTTCTGCTCGCCGGCCTCGGCAATCCCGGCGTCGAATACGCGCGCCATCGCCACAATGCCGGTTTTATGGCCGTGGACGTCATCCACGACCGCTACAAGTTTGCGCCGTGGCGCACGCGCTTCCGGGGGCATGTGGCCGACGGGACGATCGCGGGCCGCAAGGTGCATCTGTTGAAGCCGATGACCTACATGAACGACAGCGGAGATTCGGTCGGCGCGGCGCTGCGCTTCTACAAGCTGCCGCTCGAGGCTTTGACCGTGATCCATGACGAGATCGATCTTGCCGCCGGCAAGCTGAAGGTGAAGACCGGCGGCGGCGATGCCGGCAACAACGGCCTGCGCTCGATTACGGCGACCCTGGGACCCCATTATCGCCGCGTGCGCATCGGCGTCGGCCATCCCGGCGAGAAGCATCGCGTGCACAGCCATGTGCTGAGCAATTTCTCCAAGGCCGACGAGGAATGGCTGATCCCGATGCTGGATGCGGTGGCGGAAGCGACGGCCTATCTCGCGAAGGACGACGACGCGGGGTTCATGAACAAGGTCGCGGTGATGCTGCGTCCGAACGAGAAGAAGCCGAAGCCCGAGAAGAACGAGAAAGACGCGTAATGGGATTCAAATGCGGCATCGTGGGATTGCCCAATGTGGGCAAGTCGACACTTTTCAACGCGCTGACGCAGACGGCGGCTGCGCAGGCGGCGAACTATCCGTTCTGCACCATCGAACCGAATGTCGGCGACGTGGCGGTGCCGGATGCGCGGCTGGACAGGCTCGCTGCGATCGCGAAATCGGCACAGATCATTCCGACCCGCATCACCTTCGTCGACATCGCCGGGCTGGTGCGCGGCGCATCGAAGGGTGAAGGACTCGGCAACCAGTTCCTCGCCAATATCCGAGAAGTCGACGCCGTGGTGCATGTGCTGCGCTGCTTCGAGGACGACGACATCACCCATGTCGAAGGCCGCATCGATCCGGTGGGCGACGCCGACACGGTCGAGACGGAGTTGATGCTGGCCGATCTCGAAAGCCTCGAACGCCGCATCACGCCGATCGAAAAGAAAGCCAAGGGCGGCGACAAGGAATCCAAAGAGCAATTCGCGCTGATGTCGAAAGCCATCGCGCTGCTGCGCGAGGGGAAGCCGGCCCGCAACGCCGATCTCACGCCGGAAGAACGCGAGCCCTATCGCCAGCTCGGCCTGATGACGGAAAAGCCGGTGCTTTATGTCGCCAATGTCGAGGAAGGCTCGGCCGCGACCGGCAACAAATATTCGAAGCTGGTCGAAGAGAAGGCGAAGCGCGAAGGCGCCGGCGCCGTCGTCATCTCCGCGCGCATCGAAGAGGAAGTCGCGCAATTGCCGGCGGAAGAGCGCGCCGAATTCCTCTCGAGCCTCGACCTCGAAGAACCGGGCCTCAATCGCCTGATCCGCGCGGGCTATGCGCTTCTGGGCCTGATCACCTTCTTCACGGCCGGCCCGAAAGAGGCCCGCGCCTGGACGGTGACGAAAGGCGCGCGCGCGCCGCAGGCGGCGGGTGTCATCCATACCGATTTCGAGAAGGGCTTCATCCGCGCCGAGACCATCGCGTACGACGACTATGTCTCGCTCGGCGGCGAAGCCGGCGCGCGCGACGCCGGCAAGATGCGGCTCGAAGGCAAAGAGTATGTCGTCGCCGACGGGGATGTGATGCATTTCCGGTTCAATGCCTGAGGCACCGATAGATCTCGCGACAATACTTTAGACTCCTGCGAAGATTTCGCCGCCCAAAAAGATTTACCACTGAGGCGGTGAGGCAGTGAGATCGCGAGCACAATGCGGACCATCGAGAACGACCTTCTGACAGAGAAGATCATTGGCTGCGCCATCGAGGTGCATCGCGGATTAGGTCCCGGCTTGTTGGAATCTGCCTACGAGGAATGTCTTTGCTTCGAGCTCGGGCAGGCGCGGTTGAGGTACGAGCGCGAGATACCTCTACGCATCATATACAAGGATGTCAGACTCGATTGCGGCTACCGCATGGACATCGTCGTGGAAGGTCAGATTGTGATCGAACTGAAGACGGTCGATCGGCTGGCGCCGATCCATGAGGCTCAACTGCTGACCGATTTGAAGCTGAGCCGGATCAAGACCGGATTGCTGCTGAACTTCAACTCGGCCACATTGAGAGAGGGCCTGCGCCGCATGGTTCTGTAGCGGCTCGCGCTGCTTGTCTCCGGACGGAAATTCGCGCGCCTTCGCGCGCAAACCTTATTCTCACTGCCTCACCGCCTCAGTGGTGATTCTTTTTTGTGGCGCCGCGCAATCGATGTATCCGGGCGAGAACCCAACGGCCGCAATCTCCTGCCCGTGAGCATCATCGTCCGCGACACCTCGGCCTCTCTGTGCCTCTGTGGTTATCCTTCCTGTTGCGCGAGCGTGGCGCGGTGTTGCAAGCTTTCCACAACTGCATGAGCAACGACCTTCTTCACTTCGAGGATTTCACACCCGGCCGGAAGTTCTTCGGCGGGCCTTGTCGCATCACGAAAGACGACATCATCGCCTTCGCCCGCGAGTTCGATCCGCAGCCGCATCATCTTGACGAAGAGGCCGGCAAACGGTCGATGCTGGGCAGCCTCTCCGCATCCGGCTGGCATGTCAGCGCCATCGCCATGCGGCTGTTCGCCGAGTCCGTCATCCTCAGGACCGCGAACAATGGCGGGCCGGGAGTCGAGGACGGTCGCTGGATGAAGCCCGTCAGGCCCGACGACGTGCTGATGCTGGAAACCGAAGTGGCGGCGGCGCGCCCGTCCGCGAGCCGGCCCGAAATCGGCCTCGTCAAATTCGTCTGGAGGCTGTTCAACCAGAAGGGACAGGTGGCGGAGTTCGTCGTCACGACCATGCCGACGCGGCGCGGAGCCTGACGCCATGTGGTTCGAGGACATCCAAATCGGCGGCAAGCGCGACCTCGGCACCTACGTCTTCACGGAAGACGAGATCATCGCCTTCGCAAGGAAATACGATCCGCAGATCTTCCATATCGACCGCGAGGCGGCGAGGGCGTCGATGTTCGGCGGGCTCGTGGCGTCGGGCTGGCACACGGCCGCGGTCTGGATGAAGCTCGCGATCGCGGAGCGCGAACGCGCCAAAGCCGCGGGACACACATTCGCCCGCAGCGGCGTCTCGCCCGGCTTCGAGGACATGCGCTGGATCAGGCCCGTGCGTCCCGGCGTGACGTACAGATTCTCGTCGGAGACGGTCGAGAAGGTGGAGCTCAAATCGCGCACGGATATCGGCCTCGTCAAAAGCCTCAACGAAGCGCGCGACGAGAACGGCGAGCTCGTCTTCAGCTTCATCGGCAAAGGCTTCGTGCAGCGACGGCCCGCGACATAAATCCAGACTCCTGCGAAGATTTCACGGCCCGAAAGGTTTACCACTGAGGCAGTGAGGCAGTGAGCGAGCGAGCACGATGCGGACGATCGAGAATGATCTTCTGACGGAAAAGATTATCGGCTGCGCCATAGAAGTACATCGCGGACTAGGCCCCGGCTTGTTGGAGTCAGCCTACGAAAAATGTCTTTGCTTCGAGCTCGAACAAGTGCAGCTGCGCCACGTGAAGGAAGTACCGCTTCCGATCATATACAAATCTGTCAGACTCGACTGCGGCTATCGCATGGACATCGTTGTCGAAGGTCAGATTGTGATCGAACTTAAGACAGTCGATCGGCTGGCGCCGATCCATGAGGCTCAACTGCTGACCTATTTGAAGCTGAGCCGGATCAAGACCGGATTGTTGCTGAACTTCAACTCGGCCACGCTGAGAGAGGGGCTTCGGCGCCTGGTTTTGTGAAGCGTTCCGTTTCCTGCCAGGGGGAGAATTGGCGCGCCGATCTTTTTTCTCACTGCCTCACTGCCTCAGTGGTGAATCTATTTTCGCGACGCGGGCACGCTATCGAGGCGTTCGCTTAGTGCCGAAAAGGCCTTCACATCGCCCCAATTCGGCCGCAAGGCGCGCCCAGCCTTTTCCCTCGATCTCGCAGGAGGGGGCTCATGCGCAAATCATTCATCATCATTTCGGCGTCGGTTTTGCTGTTCGGCTGCGGGCGACCCGGCGAACCGGTTCGTTATGGGCTCAACCAGTCCTATGCGGACCACCTCGTGATGAGAGCGCCTGCTCCCGACCTTGTCGCCCCCGGTAACGCCGCTCCGGACAGCAATGCACTCTTCAGCTACATGCATTGGCTCGCGGTAGAGATGCCACGCGCGAGCGTCGAGCGGCGCTACGAGCGCGCTCGCGAACGCTGCCTGCAGGACGCCGCGCTGAACTGTAAGCTCGTATCCGCATCGCTTACCAAAGTGGATGGACCCTACGGGAGCTACAGCGCGCAACTGACGGTCGCGCTGCCGCACAACAAGGTTGCGGCTTACGAAAAGGATCTGGTCGCACCCGTCACGGGCGAAAAGTCCGGCGATGCCGCGATCACGTCCCGCTCCACGACGGCGCAGAACGTAACGCAGGAGGCCACAGCCGCCGATCGCAAGATCGCGCAATTGTCGGATTATCGCGACCGGCTGCAAAGCCTCCTTAAAAGGCCGGGACTTAGCGTCGACGATCTCATCAAGGTCGAAAGCGAATTGTCTAAGACGCAGAGCGACCTCGACGATGCGCTCTCGCAAAAGACGGATGTCGACAACCGGTTGGCGCGGGAGCAAGTTTCCATATCGCTCAACGAGCGGGCGATCCCGGCAGGTGCGTTCACGCCTGTCGCCGACGTCTGGCAGAACGCCGTCGACATCCTCGGTGAAAGCACTGCCAGCGCCTTGCGTTTCGTGATCGGGATCGTTCCGTGGCTCCCGTTGCTCGTCGGCGCGATCTTTCTCATTCGCTGGGTGTGGAGGATTGCGCGGCGGCGGCCGTCTGTAGCAAGGTCCGCCCCGGAATAACGGAAGGACCTACGCCATGGCGCACGGCACGATGATCAAGATGAAAATGAAGGACGGCGCGGAGATCGGCGTCTATCGCGTGGAACCCAAGGGCAAGCGTCGCGGCGGGCTCGTCCTCATCCAGGAGATCTTCGGCGTCACCGATCACATCAAGGAACTTTGCGACGGCTACGCGGCGGACGGCTACGAAGTTTTGGCTCCGTCGCTTTACGACCGCGAGGCGCCGGGCTTCGAGGCGAGCTACAGCCCGGAAGACATCCAGAAAGGCATCAAGCTCGCGCGCAACGATCATCCCTTCGAGCTGTCGATCGCCGATGCCGGCACCTGCATCGACGCACTGAAGAGCAAGGGGCCCGTGTTCATCACCGGCTATTGCTATGGCGGCTCGGTGACGTGGGCGGCGGCGTGCAAATGCGACGGGCTGGCGGCGGCGTCCGGCTATTACGGCGGCAACATCGCGCAGATGGCGGAGTGGACACCGAAATGTCCGACCATCCTCCACTTCGGCAAGCACGATCACGGCATCCCGATGGAGGTCGTGCAGAAGGTCGAAAAGCTGCATCCCGACGTGAAGGTCTATGTCTACGACGCCGGCCACGGCTTCAACTCCGACCGCAGGACCGACTACAACGAAGCCTGCGCCAAGCTCGCGCGCGCGCGGACGCTCGAACTATTCAAGGCGCACGGCGGATAAATCCGTCAAAACCTCCTGCAGGCTTGCGCCAGATCAAAGGCCGAGCGCCGCGTCCGGGCTATCCCTTCGCCTGTCAGTGTGACGAAGGGAGCAAATCATGTTGGGACGGCCTGGACGCACGGCGGCGCTGCTGTTGGTCGGTGCGGCGTTCGCAGCGACCGCATATGCGGCCGATCCGCATGGCAGCAGCGGATTTCACGGCACGGTCGGCGGACACGGCGGCGCGCCTTCCGGCGGCTTCCACGGCAGCGCGGCAGTCCACGGCGGGATGCCGCCGCACGGATTCCACGGCACACCGCCAAGTTTTCACGGCGCCTATCCGCACGGCGGGGCCTCGCCGTCTCTCGGCTTGCATCACGCGGGCCCCGGACATTTCGGCACGTTCCACGGTCACGACTTCGCGCATTTCACGCCGGGCGAGCGCGCGGCCTGGCAAGGCGGCAGCTGGCGCCACGAATGGCACAACGGCCATTACGGCTGGTGGTGGTTCGTCGGCGGATTGTGGTTCTTCTACACAGCGCCGATCTATCCCTACCCGCTCTACGTCGGCCCCGACTACTATTACGACTATTACGGCGAAAACGGCGCGCCGCCTTATTACTGGTACTACTGCGAAGATCCCGCCGGTTATTACCCCTACGTCCAGCAATGCAACGGACCGTGGGAGCCCGTGCCGCCCTCCTCCCCCTAAGGGCGAAGCACCATGGCGGCGCGACTCCCTTACCCCGGGATGTCGCGCCGCAATACTTAGCGCAGACTCGCCTCGATATTCCCGCCGTCGACGGTGAGCGTCGCGGCGGTCGTCTTCTGCGCGGTGGCGAGATAGACGAAGGCGTCGGCGACATCGTCCGCGGTCACTTCGCGGCCGATCAGGTTGTTGCTCATGTAGTCGGTGTGCGACACGCCGCGCGCTTTCGAACGCGATCGGATCATCTCGTCGGTCAGAAGGCCGGAGCGGATGCGGTCGGCGTTGACGGCGTTGGAGCGGATGCCGTCCTTGCCGTGGTCGAGCGCATATTGCTTCATCAGGAACAGCGTCGACGCCTTCGGCAAGCCGTACGGCCCGAAATCCTTGCCCGGATTGACCGCCTGCTTCGACGTATTGAACAGCAGGCAGCCGCCCGTGCCTTGCGCGTCCATGATGCGCACGGCGTTCTGCGCCACCGTCTGATGGGCGAAGAAGTTGAGCTCGAAGGACTGGCGCAGCGTCGCCTCGTCGACGTGGCCGACTTTGCCCTGCCAGGCCGCGCCGGCATTGGAGACGACGATGTCGACGCCGCCGAAATGTTTCGCCGCGGCTTCGAACGCCGTGCGCACGTCGCCCGCCTTGGTGACGTCGCAGGCGAGCGCAAGGCCGTTGATCGACCCGGCGACGGCCCGCGCCGCCGCGAGATCGCGATCCAGCACGGCGACTTCCGCGCCGGCGCGCGCCAGCGCTTTCGCCGTGGCCGCGCCGATGCCCGAGCCGCCGCCGGTGACGATGGCCACCTGGCGCGCCAGCGGCTTCTCCGCAGCCTTGCCGAGCTTCGCCTGCTCCAGCGACCAATATTCCACGTCGAACATGTCGGCTTCCGGAATCGGCTGGTAGGTGCCGATCGCTTCCGCATCGGTGATGACTTCGACCGTGTTCTCGGCGATGTCGGCGGCGATGGCGGCGTCCTTCTTCGAGGCGCCGAGACCGAACAGCCCCACTCCGGGAACGAGGATCACGCGCGGCAGGGGATCGAGCTCGGTCTTCGGGGGAACGGCCCGGACATTGTTGCGCGCAAAATAGGCGTGATAGTGCGCGACGAACGCATCCACCGCCTGCGCGACGGACGTCTTCCACGCGTCGAGCTTTCCCGCCTCCGGCGCCGGTACCAGCAGCGGCCAGTTCTTGGTGCGGATCGTGTGATCGGGCGTGACCACGCCCTGTTGCGAATAGCGCTTCACGCTCTCGCCGTTCACGTAAGACAAGATCGCGGGCGAGGTGCGGAAATCCAGCACCTGGCGCTTCACCGTGCCGGCCAGTTGATCGCGCGAAATGGCGCAGGCGCCGCGCAGAATGGGCGCAATCTCGGCAACGCTTGCCAGGGCCTGCGGCAGTCGCGCGGCGACGAATGTCCTGCGCCCCCTGGCGAGGCGCTCTTCGGCCAGCGTCACCATCTCGATCATGCGCTCGTAGGACTGCTTCGCGCTGTCGCCGAAGGTGAAGATGCCGTGCTGGAGAAGGATCATGCCCTCGACGTCGCGGTTCTTGTCGAACACGTCGGCGACGCTCTTGGCGAGCGCGAAACCGGGAATTGTGTACGGCACATAGGCTACGCGCTTGCCGAACACGTCTCGGCAGATGGCTTCGCCGTCCGGCTGATCGGTGAGCGCGAGCACGGCGGTAGAATGCGTATGGTCGATCACTTTGTGCGGCAGGAAGGCGTGCAGCAGCGTTTCGACCGACGGATTGGGCGCGGTGGAATCGAGAAGATTGACGCGCTGGTAGTTGACCATGTCCTCGTCGGACAGCGTGTCGAGCGCGCGCAGGCGGCGCAGCGGCGCCAGCCGCACGGCCGGAAGTCCCGCAGGCTCGATGTTGCCCATGTCCCAGCCCGAACCCTTGATGCAGATCACGTCGACGGAATCGCCGAGCAGATCCTTCATCTGCGTCTTGACCGACGTGTTGCCGCCGCCATGCAGCACGAGCTTCGGATCCTGGCCCAGAAGCCGCGTGGTGTAGACGCGCTCCGCCAGATCGGCGCTGACGCCTTTGGCAGCGTAGGATTTGACGAAGTTCGCGGCGTCGGTGTCGGACCAGCGGGATTTCATGGCAGCGATTCCAGTTCGTTTGTTGTTCAAATACAAATGTCATGGCCCGCAAATGCGGGCCACCCAGTTGGGGCAAACATTATCCCAGACGATAAGACCGCAAGCTAAGCGAAATCTGCTCCGCTTGAGATCATATCGCCTGGGTGGCCCGCATTTGCGGGCCATGACAGACTGTTATGGAAACAGGCCCGTCACGCTTTCCCTTTCTTTTCGGGGAAGAGGGACAGCAGGCCCTCGGCGTTGGCGGCACAGGTGCCGCGCTCGGTGATGAAACCCGTGACGAGGCGCGCCGGCGTCACGTCGAAGGCCGGATTGGCGCCGGGACTTCCCGGCGCGGCGATCTCGACGGTTGCGAGCCCGCCGTCGGGCAACCGGCCGGTCATCTTCAGAAGCTCGTCGGCAGAGCGCTCTTCGATCGGAATATCGCGGCCGTTCTTGAGCGTCCAATCGATGGTCGACGACGGCAGCGCCACATAGAACGGCACGGCGTTGTCGTGCGCGGCGAGCGCCTTGAGATATGTGCCGATCTTGTTGGCGACATCGCCTTTGGCGGTGACGCGATCGGTGCCGACGATGCAGAGATCGACCTCGCCCGCCTGCATGTAATGCCCGCCGGCATTGTCGGCGATGACGGTGTGCGGAACGCCATGGCCGCCGAGCTCGAAAGCCGTGAGCGAGGCGCCCTGATTGCGCGGCCGCGTTTCGTCGACCCACACATGCAGCGGAACGCCCGCATCATGTGCCATGTAGAGCGGCGCCAGCGCCGTGCCCCAGTCGACACAGGCGAGCCAGCCCGCGTTGCAATGGGTGAGCACGTTGAGCGTCCTGCCGTTCTTTTTCGCCGCGGCCTCACGCAGGATCTTGAGGCCATGCTCGCCGATGGCGCGGCAGGTCTCGACGTCTTCGTCGGCGATGCGGGCGGCTTCTTCCCAGGCGAGCGATGCGCGCTCGGCGCGCGGACGGTTGCGCAACAGATCGCGCATGCGCGCGAGCGCCCAATGAAGATTGACGGCTGTCGGGCGCGTGGCAAGCAGCAGATCATGCGCGCGGTCGAGCGCCTCGTCGGAGGCATCTTCGCGCATGGCGAGCGCCATGCCGTAAGCCGCCGTGGCGCCGATCAGCGGCGCGCCGCGCACGATCATGGCCTTGATAGCGTGGGCCGCGTCCTGGACATTGCGCAGCGTGACGGTTTCGAAGCGGTGCGGCAGCTTCGTCTGATCGATGATCTCGACCGTGCCGCCTTCGCGCGGCCAGATGGTGCGGTAGTGCCTGCCGGAGATTTTCATAACCGCCTCGTCGAAAAAGGCGCGCCTATTAGCGCCTCACTCAAGCGGGCGCAAGAGAATTTCACGCCCTGTTTCCGCCCCAATCGTGTCATGGCCCGCAAATGCGGGCCACCCAGGTGACGAAGTCCTGCTATTACAGACTTATCGCAGCCAAAGTTCACTTCGTTGCCAATGAGAATGCATCAGCTGGGTGGCCCGCATTTGTGGGCCATGACAATTGATGTTGGCCGCTACCGCCGCCGGCTCCCGAAGGTCTTCGGCGCGCCGGGGCGCTTTCCGGTGCGGCGCTTGACGTAACCTTGCGGGCTGGCGCGGCGCTTTTCGACCGCGCCCGTCCTGGACGGATCGGTCTCGTCGGAGATGCTGCGGAACGCATCTTCGACCGCCGCTTCCACAGTCGACTGCCGTGCGAAAGGATCATCCGCGATGGCGAGCTCCGTCGCCTGCAGGCGCTTCAGCTCGTCGCGCAGCCGTGCGGCCTCCTCGAATTCGAGATCGGCGGCGGCTTCGCGCATGCGCTTCTCGAGATCGGCGATATGCGCCCTGATGTTGTGGCCGATGAATTCCTTGCCGTCTTCGGACATGCCGGTATCGACGATCACGTGATCGCGCTCGTAGATCGAGCCCATGATGTCGGCAATCTGCTTCTTGATGCTGGCCGGCGTGATGCCGTGCGCCTTGTTGTATTCCATCTGCTTCTCGCGGCGGCGGTTGGTTTCCGCCATCGCGCGTTCCATCGAGCCGGTGATGCGGTCGGCATAGAGGATCACGCGGCCGTCGACATTGCGGGCGGCGCGGCCGATGGTCTGGATGAGTGAGGTCTCGCTCCTGAGGAACCCTTCCTTGTCGGCGTCGAGAATGGCGACCAGCGCGCATTCGGGAATGTCGAGACCTTCGCGCAGGAGGTTGATGCCGACGAGCACGTCGAAGGCGCCGAGACGCAGATCGCGGATGATCTCGATGCGTTCCAGCGTCTCCACGTCCGAATGCATGTAGCGCACGCGGATGCCCTGCTCGTGCATGTACTCGGTCAGGTCCTCGGCCATCTTCTTCGTCAGCGTAGTGACGAGCGTGCGATAGCCCTTCTTCGCCACTTCGCGGCATTCGGCAAGAAGATCGTCGACCTGATGCTCGACCGGGCGGATCTCGACCGGCGGATCGATGAGGCCGGTGGGGCGGATCACCTGTTCGGCGAACACGCCGCCCGTGCGCTCCATCTCCCACGGCCCCGGCGTCGCCGAGACATAGACAGTCTGCGGCCGCATCGCGTCCCATTCTTCGAATTTGAGCGGACGGTTGTCGACGCAGGAAGGAAGACGGAAGCCGTATTCGGCGAGCGTCGCCTTGCGGCGATAGTCGCCCCTATACATTGCGCCGATCTGCGGCACGGTCACATGGCTTTCATCGACAAAGACGAGCGCTTCGTCGGGAAGATATTCGAACAGGGTCGGCGGCGGCTCGCCGGGTTTGCGCCCCGTCAGCCAGCGCGAATAGTTCTCGATGCCGGCGCAGGAACCCGTCGCCTCGATCATCTCGAGGTCGAATTGCGTCCGCTGCTCGAGACGCTGCGCTTCCAGAAGCTTGCCCTCCTGGCGGAACTGTTCGAGCCGCTGGCGCAATTCTTCGCGGATGCCTTTGGCGGCCTGCGCCAGCGTCGGACGCGGCGTCACGTAGTGCGAATTCGCATAGACCTTGATCTGCTCGAGAACCGCCGCCTTCTTGCCGGTCAAGGGATCGAACTCGACGATGGTGTCGACTTCGTCGCCGAACAGCTCGATGCGCCAGGCGCGGTCTTCGTAATGCGCCGGGAAAATATCGATCGTGTCGCCGCGTACGCGGAACGACCCGCGCACAAAATTGTCGTCGTTGCGCTTGTACTGCAGCGCCACGAGATTCTTGATGAGATCGCCACGATCGATGCGCGCCTTCTCCTTCACGGTCACCGCGGTGCCGGAATAGGTTTCGACGGCGCCGATGCCGTAGATGCACGAAACGGAGGCCACGATCACGACGTCGTCGCGTTCGAGGATCGCGCGCGTCGCCGAATGGCGCATGCGGTCGATCTCTTCGTTGATCGAGGAATCCTTCTCGATATAGGTGTCTGTGCGCGGGATATAGGCTTCCGGCTGATAGTAGTCGTAGTAGGAGACGAAATACTCGACCGCATTCTCCGGGAAGAAGCTCTTCATCTCGCTATAGAGCTGGGCGGCGAGCGTCTTGTTCGGCGCGAGGATCAGCGCAGGGCGCTGCAGCTTCTCGATCACCTGCGCCATGGTAAACGTCTTGCCGGATCCGGTGACGCCCAGAAGCACGAGATCGCGCTCGCCTGTGTTCGGCGCAGATCCGATGCCGCTCGTGAGCTCGCGGATGGCCGTCGGCTGGTCGCCGGCCGGCTGATAGTCCGAGACCAGCTTGAACTTTCGTCCGCCTTCGGATTTTTCCGGCCGCGCCGGGCGATGGGGCACAAAAGCCGCGAGTTCCGCGCCTGTCATCGTCGCCGGCCCGACAAACCGCGCCGACGCCTCCGACACGCCCGACCCAAGTGGCCGGAACCCCGATCCATTGTTGTGTGCCATGCGTCTCAATATAGGGCACGCCGATCATTTGTGCAGCCCGGGTTACCCCCCGAATTGCACGTTTTCCGCAAGCATTCGTTTGCCTTGCGCGCAGAAGTTCGATTGACAGTTCTTTACCGCCACGCTCTGAATCGGCTCGTATCCGGGGAGTGCGAGTGATGGCCGACACCCATATGGGGTACGGTCCGGGCGCCGCGCCGGCAGGAAGTGCTGCTGAGCGTCTCCGCACGTTTGCGATCGTCGTCTACGTTTTTTACCTGATTTCGCCGCTCTGCATCTTTTCGACGATGCTGCTCGGCGTGATCCTTGCCTATTTGAAAAGAGGCGAAGCGCGCGGAACGGCTTTCGAAGGCCATTTCGCCAACGCCATAGAAATGTTCTGGGTAAGCGTCGTCGTCGGTATAGTGGCGATGCCGCTGTGGTGGCTGTTCTTCCTGGGCTTCTTCATCCACGCGGCGCTGTTCGTGTGGGTCGTCTATCGCACCGTCAAAGGTCTGATGCGCGCGATCGACTGGCAGCCTTACGACCAGCCGACGACGGTCAACGCCTAGCGCGCGTCTTTAGGACGGAAGAATACGAAGCCAACCGCGCCGACCATCAGCGCGAGCGCGAAGCTGTACGGCACCATGTCGTAGAGCGCCGATGACGCGATCGCTGCGTCATGGAAGCTCATACCCATCTTTGCGCCCCAGAGGACGCAGTCGCCGATGCCGTCCTCGTTCACCTGGCATCCGGCATAGCTGGAGAAGGCGACCGCAAGGCTCGGCAGCACGACGGCCGCGATGGGCAGCAGCAAAAGGCCCATGGCCGCCATCAGCGGCCGCCTGAGCGACAGGGCCAGCGCTGCAGAGACGAGCGCGATCACCAGCGCCAAGAACGTGTTGGCGCCGATGAACCAGGCCAGCGCCAGCGTGTCGCGCAGCCCCCCACCCAGCGCCACCCCCCGGCAGAGGCCGGGACCGGGATCGCAATGCGCGAACAGGGCTGCACCCCGCACGACCCAAACGAGCAGGGAGGGGCCGAGCAGCAGCGCGGCGCATAGCCCCCAAAAGCAGAGCGCGGCCGATACGCTCCGCGGATTTCCGACGGATTCTTCGTAATTGAAACGATGCATGTAGACGATGTTAAGCGGATCGCGCGCGGTTTGCTTAAGAAAGTGTTGCGATGCTTAATTCGGTTAATCAATGGGGGTGCGCGCGCGGCCCCAGCCCTCGCGTTAAGGTTGTCCAGCGACCATTCCGCACCTGCGCAAGGAAGCCTGTCCGGAAGCCGATATGGTCGCGCGGGGAGAACACCACCGGCACCCCGCCGTAGTCGGGATCGACCCAGGGCGAGATCAGCTCGAGCGCGCGCGCCACACGGCGGGGCGTCGGATTGCTTCCCGCACGGCGTAAAGCTTCCGCGAAGACACGGGCATCCAGATAAGCGCGAAAGGCCTGCTGGGACGCGACCGTGCCGAAGCGGCGTTCGTAACGGCGCACCCAATCCCGGATCACACGATCCCTGTCGTCCGGATAGGGAATGCGCGTGGTCGCGACCGCATAGAGTCCCGACACCGGACGCTCTCCCAGCGTCGGCAGCTCAGGAACATAACACGCCGACCCGCACAGGAAGACCGGCAGCCAGGACTGCGCGGCTGCCTGCTGCATCGCGACGATCGCGTCCTGCGCCACGGCGCCGAGGACGACGAGCTCGGCACCCGCATCGTGCAGGTTCTGAAGTGCCGCCGTGAAATTGAGATTGCCGGGCTGATAGCTGACCGCCGCGACGGGTCGCGAGCGGTGCCTTGCCAGTTCCTGGATGGCGCCCTTCAGCGCAGCTTTCCCGAGCGTGTCGGCCCGGTAAAGCACGCCGACTTTCAGTGCCCCGCGCTGCGCCAGGATCGCGCGCAACCCAATCGCGATCTGTTCCGCCGCCGGCAGATCGATCACGAATTCCAACGGCTGCATCGGTACGTAGACCTCGTCGACCGACGCGAACGGAAACAGATGCAGCGTACCGCTGTTGAGCACGAACGGCATCGACTTCGCCACGGGCGGCGTTCCGACTGGACACAGTACGGCGAGCACATGGTCGCGCGTGACGAACGTCTTGACGATGGCGGCGCCCTTGCGCGCGTTGTAGCCGTTGTCGGCGACGATAAGGCGAAGCTTACGGCCGCTGATGCCGCCCTCGGCGTTGATCTCGTCGAAGGCGGTTAGAAGTCCGTTTCGGACGGCGACGCCTTCCTGCGCAAGTGGTCCCGACAGATCGACATGCGTGCCGACGATAATCTCATTTGGGGCAGCAGCACCGAGACCAACGGCAAACACAAGCGCCGCCACAGCGCGCGCAACCGGCATTGCGATGAGTTTCAAGCGGCGGTCGACGGCCGGGCCTTCACGCGCGCGAACCAGGCGGTGAGATTCTTATTTTCCGGCGCCAGCGGCTGCCCCACCTGGCCGCCGAAATCGATGAAGCCGTAAAGCAGGATATCGGCGAGCGTGAAGCGGCTGCCGCAGAGATATTCGCGCCCTGCCATCTGTTTTTCGAGCCATTC
>Ga0335069_10003246_pt1 | contig 24674 bp, 29 predicted proteins | sample Lox_Sample_11_FD_206714 | JGI IMG/M metagenome (GOLD analysis project Ga0335069, IMG submission 206714) | Soil microbial communities from Loxahatchee National Wildlife Refuge, Florida, United States - Lox_Sample_1.1 | ecosystem: Environmental > Terrestrial > Soil > Wetlands | place: USA... | reverse complement strand
GCCGCAGCTGAGCCCGTCCGTGGGCGCTGACGCGGCAAGATCAAATCGCGGAACAAGCGTGTAGTGGCCATCGCTCGACGGTTTTCGGACGGGGGTTCAATTCCCCCCGCCTCCACCAGAATTCTGTAGGAAATTCGGGCCTTTTTCCCACAACCCCCAATGGAGGTCCGGTTGGGGGTCCGGTTTTTTCGCCAACCGCCGCTCTTTGCAGGGTCTTTGGACGGGCCGCTATCAGGGGCCCGAGGAAGTCTTTCCGGATGTACCTGCCGTAGCTCTGCTCGATCATCTGCACCGAAGTTCCACAGTACTCGGCAAGCCCCTTCAAGTTGGCGCCCTCCGAAAGCGCCCACGCGATGAACGTGTGCCGGGTCATGTAGAACTTCCTCGGCCGAATCCCAAGGCTGCGAAGACACCTAAACCAGATACCCTTCGACTCGTCATCGACTGGCCGTCGCGCAGCTCCTCGCTTCGGCCACCAAGTGTCGGTCATCGGCTTCCCTTCCGGGCTTAGGAAGACGAATTCCGAGCCGTTGGAATGAAGTCTTCGTGGCAGTCCCTTCAGAAGATCGGCTACCCAAGGGAGCATCGGAATCTCGCGAGTCGATCCCGCTGTTTTGGGCGCGTTATCCTCGCCCTCGTCGCGGCTTCGCGATATCGAGATGATGCCTCGCTTCAAATCTATGTCATTCCATCGCAACGCAGCGGCTTCGCCATGCCGCATTCCGGTCCAAAACAGAAAGAACAACCACACACACCAATACGGTTCGTGCTCTGCGAACCATGCCAAGATGGCGTCGCGTTCGTCCGAGTCGAAAGGGTCAGGTTTAGCGCGATTCGTCCGCGGCCAGTCTAGACGAGGAAACGGGCCCCCGTGCCCTTCGCGTTCGGCGTCGCGCCACAGAGATCTAAGATGCCAGTCGATGATATTGCGAACCGCCTTGACCGTTCGTGTCGTTCCCCGTTGCGTCTTCCCTCGCAAGAGCGTGGCACGAAATGCTTCCAACCGGCTCTTCGTTATCTCCTGGAACAGCGCTGATCCTAACTCGGGCAATACAATCGCCTCGAAGCAGTGACGATGTCGTTTCGCCGTCGACAGTCGAACGAGCGGAGGAACCCTTCTTTCGATCCACTCCTCGTAGTAGCTGCGCAGAGTCCTCGCCTTCGGTGTCGGACCCGGCGTGGGCATCAAACGTGGCGGACAGTCACCCAGTACTTCCAGCAGGGCTCGGTGAAGCTCAGCACCATGGCGTAAACTCTCTTCAATGAGGAGCGCTTTGGCATTCACCAGACGGCGGTTGCGCCCCTGTGGGCCGTCGTCGCGATATCGCGTCGACACGGCGATATCCTGCCCCTTCCAGTAGATCCGGAACCGGAGGTAGCCGTGCTGATTGGTGACGACTGTGACGCCCACTTACTGCCCCAAATTTCTTCCGCCCGGTTCAGCCAATGGGAATGCTTCCACACACCCATGATTACCTTCGAGCCACTCTATAAGTGCATCGCGCTTCCATCGAGGTCCTAGACCTGGTCGCCGAAAGAAATGCACGCCTTCTCTAAAAACGCCACGGGCCTTCATGTTCTTCAGCGTTTTGGATTTGACTCTCAGTAGCTCGGCGGCTTCCAAAGTGGTGAGATATTCAACCACGTCAACACCTCCTCGCAGGCAAAAGAGGAGAGAGGGGCGACCCAAGAGCTCTACGAGTCGCCCGCTCGGAATCAAAACGGAGCCTCCGAATCGGGAGAAGCAACTGAGTTTTCAACCTCGCCCACTTCGACCTGTTCTGCCGGTGGCGCTCCGAGAAACTGGACGCGACTCGCGACGATCTCAGTGCGGTGCTGCTTGCGACCGTCAATCTTCGCCTCGTATTCGCGGTTGCGTAGTCGGCCCTCGACAAACACTTGCCGGCCCTTCTTGAGGTACTGATAGCAACTTAAGCCGAGCTTTCCGATGACTACGACCCTGTGCCATTCGACCCGCTCCTGGCGCTTGCCATCTTTATCGACGTAGGCCTCGTCGGTGGCGACGGAGAGGTTCACGACCGGCATCCCGGCGGGCGTGTACCGAATCTCGGGGTCTTGCCCAAGATGCCCGATGACCATAGCTTTGTTGAGCGACATGAGATCTACCTCCTGTTGTGCTCCGTGCCGGGGGTAGCGGCCTCGACACGGAGCTTTTGTTTACTGCTCTCTCGAAACCCTGCTCGCGTTCCACGTAGCGTCCTCGGCAGCCGCCTCGCCGTGCTCCTTCATCAACCTTGTGAAACATGCCCAATGAAACACTGCAGTGCCCGCCCAGAGGTGCGCCTTGAGATAATTCTCGTCGGTCCTCACTTTCTGACCGCAACGGCCACAATTTCCCTGATACATCGTCCTTCACTCCCTACATCGAAGTGTTGTTCTCCTCGTCGAATACCTGCACCGAAAATTCCCGGCTTGCCGCTTTGCCACACTCTTCGCCCGCGCAATAGAGCGAACGATCACTGGTGTAGTAGAACGCCCGTTCCCCCGGATGAATCGAACGCTTGCACCGCACGCACGTACCCTCGAACCTGACCGTGATCCAACGCGGATCGCACTTGTAACGAGGCATCGTCATCTCTCCTTTCGCGCCCGCTTGCCGTCGGCCAGGGCGCATATGGCCTTGGGCTTTGAAACCCAGCGCCATTTTTCCCCGGCGTCCTTCTCACCCAAGTCTGGAAGGGCGACGGCGGAAAGAGATTCGATGTGGCGCGCAGCGCCACGACTAATGAGCGGTGGCGAAGCCGTGCAATTCCGGCGTGACCGAGCGGAGCGGTCCAGATGGACGGGCGCGACGGAATTGCGCGGAGCCGGCGCAAGGCGATGTTGAGGGGTTGGAGTCTTCATCGCATTGGCTCCGCCTGTCGGGCCGCGACTCGGTACCGACCGTGATCGCGGCGGTCATGTCTTTTGAAAAGCCGCAGGCAACGTCGGCAGAGTCCGTTCAGATAGCTCGCGAACGAGTCTGTGAATGCATCGTCCTGGTCCTCTGGCAACTGGGAGCGAATAGCATGAATCTCGGGATGGGTTGTGCTCCAGGTGTAGCTGTTGGCGGCATAATCAACGGCCGCGATCGCAGCGTGGTCGTAGAGCGGGTTGAGAGCGCGCACAACCGAAGCGGGAAAGATCAGCCCGATGCTGTTCCCTCGTCTGGCCTGCGGTCTGACTTGGCTGAGCACAAACGAGCGCTCGACGCCGCTCCCGAGTCTTAGTCGCACGATGCTTCTGATGATTGGCTGCGTTTCCTTGCCGATGATCGGATCGCACGGTCCGAGCCGTGGATCGTCCTTTTCCGACCAGATTTTGATGTAAGCCGAGTATGCCGCGTCTTGATGGGTGCGGATCTCCAGGAGGGTCCCATTTACGTAGCTGAACGGGACACTCAGGGACCGCTGACGCTCGATCAGGCCGAGAAGACGGACTCTGTATTTGAAGGTAAATGGGCGCAGGTCGCCAGCGGCTGGATACTCAACCGCCGGTCGACTCGCGGGTCTGAACGCAGGAGATCCGCAAGAGCCGCAGATTTGCTGATCGATGATCCACGAACCACAACGAGTGCAAAACCTCATCGCCCTTTCCTCCACGCCTCACCAACTGATTCCCTGACTACGCTTGATCTTTCGCTCCGGACGGATGCCCTGCTTGAGACGCGCGGCGACTGGGTCTTCGATGTCGATCGGCCTGAACCTCGGCAAGGATTGCTTCTGGGCTGGCGAAAGATTTTCGAGTGCGGTCGCCTTTAACTGCTCGCGTCCTACTGCGCGTGCCAGTGCTTGGGCGCTGTCCGTGTAGAGCCGCGCGTCATGTCGCGCGCGGCTAAGCGAGACGTAGAACTGTCGGCGATTTACCAGCCGAATCCCGCGTTGGGTATCGATGTTTACGATTACGCGATCCACGGTGGCGCCCTGAGCAGCATGCGAAGTAGACGCGTAGCCATGATCGATGTGGCGCAGCCGCGAATTGGCCGCTGCTATCTCGCGGCCGCTGTCGGTGCGGAGACGAGTTTGACCAGCGTCGATCGCGACGACCGCAGCGAGCTGGCCATTGGCGATCCCGAGGGCCCGGTCCGGCGCGCGAAACTGAATGCGATCTCCGACGGCAAGCGTGCGTGCCTCGGCGCGGAAGACCTCGACACCCCGTAGGCGGCCAAGACGGTACTCGACGGTCTCACCACTCTCGGTTCTAAGCCTCAGGATGTTGCGCTTCAGATCCGACGCCTCGACCCTGGAATAGCTGCCGGAGGCGATGCCGAGCTTCGAGCTGCCACGACGAAAGCGAAGCACGTCGCCCACAGCGTAATGGCGCGCATGCCCCCGCTGCGCGCGGGTCAGATCGAGATTCGACAGCGTCGCGACTTCGATACCCCCACGCGCGATCGCACCACGCCCGATCAGCAGCTCGCGGATGACGCGGTTAAGCTCGGTGCGATCCTCGATGGCGGGACTCACAACCAGAGTCGTTTGTCCGGCCCGATGCGAAGCCAGATAGTCCTCCGCGATTGCACGGTAGCGGTCGGTGGCCTGAGGTATCTCGTGAATGCGCGACTGCTGGGCAAGCGCGGCGACGCTCTCGGCGAGCTTTCCAGCCGCCGCAAGCTCAACAGCTTCGCGCAACGCTGGATCGCGCTGGCGGCGAATCGCGGTAAGCGATGCGACCGTCATTCCGGCCTGCCGCATCTGAAAGAGCGGACGGCCCGCTTCGATTGCATGATGCTGTCGCTCGTCGCCGACGAAGACGATGCGCTCAACGCGCATGTCTCTGGCGAGATGGAGCAGCCGATTCATCTGCCGGGTGGCGAGCAGGCTCGACTCGTCGACGATCCACAATTCCTTGCCCTGTTTTTCAGGCTTCGGATTTTCCACCAGGCTCGCCACAGTGCGCGCCAGCACACCCGCCTCGTTCAGCGCCTTGACGCTGCCGCTCGTTGGTCCGAAGCCGCGCACGAAGTAACCGCGATCTTCCGCGAGTTTGCGGATCGCGCCGACGGTGGTGGTCTTGGCGGCACCGGCACGTCCTTCGATTGCGCTCATCCAATCGCGAGTCGAGAGAGTCGTTTGGGCGGCAACAACTTGCTCGGCTGCGAGACCACCGCGCGCAGCCCAGCGCTTCACTTCGTCGGCGCTCGCGATTGGTTCCGAGCTGCCCCGGCCTTCGTGCATAAGCGCGATGTTGTCGCGCTCAAGCACTGCCATCTGTTGTGTGGTGAACGCTCCGATCGGATGGCGATGGCTTGGTGCCAGATCAATTAGTCTGCCATCGTTTCTGTGGCCATCGATGGCGGCGCGCACGTCATCGAGCACGCTGCCGCCCATCGCGTGCTGGAGAGTGAAAATCTCGAGTTCGCGCCGATCCGGAGCGGCGTCGCGCTCAATCGCATGCGCGGTTGCGTGGCGTACCGCCTCACCGAGCTCGGCCTCACCTACTTTGGGCATGATCGATTTGCGGTTGACGGCCGCTTCGGCGAGGCGCGCGACCGGAATTTCGTAGGCCGCTGCGCGCTCGCGCCATTCAGCCTTGAGTGCCTCCTCGTCGCGCTGGTCTTTCGAGAGACGCGAGCGATGCGCGGCGATCTGCGCGGCGCTGGCGCCGTTGATGCCGAGCTTTGCAAGCTCGCGCTCGATCTCCTGGCGACGCAAGGAGAACGCCATCACCTGCTCGCGAGCGTAGCCTTCGAGCTCCCAGCGTCCGTCGCTTCCAGCGGTGGTGATCGCGTAGCCCAGCCTCTGAACCGCGCGCGCCAGTTCGGCGCGGTAGACGGCGGTGGCGAATGCTTGCGAGCGGTAGATTTCGACTGGATCGAGTCCGCGCCACGCGCCATCTGGACGGCGCGTCATGTTCATCACCACAACGTGGGTATGCAGGTGCGGGTCAGGGCCGTAGCCATCGTTGGTGGCATCTTCCGTCGGCCTGGCCGCGATATGATCGAAGCGGGCGGCGACAACGTTGCCCGTCGTCACCCACTTCTGACCGCGATGCATGCGCGCCTGGGCAAACCGCTCGAGTTCGTGAAGCGCCCGTTCCACGGCGCGGCGGTGCGCTCCGACGAGGCGCGAATCGTCGCCGACCAGCGCCTGAACGCTCACTGATTTGGGAGCGTTGAAGGTCGCGTCCCAACCTGCGCGCTTTTGTTCACCCTCGCGCTGCGCCGCGTGGACGATGATCTCGCCGCTCGTCGGGTCGAGGCCGTTTAGCACCGCTCGAAAATCCGCGGTATTGATGTCGCCCGTTAGGCCCAGCTCCGCCGCGCCCTTGCCGAACCAGCGTCCGATCACGCGCTGCTTTTCGGTGTAGTAGTCGTCGCGGCTGTACTTCTCTTCGTAGTACGTCTCGGCCTGGCCCGCGCTGAGAGCGCCTTTTGACATCACCAACATGGCCTAATCCCACCCTCCGAGAGCCGAGTCTTGTTGTGCTTGCACATTCAGCGTCGTTGCAAGCTTGGTAGGGTTGGTCTCCGGAGAAACCATGGCTTCGGTGTTTCGTCGCAGAACAAAGGCTGGGGCCGTTCTCTTGGGCTCCGTCCATTGCAGTGCTACGCGAGCGCGGTCATATCCGGCGATGCACAGGTAGCCTTCGAGCGGTGGAAGTTTCTGGATCTCTGCGGGCAAGACCACTCGCTCCAGCGTCTGATGAGGTTGCAAGTTAAAGCCGTCGCGATAGAGCGAGGGTCCGATCAGCGTGGTCATCTGGAGGCGAATCACCTCGCGCTGACCCAGTGTGCGGCTGGCCCACTCTGCGGTCTCGGCCTCGTCTGACCGGAGAATCAGTTTGGTCGCCGGCGCCGAGAGCAGCGTCACGGTGCGGTCACGTCCGTAGATCGACTGAAGCTGCGAGATCGCCTGAAAGCCGAATACCACACAGAGGCCGCGCTTACGCCCGCGCACGACGAGGTTTTCGAGCTGGCCCTGATAGTCGAGCGCGCCCAGCTCGTCGATCACGATCCAGACCTGCTCGCGCTTGCCGTCCAACTCGGCGGCCAGAAGCTGGCGCACTAGACAGTCGAGCCACACGTTCTGGAGCGGGAGCGCCGCTGCCCGAGAATCCTCGGTCGAAGTCAGGAACAGCCAACCCCGTCGCTGCCTTACCCATTCAACCGCGCTCCATCTGGCACGACCAGGCGCCTCGGGCGGTAGGTAGCACAACGGATTGGTCGCGTTGGTTGCCATCGCAACGATACCGGCTCCCTGGTCGTGCGCGCCGGGATCAATGAGCGCTTCCGCCGGCGTTCCGGCCAGGGCTTTCTTGAGCTGCTCGCGCGGCAACGTCAGCAGTTCAGTAATCGTTTTCGCGGTTTGCGGCTTGGCCGTCTCCAAGATGCTGACCAGCGTGGTGCGGCCCGAGCGACGAAAGAACCGGTCGGCGCCGCTCTGGGCGAAGCTGTTCGGCACGTCCGGGATGAGCGACTGCGCCAGCGCCTCTGCGTCCATGCGGAAACTTTCGGCTCTCAGCTCAGCCCAGGGCGACCACGACGGGCAGCGGTCATCAAGCGGGTTCAGAACCACGTCGCCACGCTCTGGCCGATAGAATTCCGAAATGTATTCGGCGTCGGGATCGAGCACGACGCCCATCCCGCCGCGCGCCTCAATCTGGCGCAGCATCTGGCGAATGCAGTTCGACTTGCCCGCGCCGGTCTTGCCTGTGAGCGCAAAATGTTGCGGCTCCAGGTCTGTGGGGATCGACACGTTTGCGATATGGATTGGTCGCATGCCGCTTCCGCTCGTCGATCGTCGAAGCATCGGGATGCGCAATACTCTGCGCGTGGCCGCTTTCTCCATTGCACCACTCAATTCCCGACTGCTGATAAGCTGCAGGCCGCGTACGAGGTGCGCATCGGTGCTCTTGCGACGAAGCAGCATGACGGCCGCGACGGTGATCAAAAGGGGAGCGACTGCGGCGTAGCGCAGATAGTGGATCACCCATTCGCCGAACGAGTGCTGATAGAAATGCTTCCCATTGAGAAACGGGTAGAGCACCTCAACCGGATAGCGGCGCCCCATATAGGGCAGTGTTGGATGGAGGAAGGGGATGCTCAGCTTCGTGAGCAGCCAGGCTGCAAACCACTGCACGAAAAGTTGATGGCCGAAGCTCGGGAAGTAACGTCCAGTCCAGAACCAGACGAGTTCGAGCGTTGTCACAAGCCAGGAAAAAAGGCAGAGCTTAAGCCAAACGAGGACGAAGCGCGCGTTCATCCGCGCGCCGGTAGCGTAAGCCTGCCAGCTTGCGGCCTGTCGTCCGCCCGACCACATAGCCTGCTACTCGCGCCGCCCTTCGCTGTTGGTTTTCGCCGGGCTCTGCCGCCGATCAATTTCTGCGTCGAGGCGTCCAAGATAATCGGTGGCGTCCTTGCGCGAGAGCTGCTGTATTTCCTTCAGCCTCAAACGATCGAGTCCGAAGGTCTCGCTCTGCTCGACCATGTTGTAAAGCGAGGACCGAGTGCGCGAGATCTCATAGACTGTGTGGCGGAAGCGATCCTCAATCAGGTCGAGAATCCCCCGAATCAACTCCGCCTGCTCGTTCGCTGGGCTGTAGTGTTCGCAGACTATCGACCGCACGATCTCGGTCGGACTGACTTCGCGCTCTCGTGCGTCGGTCTCGACGCGAGTTGCGATTTCCGGAGCGAGTCGTACGAGCACCGCGCGCGGCTGCTCGCTGGTCTCGTTGATATCGGCTGATATCTTTTTGTTTTCGGGCATTTTCCTCTCCTCCAACTCCTCTTCTGATATCCGTGATAGCGTCCGGATTCCGCGTCTTTTCTCCGAAATTTCCTTCATCGAGGGGATGAGTGACGTGTCAAAGCCTGAAACGCGCGAAGCGCGTCAACGGACCTCAGGCCACATCTCATACCTCTGGACATGCAGAACCTCATCGCATTGCCGGTTGGGTGGGGCTGCCATTCATGTCTGCGACGTTGTTGTGATGTCGCTTAAGCCACGACTGGAACTCGCGGTCGGACTCCACGAAGTTGCGGACGATCTCGACAATGATCCTGCAGATGCCGATGGCGTCACCGTGGATGTGCTGGTAGTAGGTGGCGTATCCGTCCAATTCAGCCTTGAGCTTGCCAGGCAGGGTGACGTTGACCTGCGCTGACTTCATCTGCTGTTCGACTTTGTTGAGCCTCATGGAGACCTCCTCATTCACTTCTGAGTTCGCGCGGTGTGATGAACCGCGCGTAAGAGCTATTCACGATGGCCATCGCGATCAGGATGGCGACGGCCGCGATGAACACGATGTAAGCGAACAGCAGTGCTTGAGAGGCGGCTGGGTTTGACCAGACTACGACTGGAACCACCTGTGAGATGACGCTGCTGCTCGCAACGGGGCCAAAGTAACGGCTGTCGATACCACGCGGGTGTTGGGACAAGACCCAGAGTCGTCCCGCGCGAATCCGATAAGTTCCAAAGGGATAGGGCCTGAGCGAGCGTCCTTCCTGGTCATGAGTCAGTGGAACGCTGTCGGGCCAGAACCTGCCGTTGACGTAAACGCCATGTGCGCCGGCTTGCACCACGTCGCCGGAAATCGCGGCGACGCGCTTGATCAGCGGCAGATTGGCCGGCACGTAACGGCGAAGGACGGAAGCCGCTGGATCGTGAGGTTGTTGCAGGAGTATGAGCGTTCCGCGCTCGGCTCCTCCGGGGACCAGCCGGTAAATCCCGACCGGCTCGCTCGGCGTGATGTTGAGGCAGTAGCCGAGCCCGATTGGCAGCCAGTCGCCGAAGAGGCATACGCCGGCGGCTATCGCGCCGCCTGTCAGGCCGACTACGGCGCGGAGTATCCATTGCCGGCTCATTACTGTGCGCCTCCGCCGTCCGCGTGCGGTCCCGAAAAAACCAGGTCGCGGGTGACCAGCACGCGGAAGTGATAGCCGGGCCTGATCTGGATCGTGGGGGCCACCTGTACGTTCGCCATCTGGCCCATCGCCTGTTGGCCAAGTTGCTGCCCCGCTCCCGTCGCGGCCATCTGGCCGGGACTCATGTAGTAGCCGCCGGCACCGTAGGCGCCGCCCGACATCATCGGATATTCGGACATCATCATCCCGGCCGAGATCGCCGACATGAGCAGCGCCGGCGCCCATACCTTGGCGTAATGGTGGTTCACCTGATCCTGAAAGCCGGCATACCCGGCGGCGTCGGCGCCGGTCAGATCGGGCAGCTTGAGTTCGCCGCCGTTTGGGAAAACGATCCGCCGCCACTTGACCATCAGGCGCTCCTGCGACGGTACGAGCTGGTTCTTGTACGCGCCGATTAGCTTGCTGCCCTGCGGAATGAGGATGTTGCGCTCGGTCACGCTGTCCTTCACGTCCTGAGCGACACGTCCGAGCACGTCGCCGGGCAAGTCGGAGTTGATACCGGTCTCGAGCGTGCCGTAAATCACCGTGCCTGCGGTGATCGTGTACGGCGATGTCGGATGCGGGTCCGCCATGATCGGGCCGCTAGCTTGCGCCGCGTCGATTCCCTGGTCTTCGATGGGTTGGCCGCCAGCCGATAGCAGACGCGGCGCCTCCAGCACCTGCGAGTGTCCGGAGGGAGCAACGATCAGGTCGGACGCGAGCGCCTTCTCGTATCGCTCGCGGCGCTGCTCGACTTCCGGATTCGGCATCGCGGGTGGTACGTAGTTTTCCCCCGACGGTTGATAGGGCGGCATCGGCGTGGCTGCCGCCTCAGCCGCGGGTGTCGAACTGAGAGATGCGGCAGGTGTGGTCGACGCCGACGCGTGCGCGACGCGATCGGGTTCATGATCGATCCAGCTATCGTCTGCCTTCTGATAGTTCGCGACTTTCTTAGCGGGCGCTACCTGTCCCGCGTAATGGATCGCGAGTGCGGCGCCCATCGCGCCGACCGCGAGCAGGCCGAGGATCGCCACGCCCCACCATGGCTTGAGCTTGTGCACGAGGTCTTCGGCCTTGGCCGGGTGCTGTTCTTGTTGCTCCATGACTCAGGCTCCCGCGCGGACGATCGTGATCTCGTGCCGGTCCTTGCCTGTGCCTGAAACCAACACCGCCCGGTTGAACAGGCGATCGACGATGTAATAGCGGCCCTTGACCTGGTAGTTGACGAGAGCGTCCACTCCATCGGCCGTGACCATCAGGGTTGGCGCGTCGGACGCCATCAACTTCTCGGGCATTTCGATGTAGACCCGGTCGCCATCGTCGAAGGCCTGCACGGGCTTCCAGGGAACGTCCGGCCCGGAGACGGCGTAGCCGAAGTCGAGCTTGGCCAGCGGTGTCGGCGTCGAGGTCTGCTTCGCTCGCCGCTCAAGCTCTGACTTGCGATTTGCCTCGGCGGCGACGAGCTCGATGGGATAGTAAAAAGCGACACGCGGCATGTACTTCGCACCGGACTTGAGCGTCAGGTGGTAGGCGTGACGTGGGGTCAGGATGATGAGGTTGGTTTCGATATTGGGAGCCTTGGGCTTCACCAGCACGCGGCCTTCGACCGGCTGGATAAGCCAGCGTTCGGTGTCGCCTGCTGCGGCGTTCTCGACGCTCTCGCCGGGCGCGAGCAGAATCTCGGTGACGCGCAGCGGCTTGCAGAGAACGATCGGCGCGGTGTCCGCATCGTAGGGAAAGCGGGTGGTGATCCCGTCGTGGAGCGCGGGCGGCTCATTGCCTTGGCGATAGGCTTCGACCGCCGCTTTGACGTCGGCGGGCTGATTGTCGAAGACGCTCTCCGGGGGTTGTGGCGGTGGCTCAAGCTCCAGCAGTTTCGCCGGTACCAGCTCCGGTGGCGGAATTGGTGGCCGGGCCGCGCATCCCGAGAAAACTCCAGCGAGCGCAATCGCGACGGTTCCGAGTATCATTGCTCCGCATTTCATGAGCCTTGCTCCTCGCTCCAGTCGATCTGGGTCACGTAAAGGCCGATGGGATTGGTCAGTAGATGGTCGGGATCAGGCGGCACAAGTTGCACGGCCAACAGCGCGCGCCCGTGTGTCGTCGCGAGCACGTCACCATTGAGATTTCGAGTCGTCTCGGTCCAGCGCACTTCGTAAGACCCGCTCGGCTCGCGCAGCACCGAATCGACCTGCGCCTGAATGGTTTCCTTGGCGGCGATCTCGAATGGCGGATGGTCGCGGTACCAGGCCGCGAGCGAGGTCGCCGTCGCGGCGCGCGCCATGTCGTAGACGCGATGGAGCGCGGCTTTCTCGGCCGCTCCGTCGGCCAGTACGTTGCGCGCGTCGGTGATGAACTGCGCCAACTCGAAGCGGATCACCGCGTCGGTGGTGAATTGACTAGCTTCAAGCGGTTGGGCGGTACCCACGACCTCGCCCGTCTTTGCCACCTCGATTACGTAAGGAACGATATGCGGCTTGCGGGCTAAGTAGAGGCTGAGTGTGGAGGTGAGAACCAGCGCCGCGGCGATCGCAATCACGCTGTGCCGGAGCATCCGATTGCTCTCAGCGAGGCGATCGTATTCGGAGCGGAGCGCCTGCGACGCGGCGAGATACGAGCTTTCGGGTTGCTCGGGTTTGAACAGGCTGGTGAGCGCCACGATCTAACCTCCGCGTTAGAACTTGTTGGTCTTGCCGGCGCCGTTCAGTTGGTTGGTCCCCGCGCCGCCGAAGGTCGAAGTTCCGGACTGCTTGAGGCCGCCGGTCTTGGGCCAGTCGTTACTGAATCTTTGCGTGTCGGCTCCCGACGCAAGCGGCGATGTCCGCTTGCTCAAGTCTTCAGTGGTGGGCGGCGCCGACGGCTTCAACTGTTCCTGCCGCATGCGATCCCATTTGCGCGTGGCCTGGGTCGCGCCAGCGTCCGCCAGATTGAGGACACCGTTGAAGGCCTGTCCGCCAAGCTTGCCGGTCATTTCCAGGGCCTGCGGTATTGCCTTGACGCCGTCGCGGATTGCGCTGCTGAGCGTGGTTCCGAGAATCACATCGCCAAGCGTCGAGCTGACCGTGTGATCTACGATTTGCGCCGCCTTGGTCGGAATGCGCGCGGTGATGACCGCCAGCAGGAAGGCTTCGAGTGCCGCTTCGATGCCGTAGTACCAGTTGGTCATCAGTTGAGATGCATGTGAGGTGTTGTCCACGGTCCAACTTCTCGTGAGCGCGATTCCAACCCCGACCATGAGATAGAGAAAGAAGAGCCGCACCGCGATCCCAAGCGCCCAGCCGAAGTAGCCTTCGCCGAAGCGCCAGGTGAAGCGTGTGCCCGAGGTCGCCGCCAAGGCGGTCCCGGCGACGCAGGCTACGTAACCCTCGACCAACGTCTCCAGCAGGATGCAGGCGATAATCGCGAAGCAGATGAGAATCACCAACGCTGAAAACAGCAGCAGGAGCGCGTTGAGCGTGGCGCTCGGATGGAATACCGTCCATCCCGAAGCGATCGCTTGAAGCAGGATAAGCGCGAGGCTAAAGCCTTGAGTCATTACGCCGCTTGGCGTCATCGCGCTGGCCGGGACGAGCCCAGTAACCGATGCCCAACCGGTGAAGCTGAGAATTACGCCGTTCTGGAGCCAGTCCGGCCCGTACTTGAAGAGCGTGAACATCGCCATGATACCGGCGAGGGTGCGCACCAGATCGATGGCGAGCTGTTCGAGGTCTCGACGCAACGTGCCCGTAACGCCCACCAGAATCAGCTCGATCGCTGCGAGCATGTAGAAGAGGTTCGTTCCGATCTGGTAAAGGCCGCCAAGCCAGGTCGCAGTGACGGTTTGGAACTGGTTCAGTACGTCTTGGAAAACACCGAATTCAGTTGGTGGCACTTTCTTCCTCCTCGCTGAATTTCTCGTCGTGGATGCCTTGCGGAAGCACGGCGCCCACCGGGCATTTCCATGTCGAAAACCCGATCCTGTGGAGATCATTCGGATATGCCGGAACGGATACGCATCCGGCAGCCATCATCGGTCGCAAGGGCAGCCAAAGTTTGCGAGCAAAATCGTATTGATAGCCTCGCCGAAACATTTCCTCGTTCTTAGCGGCGGCTTTGTTTGCGGCCTCAGCTTTCTTCCGCTGATCGGCCTGCACGATGTCGTTGACCGGTAGGCAGTTGGGATAGTTCGCGAGCACCGTCTGTTCGCACAGCCGCTTCGCCTCGCGCCATTCAGGCGTGTTGGCGTCGCGCTCTTTCTGCCAGTAGCTACGATCGAATCGCGACGTTGGGACGGTGCTGCCCAACGCCTGGATGGCGTTCGGGTTTGTCGCCGTCCGCGGTTTGCACGCGGTTAACGCGCACGCGAGAAGGATTGCGGCCGATGCTTTTCTCATTGCGCGCTTCCCCCCGCGTTCAGGAATTGGCTCATCTGCGTAACGCCCTGCACGTCGCTGCTGAGCCGGGCGCCGTGATAAACCACCTCGGCGTTGATCAGCGTAATGAGCAACTGGCGCAGAAGCTGTAATTGCTGGGCCTGCGCGAGCAGGATTTCGTTGGTCACCTGAGCCGCCTGGAGCCGGCCGCTGACGCCCGCGTTCTTCGCTTCCAACGCCGTCAGTTCCTGATCCTCGTACTGGAAGTGCGTCGCTTGTTGCTGCGCGACTCCGAGCGCGCCGCCCAGTGTGCCGAGCGTGATCGCGGCAAGCTGTTGCATGTGCTGAGCGGCGTTCACCGGCGGTGGTGCCGCGCCGGGAAATTTCGCCTTGAACTGTTGTTCCGCGTTCGGCGCGGCGTAACAGAGGCCGCCCGACTGCGTGATCGCGTTGGCTAATCCGCTCAGGAACCCGAGCTGCGATTGCCACATTCCTGAGTCGCCGCCCGTTGTGTTCTGCGCGGCAAGGTCCGCGATTTGCGTCTCCTGTGTGAGCTGTTCGGCCTGTCGCCCGTACATCTGCGGGTCGCTGACGATGACCGGACAACCGCATGAACCGCCGAACTGCGCGCGCGCTGGTCGCGCGGCGATCAGCAAGATGGCGGCGACAAAAGTCGCTGCGGCAATTTCACGCCGCCCTGCGGGCCGGATCAACTTAGGCTTCATACGCGCTGCTCCTTCGGTGCGAGACGGTCGCGAAATTCTGTGAACCCGGTGACGGTTAAGGATTTTTGCGGGAGTTGCGCGGCCCAACCACTGAGATTCCGTTCGGCAAGCCACGCTTCGAGGAAACCTTCACCTCCCGCGAGCAACTCGCGCGCGCAACGCAGCTCCGGATGGCCGGTCGAGCCGCAGAGCGCGAGCGCAATCGGTCCCAGATCGAGATTGAACAGCCGACTGCCGAGCGGCGACGTGTAGTAGTACTGCGAGCGCGGCATCGCCCGCGCGATGATCTCTACCTGGCGCTGTGTGAGTCCCAGCTTCAGATACGAGTCTCTGACGTGCTCGCCGCGCGCCTCGGGATTGGGTAGGAAGATTTTCGCCGGACAGCTCTCCAGCAAAAGATTGCAGTAGGGCGACGACGCGATCTCGGTGATGCTCTGGGTCGCCATCACGATTCCGGCGTTGCGCTTGCGCAGCGTCCTGAGCGCTCCGTAAAACCATTCGGCGGACACGGGATCGTTGAGCAGCCGCCACGCTTCATCGACGAAGATCAGCGTCGGCGCTCCCGTGCATTCGCGTTCGATCTCATGCAGCAGCCACTCGAGCGCCGGAGCGGCCGCTCGCTCGCCGAGCGCCGTCAGGCCGCGAGTCTCATAGACGCGCACCTGCGCGTCGCCGGTCTTGCCTGCTTCGCCGTCAAAGATGTGGCCCCACGGGCCAACGTCGGTGTACTGATTCAGAATTCGGCGGAGCGCGAGATCCTGGATCAGCCCCGCCAGAAAGCGCATGCAGCGAAGACCCTGGCTCGACCCAAGCTCGATCGCGTGGGCAAGTTCCTCCTGCTGCTCGGCGCTGAGCGCTGTCTGCCAGCGCGCAAAGAGGCGGGTGAAGAACGCCAGCAGGAATTCGTCCTCGTCGGACGTTCCCGCATGTTCCAGCGGACAGAGCGCTGGCGTCCCCTCGTTGCCCAGTTCTCGATAGTCGGCGCCAAGCGCGTGCGCGGCGACAAACGATGAGTAGTCGAGGTCGAGCCAGCGGACCTCTGCGCCTCTGAGTCCGGTCCACGCCATCGCCATCAGCGCCAGCAAGACCGATTTGCCGGCGCCGGTCGGGCCGACGACCAGCATGTGCAAGACGCCGCCGCCCGAATGCGGCGGAAGCCAAAACGGCGCATGACCGGATGAACAGCAGACCAACGGCGCGGGCGTATCCGGCGGAAAGTACGGAGAATCGATAGTCGGCGTGCCCGGCCACGGCTCGCTCGCCAGCTCCAGATGGGCGAAGTTGATTCCGCTTACCAGCGGACGCGACACATCCGACCAGCCGTTGCCCGGCTGCGAGCCTTTGAACGCCTCGACCGCGTTTACGTCCTCGACCCGCGCGCCGATGCCAGAGTTCTGCAGCCGCCTGACCAGTTCGCGCGCCCTCAAGTCCGCGCGGCCGGCATCATCGTCATAGATGAGCGCTCGCACGGTGAGGAAGCCGAACGGTGCTCCTCCCGCCGCCCGTGAGATCACTTCGTCTGCGTCGGCGACCATCTCGTCGGCGTGGCGATTGCCGCGTGCGCGCGGGACGTTCATCGCCGCAAGGATGATCTGCAAAAGCCCGTGGCGTCTTCGCGCCCACTGTCCGCGAACCTGATTGCCATGGCGCTGGGTCGTGACCGCATCGAGTGGAATCCAGCGCAGAGTGAAACGCATCCGACCACGCTCGTGCAGCAGGAACCACAAAAGCTGCGGAATCGTTTCGGCGGGATAGGCGTTGATCGCAACCGGCCGGACGTGGAGTTGCCCCACGCGTGGATACAACCCGCCAAAGAAGGTCTGGTCGGCCAGTGCCTCGTCGAGGTGAACCGGCACGGATGGCAGCGCGATCGGGTGTTCAAGTCCGGTGAGGCACAGATGCAGGTCGTGAAACATTTCGGCGCAGCTGAACCGGCGGACGCGTGAGACAGCCGAGAGCGCGTCGCCGAAGGCGCGCACCCGTTCGCGGAAGCGCTCGATCTCGTATTGCCAACTCGCCGGGCCGCCCGAAGCACGGCTGCCGGCGAAGAAGGCCGCCGAAAGCCGCGCCGTGGCCTCGGCCGGAAAGTAGTGGCTCAGATAAATCCTGCTGTGCGTCAGCCAGTAACGCTCGTTGCCAAACGCCGCCCGCCGTTCGGCGTCGACCAGCGCCGCCGCACGACTGGGATACTTTCTCTCAGGATAACCCGGCGCGGGCAGGCGATGATGAATCACGTGCAGCAGATTCATATCGCCCACCTGCCCGAGCGCCTGCTCGAATCGCTCGCAGGTGGCGTCCACTTCCTCGGCCGACATCGACTCGAAATCATCGTGGCGAATCTCCCACGCGACCATCAGCCCGCCTGGCTTCAGAAACGCCTCGCCCTCGGCCGCAAATGCGCTCGCCTGCGCGAGGTCCGCCAGCGAATGATCCACGCGCGCCTTCCACAGGCTCATGGCATCCACCTCGGCAGCGGCGGCACTGTAGGCTTGGGCTTCTCGGGATTGCCCCACGCCCTGCCGTGCGCCATTCGGATCGACGGCTCGCGCAGATGTCGCAAATAGATCACCGGCCATTCGGCGTCGCGTCTGGCCGCCGCACGCAGCGCCCACTGGACGCTCAGGCCAATGCCAAGAGCAAGCGCGAGCGTCCACCAGTGAAGGCCGGTAGCGAGAATCGCCAGCGCCAGCACCGCATTGATGACGGTCAGGCGCGGATGGCCGCCGCCAAGAAGCGGCGTTTTGACCATCGACTGATGAACTCTGGCGCGCATCAGTGGATCACCGCCGCCAGTCCGAGATAGGTCATGATCTGCAGCGCCGCACCCGCGAGCGCGCCTCCCGAGATCACTCCGACCAGCGCCTTGGCCGCCGGGCCGAACTCCTGCCAGAAGGTCCAGCCGATGCCGGCGACGATCACGCCGACAGCGAGCATCGCGTGCGCGAGTCCGCCCTGCATGCCGTTGATTAGCATCGTGAGCGGCCCGTCCCACGGAAGTCCGGTGGGGGTATAGGCGAACGCCGGTGTGGCGCTCGCCAACAGAAATGTCGCCGCGATAATTGATTTGCGCATGACAGATACCTCCTTCCAAAACCTGGGCGCCAAGAGGAGCGCGCCTTGAATTGCGAACGTCAGAAGCAACAGGGTTGTTAGAAGAATCATGAGCGTCGACGACCCGTCGCTGAGCCCGACGTACATCCACGCGAAGAACTCGGCGGCCGTAAGCATCAGCAGCGGCGCCGCATGACATGCGGCGAACAGAACGAACAGGAAATGGATTAGGTTTGGCTTACCCATCGATCTCGCCTCTGGTAACCGCTCGGAGTTGATACCCGCCGTCCGGCGCGCAGCCCTCCACCCGCACCATCTCCGCGATCCTGCGTGCTCCGTCCGGACGGCGGGAAATGAAAATCAACAGATCGACGCTTTCCGCGATCAGCTTGGGATTTGCCGGCGCGCCGCCTTCCTGCATCAGGCTTTCCAACCGGAGCAGCCCCGCGCTCGCGCTGTTGGCGTGAATCGTCGTGAAGCCCGAGTGCCCCGTGTTCCAAGCCTTGAGGAGATCGAGCGCCTCGCCGCCGCGCACCTCGCCGACGATGATCCGATCGGGTCGCATGCGCAGCATCTCGCGCACATGCCGGCGCATGTCGGCCTTCCCGCGCACCAGGCGGCGAATTGCATTACTCGCATCGATCTGAAGTTCAGGCTCGTCCTCGATGATTCCCAGCCGCTCGTCCGGGGAAAGCTCAAGAAGTTGTGCAGCCAGCGCGTTCAGCAGCGTGGTCTTGCCGGCGCTGGTGGCACCCACCAATACGATGTTGTCGCGGCGCCGGATGGCGTCGTCGATGACCGCAAGCTGGGACGCCCCGTCGATGAAATCCGCAAGTGGTCTTACCGCCCGCCAGTGCATACGAATTGAAAACGTCGGTCCGTCCGACGCCGGCGGCAGGCACGCCGAGAACCGCGCGCCATTGGGCAGGATTAGATTGAGGAAAGGCTCCTCGCGTTCGATCGCCTTGCCGACGCTCGCCGCCAGCAGGCGGACGCCCGCCTCGACCTGCCGTGCGGGAAGCTCAACCCCAAGCGCCTGCATGCCGCCAGTCCCGAGATCGGCGAACGCTGGGCAGGTCTGATTGGCGGCATCAAAGTTGGCCGAAACTTCTTGCGGCTTGCCATCGAGGAGTCGCTCGATCTGAAGCAGCTCCGCTGCCCTTCGCCACAGGTATTCGTCGTGAATCTGCGACATGACCGATTGACCCTTCGTCGCTCTAGCCCTACAAGCGTGAATAAAGTTATCTCGCACTCGCAGAATTTTGGTATTCCAAAAGTTTTGTACAAAAAAGAGAGGCGCATGTCAAGCGCCTCGTGATCGACGGTCTTCAGGAACGCAAATACCCGAGCTGGCCCAGCCGTACCTCGGCCGCCTCTTCCGATACGTTGAACAACTCAGCGGTGCGTGTGATCAGCACCCGCACTTCGACCGATTTCGGATCAAGCGGCCCTTCTATGGCGCGCTCGGCGCGAAATGCCGTTACGTGAAGTTCGACACGGCTCTTCGGCATTAGCAGCACGCCCGAGACATACCCCGCCTGCCACTCCATCCAGTCGCAGTCACCCTTTTGCGGCAACACATTGCCGCGCGCGCACTTGTGCCGCTCATCGTGATTGCAGTAGCGATCGTAGAGCGGCGCGTGCCAGTGGACGTGTCCGTATTCATGAGTGAGCGTGCTGCGCAGGCGATGCTCGCGCCAATGCTGAAAGGAGAGTTCCCGCGCGACGCTCACGCGTGGCTTGCTGCCGGGGAAGAATTCGGTGAGTCCGTGAATCTCCTCGCCTTCAGCGGTTAAGTCGCAGTAAAGATCGATAGCCTGGGCGTCGCGTTCGAGCAGCGCCACCAGCGCGGGAGTCGGCACGGGAATCACGAGCTGCCCGTAACGCCGCATCAGAAAATCCATGATCAGATTTTCGGAGTCGGCTTCGAGTTCGCCGATATGGTAGTGCGGGCGTTCGGGGAAGCGGCCGGTTCGGTCCGGTATCATCATCATGACTTCTTGCCTCCTTTCCCCTTGAGCTCACGCCGAAAGGCGCGGTACGCGGCGGTCACCTGCTCCTCGTTCACCTCGCCTGGCCGGATGTCCGGCGGCATTCGCTGCGCCCAGAAATACAGCACGTCACGCTCCACCTTGAGCACCTCGGCGAACTGATCGAGCAGATAGTCGGGCGGCTTGCCGCGATCGTGTTCGAGGTAGTTCAGGTAGGTAGCCGAAAGCGGCTTGCCGTCTCGATTCTTGATGACTGCCGCCATCTCCTTCTGGCTCAGCCCAAGCGCCTTGCGCCTCTCAATCAGGAACTGTCCGAGCGTCTTCATCGAGGCGTCAGGCTTTCCCTCATGGTTGCGTCCTTTTGAGTTGCGCACCGCCCGGTGCCACGCCGCGCCGGTTGAGCGAATCGTATAAAAGGCTTCATAGTCTCTGGCGTCCGCGCTTCAGACGCGTTCGCCAAGCCGATTATCGCCTAGACTTCCGCAATTGCAAAAGCGCGGCAAGCCTGAAGGTCGGAGAATTCGGAGCCGGATTGTGGCGGTCGGAAGACCGGAAACGGCGGCCGAGCGATTAGCTCGGCCGCCGAGGGGCGCATCTATTTCGTCGATGCGCGATTTAGGATGTAATCCGCGGCGCGCTGAGCCTGAGCCGCGGCGATCACGACAAGCCGCTTCTCGCTGCGGATCTTCTTGAGCCAGCCCTGAATGTACGCCGCTTCGTTGTCGATCACGGCAGGCGAGATTCCCGCTTCCGCACACAGGTACGCGGCGGACATTTCCGCGACGATTTCCTCGAAACTATATGTGGGCGAGCCGAACGGCGCGGCTTCTGAGATTGATTTACGGTTGAGTCGCTTCGGATGCCCTACTGCGTGTGATTCCTCGTGGTTCAGAGTCGCATAAAATTCTTCGGCGCTCGTGAAAAGCTCGCGCGGCGGCAGCGTGATGCGATCCGTGATCGGGCTGTACAGGGCCTTCGATCCGGCGAATTCAATCTCAGGCGGGTTCGGCATGTTGGCGATGATCCGCTCGGCCGCTTCAATCGGATCGTGCTGGTGCGTCTCGATCTTCGGAAGCTTGTCGAGCACCGCTTGCGGCAGTTCGCATTGTTCCAGATTGAAAAGATGGTAGTAACGCAAAAGGAATCGGCGGTTATTCTCGTCGTCGGTCTCCTCTACTTCGAGGTCTTCACCGCTCTGCTTCACGCCTTCCGCTTTCCAGAAAATTACGATCGTGCTCTCCTCGCCTTTGCGTACGTGGCCGCCAAGATCGGTAGCCTGGCGATACGTCAGCCAGGAGGGCGATACGTATTTCGTAGCAGAAAGCAGAAAATAATTGACGCCCTTATACCGCTTCTTCGATACCAAATTGCGCGGCAATCCAGTCGAGGTCCACGGCTTGCGCCACGGGATAATTCCGCTCTCCAACAGGTTGACGATCCGCTCGGTTACGATTTCGTAGGTGTTCATTGTTGCTCCGCTCCTTGTCTGGCGCCCGCTTCCGCTCTTGCGGCAGGGCGCGGTTTGGTTCGTAAAAACCGAACCTTCTTCCGCCCTCGCGCTCTTCAACCCGGACTGAGAGTGCGAGGGTGGAAAGGGCTGCGATGCGGAGCGCAGCGGAGCAACCAATGAGCGCGGCGGAGCAATTCAAGGCCGCCGTGACAAGCGAAGCGGTCCCGACTAGGGATGGCGCGGCGGTCTTGAGCGAAGCCACGCAAGGCGGGGTGTGGCAAGGAAGCTTTCCCGCTACCGATAACCGTGATGTGAGAGGGTTTGGTGGATTAGACGCTGTTCTTGATGAGATCACCCTATGTTGATCCCAGAATGTCAGGGACCTATCGGGCACAGCCTTCGTGCGCTAACCTTCTATCGCGGGCATTGGGGACGACTTGGGAATGTCGTCGTTCATCCCGATGCAAGACAAGCAAACGGAGGTGACACGACCGCCGAAATCGAAGCTTCCACACCGGTTCCTGGACACAAGAATTACTTAATCTGCTGCGACGAAAGTGGCGTGCATGGTGCCGTCTATTATGGGTTTGGCACCCTATGGATGCCTTGGGAGCGACGCGGAGATTTCTCTGCGCTCGTATCCGAGCTACGCGAGAAGAATCGCTACATTGAAGAGATCAAGTGGACAAACGTCGGGCGTTACAGCGAACCCTTTTACACCGATCTGATTGATGCGTTTTTTCAACGCTCCTGGCTCATGTTTCACGCGCTTGTCGTGCGGCGAGGGTATTCCGACAAGAGCTTTCACAAGGACTTCGATGAAGAGAAGCGCAAGCGATTCGCCATGCTCGTCGAGCGAAAGATTGCGCACTTTTGCGCGGGTGATGCCAGAAAGCGATATCACGTGTGGGTCGATCCGCTTCCGTCACGGTACAAGAAGGCTGACGAAGCCGCGTTCAAAATTGTCAGCTCAATGTTGAAGAACGAGTTCGGCCTTAAGCCTCTCGAGACGCTCGTCACCCGACGCGCGAAGGAAGTACCGGGGATCCAGCTCGCGGATTTCTTGCTAGGGGCCGCGCTCGCCGATTGGCAGAACGAGGCAACTTCAGCACGCAAACTCAGGGTCTGCAGACATTTGGCAAAGCACCTCGGGTGGTCCGACATGCGCTCCGACACTCACCCATCGGTATGGAAGTTTAATCTTTGGTACTTCTACGACCCAAGTACTGGCCACCCGAGGGAGATACCCACGCGCGCAGTACATTTTAGGCTGCCAATACGGCCGTTTAGACCGCGGGCTCTAGCGGCCCGCTAACGCCGTGCCAAAATGACTATCAGGCTGAAACCAGGTCGAAGCAGATCAGGCGGAGGTCGTTGCGCGTGATGGCGGGTTTCGCGGGAGCGGCTGTTTGCTCGGAATGCTGGTTGCCAAAGCGGCTGCGAATGTCTTCGACGGCCGCGAGTAACGCGTTGATGTCGGCGTTCCGCTGAAATTCCTTTTGAGCGCGTCGGAGATCGACGATCTACGTGCGCCACATCGGCCGATTCAGGAACTTGATCGCTTCGATCGCGCGAGGCCGGCTGACTTCCGGATGATTCACGTATCCCTGGAGTAGCGTCACGATCGTCTGTTGAATTCCCTCGACGCTGCGCGGCGCGACTTCCAAAGCGCTTTGTTGCTGCGAAGACTGCAAGACCTTGTCGATCGCACGCTCTTGAAGCTCGAAGACGCGTGCGAACATCTCCGGATCGACCACGCGCGGCGTCTCCCGGTTGCACGCGATCAGATTCGCGATGAAGTGGCGGTTGTCGATCACGCCGTCGTTCTTCAGATCCACATACTCCCAAAAATGCAGCTTGTCGGCGTTTTTGGGTTGTGCGTGAAAGTAAAAGAAAACCCCTTTGGCGCCTGCCGCGCGCAAGCCTGAATGAATTCCGTCGGGTAGTGACTCCAGCATCTCCTTGCCACCGCTATGGACCTGTGCTCCGCAAAATTATTCGTGTGGCGACTCGCGCACCAAGAAGATCATCTGAAGATCATCTTCTGTTAGCGTTCCCAGCCCCGAAAGTGGTGCGTGGTGTCTGCGCCTTGCCCTACGCCGACGAGAAATTCTCGGCCCTCATTCCGACCCTGCCACGCAATCTTCTCACGCTCACTGTTTCCTCGACAGCGTCATGCCGCCAGCCTTTGCAATCCGTATTCATGATGCAGTCCGCCCAAGACCGGCCTGGCCACGACTTGGTGACCGACCGGAATGTGGTGTCCGCAGGGTTTGATTTGGGGGTCGCCCGACCTCGGCTCGGGAACGCCTGGCCCCAGGGAGGAATGTGGTCTGCCTCGGTTGTAGTGCGCCATCCACGAGGTCAGGACTTTCCTCAGGTGCCCTTCGCTCAACGGAATGATCCAGTCCAGACACTCCCGCCGCAGGGTCCCGATCAGCCTCTCGCAAAGTGAGTTCGCCTGCGGGCTACGCCTCGGCGTCGTGATCACCTTAAGGCCGAGTCGGGTCAGCGAAGCGTCCAATTCGGCGGAAAAGATCGCGTCGTGGTCGTGGATGATGAAGCGATACTCGTGATCCGACGGAATGGCTTCGCGCAGCTGTTGGAGAGTCCAGGCGTCGGTGGGATGGACTGTCGCGTTGAGCTGAATCAATCGACGCGAAGCATGCTCCATCACCACCAGCACGTAGAGGATTCGGAAGGTCGCGGTCACCGCGACGCAGAAGTCACACGCGATGATGCCCCGAGCGTGATTCTTCAGAAAAGTCGCCCACCGCTGATCACCCCGAGGTCTACCCGGCGGTACCGCCGGCAACTTGGGCATGTACTTCCGGATGGTGCGCGGCGACACGCGCAGGCCGAGTTTCAGGAGCAGTTCGTTGGCGATCCGCTCTTCGCCCCACGAGGGGTTATCGCGTGCCATTTTACAAATGAGATGTTGGAGCTTCACAGGAATTGGACGCCGGCCAGCCTCAGACTTCCAGCGCCAGAAAGTGGCGGAAGCCTTTGCGATGCCAGGCGACCAAGGTCTTGGGCGTCACCACGGTCAGAGCATCTCGCCAATTGAACCAGCGGCTAAGCAGCACCAGCGTTACCCGGGTCGGATTGTCAGCACGTCGCGGCTTGACCTTGCGTTCTTGATAGAACGCGAGCTGCTTGCGCAGGAATAGGTTCTCGGCCGCCAGCGATGTTCTCGAGCGCAAGCCGAGACAAAGAAAGTGGACTAGATCACCTACGATCTGAGCCAACTCAACCCTGCCC
>Ga0335069_10003245_pt1 | contig 24676 bp, 16 predicted proteins | sample Lox_Sample_11_FD_206714 | JGI IMG/M metagenome (GOLD analysis project Ga0335069, IMG submission 206714) | Soil microbial communities from Loxahatchee National Wildlife Refuge, Florida, United States - Lox_Sample_1.1 | ecosystem: Environmental > Terrestrial > Soil > Wetlands | place: USA... | reverse complement strand
TGCTTCCCTTTTCACATATTCGAAGACGCGCGCGATGGGCGTCTGCTCGAAATCGGTGAGGTTCATGGAGACCTGCGCCAGGCCACGCACCGGGAAGCCTGCGCCTTTCACATAGCGCAGACCGCCGCTGGAGAAGCGAACGGCTTTGGCGATCTTCTTCGCGATATCTACCTCGGTGGTGTTGAGAAAGACGTTATAGGCAATGAGGAATTTGCGCGCGCCGACCACCGTTGCGCCTGCTGTCGGATGGATGCGCGGATCTCCCACGTCAGGTTTGCGTGCGGGATTTGTCGCGATCTCGTCACGAATGCCTTCGAACTGCCCACGGCGAATGTTCTCGAGGCCGACTCGCTCGGGCGAAGTCGCGGCGGCTTCGTAAAAATAGATGGGAATCTGGTAGCGCTTCCAGATCTCGTGACCAACATGGCGAGCGATCTGTACGCAGTCTTCCAGCGAGACGCCTTCGATCGGGATAAATGGCACCACGTCGGCGGCGCCCATGCGCGGATGGGCGCCCTGGTGTTTAGTGAGGTCAATCAGTTCTGAAGCCTTACCTACCCCGCGAATGGCGGCCTCGGCGATTTGCTCGCGCTCGCCAACGAGGGTAATGACGCAACGGTTATGGTCTGAATCCATTTCGCGATCGAGCAGGTAAACGCCGTCGATCTTCATTGCGTCGATGATGGCGTCAACTTTTGCTTTATCGCGGCCTTCGGAGAAGTTGGGGACACATTCGATGAGTGCCATGATGAGCTTTCAGCCGTTAGCTCTTAGCCTTCAGCTGACGGCTTGGTCTTTCAATTACCAATTACAAATTACGCAATTACCAATTTATTTGAACCACGTATAGCCGACCCTGAACTGCATGGTCGCGTTGATGCCGGGATTGTGATCGCCCAAGCTGGCGTTGGAAATGTGAGTGATGTGCGCGGACAGATCGATCGCGTGCTTCTCTCCGCGATGGATATAAATACCGAAAGCGCCTCCGGGCGTGAAATTGAAATTCTCCGTTTGCGGCAACGGGATGTCCTTGGTGCTGATGAGGAATCCACCCTCGGCCGCGAAGTAGGGCGTGATCTTGCGGTTCGCTACCCAGTTCCACTTCAAGACCACCGGGTTGACGGAAAATGCGTACACCCAGTGTTGTGGCCCGGAGTCGTAGAAATCCGATTGCCGGACTTCATAGAGCGGGATGATGTCCGATGCCCATTCAAACGTGCCGCGAAAGGTCCCGTCGCCGATGGTGCCGGTGAGGACGCGCCCGATGCGGACACCAGCGTTGATGAACTTGAAATCAGAGGCGTGGCCCAAGCCCGTGCCACCGCCGAACCAGGGGCCGATCTCCCAGACTTCCTTTCGCAGCGGGCTCGTATCTTCGTTCTTCTGCGCCAACAGCGGCAAACAGGCACACAACAACAGCAGGATCAGGAAGCGAACTTTCATTCCGACCTCGTTCCAGAGTGTAAGGAGAAATGTATCAGGCGACACTCACCCGGCGCGAGTGCTTAGGCTGAGGCAAGACCAGGCAATTTCCAGCATACAGGGGAGCCCAGATACACGTGGGCAAGATGCCCACGCTACAGCCGGCGAGGACGCCGGCGCTACAAAAAAACCACCTGGTGGTCGGGGCAATCATGCGAGGCAGCCTCGTACAGCGAATCGAGCAGACCAAGGCCGATCTTGGCCAGGAAGTACACGCCAGCAATTTCGCGCTCCTGCAGTTCCCGGTTGGGAAAAAGGTGGGCCGAAAGCGCTTTGGCGTGGCGTTCGATGACCTCGTCACGCTTCAACTGTGCCCGGGCGGCGCGGCCCTCCAATTGTTCGAACTGCTGGCGAATCCTCGATTCGGCAGTGTTGGCCGTCTCAACGAGCGTGGGATCGAGCTGCTGCAGGTTAGCGCGGACCTTGTCCATCGCTCGCGTGATGGCTGTCGCAGCTGCGGCAAAGTCCGACTGCATGGTGGGCGGCAACACGTTCTGGGCCATGACGACCCGCAGGCGCTCTTCGCCCTGGAAGATGTCGACCAGCTTCATGCCATATTTCTCAAGAAACTTGCCCAGTTTCGCTTCGACTACGGTGGCGCTGAACCGTGGTATCACTGGCGTTACACGCCCGAGAAGCTGCTGGTAGAGGACGGCGACTTGTGCGAAATATGCGACTTCTGCTGGTCCTCCGGTGTAGGCGAGGGTGGGAAGAAGGTAGTCCTGGATGATGGGGCGAAGCAGAACGTTAGCGCTGAACTTGTCGGGCGAGGCCGAGATGCGCTGGAGGAGGTCTTCCTTCGAACATCGGTCTTCGCCGATTTTGAAATCGCAGTTAATGCGATGGATCACCGTGCGCTGCCGACCCACATCTCCCGAAAGAGAGGAGAGGTGGGGCACCACTTCTTTCAGCTCAAATAGCGGTGTTGAACTGGCGGTGACCTTTACCTGCGCGTGGTATCCCGCGGCTTCCAGTTGGTTGCCGCGCTCGATCAGGAGTTCGTCGAGTTCTCCGGCCCGGTCGATGGCGGCGCGATACATGGGCTCCGCCAGACGATGAAACTCGGGGTCGTACGCGTCGATAAGAATCACGCCCCAGTCGCGGAAGATCGAGGCGAAGAGCTTGCCGAAGGCCGAACCCATGTTTTCGCCGGGGCGGTACGCCTGGCGCAGAGCGTCGGTGATGTCGGACGGTCCAAGCAGGTCGGCGAGTTGATCAACAACGGAAGTGATTTCTTCGCCGAAACTAACGTCGCCAACGGGCGAATCCTCTACTTTTTTCTGCGGCGAATATCGCAGTTCAGCCAGCGTCGCGTCGGGGGTTGGGACAACGGTGTGGTTGACCTCGTCGAAATCGTGGTCTTCGGTAGCGAGCCAGAAGACCGGAACACACGGAACGCCTTGGGCCTCGGCACGGCGCGCCAATTTCACCGCCGTAAGCGCCTTTAGAACGGCGAAGAACGGTCCGCCGAAAAGACCAACCTGCTGGCCAGTTACGGCGACGGCGGCTCCGTCGCGGAACTTCTGCAGGTTTTCGGAAGTTTTTGAGTTGCTTCCGAAGGACCGGTTCTGGCGCTCCAGAATATCGGCGACTTTCTTGCGACGGTCGGCGGGATAGTCAATCTTCTGAAATTCGTCTTTCGCCCATTCCGAGATAAAGGGTGAGCGAGGATAAAAGCCGGGGGTGCTCCCGGAATAGGAAAGGTAGTCGGTGAACAGCCGGCTGCTGTGGGGGATATTGGAAAACGGCAGGCACTCAGAACGCACTTACACCCACTCCTTCCTCACTCCGCATGGGCTTTGGATGACTTGTCCGTCCGAAATGGTGCAACAAAAGCGTGCATCCTGAGAGGCGCCGGCGACAGTTCATCCCAAGCGGGACAGGATATCAGGCGCGACGCCAAGATTTCCCCGGAGCACTTACATGAGACCAGCGTCACCTGGGTGGTATGACCACCGTAACGAGGCTTGCAAAAGGACTTTCCCAAAATCGCGGGTTCCTGTTTACAATCGGGATCAGGTTTCTTAGGGGACAATTTAGTTTTCATGTCGCCGGAGTCTTTACCTGTCTGCGAGTTCATTCCGGGCACCATCAAGCTGCGCATCGATGTTTCGATGTCGGCAGAAGTCGCCTCCATTTCGCCGGTGGTTCACGGCATCATGGCCATGGCTGGCCAGATTCATAGCCTATCGGGAAAAGAGATGGAGATCGAAACCGCCCTGCGCGAGGCGCTCGCCAACGCCGTCACGCATGGCTGTGCCTGCGACCCTAATAAGGTGATTCACTGCTGTGTGGCGCTCGACGAGACCCACGGAATCCTCATCATCGTTCGCGACCCGGGTGACGGCTATGACCCGCTGCGGGTACCTAATCCGGTCGTTGGCGAGAATATCTTTTCCAATCACGGGCGCGGCATTTTTCTTATCAATCAGCTCATGGACGAGGTTCAGATCAGGCGTAACGGAACTGAGATCGTTATGCGCAAAAAGTGAAATATCTTGCGCAGAGGCGCGTATACAGGAGCGGGTAAATCCCCTATGCCTTCAGTTAATGCTTCTGGAAACCGTGACAAATGCGATAACATTTGCGCCGTGGGCAACGGTACCCCTCCAAGAAGGAAACGCCTGGGCGACGTGCTGCGCGAGAACGCGCGCATCACGCACGAACAGTTGGAACAGGCGATTGAAGAGCAACGGAAGTCCTCGCACCTGCTCGGCGAGTTACTCCTGCAACGCGGGTTGGTTGCCAAGATCGACATCATCGCCGCCCTCGAAGAAGTAACCCGCTTTCAATATGTCGATTGCCGCTTCTCCAATGTTGATACCGGCGTCCTGAAACTGATCCCGCGCAGCGCCGCGGCCCGTTACTGTGTGCTTCCGCTGGCGAAAGAGGGGACCAATAAGCTGATCACGGTGATGGCGGAACCGCAGAACCTGCGCATTCTCGACGAGTTGCGGTTTATCTCCGGGATGGAAATCGTCCCGCGGATGGGTTTCCGCTCGGAGATCAACGCTGCCATCGAAAGCTTCTACCCCAAGCTCTCCGAGAAAGTGCTGGTCGACGAAATCGCGGTTCCGTTGCTGAACCAGGTCGATACCGCCGACGTCGAATTCTTCAGCCAGCCGGCGGAAGAAGCCCTGGACGCGATGGAAGCGATGCAGGCGGAACTGAACACCAAGGGCATCACGCCCGCGGTAAGGCTCGTTTCGGCCATCGTTTCGGCGGCCGCACAGAAGAAGGCCAGCGATATTCATATCGAGCCGCAGGCTATCGGGACGGTGGTACGCGTTCGCATTGACGGTGTCTTGCGCGAACTGGCACGTATCCCTGTTGAGCTGCAAAACTCCCTGATCTCGCGCATCAAGATCCTGAGCAATATGGACATCTCGGAGCGGCGCACTCCGCAAGACGGCCGCTTCCTGGTGCAGATCGGGACGCGCCACGTGGATTTGCGCGTCTCGAGTTTGCCGACGCACTACGGCGAGAAGGTCGTAATGCGGTTGCTGGATCCTTCGGCGACGCGAGTGGAGTTTGTGGATCTGGGTTTCTCGGCCGATCAGGCGCGAATCCTGCAGGATGTGATCAGCTTGCCGCAGGGCATGTTGCTGGTCACCGGGCCGACCGGTTCCGGAAAGAGCACGACGCTCTACGCCTGCCTGAACGCCATTAAGTCGCCGGAAACGAACATCTGCACGGTAGAAGACCCGGTCGAGTACAAGCTGTCGGGAATCAACCAGGTACAGATAAACACCAAGACCGGACTTACATTCGCGGCCTGCCTGCGTTCACTGTTGCGGCAGGACCCCAACGTGATCATGGTGGGCGAAATCCGCGACACGGAAACGGCCGAAATCGCGTTGCAAGCTTCGCAGACCGGCCATTTTGTGCTCTCGACCATGCACACCAACGACAGCGTGGCTGCCGTTACGCGTCTGTTGGACTTGAAGATCCCGGGCTTCCTGATCGCCTCTTCTGTAACGGCGGTAATCGCCCAACGCCTGGTCCGCAAATTGTGTGAATGCCGCGATGAGCGTCCGGTGACCTCGGAGTTCACGTCGCGCTTCATCGCCGCCGATGTACTCAACGTGCCCAAGAAGATGTACGTGCCGTTGGGCTGCCCGATTTGTGACAACACCGGGTTCAAAGGCCGGGTGGGCATTTACGAAGTGCTGATTTTCGACGAGCAATTACGCGCGCACGTTCGCTCGGGTATCCGCGACGACGAAATGCGCCACATGGCACGCAGTTCCGGCCTGAAGCTGATGCAGGAAGACGCGATTGAGAAGGTTCGCAAGGGCGTTACCACCCTCGACGAAGTTACCCGCGTGATTCCATTTGGACGCGAAACGGCGGGCCACTGCTCGTGCGGCAAACTGCTTGCTCCCAATTTCCTCTTTTGTCCGTACTGCGGCATCCCCTCCGCGACGTTGACGAAGCCTGATGTAGCCGTTCCTGCCGTTTACACCGCGAAAGGAAGTGCGTAACGCATGAGTTCTGACGCAAACGACGGAATGACCCCGATCCCGAATCGTCAATTCGAACGGTTCACGAGTTACCGGGACCTGCAGGTCAACTACGAGGGGTTCAGCGAAGAAATCCCGGTCCGGGTGCCTGATATCAGCACGCGGGGCATGTTCATCAACACGCCGCACCAGTTTCCCCAGGGAGCCGTGCTCAACGTTAAGTTCATCTTGACGCGGTCGAACACGGAGATTTTTGCCCGGGCCGAAGTGCGTTATAACCTTCCCGGCGTGGGTGTCGGCATCGAGTTCATCGACATTAGCGTGGAGGCGCAAAAGGCCATCGAAGAGGAATTGCGGGTGGCCGAACTGCTGCCCCGTTTTTGACAGCGGCGCGATTTCCTTCTCCTCCCGACACGCGTCACTCCTGATAAGCTAGCAGCAAGCTGCCATGCGGATCCTGACCCGCTACATCCTGCGCGAGGTGCTGTCGCATGCCCTCATCGGGGCGGCGATTTTCACGTTCGTGATCTTCGTTCGCGACCTGGCGCGCATCCTGGAGATTATCGTCCGCAACAGCGCTCCTCTGCCTAGCGTCGCCGAATTGTTTTTCTTCACCTTGCCCACTGCGCTGACGGTTACTCTGCCGATGGCGGTGCTGGTTGGCATCCTGATCGGCCTTAGCCGCCTGGCTGCCGACAGCGAAGTGACGGCGATGCGCGCCATGGGATTTGGCTCCGGAACCTTCCTGCGCGTGGTGGCGATTTTCGCCGTCGCCACATGGCTGCTGGCGCTTGGCAACAACGTGTATGTTGCGCCGAAATCGGCGGCGGCGCTGAGCAACCTGCAAAACAAGCTGAAGTCGTCGCAGGCTTCGTTCGAGATTCAGCCGCGCGTCTTCTACGAAGACTTCAAAGACTACGTCCTCTACGTGCAGGACGTGACTGCCGGCAATGGCGCCGCGATGTGGAAGGGTGTGTTCCTCGCCGACCTCAGCAATCCTGGGGCGCCCAAGATCACGCTGGCTCGTGAAGGTACTGTTACCACCGAAGGCGAAGATAAGCTACGGCTGCACTTGCTAGACGGTTCGGCGCACGAAACCGAGCCTAAGAACCCCGAGCAGTATGCCATCTCGACGTTCGACGAGTCGGACATTCCCATCCAGTTGCCGGCGTCATCGGCTCCCAAAAATGAAATCCAGCCCGCAGTCGAAGTCCCGACGATGGAATTGCTTTCCAATGCCCACAGGCTTGACCGCGAACATTCCCGGGTTTACCAAATCGAATTTCACCGCCGTTTTGCGCTTCCCACGGCGTGCCTGGTGCTGGCCCTGGTTGGCATTCCTCTCGGGTTGTCGGCAAAGAAGGGCGGGAAGAGCACGGGCTTTGTGCTGACCATTGTCCTGGTGTTTCTCTACTATCTGATCTCCTTGGCGGGAATGTCATTCGCCCGCCAAGGCAAGCTGCCGATCGGGCCGGCAGTATGGTCGGGCAATATTGTTTTCTTTATCGCGGGGTTGTTTCTGTTGTGGCGCGTGGATCGCATGCCGATCGAAATCGGCTCGCTGCGGGGCGCCTGGTCGGAGCTAACGTCGCGAATCGCAAACGGAACCGAGGCGATCTCGCGTTCTGGCGAGGGAGGGGCGTTCGAGAAAGCGGTGACGCGACGGCGCGTCTTCAGTACAAGGTTCCCGCTGCTGATCGACGATTACATCCTGCGCGATTTCTTCGCCTACCTGGGCATGATCGTCGGCACCTTCCTGGTGCTGATGCTGGTCTTCACCTTCTTCGAGTTGCTGAAAGACATCAGCCGCGTTCCGATCTATATCGTTGGCGAGTACCTGGTGACGGTAACCCCGTTTTTCCTTTACCAGACAACTCCTATCAGCATGTTGATCGCAGTGCTGGTCACGTTCGGTCTGTTCGAGAAATCGAGCGAGATCACCGCCATGAAGGCGAGCGGCGTGAGCATCTACCGCATCATTTTCCCAGTGCTGGTAATGGCGGCCATCACCGCCGCAGGCCTGTTCTTCTTCGACCAGCTTTACCTGCCGCAACTGAATAAGAAGCAGGACGCGCTACGCAACCAGATCAAGGGCAAGCCGGCGCAGACCTATTTGCGTCCGGACCGGAAGTGGATCTTTGGCCAGCACTCGACGATTTACTACTACGAGTTTTTCGATCCCGACCAAAATCGCTTCGGCAGCGTCTCGGCGTTTGAGTTCGATCCCAAGACCTTTCAGCTGACGCGGCGAATCTATTCGGAGCGCGCCCATTGGTCCGACTCGCTGCAGCGCTGGGTTTTCGAGAGCGGCTGGGAACGCGACTTTAATGGATTGGCGGTGTCGGAATACCGTCCGTTTGAGGTTTCAACATTCGCGGAACTGAGCGAACCTCCGCTGTACTTCAAGAAGGAAGTGAAGCAGTCGCTGGAGATGAACTACGAGGAGCTGCACCGCTACATCAACGACCTCGCGCAGAGCGGCTTCGACGTGGTGCGCCTGCGTGTGCAATTGCATAAGAAGTTTGCCTTTCCGGTGATGACGTTCGTGATGGCGGTTATTGCCGTACCCTTCGCGTTGCGCGGAGGGCGCCGCGGAGCGTTGACCGGCGTTGCCTTGGCGCTAGGCATTGCCGTCGTTTATTGGGTGGGAATGGGTTTCTTCGAAGCGATGGGCAATGCCAACCAGCTCCCGGCGGTGGTGGCGGCGTGGTCTCCTGATCTGCTGTTTGGGCTGGCGGGGGGCTATTTATTGCTGAAGGTGCCAACGTAGAAGCAGTGGGTAGTGGGTAGTTTAAAACTGAGATTTTCGGCCTTGATTTTGCACCCCGGACTATTCGATAGAATCTAAACAGCATCGCGCATGTTCAAATCCCTACGGCCACTGTTCCCTTACCTGAAGAAGTATCGCCTCGGATTGCTGCTGGGGGCGCTATGTGTCTTTGGGACCAACGGCATCTGGGTGCTGTTTCCGCAGGTGTTGGGGCGCGCAGTCGACGACCTCAACAAGGGCGTGTTGCGCCACAAGCTTGGAACCTATGCCCTGCTGCTGATTGCGATCGCCGCCGGCAAGGGTATCTTCCAGTTCCTGACGCGGTGGATCGTGATCGGCGTTTCGCGCGATGTTGAGTTTGACCTGCGCAACGATCTCTTCCAGCACCTCGAATCCCTTCCCTATTCCTACTATCAGAAGACGCGTACCGGCGACATCATGGCGCGCGCGACCAACGACCTGAATGCCGTCCGCATGATGCTGGGCCCGGCGATCATGTACTCGGCAAACACCATTGTGCTCACGGCGGGAGCGCTGGCGTTCATGGTGGGCATTTCTCCGAAGCTGACAATCTGGGCCTTCCTGCCGCTGCCTTTCGTGAGCGTCGTTGTCCAGTATTTCGGGCGCCGAATTCACGAGCGCTTCGAGCGCATCCAGGCAATGTTCTCCGACATCTCGGCGCGCGCGCAGGAGAACTTCTCCGGAGCCCGCATCGTACGTGCGTTTTCGCAGGAGAAGTCGGAAATCGCACTTTTCGAGAATGCCAACCAGGAATACATCATGCGCAGCCTGAAACTGGTTCGCCTGATGGGCATGCTGTTTCCGACTCTGGAAACCATGCTCGGACTAGCCGTGGTGCTAGTGCTCTGGCTCGGCGGCCGCGACGTGATCCAGGGGCACATGACCGTCGGGAATTTCACGGCCTTCAATACTTACATGGTGCAGCTGACGTGGCCGATCATCGCTGTGGGCTGGGTCATTAACATCTTCCAGCGCGGAACTGCGTCGATGGGACGCATTAATGAGATTCTGACCGCAAAACCGGATATCGTGGATGTGTCCGAAGCGTTGCAGCAGGCCGATGCTGAAATTCGCGGCGAACTGGAATTTTGCAATCTCACTTTCGCGTACAACGGAACCGGAGTTTTGCACGACATCGATTTGAAGGTTCCGGCGGGAACGAGCCTCGCGATCGTAGGCCCAACCGGTTCCGGAAAAACTACCTTGGTGAGCCTGATTCCGCGCATTTACGAATCACAACGTGGATCGGTGCTGCTCGATGGCCGTCCGCTGCAAGATTATCCACTGGCGGTCTTGCGCGAAAGTATCGGCTTTGTGCCACAGGAAACGTTCCTGTTCAGCGATTCGATTCGCGAAAACATTGCCTTCGGAGTGGAATCGGCGACCGACAGCGAGATTCACGACGCGGCAGAGGGCGCGAGCATCGCCAAGGACATCGAGTCTTTCCCCGAGCAGTACAAGACCGTCGTCGGCGAGCGCGGCATCACCCTGTCAGGCGGACAGAAGCAGAGGACTGCCATCGCCCGCGCGCTCCTTCGCAATCCGAAGATTCTGGTGCTCGACGACGCGCTTTCGAGCGTCGACACCTATACGGAAGAGAGAATCCTGAATCATCTTCGGGAGGTCATGCAGGGGCGGACGACGATTTTCATCTCGCATCGTGTATCGACCGTGCGCGCCGCCGATCAGATCGCCGTGTTGCACGAAGGCCGCATCGTGGAGATTGGCCGCCACGAGGATCTGCTCGAGAAAAACGGCTACTATGCCGACCTGTACAACAAGCAGTTGCTGGAAGAAGAATTAGAGACGGTATAGAGTTTGCGTCATTGCGGAGCTTCGCCTCGCCTGAACGGGCGGGGCGCCCGTTCCCCCATAATTCTCGCAAGTTTCTTCTCATCCCATGCGTCGCATCGTACGACCCGAGATTCTCGACTCCGATCGGCCCTCGCCCGAGGATATACGGGATTCCCTGGTTGATCTGCGGCGCATCAATCGCTGGTTCGGCGGCGTGCGAACAACCCGGAAGATGATCGACTCCGTGCTCGAGCACACCAAGGCGACTCAGCTTTCGTTGCTTGAAGTGGCTTCGGCTTCCGGCGATATCCCCGCCGCAGTTCAGCAAAGACTTCGCAGCCGGAGAGTTTCTTTGTCATACACGCTTCTCGACCGCGACCCCTCGCACTTTGACGGCCGCCGTGACGTGCGCACGATCGGCGCTGACGCTTTAGCTCTTCCCTTCCGCGACAACAGCTTCGACGTTGTGGGCTGCTCGTTGTTCGCCCACCACATGGAGCCTTCCCAGTTGATCGCATTCACCCGAGAGGCCATCCGCGTCAGTAAGATCGCCGTATTGATCAACGATCTGCAGCGTTCCTATCTGCATCTGGCGGCGGTCCACGCCGGCAAGCCGCTCTTCCGCTGGATCACCCGCCACGACTCGGTCGCGTCTGTCTGGCGCGCTTACACTCCCAAAGAGATGAAAGAAATGCTTTGTCAGGACGTCTCGCGCACAATCGACATCCAAACCTATTACCTCTTTCGCATGGGGATTATCGTTTGGAAGTAAGCTACGAATTAGGGATTGCCGGCGGCGGCCCCGCTGGATGCGCGGCTGCGATCACCGCTGCGCGAAGCGGCAAACGGGTGCTCCTGTGCGAGAAAGGCCGCTTGCCTCGCCATCGCGTCTGCGGCGAATTTGTCTCGGCGGAGTCGCATGAGGTGCTCGCCGATCTTCTGGGCAGACATCATCTGCTTTTGCGAGCTGCGCCTAGAATTCGCGGCGCCCGCATGTTCGCCGACGACAACTGCGTCGAGTTTCACCTCGACCGACCGGGCTGGAGCATTTCGCGTTTCGATCTCGATCAGGCCCTGTGGCAGGCGGCGCTATCGGCAGACGTGGACGCGCGCGAGTCCGCCGGCGTAAGCGAGATTGGCAAGGGCTTCCTGCAATTGAAAGGCGCTCGAATTCCGGTGAACACGGCAATGAACGCCAGCGGCCGCTGGTCGAATCTGCGGCAGTCGCCGTCGCAAGCGGCGTCTCGTTGGATCGGAATCAAGGCCCATTTCTCTGGGGAACTCGCTCCACCATGCACGGATATCTACTTCTTCGATGGCGGATACTGCGGTGTTCAGCCGATCGCCGGAGGCCGGCTGAACGCTTCAGCGATGGTGCGCTCGGATCGCGCGACATCGCTGCAAGAAGTCTTCGCTTCGCATCCGCAACTGTGGACACGCTCGCGTGCCTGGGAGCAAATGACCGAGACCGTCACTACGGCGCCGCTAGTCCACGCGGAGCCAGAGCCATCCACCGATGGAGTGATTAATGTCGGCGATGCGGCCGCGTTCATTGATCCTTTCACCGGAGACGGAATATCACTGGCTTTACGCAGTGGAGTGCTGGCAGCAAAGTGCTCGGGACCAGAGGAGTATGCGCTAGAGTACCAGGCGAGATTCGTCCGCGCTTTCCGCACCGCGGCGTTCGCGCGCAGACTTTCCCGCGCGCCGCAGCAAGTGCGTGAGATTACCGCCTTCGCGTTTCGTTCCGAATGGTTGAGGAATTGGGTGCTGCGAAATACGCGGGGACGCTAGCGCACCACCAGCACTTCCCGCATGTTGTCGCGCGCGAGGAAGAACTTCAGCGAAGCGTAATCGCGGAAGAGATTCTCGATGTGGCGGTTGTTGAAGACGCGCTGCAACCTCACCAGCGAGGCCTTGCCGGACCCATCCCTCACCATCAACGGCTGCAAGTCGAGAGCGTCGTCGCCGACAATGTGATAGCGAGAATACGGGGCGTCAGGCCCGGCGTCTTTAGTATGGAAAAACGCCAGCAAAATTCCTCCCGGCTTCATGGCACTGCAGATTTTTTCGATTACCGGCTTCACGAGTGGCTCGGGGAGATAGTCAGCGATGTCCCAGAAAAACACGGCGTCGAACTGCTGGCCACGGAACTGTAGGTTTTCTTTCAAGAAAGCGTCAATATCGAGCGTCTTCGATCCATCTTCCGCAGATTTGTAGAATTCCTCGTCGAAAGAGGAACCAAGCAAATCCTCGGTCCGAAGCCGATGACCGCGGTCGGTGAGCAACGCAATATTGGTCGCGGAAGTTGCGCCCAGGTCGAGGAACGAGAGCTCCTCCTGCTTGCCCAGTGCGCGCATAAACTCTTTGAACGCCGTCGAGTGACGGCGCGCGCGAACGCCAAGTTCCCGAGATTGGGATTCCTTGCCGGGTGAACCGCTACGGAAGAGCTTGAACAAGTTCTGCGTGACCGAACCCATCAACTTCTCGGCCGGACGTCTGTCCGGCGCCTGGTTACTTATTCTCTACCAGCGACGACGAGCCAATTCCGATACCGGAAGGCACGGCACCGGCATAAGCGGCCTTCGATTCGCCTTTTTGTTCGCGCTGTACATCGATCGAGCCCTTGAAATAGGCCCCGTCTTCGATCGAGACGCGTTGCGTCACAATGTCCCCTACCAGCACCGCCGACCGCTTCAACTCCACGCGATCGATGCCCATGATATTGCCGTCCACCTTGCCATGAACGATCACCTCGCGCGCGTGTATGTGGGCGCGAATGCGGCCGTTGGGCCCAATCGTTAAACTATTTTTGTCGAGTTCGATGGTGCCTTCTACTTCCCCATCCAGGTACAGGTCTTCGCTGCCCGACAACTCACCTTTGATCACAACCGACTTGCCGATGTGAGCCACTTCGCTTCTGGTATCGAGTTTGGGAACATCCACGGGACGGGCCTCCTTGGGGGAATTAACCGTTGGGGGTTGCGATCCGGTTGCCGGTCGTACTGCTTCCTCGTTCTTGGGTTTCCACATGGTCGGGCCTTTGGGACTGGACGAACGCGGAACGCGAACATCCGCCCACCACAACCTGCTAACGTATCACGATTCCAATCGGTTAGGCGAATATACCCAAGCTCATACGCAGCGCGCAAACCTCTTTTCTTCATCGCCGACTCTTACGGGCATTGAACTACTCAGGGGTGGTAACCGGAGGGACACAATGGACCCTTGGGGTGCGGGCACGAAAGGTTTCTTACTGGTCAATTACTACTTAGTTAATATAAATTGGGCAAAATCCAGCCATTATCGAGCTCGTTAACGCTACTTCCCCGGGCGATTACTTTGGCCCCCGTGTTGCTCTATGTGCAGAGTGTCGGCGCCGGCCGGTTGGTCGCTTCGACGTGTGAAGCCGATAACCAGGGGAACAGCGGATTCGCTCGTCGCGGTGACTCAAAAAAACCCATGGGACTGCCTTACCGGCCGGTGATCGATTCCACTGCGATCCTGCCTTCCGCAAACCACCGGTCCCAATCCCGACGGCATCTATCCTCCTCTTGACGATCTCGGCTAGTCTCTTCCTCAACAGCGGAGCAACGGCTGGTCAATCTGGCACTTCCAATATCTTGGGCAGGATTAAGCACGATCACATAATTACGCATTAAACTTGTAGAAGCAGTTATGAATATTTTCAATCGGAAGCGCAGTTGGGGATTTCTATCTTGCGGGCTGATGCTCGCTTCTTCCCTGTCGGCGCAGGACTGGCAATCGAACCCTCGCGAACTCGTCCGGCGGGCGGTTCAGAACGAGAACAGCGAGCCGTCGAAGAAGATGTATTTCATGTACAAGGACGTGAAGCGGAACAACAAGTCCGGCCAGACCGAGACGCGCATCATGGTGCAAACTCCCGAGATGTCGCTGGCCCGCATCGTCGCCATCGACGGACATCCGCTCTCCTTGGAAGACAAGGCTAAGGAAGACGCTCGCCTGAATCGGCTTACCGGGAATCCCGACGAACTCGCGAAGAAGAAAAAACAGCAAAAGCAGGACGACCAGCGCGCCCGGAAGATGGTCGAGGCGATTCCCGACGCCTTCGATTTCAAGTATGTAGACACCGAAAAGACCGACACCGGCGAAGTGGCCGTGTTCAAGTTCTCTCCCAATCCCAAGTGGGATCCGCCCGATCGCGAGTTGCAGGTCTTCACCGGCATGCAAGGAACGCTAAAACTGGCTCTTCCAGCAGAGCGCATCGCGCTTATGGACGCCACGCTTTTCCGCGGAGTCGATTTCGGATGGGGTATCTTCGGTCACCTCAACCAGGGCGGTTCCTTCATGATCGAGCAGAAGGAGATCTATCCGGGACATTGGGACACCACCCACATGAAGTTACACTTCACGGGCAAGATTCTGCTTTTTAAGAGTCTCGATATCCAGGAAGACGAGCAGACCAGCGACTACAAGCCTGTGGAAGGGATGAACGTCGCCCAGGCGCTGGCGAAGCTGAAGGAAGTTGACCAGGAGTATGCCCGCAACTACAACGGCGGACAATAAGCAATTCAGACCATGAAAATCGGCGGCCCTGGTGGTGGGGGAGCCGCCGATCTCCACCGTCCTAAGTTCGGGGTTGCAAACTTAGAACGAATACTTCAGCCAAACCGTAACCTGCCGCCCGCCCTCGCGACTGTTGTCGAGATTCAGAAATGTCGGCTTGCTCAACAAATTTCCATCGAGATTGGTAACGCCTTCGTTCGGGTGATTGAAGGCATTGAAAAAGTCCGCACGGACTTCGAGCACATGTCCCTCACGATACGGCATCGTGAAGCGCTTGATAGCCGAAAGGTTCCAGTCTTGCCGTCCCGGATAGGTAAAGCTGTTGCGGCCAACATTGCCTTGCTTGCCGCTTCCTTTGGGGTAAATCAGGAACTGGAAATCATTCGCATTGTTGTCCGCCGCCTGCGTAAAGAAGTTCACCAGCGTCCCATCCGGGAGAAACTGACCCACTCGGTTCGGTGCGCTCGCGTTTCCCAGGAATGGGCGATCGTTGTTGGTCTCACCATCTCCGTTCATGTCGTAACCGCGGAGGTAGATGGTTTCCGGAACGCCCGTTTGGAACGAGATGGTTCCACTGGTGCTCCAGCCGCCGAGCGCCGTTGTGAGCAACCCGTGGTTCTTCAGCCGCGGCAGCTCGTAGACGTAGCTGATCGCCGCGCGCTGCGAACGGTTGAATGCCGACGGTCCACGATCGCTGCGCGGATCGAAGACGTTTTCCCACCGGCTGGCGCCGCCCGATGTCGTAAACACTTCCGACTGGTTATCAATCGAACGCGACCAGGTGTAGCTGCCGCGAAGGGTTAGCGCACCCGTGGTGCGACTAACCGTGGCTTGCAGTCCGTGGTAGATCGAATCGCCGCGGTTGGTGCGGGCGATGATCGATCCCTTGTTCGGATTCAAGCGTGGATCGCCTGCCTGGGTGGGGTCCTTAGGGTTGAGCTGCTCGTTGACGAAGAGCTTCTCGCCGCGAGTACCTACGTAGGCCGTCTCCAGGATCAATTTTCCCGGCAATTCGCGCTGGATGTTGAGGTTCCACTGGTGAATCTGCGGGTTGCGCAGGTTGCTCACCTCGGATTCGACCAGGGCCGTGGGATCAACCACTGGTCCTGCCGATTGCAGGAAGCTGAGTGCGTTTGACAGGCCACGGCTGTCTGGACCACCGATCTGGAACAGGCCCAAGGCGTTCGGCGCGTTGGCCGCATTGTTGTCGGCAATGTTAGTAAACAGGACATCGTAGAACATCCCGTAGCCACCACGAATTACGGTCTTGTCCTCGCCAAAGATTGCTTTCGCGAATTTCGGCGAATAGCTGAAACCGAACCGCGGCGCAAAGTTATTGCGATCGGGCTGGACCTGCGTCTGCGTCTGGAAAGGCGCGGTCAGGATCGTTTTTCGATCGACCGCCGGGTACTGCGTAACGTTGAACATGTCGGGCGGCTGGTACTCATACCGCACGCCGTAGTTCAGCGTCAGGTTCGGGCGCACCTTCCACGAATCCTGGAAGTAGTACGCGTGTTGCACCGTCGGAACGCTCAACAGTGGATTGCCAAACGTGCGCTGCACGACGCCATCCGGTCCACTGAAGCCGTCAAGGTAGTTGGCCAGGTCCGTGCACTGCACAAGGTTGATGGCGCTGCAGTCTCCGCCAGCGGAGAAGTTGATCAGGCCGTCAGCATTGAATGGGACCTGGTCGCGAATTAACAGCAGCGTGATATCCGCTCCAATCTTGAACGCGTGGCTGCCGCGATTCCAGCTGACTGCATCCTGGAACTGGAACGTCTTGTGCCCGCGGCCCTGAGGGAAACCACCTTGCCCGAATCCTCCCCACGAAACATTGGTGAGGTCGTCGCTTAGCGAGAGCCCGGGCAGATGCGCGAACGGATTCGCGAGCGCTGCGGCCGTCGGATCAAAGCCAAAGTCAATCTGCTGCGCCGAGAAGCGGAATTCGTTGATGAGGAAGGGACTAAACGTGTGTGTCCACATGGCACCGAACAACCGTGCCGGGCCGCCCTGCTGCGTATCAATGCTCGGCAACGCGGTCGGGTTGGCAAACAGGTCAGGAGCGAAACTGTTCTGACTGTTGGTGAAGCGCGCATAGAGGGTGTCGTTCGGGGTCGCAATGTAGTCGGCACGAACGGTCCACTCGTAGCTCCTGGTGGCGGTGTGGTCCTGGCGCGTGAAAGGACCGACCTCGATGAGGCAGTTCGTCGTGCTGGCGCCATTGGTACATCCCGGCCGGTCACCGATGTTGACCACGTTCGGGCTGTTCGGATCGAGCAGGCCGCCCCTGAAATTCGCGGGATCGGAAACTCCGCGCAACCCGCTTAGCTCGTTCACCAGTATGGCGACATTGCTGTTGTTTCCAATCGATTGCAAGGCCGCCACACCGTTGGCCGTGGGCAAGAACAGCTGGCTCGCGAACGTGCTGGCGCCGAAGTTGTGATTCCACTGCGATGTCGCAAAGAAGAACAGTTTGTCTTTCTTGATCGGTCCACCGATGCGAAATCCCGAAGTCTGGTTCACATATTGCGGGACGCGGGGGAAGCCCGAGACCGATTGCTGTGTCGTCAGCGCGTCGAGACGCGAGCCGTCGTAGGAGTACCAGGCGGCGCCGTGCAGGTTGTTCGATCCGCTACGGAATGTCAGGTTTGAAACCGAAGCACCTCCGCGCCCGTATTCCGCCGTGTAGTCGCCTGTTTTCACCGTGACTTCCTGCACGGCCTCCTGGTTTGCGGGTTGAAAGGCCTGTCCCGAGATGCCGTTGTCGTTGTTATCGAACCCATCAATCAGGAAGTTGTTAGCTCGCGGACGCAACCCGTTCACCGAGAAGCTGGCGCCATTGGTAAAATCGTCGCGACCCGCCACAGTGACAATGCCTGGCAGGGTGGTCGCCAACGCGTAAGCATTTCCGGTCAGTATCGGCACATCTTTTACTTCGTTTCCGGGAATCGTTTTCGACAACTCGCCGGAATCTGTCTGCAACGTGTCAGCGCCCGCTTCCACCATCACGGTCTCACTTTTCTGCGCAACGCTCAGCACAACATTGCTGGAGGTGACCTGCGAGGTGCGGACGACTACGCCTCGCACCTCCGTTTTCGCGAAACCTGTTCCTTCGACAACAACCGTGTATGTCCCCGGGATCAGCGCCTCCACCCGATATTCACCGTTGGCAGTGGAGGCCGTCGTGTGAGTCTCGCCGTTGTCGTCCGAAGTTACTGTCACGCTTGCGCGGGCGACTACGGCGCCGGTGGAATCGCTGACTACGCCGGCTATGGTGCCCTTCGTACTCTGGGCAAACCCCATGACGCTTATGGCCATCATCCACATCACAGAAAAAAGAAATCGAACTGATCTGCTCATCCGTTCCCTTTCAACACTCCCCTGTAAAGGTGAATCGCGGATGGGCTCCAGAAGACGACATGTTGCGCCTAAGGTTCTTTCCGGCGACAAACAATTGACTTTGCCGTGACTGTGGCGTGAAAATGCCCTCCCTACCCTGACGGTTTCCGTTTCCCCAGTTCGATTTACTCAGTGAAGGAGATTCCCTATGAGTTCACCTCCGGTTTCCAAGCTCGACATGGATAAGCTCAACGCCTTCATCGGGCAGTTCGTCGGCGATTTGGGTGCGGCCGTTCACAGTGGCATGGTGGTGATCGGCGAGAAGCTCGGTCTTTACAAAGCGCTGGCGGTGGGACCGATGACTTCAACCGAGCTTGCCGCCAAAACGAACACTGACGAGCGTTACCTGCGCGAATGGCTGTCGTCGCAGGCCGCGGGCGGATATATCAGCTACGACGAGCAGGCCAACAGGTTCTACCTAAGCGCGGAACAGGCGTTCGCACTGGCGACCGAAGACAGCCCAGCTTACTTGCCCGGCGCCTTTGAATTGGCACTCGCGTCGCTCGAGGCGGTTCCACGCATTGCCGAGTCGTTCCGTTCCGGCGCCGGTATGGGCTGGCACGAACATGCGGACGGAGTCTTCCACGGCTGCGAGAAGTTCTTCCGGCCCGGATACGCCGCGAACCTGGTCAGTTCATGGATTCCGTCTTTACAGGATGTGCAGAAGAAACTCGAACAGGGAGCTCGCGTCGCCGATGTCGGCTGCGGAAAGGGCGCGTCCACGTTGCTCATGGCAAAAGCGTTCCCCAAGTCGAAGTTCTACGCTTTCGATTATCACGACAAGTCGATTGAGGCGGCACGCGAGTCGGCGCAACGCGAAGGCGTTGGCGATCGTGTCACGTTTGAAATCGCCAAAGCCAAGGACTTCCCCGGCAAGGGCTACGACTTCGTCGCCGTCTTCGATTGCCTGCACGACATGGGCGACCCAGTCGGCGCCGCACAGCACGTGCGCGAGTCGCTAGCCGAAGATGGCACCTGGATGATCGTCGAACCCTTTGCCAACGATCAGTTAAAAGACAACTTGAACCCTGTTGGCCGCGTGTATTATTCGTTTTCGACGCTGCTGTGTACGCCGTGTTCGCGATCGCAGGAAGTTGGGTTGTGCCTCGGCGCACAGGCCGGTGAACCGCGAATTAGGGATGTTGTGACTAAGGCAGGCTTCAGCCGCTTCCGCCGCGCGACACAAACACCGTTCAACATCGTGTACGAAGCGAGACCGTAGGAACGGTCTCGCACCGATGTTTAATGCAGCATGATGGCCTTACAATTCTCTGTCAGCGGCCACGACGTTTGCTTGGCGTCCGATTTCACGAGTTTGACCGGCGGGTCTCCAGGCTGCCGGTCATACAACAGGAAGTACGAGGTCGAATCCGCTTCAACGGCCCCGTCGGAGTCTGTTGTCGAAACAACGAGGGCTCCCTGCGCGCTGGGCGAGAACTTTAGATCATCTCCAATCGCCACCGTGGTGGGCACTGCAGCAAACGGCCCCAGGATGTCCTTGTAAAACGCCAGGCTGGGATCGAAGAAATCTTGCACTTTCTTCTGTACGTACAGGCGTGAAGGGTCGAAAGCAAAAGCTTCGGTTCCCAGCGAGTTGTCGATGCTTTCGATTCCAAAGTCCACGTAAGCGAACTTCGAGCCAGCTTCCACCAACCCGAACGGACCGACGTAACCGTTGCATGCACCAACCTGGTGGTAAGTAATGGTTACACGACGCATAAAGCTGGATTCCAGTCGCACTCGTATCCACACCCCTCGGGGGTGTGGCAGAAGCCCACACGCTGCAAATGATGGGAACCTCCGTGCCGTTTAAGCCTGGTGTGCACGCGTTTCCATTGTAATCACCGTATTTGGGGGCACCACGTCCCCAGACTTGGCAGGTTTCTGGAGCGATGCAAGCTCCCGGCGTGTTAAAGATGCACGGTGTGTTGCTGCCGGTGAAGCCACCGCTACAACTGGGTGGAACAGTGGCCACGCAAGGCAACTGGCATTTCCCTGCTACCTGGGGCGTCGAGCAAGATGTAGCGTCCAACGGGCTGCGCTCACCCTTGGGCCATCCTGAGGCACATTGCGGATCGTTGACACCCGACACATTCACTTCCGGATTCGCCTGCAGAACACCGGGCGGACTCACTTGCTTGGCGCCGGCCCGATAGTAGGCAGTGAGATCGTCTTCGGCCGCTGTGGCAGCTCTGCGGTCGTACCACGTCACACTGGCTATGCCGCCGGACGTGCATACCCAGGGCATAAATCGCCTGCCGGTGACCTTCTTATTAACTCGCACGGGAACGTTCCACGAATTTCCACCATCGTTTGAATCATAGACCATGACGTCATCGTTGTTGGCGGATGTGTTATTGGCGAAGGCTACGTAGATGTGAGAAGGGTTCGTATCGTCCACCGCGACCATCTGGCTCGACAAGGTGTTGCCGTTGTCACACCGGTCGAGCCCGGGCATTGGACAAACGACCTGAGTGTAGGCGGCTACTTTCTTCCGAATGCCGCTCTGCGGCACCAGGCCGCTGTCACACGGACTGAATTTATTGATCTCGATGTTGGACCCAGAATAATAGGCCACGTAGACAAAGCCGTCGCCGCCTACGGTAACGCGAGGATAGTCGCCAACACCGATCGTGGTCTGCGCCGACCACGTTTTCCCGCCATCACTGGAACAGACAATCCGGGGTGTAAGCGAGAGCGAAGAGAAATTTCGCCAAACCAGGTAAACACGATCTTTTCCGGTCATGGAAGAGTTCTTGCGGTCAGCCGCGATGTGCTCCTGGTCGGGCGTGGTGCAGACCTTGGGAGTCACGGTTGGACAAACTACCGCGTTACTCAAGAACTTGAAGGAGTGGCCGTTGTTCGTCGAAATCGAAAGGCTGTCGGTCTTCCCGTTAGGAGGTGTTCCTCCAGGCTCGGCTGTGGGCTTGCCGATCCACGAGTAGTACACGGCGCCACTCTTCCCGATGGCGATCGAGGGATCTCCGTCGCACCCGTTGAAGATGCAGGGAGTCTTTCCCCCGTACGTGAAATCCTGCCCGGTGTCGTCAGAATACGCGTATCCGCTGTTGGCGACGACGACGACATGCAAGCCGTCGTCCGAGATCGCCACTTCCAATTCTCCGTTTCCGTGTTGCACTACGGTATCGCCTGAGTCAGATTCCATATCGTCGAGCTCAGGCGCGTTTTTTTTCTGAGAATCGATCGGGTGAACGTCGATCAGACGCGAAAGAGCGTCTATGTCTCGTCGAGCAGCCTCCGTGTTTCCACCTTCGATGTGGACTCGTTTCGTGATTTGGAACGCCTCATTGGCCAGAATCGGATTGGCTTTCGGAGCAACGATGGTATCGAACCGCACGACGATCCCTTCCGCAGCGATCGCGGTCATGGTGAACAGGGCTAACTCACGATGTCGTCGTGAGGCGTTTTCCCCTGGTTGCGGCAGTGGACCCGTGTATCTCTGGTGAATCGCCGGCCAATCCGCAATCGTTAACAACTCCGTATGGACAGCCTGCTCCGAGGCGATATCTACAAGTCTCCTCACTGCATCGGCGTGGTTACGCATTGGTTCAACAAAGATGGCAATCCGCGCGTCGGCGGCGATCAACTCCTCCGCCGACTCCACCTGCTCGTTCGGCAACGGCACCGGCGGAGGACCAGATCGCGGGTACGCAAGCTCCGCTCCATTTGTTGTCTGATTGGCGAGATACCAGGGTTCCGGAATCGAAATGCTGACACCCCGCACAATCGTCACTCTGGTAGCTGGAAGTTTAGCCTGGGTAAACGCAAGCACTGATGCAGCAAAGACCATCAGCGAAACGGAAATGATTCTCATAAACGCCCTCCCGTGCTGGGCCGAAAAGAGATCCGTTGCGACAGAGCCGCTGTAGAGTCCAGTTTTCTGAGGTTGGAAACTTATTTCCCGCGCCGCTCATCCCCACGAACGACCTCGGGCAACAAAAATGTAGGTACCCGGTCCCTGTAGCGAAGGACTATACACCCGTTCCGGTGGCATGCTTCACTAAAATTGCGTCAAAATTGCGTCAACCGCCAGAACTGGTCGCCACTTCGGATGGAAAAATGGCCTTCCTCGAATCGACCATCGCTTACCACTGTTGTCTATTGGAGACAGTCAGCTAGGTTGCGACCAATAGTCAACAAACAATAATCAATATCCAATTTCTTTTTTCAGCCTTTCCCACTTCGCATCCACCATCTCTTTGGTCGCCCGATCCGATGTCACCTCGTCCGGCCACGGGCGCGTAAATCCCTCTGTCGGCCATTTGCGGGTGGCGTCAATCCCCATCTTGGATCCGAAATCCGGCAACCGCGATGAGTGGTCGAGAGAATCCACCGGTCCTAGCGTGAACTGAATGTCGCGCTCGGGATCGATGTTGTTCAACGTTCTCCATACGACTTCACCGACGTCCTGCACGTTCGTGTCTTCGTCCACCACGATGATGCACTTGGTGAACATCGCCTGCCCCAGCGACCAGATGGCGTTCATCACCTTGCGCGCCTGTCCCGGATACGACTTCCGGATGGACACGATCATCAGGTTGTGGAACACGCCTTCGACCGGCAGGTTCACATCCACCAGTTCGGGGATAGTCATCTTCATCAAGGGCAGGAAGATGCGCTCGACCGCCTTGCCCATGTAGGCGTCTTCCATCGGAGGCTTGCCGACAATCGTCGTCGCGTAAATCGGGTCCTTGCGATGCGTAATGCAGGTCACGTGGAAGACGGGATACAGGTCTTCGAGCGAGTAGAAGCCGGTGTGATCGCCGAACGGCCCCTCGGTGCGCAGCTCTTCGAGGTTCACGTAGCCTTCGAGGACGATCTCAGCATTCGCCGGAACCTCAAGATCAACCGTTTCGGCCTTCACCAGTTCCACCGGGCTTTGGCGCAGGAACCCGGCGATGATGAACTCCTCCACTTCAGGAGGGGCGGGCACAATCGCGGAAAATGTCAGCGCCGGATCGGTTCCGATCGCCACCGCTACTTCCATCTTTCCCGTCGGACGGTCGCCCTCCGCGACGCGTGATCCACCGCCCGAGCGCGCCATGATGTCCACCGCTGCCGAGCGACTGTCTGGTGCCCCATATCTCCCTTCCGTGGGGAGATGTGGGTCTTGACCCACCGCCGCCGCTCTCATCCTCTCGCGATAGTGCTCGGCCGCCACCTTCTGACGCTGCCAATGCATTCCGGTTGTGCTCTCGTCGTAGACCTGCATGCGATACATGCCGACGTTTCGCTTCCCCGTTCTCGGGTCGCGCGTGATGACGCACGGCAACGTAATGAAACGGCCTCCGTCCTTAGGCCAGCACTTCAGGACCGGAAAATCCAATAGCGAGAAGTCGCCGCGCTTGACTACTTCCTTGCAAGGGGCGTTCTTGGCCTCCACCACCTTAGGAAAGAACCTCCCTAATTCCGCGAGCATCGGCAGCATCTTGATCTTGTCGATCAGCCCTTGTGGCGACTTCATGTCCATGAACATCTTCAGGCGATGAGATACTTCATCTAGCGCTTTAACTTCCAGCGCCATACTCATGCGTTTAGAGGAGCCGAACTGGTTGATCAGGAGTGAATGTCCGGGATAGCCATTCACGTTCTCGAACAAGAGAGCCGGACCGCCGCCTGCACTCTTCGACACGCGGTCAGCGATTTCCGTGATCTCCAGAATCGGATCGGCTTCCGTGCGAATCCGCCGCAACTCCCCGGCGCGATCGAGCGCCGCGATCCACTCACGCAGGTCGGAATAGGCCAAATTTCCCCCAGGAACAGCAATGTCGGTGACAGGAGATTATAGACATCTGAATAGCTGGTCATCTGGATATCTGGCTAGCTGGCTAGCCGCAGCGTGCGACCAACCCTGTACGGCGATAATCAGATAACCAGAGATTCAGATAATCCTGATTCCGACTCTCCCTGCCAACTCTCCGCCTGCAGCTCTCATCTGAATTCATGTTCGACGCCATCTCTAAGGGAGTACCATGCCTGCCTCTGAAAAAGAGCACATCCGTTGCCTTTCGCTGCTCACACTCAATCCGGCTCGTGCTGACGAGGCCCTGTACTACATCGCGGGCCTGAATGAGGGCGGACGCGAAGAACTGCTCGCTCTTGCCGACTCCCACCACGTCACCATGCGCGCATTTTCGGGCCTGCACGAGACGGCTCAGCCTGCTGGAAATGACTTGAT
>Ga0335069_10003244_pt1 | contig 24678 bp, 17 predicted proteins | sample Lox_Sample_11_FD_206714 | JGI IMG/M metagenome (GOLD analysis project Ga0335069, IMG submission 206714) | Soil microbial communities from Loxahatchee National Wildlife Refuge, Florida, United States - Lox_Sample_1.1 | ecosystem: Environmental > Terrestrial > Soil > Wetlands | place: USA... | reverse complement strand
AGGCCGGCTGGCCGCTTACCATGGTCGGCCTCGACGTCGGCGACAAGACACTTCTCGGTCGCAAGCAGCTGGCGCAACTGAAAGAAACTCATGGGCCGGTCAACGACTTCATAGCGCAGATCGCGACTTACCTGATCGAACTCTCGGAAAAGTTCGGCGAAACCGGCACACCCATGTACGATCCGCTCGCGGTCGGTGTCGCTGTAGACGCAACTCTGGTCACCGCTCCTGCTATGCACGTCGATGTCGAAACTCGCGGTGATTTCACGCGCGGCGAAACTGTCGCGAACCGGCGTGGTTACATCGAGCGCAACGTCCTGCATGGCGACCGCTACATCATCGAGGGTGCCGACAAAGTCGAGCCCAACGCCAAAGTCTGTACCGACGTGCAAGCAGAGAAGTTTCTCCAGTTGTTTGTATCGCGAATTCGCGGCAAATAGTCATCCACGGGCAAGGAGCCTGCAATGTATATTCCCCAGAGTTTTGCGATTGCGCTGTTGATGATGATCGGGAGCGCCATGTGCTGGGGTTCCTGGGCTAATACCTACAAGGGCGTGAAGAACTACCGCTTCGAATTGTTCTATTGGGACTATGCCGTCGGCATTTTCCTGATGGCGCTCCTCTTCGCTTTCACCATGGGCAGCACCGGCCACGATGCCTACAGCTTCGTGAACAATATCCACTCCGCCGATACGCCGAACATCGTCTGGACGATGGTCGGTGGCGCGATCTTCAACCTTGCGAATCTCTTACTCGTCGCCGCGATTGACATGGCTGGCCTGGCGGTTGCGCTTCCTGTGTCCATCGGAATTGCTCTGGTTGTGGGCACCCTGCTGAGTTACATCCTTCAACCGAAGGGCAACATGCTCTTCCTCGCGTCCGGTGTCGTGTGCGCTCTAATTGCTGTCACCTTCGATGGCAAGGCGTTCGGCAGCCTCGCCGGAGGCCGCACCGCCACCCGCAAGAGCATCATCATCTGCATCGTCTCTGGCGTGCTGATGGGGCTGTGGAATCCTTTTGTCGCCTACGGCGCCACCCGCGGCAACGCGCTGACGCCCTACAGTTCCGTCGTCTTCCTCACGCTGGGAGCCCTGCTGTCCTGCTTCATTTGGAATATTTACTTCATGAAGAAGCCGCTCGCCGGCGACCCCGTCAATTTCTCCGGTCTCTTCAGCGCGCCCGCTTCCGGACATCTCCTCGGCCTGCTCGGCGGCGCGATTTGGACCACCGGAACGATGTTCAACGTGGTTGCGGGAAAGGCAACCGGCTTCGCAATCTCCTACGCCATCGGACAATCTGCGCCCATGGTCGGAGCGCTTTGGGGCGTATTCGCGTGGAAGGAATTTGCCGGTGCCGGCGCCAAAGGCAAAGCATTTCTCGCTCTAATGTTCATCTTCTATTGCCTGGCGATTTTGCTCATTGCCCACTCAAACAGCTGAGATTTACCTCGATTGCAGCATGAGGGGCGCGCATCGCATCCTGAAGTTTGCGAAGTGCATTTGATCATGCGCGGAATTTACCGTTGCGCGCTCTTCTCCAGTCGTTCTGCCTCTGCCTGTTCAGCAACAGCCTGCGGGTGCTTGCCAGTCTGCTCATAGACCGCCGCCAGCCCACGATGCGGCTCAGGCTCCTGTGGACGCATCTTGGCGGCTTCCTGGAAGTAGCGGAGCGATTCTTCAAACTTTCCATCCGCTCCGCTCTTGTACCCAAGTTTCAGAATGGATAGAAACAGCAGGTCCGACGTCGCCGTGTCTTGCCCGTTCAATTCATGCGCATGACGCAGCGCCGCATACGCAGGCAAGTCTTCACCCAGCTTCGCCAATACCGTTCCGTACAGCGCGTTCAGCTGGAACACGTCTGGCCAGCGCGACACGGGTTCCTTCAGCACTGCTTTGGCGTCTTCCAGGCGATTCAGCTGGAAATACGCCAGCGCCAGGTTGTATTGCATCTGCGGCGATTGAGGTGCCAGCTCTGCCGCTCGCTGCAGCGGTTTCAGCGCCGCTTCCGGATCGCCGTGCTGGCCATAAATCGTTCCCATCGCCGTCAATTTCTCTACGCTGTCCGGATCGTAGAGTTGATCGCAAATCTTGCGCGCCTCTTCGCGCGGACCCTGATCGAGCTTCTGCGCACATTCCACTCGCAACTGGCTCTCGGCAGAATCGCGTTGCCGCTGCTCGCTCGATTGTGCGAGCAGTTTCTTCGCCTCTTCCTCACGCCCCTGGTTTCGATACACCAGCCCCAGCTGATATTGCACGCGCGCATCGCGCGGAGTCGCAACAGACGCTTCCTTGAGCCATTTCTCCGCCGACGCCAAATCTCCCTGCTTGAAATATGCGAAGCCGAGGTAATAGGCAGTGTCGGGAAAGGGCGGTTTCAGCGCAGCCTTCGAGAGATTTTTTACCGCTGAGTCAAAATTGCGATCGTCAAGATCGAGCCGGCCCAGGTAATAAAGGATGTTCTCGTGGTCGCCCACCTCGCCGCGGACTGATTCGAATTCCTTCCGCGCATCCGCCCCCTGATGCAACTCGAACAGCGCCACCGCCAGCGGAAACCTTGCCCGCAACGTGAGTTTTGGATCGATCTGCAGGGCCGCCCGGAATTCTGCTGCCGCCGCATCGTAGCGGTCCTGCTTCAGCGCGTCGTATCCCTTACCCAGATGGGCGTCCGGAGACTCTTTGACTGCGGTCTTCGCCGGAGCTTTCCTCGGAGGATCGGCGGCGTAACTTGTGACGGTGATCAGGAAGGCAAATACGGAGACCAGCACGGGAAGACGATAGGTGCCTTTGAAAGTCATGCCGGTATGCCGCTGTGGCAAAAACGACACCATTATAACGATGGGAGTCGATGGGGCCTGCGAACGGTAGCGCCTAATAATCGGGAGAATTGTTTCGAACGCTCACCGCGCCCCCGAGCAGCTCTTTCATGATTTGAACGCCGGAACTTGTTCCGACCAGGTCTGCACCGGCTTGCAGTAGTTCGCGCACCTGTTGCGCCGTTTTTATTCCGCCGGATGCTTTGACACGAACCGATGGTGGCGCATGCTGGCGCAGGAATCTCATGTCCTCGGGCGTCGCGATGCCCACAGCCCCACCGCTGGCGTTCTTCAGGTAACCGACACCGGCCTCAATGCTTAGCGCCACTGCGCGATCCTTCTGCGGTGCATTCAGAAGAGGTAGTTCGAGCATGATCTTCACCGGGATTCCGCCCGCCGCCTCGACTACCCCGCGGATGTCATCGAAATATTCCTTCTCCATGCCTGAAAGCAGAAACCCGACATTGGGCATGAGATCGATTTCTTCCGCACCCTCTGCAATCAACTGTCCCGCCTCGAATGTCTTTCCTGCGCTGGTCATCGTGCCGTAAGGGAAATCGATGAACGAAGCCGTGCGAATCCCGCTCCCGCGCAACGCTTCCCGAGTCTTCTTCACCCATGCCGGAGGCACCATCGCAGCGTTGAACTTGTACTCCACGCACTCGGCGACATGCTGCCGCCATCGCGTTTCTGTCAGCGAATTCGAAATGATGGTGTGTTGAATCCGCCCCGCAAGACGCGAAGCGTCCTGTGTACTGTCTGTCTCGGATTTTGCTTTCAGAGAACTCATGTTTGTCTTGTTTCGCCCAACCACTCCAGCCAGGATTCAACAGCTCACTACAGCCCGGCCAGCCAACCCGGTGGCGTGAGGCCGCTCTGCAGATAGAATTCCAGAACCTGATCGCGGTGCGGCAACGACGGGATGACGCCTTCTTTCGTCACCGCAAGCCCGCCGGTGACTGCGGCAAACTGCACCGCCACCTCCAACGAGGCTCCCCGCGCCAGTGCGGTTGCGAGCCCCGCGTTGAATGCGTCGCCCGCTCCGGTTGTGTCCACGGCTGCCACGTGGATCGCCGGAATTCGCGTTGAAGACGATGCCGTCACGATCAAAGCTCCATTCTCTCCCAGAGTCATCACAACCTGTTTCACGCCTGCGCGGATCAGTTCGTGTGCTACGTCTTCGGCGGCGATCTCCGCGTCCGGAGCGTGTCCCGCCAGCACCTTCGCTTCCGCTTCGTTGGGCGTAAGCACATCGACCTTTTGCAGAATCGATGCCGGTAGGGGCCGCACGGGCGCCGGATTGAGAATCGTAATGGCTGCCTGCGAGCGTCCCCGAGCCATGGCCGCTTCAGCCGCGGCCACAGGTATTTCCAGTTGCGTCAAAACGACCGCTGCCGATTCCAGCGCCGAGCTGGCGGTCACGTCAGCGGCGGTCAGAAGTTCGTTCGCTCCGGGATCGATCGCAATGAAGTTGTGCCCACCAGCTGCCTCAACCACGATGAAGCCTACGCCGGTGGGAGCTTGAGCGACTTGCCTCACTTCCTCGGCGTTCACGCGTTCGTCGCGGTACAGCGCCAGCGCGCTCGCGCCGAAGCTGTCGTGGCCGATCCTGGCAACAAAACTGACCGGCGCACCCAGCCGCGCGCATCCCACTGCCTGATTCGATCCCTTCCCGCCATGGTCCACGCGGTATCCAGTGCCCAGCAACGTCTCTCCACGGCTCGGCAGCCGCTCGACCTTCATGGTGAGCCCGGTCGCGTAGCTGCCAACCACCGCAATTCGAGGGACACTCAATCAAGCGCCTCCGCAAGCGAACGGTAGCCTAACACAAGCGGATAGGTCTGCGACGCAGAACGATCCTTTGTATCCCGTGAGTGGAATCACCGGGACTCAGCCGCGAAGCGGCGAAAGATTGCAGCCCACAGCCTGCCCTGAGCTTGTCGAAGGGGCGTAAGCCGTGGGTATTCGTGGTGAACCGAGCAGCTCCGAAGGGGCGGCAGAAAAATGGCGAAACAATCTCCTGACGGATGGCCTATCGCTGCGCTCTTGCCAGATCCCGTATCTGATTCAGATATCCCACGTAGATCGGGATCGGAATATCCGGTGAATCTCCATCATTCAAAAAATGCTCCAGCCTGATCTCCATCGGGATCGAACGGATCACCTCGCCGAATCGTGCCATTTTCAGATACTTCACGTGCCAGATCTCCAGCATGAGCGAACGGAATTCTTCGCTGATGAACCCAAGCTTGCGATCTCCGAGATAGATTCCGTCAAAATGCCGCTCGGCCAGTTGCGCTCGAATTGGGTCGTCGGCGGGCGAAAACACGTACACCAGCTGGAAGATGTCCGCGAGATCGCCCCATAGAACTTTCTCTTCGAAGGCGGAAAATCGAAATGCCTGGCCATGCCGTTGCTGCGCCGCTCGCGCTTTTTCCTGCGGCTGTAGTCCGTGCTTGCCAAGTTCCGTGCGGAACCATTCCAGTCTGTCGCGAGTCAGATTGTGCCGCAGGAACTCCACCGCATAGTGATTCGCCAAATACAGTTTTGGATCGCCATCCAGCCGCGCTAGCCACGGTCCCCAATCCCGCTGTTCGAGCGCGCCAGCCAATTCATTGACCTGGCCGACGGTAATCTCGGGGTGATACTTCACCGCCTGCCAGAAATGCTCGGTGGAATCATAGGTGACGCCGTAGAGTTCGATCCCCTCGGCAATCGGATACCAGTTCGATAACACGCGCGCTGGAATCGAAGGCGCGGCGCTCCAGCAGTTGAGCGAGTGCTTCCATTTGTCCTGCACCGCAAGGAACGCTTCCGCATAACCGGTTGGCGTGGGCTCTTTCACGCGCCCCAGTGCTTCCTGCAATTCCTCGCGCGTATGCGTTACCAGGATTTCCAGCGGGCGCTCATCGAGCATCGAGATCACGCGGCTTTCGACTCCGCGCCGTACCAGTTCGCGCCCCAGGCGCTGCCGTTCTGCATCCGGCAAAGCCCCCGGCCAGCGCTGCGTTTGGCCTTCAACATAGGGAAACATCTCGGCCAGCGACTTGAACTCGATAAAGCCGTGCAGGGCGAATGTCAGCGGCTTGCCATCCTTCAGGATGACGGTCGACGGTGTGACAAGTTCCTGCAGTGAAACTTGTTGTGCGAACCCGCGAACGGGCCATGCCATGAGCAGAATCGCAACGATGGCGAGCATCGAACTGAACAGCCGAGAAGCGGCGCTGGAATGCCCAAGGCGCAAGCCGTGGGTCGCAAGGAAGAGTCGAGTCAGCCCCATCGGGGCGAAAGAACGTGTGACCATGGTAGGCCGCATTCTAATGCCGATGAACCCGGCGCGGCGTCACAATCTCGCACTTGTTGCCTTGACGCTCTTCCTTCAGCACTGCTAGTTTCGGTTTCACGCTGTCGCCGGGAGGCCTTGTCTGAGCAGGAAAGAGAAGACGCCTGATCTTCCTTTGAACTCCGGCCGCCGCGACTTTCTCATTCAGGGAGCGTCGGCCGCACTCTGGCCATACTTCCTGAGAGATCTGTCTTTTTCTTCCGGTCAGACTCCAGCCACGTCCGGCGTCGGGTTTTACCTCCATCCGAAATATCGTAGTCAGCGGCCTCTCGATGCTCTGCTTCTGAAAGCCAAGCCCGGTTTCGACGAGTTCATCAACGAAAAATACGCGGACCAGATCGCTGCGATTCTTGCCGAATGGAGCGACGGCTTGCTGCAAACTCCGCGCGACTTCAAGGCCATCGATCGATCCCTCTCTGCGACCTTTCGGGGATCGACTCGGAGTTCATCAGAGGCACGTTCCGCGCGTTCCGGCCCGCCGCTAACAGTGATGCTTCGCAAGTTTCCGTCGCAGGCGACCCAAGCGCCCGCTGCCTTCATGGCAGAATTCCGAGACGATCTGAGTATCTTTTCGCAGCTCATCACTGCCGACTTCCAGATTACGAGCATCAGCGCTGATCCTGCATCTGGGCCGCTTCGGCAACTACATACACGCATCCTCTATGAACTCGTCGGCAGCGGCTCCGATTTTCATCGCGAGCAGCGGATCGGGAACTGGGACCTTGTTTGGGGACCCGATGCTGGTAGCTACCGCGTGCAGCGGTGGCAGCTCCTCAATGAATCCGTGAGTCGATCTACAGTTCCAATTTTCATGGAGATCACCGCACAAGCCCTGGGCGCGAATCCGTCCTATTCCGGGCAACTCCTTCGTGGCACCGACTACTGGCGCACCGTTCTCGACGGCGCAACCGGGATCGACGTCTACGGCCACAACGGCGTCTCGATCGGCGACATCGACAACGATGGCTTCGACGATCTCTATGTCTGCCAACCGTCTGGGCTCCCAAACCGCCTCTATCGCAACCGCGGCGACGGCACATCCGAAGACATCACCGAATCTGCCGGTGTCGGCATCCTCGAAAATACCGCGTGCGCTCTATTCGCCGACATCGACAACGATGGCCTTCAGGACCTGATTGTCGTCCGTGCTACCGGCCCTCTCTTATTTCTAAATCAGGGCAACGGCAAGTTTCGTTTGAAGCCTGACGCGTTCAGGTTCGCCGCGCCGCCGCAAGGGACGTTTACTGGCGCCGCCATCGCCGACTACGATCGCGACGGCTGGCTCGATATCTACTTCTGCCTGTACGTCTATTACCAGGGAACAGACCAGTACAAATATCCCGCGCCTTATTACGATGCCAATAATGGCCCGCCGAACTTTCTGCTGCGTAACAACCGCGATGGAACATTTGTCGATGTTACGAAGCAAACAGGCCTCGATAAGAACAATACTCGTTACAGTTTCTGTTGCGCATGGAATGACTATAACCGCGATGGTTGGCCTGACTTATATGTCGTCAACGACTTTGGCCGGAAGAACCTCTATCACAACAATGGCGACGGCACGTTCACAGACGTCGCCACCGAAGCCGGAGTCGAGGACATCGGCGCCGGCATGAGCGTTGCCTGGCTCGACAGCAAGAACGACGGAACTGATGACCTCTACGTCGCCAACATGTGGACCGCATCCGGTGTGCGAGTTGCCGATCAGGAGATTTTCAAACCCTCCGCGCCTGAAGGAGTCCGTAACCTCTATCGCAAGCACGCAATGGGCAATTCGCTATTCGAGAACGGTAATCCTCCGTGGTCCTCCGTGGTTAAGAGGTTTTCGTCCACTGCGGAAAACATGAAAGCGCGCGGAGGAAGCAACGCATTTCAAAATGCCACCGAGACTTCGGGTGCTGGGCGCGGTCGCTGGTCGTGGTCGAGCGACGCATTCGACTTCGACCACGACGGCTATCCCGATCTCTACATCGCAAATGGCATGATTTCCGGCCCTGATCGCAACGATCTCAACAGTTTCTTCTGGCGGCAGATCGTTTCCAAGTCTCCCGACGAACCAAAGCCTTCGCACGACTACGAACAGGGCTGGAGCGCGATCAACGAACTCATCCGCGCCGACGGCAGTTGGAGCGGCTACGAGCGCAACGTATTCTTTGCCAACAACCGCGACGGAACCTTCTCTGATATTTCCGGTGCTGTTGGCCTCGACTTCCGCGAAGACGGCCGTTCGTTCGCCATCGCCGATTTCGACCACGATGGACGTCAGGAGATCTTTCTCAAGAACCGCAACGCGCCAGTGTTGCGGATCCTGAAGAACGTGATCGATAGTCTCGCGCCGTCGATTGCTTTCCGGCTGCAAGGCACGAAGAGCAACCGCGATGCGATCGGCGCTGTCGTCACGATCGAGACTGATGCAGGCCGCCAACAGCGCAGCGTGCAGGCAGGATCGGGATTCCTATCGCAGCACTCCAAGGAACTGTTCTTCGGATTGGGCGCAGCAAAAGGCAGTGTGCGCGCGACCATCCGTTGGCCGAGCGGCGAGGTGCAGGATTTTCACGACTTGCCGTCGAATCACCGCATCTGGATTGAAGAGGGTTCGACACATTTGCGCGTTGAACCCTTCAAGCCATCAGCAGCAAATGCCCGTGCGCTGAATCCAGCGTCCATGGCCGCATTCGGCGCCCAAGCGGGCGGACATCATCAGCCTGATTGGCACGATGCGCCACTGCCCGCAACCATTGAGACATGGCTGCTGTCTCCTGTCGTTGCGCCTGATTTCTCGCTCCCTGATCAAGCAGGCCAAGAGCGCGCGCTCTCCGCGCTGCGCGGCAAGCCCGTGTTGCTTAACTTCTGGACTGCAAGCTCTCCTCAATGTCAGGCCGACATCGAGACCCTCACTAAGAGTCAGCTTCGCTGGTCGATGCAAGGACTGCAACTCCTGACGGTCAATGTCGACAAGCCGGAACCGCAGCCTGCGCACATCCGTGGGTTTTCCTTCCCGGTCGTAAGAGCGACCGACGATGTTGCGGCCGTTTACAGCATCCTCTTCCGGCAACTGTTCGATCGGCACCGCGACATGCCGCTGCCGACAAGCTTCCTGCTCGATGAGCAGGGCGAGATCATCAAGGTCTATCAGGGCTCGCTCAATGCGGACCAGATCTCACGGGACTTCCTACAGATTCCGCGCTCGACAACTGAGCGATTAGCGAAGGCGCTGCCATTTTCCGGCATCACCGATGCGACGGAGTTTTCGCGCAACTATCTCTCGTACGGTTCACTCTTCTTCCAGCGCGGATACTACCAGCAAGCGGGCGCGGCGTTCGCGCGCGCCGCGAATGATGATCCGGAAAGCGCGGAAGCGCTCTACGGACTCGGCAGTGTTTACCTGAACCAGCAGAAACTCGCCGAAGCGCGCGCTGCGTTCGAACAGGCGGTGAACTTGCGCGCGAGTTATCCCGACACGCTGGCCAACGCGTGGAACAATCTCGGACTGATCGATGCGCGCAACAACCAGTTCGCGCAGGCGATCGGATATTTCCAGCACGCACTCCAACTGAGTCCTGACCACGTGGTCGCGTTGGTGAATCTGGGCAGCGCGTATCGGCAGCTTCATCAGTGGGAAGAAGCGCGACGCGTGCTCGAGCACGCGCTTGCGGTGAGTCCGGACGATCCCGAAGCCAATTACGGAGCGGGAATGGTCGCGGCTTCGACCGCTACGACAAACGCCGACAACGCGCGCGCAGAGCGGTATCTGTTGCGGGCGATCGCGTCACGCGCTGTCTATGCGGAAGCGCTGAACAATCTGGGAATTCTGTATCTGCGGACGCAGCGCCGCGATCAAGCGGTCGCGCGATTCGAGGAATGTATTCGCGTCGCGCCGACGTTCGATCAGGCGTATCTGAATCTGGCGCGTGTGTATGCGATCGAAGGAGCGAAAGAAAAAGCGAGAGCGGTTTTGGAGAATTTGTTGCGGCAGCGGCCGGGGCATGCAGAGGCAGAGAAGATGAGCGATCAGCTCAAACGATAAAGATGAACGGCGATTGCCGCCTGGAAGGTGCTGCGGAGCCCCATTTACCAGGTGATAACGGGTACACCCCCCCTCCCCCTTCCGGAAGCAAAATATCTGGAATCAATGGCTTAGGTGCATCAAAGTCGCGCAAAATCTTGATTCCAAAGAAGTTGACTGCAAAATATTCCACGGAATGGAGTTAGCCGATCTCGTGCCGCGAACTACGTTGCATGGAGCTATTCACTCGTATAATAGATTATCTCCATGAATGAGGGTTGTCAAGGGTGCGGGGATGCAAGGCGGCAGGCGCGCGCCTCGACCTCGGTGTTGGGGAGGAGGGCCTTCCGCACAGCGCGGGTCCAGATCGCGTAACCCGCCGCGTTCATGTGCAGATTGTCGTCGACAAAAATGTCTCTTGGTTTGCCGCTCTTGAGCATCGGCGAGACGACGTCAATGTAGTGGAGATCCGAGCGTGTCGCGACGCGGGAACGGATGGCTGCGTTCACCTCGTCTTGGTGAACAAACTGAGAGAAGCGCGCCTTGGAAGGTTTGAGAGAAATGAAATAGACCGGCGTGGTGGCGAGCGCGCCTGTCTTGCGCTTCATGAATTCATCGAAATCAGACACGACTCTGCTGGCAGATTTCCCCGCATCGATGTCGTTCTCGCCGGCATAAAAGACGATCGAACGCGGCCGATACGGTGCAACGATCTGGTCGAACCAGCGATTCACATACTCGATGTGCGATCCACCAAAGCCGCGGTTGATGACGGGCATCGGCGCCATATCGGCGGCAAGAGTCTCCCATCGGACGATGCTCGATGAGCCGACAAAGAGTACCTGGCACCGCGCGGGTGGCGCAGCCCGATCTGCTTCTACGAACCGGGCGACTTCGGCGCCGAGCGATTCTTCGAGAGTCGGAGCAGGGGCGATCTGGGCTCGCGCACTGGTGACGGACAAGGCCAGTACCACAGCGCAAAAGGCAAACCGGCGAAACACGCCTGAGCGTGAAGAGGTCGACACGATTGTGAGCTCCTTCGCAGCGTCAGCCGGAAACCTTGCCCGGTTCATCGAGCCAGGAGTTTCAGACTGGAGCGATCCATCCACTCTTTGATCTCCGCCACTATAAACGGTCTGGCTTTGGCGTGGGGGACGAGAAATTCGTAAACCTGCCGCCCATTCTTCTCCCTCATACCTCACAGGGGGCAACCATCAGCTGGCTATAGCCAGGCCCCCGTCCGATTTTGCGACGATTAACCGCAGAGATCTGAGGCCCGCGCGAAGCTCTTCACAAAGAAGCTGTGGCTGTTCCCAAGCTGCAAAGTGGCCGCCTTTGGGGAGCCGATTGTAATGAATGAGTTTGGGATACGCCCGCTCTGCCCAACTCCGCGGGGCCGGGTAGAGTTCGTCAGGAAACACGCTCACGGCAACCGGGATAGAGACGCCTTTGGCATTGAAATACCCGAGTTTTCCCCAATTTTCCCAATAGAGACGAGCGCCAGAAAGCGCCGTGTTGGTTAGCCATGTGATCGTTATGTTGTCGAGGATGTCGTCACGCGTGAGGCCTTCGGACTGTCCCGCAAAGACTCGCGCGATCAGCTCGTAGCTGCGCGCGTCATGGTCGAGGAAATACGCCGCCAGCCCGACGGGGGAGTCCGCGATCCCGTAAAGCGTCTGCGGTCGCAGCCCCATCTGGAACCCGTAGGCGATTCCCTTTTGATAGACGAACTGCAGGCGGTCATAAGCAAGCTTCTCATCGGCTGTGAGAGTCGCCGGCGCGGCGGCGCCGGAAAACGCGGCCTGGTCAATGTCGGCCGGAAAGATGCCGGGCATGTTGGTGTGGATGCCGAGCAATTCCGGAGGCGCCTGCACGCCCATTTGATCGACAACGAGCGCACCCCAATCGCCGCCCTGCGCGACAAACTTCGTGTAACCCAGACGTTGCATCAGCACAACCCAGGCACGCGCGATGTGGGCCACATCCCACCCGGTAGAGACCGGCTTGCCAGAGTATCCGTAGCCGGGCATTGACGGGATCACGACATCGAAAGCGTCAGATGCATTTCCGCCATGCGCGGTGGGATTGGTCAGCGGATCGATGATCTTCATCTGTTCGATGATCGAGCCGGGCCATCCGTGCGTAACGATCAGCGGCAAGGCATTTTCATGCTTCGAACGAACATGAATGAAGTGAATATCGAGCCCGTCGATCTCGGTGACGAATTGAGGTAGCGTATTGAGACGCGCCTCAACCTTCCGCCAGTCATATTCCGTTGCCCAGTAGCGGGCGAGCGCCTGCGTCGTCGCAAGCTGCACGCCTTGCGTTGCGTCGGTGACCGTTTCCCGTTCCGGCCACTTGGTTGCGGTGATACGCCTGCGTAATTCGGTAAGTTCCGCGTCCGGCACATTCACATGAAACGGACGAATGGCATTCTTGTCAGCGCGAGTTTCGGTCATGGTGTCCTCCTCTTTTGAATCGTGTTGGGCTTCTTCATTTTGCTGTGGCTCTCAGTCCTAAGGCGCATAGTGAGTGAAAACCAGATCGCTGCCCTTGGCCTGGGTGTGGCACGGGAAGCAGGTTTTCATGAACGACTCGCCGGCAGGTTTTCTGTCGCTTGCGTTGAAGTGACCGAATCCCCATCCCCCGGTCGCGGCGTATCTTTTCGAGTCCTTGACGATGAACTGAATGTTAGTGGGCGCACCTGGAACGAACGATTGTGCCTGGCCAAAGACCTTGTTGTTTTCCTCCGATGGAACGTGGCGGAAGTGCAAGGCGGCGATCATTGTGCCGTCCGGAAACGGAAGTTTCCCCTCGCGGTAGGCCCTGATCGCCACATCGTTGCCCAGGATTGCGCCAAAACTGTGGAGGTCGCCTTCTTCGTGGGCAACGGAGATCAGCTTCCAGTCACGGTATCCGGCAGGAATTTCGGTAACAAAGACCGGGGCGGGTTCTCCAGTGGCGTGTCCGAAGGGAGGGGCTGTGAGAGCGATGATACTCGCGACCGTCGCAACCCCAAGCAGCAGGAAAGTGATGCGCTTCATGACGGTTCCTCCTCCAACCCGATCACGCCACGTGCGCGACGGGTTCGGTCTTTACGTTGGTTACGACATTGATGTTGCCGTGCGTGGCTTTGGAGTAAGGACATTCCATGTGGGCGCCATCCACCAGTTGCTGGGCGATGACGGGCTCGATACCGGGCAGACTGACGTTCAAGCGAGCCTGCAGCAGATAGCCGCCGTTCGTCATCCCGAGGTCAATTTCGGGGTCGATTGCAAGGTCAGGAGGCAGCTTGACTTTCATTCTGGCGGCGACAAGTTTGATCGCCGACAGAAAGCAGGCCGACCAGCCGACGGCGAATAGCTGTTCCGGATTTGTGCCGGTGCCGGGCGTGCCAGGGACCGAAAGCTTGACGTCCAGTCGGCCATCGGAGGTACGAGAGGCTCCGCCTTCGCGGCCGCCAGTCGTGTGTGCTTTCGCGGTGTAGAGGACTTTTTCGATTGGGGTGATGCTCATGGTGTGTTCTCCTTCTTGAGGAATTCGTGCGGGACCAGAAGACGTGCGGCGCGTTGCATCTGTCCCTGCTAGCGCAGGGGCGACGCCGTGAAGATGTAGTCCTTCGCTTTCACAAGGGTGTGGCGCTGGTGGCAAAGCCTTATAGGGATGCCTTCGCGGTAGGCGTTGATCATCACAGGATTGGCCGGGACCGCTCTGATCCCGTCTTCGGACTGACTCCCGGCGACACTCGGCCAGGTTTCATAGCCTTTGAGTTCCGAGAGTGCGATGTCACTGGGATCTGTCACGGTGAACCCGTCCTGCATTTCGCCGGCCAGGCTCGCCGTAACCAAGAGAGAGACGACAACCACCACGATTGTGCGGATGCCAGGAGCGCTCATCGCTACACCTCAAGTCTATGTGGATTCTGTTGGAAACGAAGGGGCCCGACTCAGAGCCTTGGATTGCGGCCGGAGCAAAGGGGATTCAACTTTTCGCGGATTGGAAAATAGGTGGGGCAGGGACCCCGGCTACCGGGCGGTAGTTCCCAGATTAGCGCCCAAAACCGGGGCGCGAAATCAGGGGCACCGGGCAAGCCTGGGTGAGTATTACTTCTTCGGCGTCTCCGCCGTCAGCAGGTCCACGAACATCTCGTAGAACTTCTGCAAATCCAGATCGACCTGGATCTCCACCGGCGGGCCGACGACTTTGGGTTTGTCGTTGTCGGTCCAGGTGAGCATGTTGCCGTAGTTGGCGCCGCGGTCGAGGTCGATGTCCATGTGGCGGGTTTCTTTCTTTGTTATCACGCTCGGGTCGAGCCATGCGACGGCGGCGAGTTCGTCCCATAAGTAGTTATATTCGCCGAACAGGCGGGCATAAGTGCCGACATACTTCGCGGCAGGAGATGTCCCTTGCTTGATGCGGTCGATCAATTCTTTCGTCAGGCGAGTCTTGACGGAGATATCGACGGTGGTGCAGACAATCTTCTTCCAGGGCGCGCGCAGCACGATGTGCGCGGCTTCGGGATCGAACCAGAGATTGAATTCGTGCCGGGGCGTGTTGACGAACTCGGGATCGTCGGTGACCGGGTTGAGGCTCGTGCCCATGAATACAAGTTCCTTCGCCAGCCTGGGCACTTCGGGATCGATGGAGATGGCGAGCGCGAGATTGGTCATGGGGCCGCCGGCATAGATGGTGACCTCGCCGGGATACTTGCGCAACATGCGAACGAGGAAGTGCGCGGCGTCTTCGTCGGAGGGCTTCGTCGTGGGCTTGCCCTCGGGCATGGGGCCGAGATCGTCGGGCGGGTGGTAGAAGCGGGGCGTCCAAGCGCCGAGCCATTCGATCTTGCCGAAGCGCTGCTGCCACAATTCGGTGGTTTCTTTGGTGCGCACGAGCGGATACTCGGCGCCGGGGACGACGGGGATGTCGGTACGCCCGATGAGTTCGAGCATGCGCAGGGCGTGCGCGACCTCGGACTTGAGCCACTGGTCGCCGGTGACGACGGTGATGCCGAGGACGTCAGCGTCGGGAGACTGGATGAGCAGCAGCATGGATTGCTGGTCGGTGCCGGCAGGACCGGCGGCGTCCTGGTCGATGATGATCTTGCGTTTTTGGCCCGACGCAGCGGCAGTGAGAGTTGCGAGCAGGATCGCGGTAATGATCGTTCTCATGAATAGGAAGTCCAGGATTCGGCCCATTATTCACCTCAGAGTTTCTTTCGCCGCTACCGCGGCTGGATTGTTATTAACCTCGTACCCACGGCTTGCGCCCCTTCGACAAGCTCAGGGCAGGCTGTGGGCTGTAATCTGCCGCCGCTATCGCGGCTGCGTCACGGATGATCTGCGGCTTGCGCCGATACTCCCATGGTCTTGCCGGGAGTAGGGGTGTTTCGACTCCGAATGACCTCCGCCGTATGCGGAGGTCACTCTGCGCTCAACACGACAGACATGACGGTTTCCCGGCGGCCGCCCAGTCAGGAACGCCCCGCGAGCCTTCCGATAAGGAGCTCAAAGAAACGCCTGGAGTCGACATCCACGGCCACGTTTGTATTTGGCACCCATTTGTCGCGCACGACCGGAGACGTCTTTGTGCTTGCGAGCGTGGGAGCGGAGCCGCGGATCGTCATGCCGGATGCGGCGTCCTTCTCCATGCCGGGCTTGCGCTTCAAATCGCCGGCGATGGGGCTGTAGCCGAGCGTCTCGCCGGCAGTGAGTTCGCCGGTGGTTTCCACGTCGACGTAGAAGTCCTGCCACTTCAGAATTGATGAATCAATAAATGACGCGACGGCGAGCGAGTCGTGCATGTTGGGGCCGACGAGGAATCCGCGCTCGCGGTTGTGCGCGATGGCGTTGCGGCCGATTTTTGCCGCGGCCTGCGCGGAGGGATTCTGCGCGGCTTCTAGCGTATGCACGTGGTCTTCGGTGAGCGAAGTTTTGCGGGTGACGTCGAGGCCGACCATGGTGATCGGAATGCCCGATTGAAACACGATGCGAGCAGCCTCGGGATCGACGTAGACGTTGAACTCGGCGGCTGGCGTGATGTTTCCGCCGGAGAGCGAGCCGCCCATCATGGTGAGGCCGCGGACGAGTCCGGCAAGTTCGGGATCGCTGTTGAGGGCGGTGGCGACGTTGGTCAGCGGGCCGAGCGTGATCAGCGTGACTTCGTGCGGATACTTGCGGGCGATGCGACGAATAAATTCCGAAGCGGGCTCGGCCACCGGCTTGGTGGTCGGGTCGGGGAAGACGGCGCCGCCGAGGCCGTTTTCGCCGTGCGCGTATTGCGCCGTGACCAAGCGCCGCACGAGCGGAACACGCGCACCAGCGGCGACCGGAATGTCGGTGCGGCCGGCGATTTCGACGAGGCGCAGAGCGTTGGGCAGAGTCAACTCGAGCGGGACGTTGCCGGCGACGGGCGTGATGCCTTCGATGGTCAGTTCGGGCGAGCGCATGGCGAGCAGGAGGGCGAGGGCGTCGTCGACGCCGGGGTCGGTGTCGATGATGACGCGGGAAGGGCTGCGGCCGGCCATGGCCTGCGCTGGCGCCCATTTTTCGCAGGCGAGTCCACCGACTGCCAGTATAGTTGCGGAGCGCGCCACGAACTGGCGGCGGGTTATGCCAGGCAATACTTTCGAGTCCATTCCTGCTCCTTCGATTCGCGCCTGCCGAGCAGATTCAAGAGGCCTGCCATTGTAATGCCTGCCTGGCGGAGTCGACCAGCATTTGGGATAAGGGCGGCGATTGCCGAGCGCAAATGCTCGGACTAGAATTTTGATGTACCCGTGAACCCTGCCTCTGCCATCGGCGCCCGCTTCGGAAGTCGTGTCCACCAGACATCTCTGCACTTCCTGCTGGTGTGCGCGCTTGTTCTTTTTGTCGTGATATTGATCGCTTTTCTTCTCCCGATACCGGCAGGCGCACAGTGTCAGCCTTCAGGGAAATCTCCGGCGACGAGTACGTCGGCTACGCCGCAGTTCTATGATGAGCCACAATTCACCGTTGCGGGCGTGGCCGATGCCAGCAATCTCGGAGGACACGGCTCCGACGTTATGGTGAGGACCGACGAATCGCTGGCGAAAGAGACGGTATCGCTAAGCAAGGAGGCGGTGGGTTCGTCGGCGATAGCAAAGTCGATACCGGATATGGAAGTAGCTGCCGGGCGCAACCCAACTGACTACAAGACCGCGTACTCCCTGGCTGTGGCCTATGTAGACGCGGGCAGGCTTGAGGAATCGCGGGCGAAGATTCAAGCGCTGCTGACGCGGCAGGATCTCGCACCGCCGGAGCTGGCTGCATTGCATCATTTACTCGGCGACGTCGAGGAAAAGCGGCGCGATCCTCTGGCTGCGGTGCGTGAATACCAGCGCGCATCGGAATTGAATCCCAGCGAGCCGAATCTGTTCGATTGGGGCACGGAGTTGTTGCTGCACCGGGCCTCCGAGCCCGCAGCCGAGGTGTTTGCCAAGGGCAACCGGCTGTTCCCGCAATCGGCGCGGATGCTGATCGGGCTCGGCGTGTCGTGGCATGTGCGGGGTGCGTACCAGCGGGCGGTGGACTGCTTGTGCCAGGCGTCGGACTTGAACCCAAAAGATGCCTTGCCGTATCTGTTTCTCGGCAAGATGCAGAACGTGGAGGCGGTGCGGGCGAAAGGCTACCTGGAGCGCATGGAGCGGTTCAGCCGGATGCAGCCCAACAATGCACTGGCCAAGTACTACTACGCAACCGCTCTGTGGAAGCAGTCGGAGGCTGCGAGAGACGCCGCGACTTCGGCTCAGGTCGAATCATTGCTGAACAAAGCGGTGGAACTCGATCCCAAGCTGGCGCTCGGCTACCTGCAACTCGGCATTCTATATGCAGACCGGCCCGACTATCCGAAAGCCATCGTGTCGTTCAAGCGGGCAATCGAGATCAATCCTCAGCTGGAAGAAGCCCACTATCGATTAGGGCTTGCCTACAGACGGACTGGGGACGGGACAAGAGCACGGTACGAATTGAGGATTCACCAGGACCTGGCGAAGAAGTCGTCAGAGAGATTCTTGCGCGAGCGGCACGAGATCCAGCAGTTTGTCGTTTCGTTGCGCGACAAGAACGCCGCACCGCAGAAACCTTGATTCAGATTCATTGAGCTTTTGGCGTGGGTGACGTCATGAGGTTGACGAACATCCGGTCGAACTTCTCTTTGTCCAAATCGACTTGAATCTCGACCGGCTGCACGGTGATCGAAGGCCTATCTTTTTCGGTCCACGTAAGCGTGTCGCCATAGCTCGCGCCCTTGTCGAGGTTCACGCTCATATAGCGCGTTTCCCTCTTCGTGATAATCGAGGGATCAATCCATGCGGCGGCGGCCAGTTCGTCCCACATGATGTCGGCGCCGGGCCAGGACTGGTAGTACTTGGCAATGTAGCGGCCGATCGGCGTGCCACTGGCCTCGATTTGCTTGACCATGGCGGGCGTGAGACTGGTCTTCACCGAGATGTCGACCGTGGTGCAGGTGATCTTCTTCCAGGGCGCGCGCAGGACGATCTGCGCGGCTTCCGGGTCGAACCAGAAATTGAATTCGTGGCGCGGCGTGTTGGCCCACTCGGGGTTATCGCTTTGCGGGCTCAAGCTGCCGCCCATGAAAACTAATTCCTGGGCTAACTTCGGGAATTCGGGATCGAGTGAGATGGCGATCGCCAGGTTGGTCATCGGCCCGCCCTCGTAGATGGTCACTTCGTGTGGGTACTTGTGCACCATCCGAATCAGGAAGTGGGCAGCATCTTCGTCGGCGGCCTTCGTTGTGGGCTGGCCTTCGGGCATGGGGGGGATCACGTTGGCCTCATGCCACCAGCGATCGTCCCATGCGCCAGCGTACGCCACCTTACCGAAGCGCTGCTGCCAAAGTTGAGAGTCTTCGCGTGTGCGCACGAGAGGAAAAGCGGCGCCAGGAACGACGGGGATGTCGGTGCGTCCGATGATCTCGAGCAGGCGCAACGTGTGAGCGACTTCTTCGTCGCGCCATTGATCGCCGCTGACCACCGTGGCTCCGAGGACTTCAACTTGTGGCGATTGCACGAGCGTGAGAAGCGTTTGCATGTTGCTGCCGCCGGGACCGGAGAAATCCTCGTTGACGATCACCTTGCGGCGGGGCTGGGCGAAGGCAGTGGCAAAGAGGAGCAGGATGAGAAGGTGTCTGGTGATTTTCATTAGTCGAAGGAGTTTACCATTCACCATGAATATGCAGGAGTTCGAGTCGGGCTGACGGAAGCCTTTAACCGCCGAGATCGCTGAGGATTCGCGGAAGGCGCAGAAAAAGCCACAACGCGACAGACTTGACGCCATGTTTTGTTCAGAGCGGACAAGGCCATTAATCGCCGAGGACGCAGAGGATTCGCAGAGGACGCTGAGGAAACCCTCGACGCGACTATTTCCTTGGCGGCCGGGTCATCAGGTCGATGTAAAGCTTATAGAACTTTTCGGTGTCGATGTCGAATTGGACATTCGCCAGGCGCAAGTAAGGCGGGACGGTTGTTTTCGCATCCCAGAAGAGAGTCTTGCCGTAGCTGGGGCCGTGGTCGACGTCGATGTCCATGTAGAACTGCTTCTGGCCGGTGATGATCGAGGGATCGATCAGGGCGGCGCCGGCAATCTCATCCCACATATAGCCGGGCAGGGAATACTTGTCGAGATAATCGGTGACTGGAGTGCCCGCCTTGGTGATGGCGGCTTTCATTTCGGTCGTGTAACGCGTCTTCACAGAGATGTCGACCGGCGTAATGGTCACTTTCTTCCAGGGTGCGCGCAGGACGATACGGGCCGCTTCGGGATCGAACCACCAGTTGAATTCGCGGCGAGCGTCGTGCGCTCCGGGATCGATCGCGCCTTTGTCGGCGTAGAGACCGCCACCCATCATGACAAATTCTTTGGCAAGGGTGGCGACTTCAGGATCGAGTTTGAGAGCGAGGGCAAAGTTCGTGAGCGGACCTCCGGCCCATAGCACGACTTCACCGGGATACTTGTGGACCATCTTGACGATGAACTCGGCGGCAGTGCCGGGCGCCACCTTGATTGTCGGTACGCCTTCCTTCATCGGCGGGATGACGTCAGGTGCGTGATAGGGCTCGTCGTAGATGGTGGAGCGATTGGCGTTGAAGTGCTCAGTCCAGCAACCTTTGTATTCGAGCTTGCCGTACATGGCTTCCCAGCGCTCGGATTCTTCCTTGGAGTTGAGCAGAGGAAATTCGGCGCCCTGGTAGACGGGGATATCGGTACGGTTCGAGATTTCGAGCAGACGAAGCACATGCTGCGTTTCTTCGCGCACCCATTGATCTCCGCTGACGGTAGTGATGCCGAGGACGTCGAACTTCTCAGACTGAAGGAAAACGAGGATGGCTTGCTGGTCGCTGGTACCAGGCCCGCGGGCGTCCTGGTCGACGATGACTTTGATTTTTTGGGCGGAGGCGGAGAAGGAGAGGAGGGCGCTTAGGAGAAGCAGCATCGGAAGACGACGAACGAAGAGACGCATGGGGCCCCTTGAAATCCAAAGACAAACTTGAGGGCAGACTGGACGTGCCAGCCTGCCCGATGTAAAACGCGACGCGGCGCGGTTTAGAAGTTCAGTTTCAGCGCGAACTGAACGACGCGCGGGTTGTTTACAGTTGCACTGATCACTCCGAAGCTGGTCGGTGCATTGACATCCTGCATGCCGCTGGCACCGCCCGGCAGGAAGAACTGTGCATGGTTCCAGGCGTTAAAGAATTCGGCGCGGAAATCCAAGCCCACCCCTTCATAGGGCAGGGCAAAGTGTTTGATGAAGGAAAGATCGGTGTTGACGAAACGTGGTCCGTAAAGCGGGGCACGGTTTGCATTGCCAAGCTCCCCGTCCGCCGCAGGGACGAAGGCGCATGGATTGAACCAGTGCTCAATCGTATGGATCTCGGCAGGTGCATCGCAGCCGGGATTTGCAGCAACCGGACCGGCGCGGTTCGGATCTCCCACCTGATCGGGACGGTTCAAGCTGTTGCCGTTCCATTGGAAGTTGACTCCCGATCCGTTGGCACTGTTGACGACGAAGAGAGGGAACCCGGAAGTGGCCTTCTCAATAACATCAACTTCCCAGCCCCCGAGGATCGCGTTGGTCGCGCCATTCCAATCGCCGCCGAACTTCTTGCCCTTCCCGAATGGAAGCTCATAGGTCACGCTGGCCGTGAACTGGTGGTTGAGATTGAGCTGCGAAAGTCCCCAATCCAACTTCTGGTATCCCGGCAGTGGGAAGTAGGTCGCACCTGGCGAACTGCCCAAGCCATCGGGCAGGCCAGAGTCAAAGGTACGAGAATAGGTGTATCCCAGAAGAGCATAGAGGCCATGGCGGGCGCTCTTCGTCTCGGCTTTGATCTGAAGGGAGTCGTAGTGAGCCCTTCCCACATCGTTGTTACTGTTAATCGTCAGAGGGAAGAGGAAGGTCGGCGCGCCCCACTTCGGGCCAAATGACGTTCCGCCAGGTCCGCAGCCCAGGGTGTAGCCTTCGACTTCTTCGCAGGCAGCGGGAGAGCCAACGTTCAGATTCACCTGGCCCGCGAGGATGTGCGAGCTTCGCGCGCCGGCGTAGCCAGCGGTAAGCACGATATTACCCGGGATCTGGCGCTCAATGTTCAAATTGAACTGCTGCACTTTGCCCTGCTTGAAATTCAGGTTTTGGGCCTGCAGCGCGCCGGGGAACACCTGGGGGCTCAGAGGAGATGTGATGGCATTCAGGTTGGAATCAAGGAAGAGGAATTGATTGCCGCAATTCAGAGGTGTTTCCGCGGCGCGATTGTTAAAGGGACAGGGCCCAAAAAAGTTATCGGATTCCGCGAAGTATGGAGGATTCTCCCACAAGCCCTGCGCACCCTGGTTCCAAGAGGAATCGTGGTAGATCGCGTAACCGGCACGGACCGCCGTTTTTTCTGAACCAAACGGTTTCCAAGCGAGTCCGATGCGCGGCTCGAAGGCCGTCTTGTCCAGTTCAACACCGACTCGGCCGTCAGACTGAACGCAGATAGAACAATCGGGGACGGAGACCTTCCCTGCCACGAAATACTTGCCGCTGGCGAAGTCAAAGTTGGCTTGGCGATCATGCGCTTCCGTGATGGGAGTCACGAGAGCCCACGCCAGGCCCACATTTAAGGTCAAGTTCCGAGTGATGCGCCAGTCGTCCTGGATGAACGGACGAAACATCTTCCAACGGCGTCCGGTTGTGGCTCCAAAGAAGGTTTGATCGTGGATGCCGCCGCCGAGTTGTCCGAGCAGGAGATCGGCGGTCGCGTCACCCGTCAGTCCGAAGTTGATGAAGAACCCGTCTTGAAAGGCATTGGTCTCTACGTTCATCTGCTGGACACGGATTCCCATTCCCACGCGGATATTGTGATTTCCGCGAATCATGTCGAAGGTGTCAGAGATGGAGAATACATTGGTTCCGCCCTGGAAGGGAGCAAAACCGCGGTCGCCGAGCGCCCAGTAGTTGTTCATCAGGGTTGAACTCAGGCCGCAACTCACACAGTCCTTGGTGGACTGAGTTACGACGCCTTCCGGCGCGTTGGGGCACTTGCTGTTGAGGTTTGCGCCCAGGATGCCGATGTTGGCGGATTCGCAGGTTCCGTTCCCAAACGACAGAATGTGGTTGAAGATCCGGTTGAAGCCGGCGGTGAACTGGTTGATATTACGGTCATTGACGATATGCGTTTCGGAAATGGCGACGCTGCGGCCGTGGTTGCTGATGTTCTGAGTGCTGCCGAACGCGTTCGCCTCGGCGAATCCGGGGGAACCGCCGGGAATAAACGAATCGGCCTGGTCATAACTGAAGCGCCCGAACACGGAATCATTGCTCGAGAAGCTGTGATCGAGCCGGACATCGAACTTGCCTTCGTTGAGCTTCCGGACAGGGACAGCGGCAAAGTTAGTGAGTGTGCTGGTGTTGACGAGGTTGGGCTGGGGGTAAAGCTGCATCATCGCCAGCCCCGATGGATCCACCGAAGGATTCACCTCCGGATCAAACATAGCGCGCGGAATCTTGTTGCAGTCTGCGCCTGCGTCTTGAGAGCCGTCGGAATTCGGATCGATTGGATTGCCCCCGTCGTCGCACTGAAATGGAGAGAACGTGTAGGGATTGACGATATTGGGGAAGACGAAGCCACCGTACGAGGTTTCTCCGCGGGTACCGCCCAGAGGATCCTGGGTGTAGTCTCCGTTGACCATATCCGCAGTGGGGACCAAACCGCTGAATGGGATTCCGTGACGCTGCCTCTTACCTTCGTAGTCCGCAAAAAAGAAGGTCTTATCTTTCTGGATAGGGCCGCCGACAGCGGCGCCAAACTGATTCAGATTGAACTTCTCTTTTGAGGAGGCAAAAAAGCTCTTCGCGTCGAGCTTCGTGTTGCGGAAGAACTCAAAGACAGATCCATGAAATCTGTTGCTGCCCGACTTTGTCGATACCAGGACGGTCGGGCCGGAACGAGTGCCGTATTCGGCTGAGTAGTTATAGGTAAGGACTTTGAATTCCTGGATTGCGTCGATCGAAGGCAGGATGGCAATGCCGCCGGCGGTGAGTTCGTTGTTGTCCACGCCGTCGAGCAGCCAATCCGTGCTTTGAGCGCGCGATCCACCGACAGAAAGAGAATACGTTCCGCGAGTCGACACTTCGCTGCTGGGGCCGCCGTTAAAGAAGCTTCCGGGATTTGTCTCCTGCGTCGTACCGGGTGTAAGGGTTGCCAGTTGGACGAAATCGCGGCCGTTGAGAGGGAGCTGAGCGACCTGCTGCTCAGTGATGACCTGGCCGAGAGTCGGATTTGTGGTCTGGACGGCGACCTCGGTGGCGCTGACTTCGACCGTCTGGGTGACAGAGGCGGGATTGAGTGAGAAGTCCACTTCGCGCTGCTCGTTCACTTGAAGGCGGAGATCCTTCTGTTCGGCGGGCTGGAATCCTTGGGCTTCAACGTGGACGGTATAGATCGACACGGGAAGCAACGGAATAAGGTAGTGTCCGGTCGAATCGGTCTTCGCTTCACGCGAGACACCGGTAGCCTGCGACGTGATCTTTACCGTGGCGCCGGCGATGACGGAACCGGTCTTGTCGGTAATCGTACCGGAGAAAGTTCCGTTGGCCTGGCTGTAGAGCAGTGGACAGAGGGAACAGAAAAGAACGACGACAGCAAGCAGCGCATGTCTTCTCATATTTTTTCCACCCCACGTGGTCGTCACCGAGACTGTTCGGCGATCGGGGCTCCACCCACAAAGTCAGTCCTCTGGAGCGTCCCTGATTTTTTCGTGCGGTCATCTAAATGGATTAAGCCCGCAAAGTCAAGAGCTTTTGTGCCGCGTGTGCGGCCGGAAGCGAACCGAATTGGGACGAGCGCTTCCGAGAACGATTCCGTCGGCACGAAGATTCCAAATTTCGTATTGCATGTTGCGAAGGGGTACAATGGCGGGCCACAACGACGGGTGTTCCGGGCTTTGCTATGAAAAAGAGAATCCGTGCTGCGAGCATGCGAGATCGACTGCTGCGCGC
>Ga0335069_10003243_pt1 | contig 24695 bp, 27 predicted proteins | sample Lox_Sample_11_FD_206714 | JGI IMG/M metagenome (GOLD analysis project Ga0335069, IMG submission 206714) | Soil microbial communities from Loxahatchee National Wildlife Refuge, Florida, United States - Lox_Sample_1.1 | ecosystem: Environmental > Terrestrial > Soil > Wetlands | place: USA... | reverse complement strand
CGAGGAGTTGCGGGTCCAACTCAGCTTCCTTCTGGAATCGCAGGACCGCAACACGGTCTTCTGGATCGAGCGACGGATGGAAGGCCGCCGTCGCGAGGGACGGTCGTCTCACGTCTTTTTGCAAGCCACGCCTATCGACGTATCGCAAATCCTGCGCCAGACCCTGTTCGAGAACGAGGACTTCGGGACCGCAGTGCTGACCTCGGCGACGCTAGCCGTTTCCGGCGGCTTCGATTACATCCGCGCGCGGCTCGGCGTCGAGAACGCGCGCGAGCTGGTCGTGCCCTCACACTTCGACTACGAGCGTCAGGCAATCCTCTACGTGCCTCCGGACCTGCCTGATCCGCGTACGCCGCAGTTTGCGCACCTGGCGGCAGAGCGCATCCGCCGTCTGCTCGAAATCACCGAAGGCCGCGCCTTCTGCCTGTTCACGAGTTTTGCCCAGATGCGCGACATCCACCATCGCCTCGAAGGCGAACTGGACTATCCGATGCTGCTGCAAGGGACGGCGCCCAAGAATGCGCTGCTCGAAGAGTTCCGCCTGACGGCGAATGCGGTGCTGTTCGCGACCGCGTCGTTCTGGCAGGGCGTGGACGTGCAGGGCGAGCAGCTCAGTTGCGTGATCATCGACCGCCTGCCGTTCGCTGTGCCCAACGATCCCGTGGTAGCCGCGCGTATCCGCGCCATTGATGAAGCCGGCGGCAACGCCTTCGCACAGTACCAGGTCCCGGCGGCGGTCATTACGCTAAAGCAGGGCTTCGGGCGGCTGATCCGCTCGCTCGACGACCGCGGCGTGCTCTGCCTGCTCGACAACCGCATCCTCAAGAAGAGCTACGGACGGGTGTTCCTCGGCAGCCTGCCGCCGTACCAGCAGACAACGGACCTGGCGCAGGTGGGGAAGTTCTTTGGGCGGAAGTAGAACTACATTCGCCGCGGATGAACGCGGAGAGACCCGGGTAGATTGCAACTTGTCCACGAACTCGGTCTGGCCGAGCTACAATGACCAGTTTGGAGGGGTTGCGGTCAGCATCAGTACGAGCTAAGAGCTAACAGCCAAGAGCTAAGAGCTGCTTTATGTTCCAGATCACCGTCGAGGACACGTTTGCTGCGGGACACTACCTGCGCAACTATCGCGGGAAGTGCGAGAACCCGCACGGGCACAACTACAAGGTGCGGGTGACGCTCTGCGGTGAGGAACTCGACCGCGCCGGGCTGCTCCTGGATTTCAAGGACCTGAAGGACGTGATGCGCGAGACGGTGGAGCGCCTCGACCACCAGATGATCAACGACCTGGAGCCCTTTACCGTACTGAACCCTTCGGCCGAGAACCTGGCCAAGTATTTTTACGATGAGACCCAGGCAAGGCTGCGCGCCGCGACCAACGGCCGCGTGCGCGTCAAGGACGTCACGGTGTGGGAGACAGACACGACGACGGCAACGTACTTCGAGTGACGGACGATTTTGCAATTGGTGATTTGTAATTTGTAATTTTTCTAATCTCTGCAGTCTCCTCCGCCATTTCACAAATTACAAATTACCAATTACAAATTACCGTCCCGTGCAGATCACCGAAATCTACCGCTCGCTCCAGGGAGAGTCCTCTTACGCGGGACTACCGTGCGTCTTCGTTCGGCTGACGGGCTGCAACCTGCGCTGCACCTGGTGTGACAGCGAGTACACGTTCTCCGGCGGCCGCAAGATGAGCCTTGACGAAGTCGAGTACGAGGTGCGTCGTCTGGCGCCGTCGGGCCTGGTCGAGATCACCGGAGGCGAGCCTCTGCTGCAGGAGCGAGAAGCCGTCCCATTGATGCAGCGGCTGCTCGCGCTCGGCTACACCGTGCTGCTCGAAACCAGCGGCGAGCGCCCGCTCGCCAACGTCCCGTCGCTCGTGATCAAGATCGTGGACGTGAAGTGCCCGCACTCGGGCGAGTTTGGCAGCTTTCGGGACGAGAACCTGGCAGTACTCACCGCCCAGGACGAGGTCAAGTTCGTGCTCGCCGATCGTGACGACTACGAGTTCGCACGCGACTTCACGCGGCGGCATGACCTCATCTCGCGAGTGCGCTCCGTCATCTTCTCGCCCGCGTTTCGCAAGGATGCCGCCGGTGCGCGCGACGCCTCGCACTGCCTGCTCGACCCGCAACACTTGGCAGAGTGGATCCTCGCCGACGGCCTGGACGGACGCCTCGGCTTGCAGATCCATAAATTCATCTGGGAGCCGTCGGCGAAGGGGGTGTGAGGTCGTTCGTTGGTCGTTAGCCGATAGTCGTTGGTTGTTAGTCGTTGGCCAAGCGCAGGACCTAGCCCGGCTAACGACTAGCGGCCACCGACCGCCGACCAGATTGAGTAGAATCTTCCGTTCGCATCGCCTATGACCTCGCCCGCTAAAACGCGTGCCGTGGTTCTGCTGAGCGGAGGCATGGATTCCTGCGTGTGCGCTGCCCTGTGTGCGCGCGACCACGATGCCGCCGCTGTGCACGTCAGCTACGGGCAGCGCACGGAGGAGCGCGAGCGCCGCGCGTTCCTTGCGATTTGCGATCGCCTTCGTATCCACGACCGCCTGATTGTGCGCAACGAGGCGCTGCGGGCGATCGGAGGTTCTGCGCTCACCGACGACCGCATCGCCGTCCCCGAAGCCGCGGCTCAAATCGGACACAGCATTCCGGTCACCTACGTTCCTTTTCGCAATGCACATTTCCTGTCCGTAGCGGTGAGCTGGGCAGAGGTTCTGGGAGCGGACAAGGTTTATATCGGCGCCGTGCAGCAGGACAGCTCCGGCTATCCCGACTGTCGTCCGGAGTACTACAGGGCCTTCAACGAAGCGGTGCGGGCGGGCACGCGTGAAGGCCATATCGAGATCGTTACCCCGCTGATCGGCCTGCGCAAGGCCGAGATCGTGCGGCTCGGCCTTGAACTGGGCGCGCCCTTCGATTTGACGTGGAGTTGCTACGCGCGCGAGGACGTGGCGTGCGGCGTCTGCGAAAGCTGTGTGTTGCGCCTGCGGGCATTTGCGGCCGCGCGCACTCCCGATCCCATCGCCTACGTCCCCAATGTAGTCACCCGTTAATGAATCAAGGATTTACACTGTACGTCCATGCCGATTCACGCCCAGCCTGCGATTTTCGCGTTCCCCAACGCCCGTCGCGTCGTCGAAGAGCACGCGCGCGCCCTGCGCCCGGGACGGACGGAGTTGGTGCCGCTGCTGCGCAGCCGCGGGCGCGCGCTCGCGGAAAATATCAGCGCCGACCGCGATTTTCCTCCCTTTCCTCGCGCCACACGCGACGGCTATGCGGTCCGCAGCGCCGATCTGGCAACGCTTCCAGCGGCGCTGAGGATCGTCGGCGAGGTGCGCGCCGGAAGCCGCCTCGCGGAGCTGCTCGGCCGCGGCGAAGCTGCCGAGATCATGACCGGCGCTCCCGTTCCAGACGGTGCTGACGCCGTAGTTATGGTGGAGCACGCGGCGCGCCAGGGCGCAAGCGTCGTCGTTGAGCGCGCGGTCGCGGCGGGCGAGAACATCGTACCCACCGGCAGCGAGGCGCGTGCCGGACAATTGCTGCTACCGCACGGCACCCGCATGGGCTTCGCCGAGATCGCGGTGGCGGCAGGAGTGGGCAAGGCGCAAGTGAACATCTACAGTTCCCCGCGCGTCGGTATCCTTTCCACCGGTGATGAAGTCGTGGAGGTCGAGGCCCACCCCGGACCCAGCCAGATCCGCAACTCCAACAGCTACTCGCTCTCGGCACAGGTGGAGGCTGCCGGCGCGGAGCCGGTACGGCTGCCCATCGCGCCCGACGATCCTGTTGTCCTCAAGCACCTGATCGAGGAAGGACTCGGGCTCGACCTGCTGCTGCTGACCGGCGGCGTTTCCATGGGCAAGTACGACCTGGTCGAACCGGTGCTGGCGGAGTTTGGCGCCGAGTTTTTTTTTACAGGGGTACAGATACAACCCGGCCGGCCGGTAGTCTTCGGCCGCGCCCGGCGCGGGCCCGATGTCAGTGCAACGTACTTCTTCGGTCTGCCAGGAAACCCGGTCTCGACTATGGTGACGTTCGAGATCTTCGTGCGCCCCCTGCTCGATGCCCTATGTGGAGCTCCGCCCCGCACACTGCAGTTCCTGCAGGCACGCCTGGGTGCGGAGATACAGACCAAGACCGGGCTGACACGCTTTCTCCCGGCGAGGTTATCGGGCGAGTTCGAGCGCACCGAGGTCGAGCTGGTGCGCTGGCAGGGATCCGGCGATGCTGCTGCCATGGCGCGCGCCAACTGCTTCCTTGTGGTCCCGCCCGACCGGGAACGCCTCGCCGCCGGCGAGATGGTGTCGGTGCTGTTGCGCTAGCGGCGACACATGAAAGATCCCGCAGAGTTCGATGTGCAGCGTGTGCGTTCCCTCGCCGTCGATTTCTACGACCGCGATCCGCGCCGCGTCGCCCGTGAGTTGCTGGGCAAGGTCCTGGTGCGACGCCTGGGGCATGAGCGGATGGCCGGACGCGTTGTAGAAGTCGAAGCTTATCTCGGGACGGGCGACGCCGCCGCACACGCCGCTGCAGGACTTACGCCCCGTAATCGCGTGCTGTTCGGGCCACCGGGAAGGTCGTACGTTTACTTCATCTACGGAAACTATTATTGCCTGAACGTCTCCTGCCTGCCGGATGGCGTTGCGGGAGGGGTGCTGTTCCGCGCCCTGGAGCCGCTGGCTGGGATGCGCGCAATGGCTCGCAATCGCGGACTCCCAGAAGAACTGACGGAACACGGCAGCCGCCTGCTGACCACGGGCCCGGGACGCTTATGCGAAGCGATGAAAATCACGCGCGCGCGGGACAACGACCTCGACATGACCTCGCCGGCGTCAGGAGTCTGGATCGGCGACGATGGTTATCGTCCGCAGCGCGTTGCGGTCACGCGCCGAATCGGAATCACCAAGGCGGCAGGACATCCGCTGCGCTACATCATTGCGGGGAATCGGTTCGTCTCGGGACCGAAGGGAAAGGAGGGCTTGTCATTCTTCCGTCGAGCGAAGCGAGACGGGAGAATCTGACGTCAGCGATGTCAGAACCAGTTGGGTGGTGCTGGCTGGTCCCTCAGATCCTCTGCTCGCCTTCGGCGCGCGAAGGATGACATGCTCTGCCATACAGGCACCGGATTGCGACTCAGCAAGCACCTTACAGCACAATATTGTCAATCAAACGCGTCGTCCCCACAAATGCAGCTTCGGCTACCAGTGCGCCCTTGGACGTGTTCGCGACCGGGTCGAGGGTCTCGCGATCGACGATCTCGAAGTAGTCCAGCTGCACGTCAGGCTCCTCCTTGAACACGTCGAGGGCGGCAGCAACCAGGCGAAGGGAGTCGCGCTCGCCGCGATCAGCCATCGACTGCACCTGCATCAGCGAACGGTATAGGACGGTTGCCTGCTTGCGCTGCTGCGGGTCGAGGTAGGCATTGCGCGAGCTGAGGGCCAGCCCGTCGGGCTCGCGCACGATGGGGCAGACCACGATTTCAACATCGAGATTGAGGTCGCGCACCATGCGGCGGATGATCACTGCCTGGGCCGAGTCCTTCTGGCCGAAGAACGCCAAATCGGGCTCGATGATGTTGAACAGCTTCGAGACGACGGTGGTGACGCCGCGGAAGTGTCCCGGGCGGGAGCGCCCGCACAACTTGTCGCTCAGCCCCTCGACGGTGACGAAAGTCGTGGCGCCCGGGGGATATATCTCCTCCGTCGAGGGAGCAAACAGAACGTCCACGCCCTCGGCTTCGAGCAGTTCACGGTCGCGTTCGAACGTGCGCGGATACTTGGAAAAATCCTCTTTCGGCCCGAACTGCGTCGGATTGACGAAGATGGAGACGGCCACCGCGCCGCACTGCCGGCGGGCGGCGCGCACCAGCGAGATATGCCCGGCATGGAGCGCCCCCATCGTCGGCACAAGGCCGAAGCGGCGCTGGTTCTGGCGCGCGGCGCGACAGGCGGTGCGCATCTCGTCGATGGTGTGGCAGATCTTCACAGGGTAATTTAACCACGGAGGCGCAGAGACACGGAGACTTTTTGAATTCCTCTGCGTCCCCGTGTCTGCGTGGTGAATGTTTGTTGTTTCAACGCGCTTGACGTGCGTACCGCTTAAGTTGAAAATTCCAGTCTGGTCTTATCGAGGTGAACATGCTCGCTTACCTATTCGTGCTGCTGGCAATCGCAAGCCGGTTCCTGCCGCATCCCGATGGCTGGGTGCAGTTCACGCCCCTGGGAGCGGCTCTCCTTTACTTCGGTGCGCGCGCGCCGCGGACGCGCATGTGGATCCCATTGGTGGCGCTGATCGCAGCCGACGTGTACCTGACCAGGGTGACCTACGCCTATCCGCTCACGGCCGACCATGTGGTGACCTGGGCATGGTACGCAGGTGTGATCGTTCTCGGAGGAGCGCTGCTGGGACGGCAGATCAGTCCCTTGCGGGTCGCCGCTGGATCGCTCGCGGCGTCCATCGCGTTCTTCGTGGCGAGCAATTTCGCAGTATGGGCGGTCTGGCACATGTATCCGAAGACGCTGGGTGGTTTGGCAACCGCGTACGTCGCGGCGATCCCCTTCTTCCGCAACCAGGTGCTGGCCGATCTGCTCTTCGCGGCGGTCCTGTTCGCGATCGGCGCACTGGTCGAACGTCGCCAGGAGAAGCCTGCGCCCGGCCGGATCCGCGCCGCATAAGGCGCTGCCCTGTGGGTGGAGCAGGGCTTCAGCCCTGCATAATGTCAGAAACGAGTAGCAGCGGCTTTAGCCGCTGAAAAGAATCGACACGCCCTGCGTGGCGGGCACGCCACATCGGACGTACCCAGGGGCTAAAGCCCGTATTCAAAGCGCCGACTGAATGCAGGCCTGGAAAGGCCTGCTCCAGCCTCCATGCCACGTGCCCTCGCCTACCCCTGCTTTTCCAGTTCGCGCTCGAGTTCAACCACCGGCGGCCGCCACAAGCGGTAGATCAAGTAGACCAACAGGATTACGACCAAGGCGCTGCCCAGCGCAACCGCCAGGTGTTCGCGCAAGAGCACTCCGGCAAAAGTGACGACGTGCGGTCCGAAGAACAGCGTTAGGATCGAGAGCACCAGGAAGCGCACCATCCGTCCGCAGAAGATGGCCAGCAGAAAGTGCGTGAAGTGCATCTCGAAGACACCGGCGGACAGCACAAAGAGTTTGAACGGCGCGGGTGGCGGCAGCATGGAGGGCACCATCAGCGCCCAGAACTCGCGCTTCTCGAAGGAAGTGCGGATCTTGTCGAAGCGCGGCCCGGAGATGCGCTTGCGGAGCAGCAGTTCGCCTCCCTCGTAGCCGATGGCGTAGATGATCAGGCTGCCCAGCGCGGACCCCACCGAAGCCATAACGGCGTAGAGCAGAAAACGAGAGCGGTCGCTGTAGACGTAGCCGGCGACCACCGGGTCCAGCGGCAAGCCGAGGAAGGCCGCATCAATAGCAGCGATGCCAAAGGCGCCCCAGACGCCGAGCGGCTTCAGCAATCCCCATACAAAGACGGTGTAGCGCGACAGGATGTGCTTCAGAAAATGCACGCAGGTTCAAGTATTGTACGCGAGCGGGCATGAAGTTCGCGTGAATTCCGGCGCCTGAGGCCCGCTCCGCCTCGATACTGGAGTCTCACCGATAGCCGCTGTCGTGAGCGGTCTTCCCCGCCAGCAACTCCAGCGCGTGCGGCAGCAGGTCCAGCACCGCGGTCAGCGATTCCGTCGCCGCCTGCGGGCTGCCGGGCAGATTCAGCACCAGCGCGCGCCCACAGATGCCGCAGACGCCGCGGCTCAGCGCCGCCAGCGGCGTGGTCTGCGTGCCCACTGCCCGCATACGCTCCGCCACGCCTTCCACCAGCCGTGAGCAGACGGCGCGCGTAGCTTCCGGAGTGACGTCGCGCTCGGCGATGCCGGTGCCGCCCGTGGTCACTACCAGTTGCGCCCGCGATGCCATCTCCAGAATTGCCTCCTGGATGGCCGCCTGCTCGTCGGCGACCACGTCGACCGCGATCACCTGAAACTTACGGCGTTCGAGCGCCGCCTTGACGGTGGGTCCCGAGAGGTCAGCGCGATGTCCTCGCGCAGATGAGTCGCTGACGGTAAGGACGGCGGCGGTCATGAGAGAAACTCAGCTCTCCAGCACGTCCTGTTCGGCTTCGTGGTTGGCCTCATCGAGCAGCCGCAGGCCCTCCATGAGGAGGCCCTGGGTGGAGCGCGTGGTGGTCTGTTCCTGGCTCTGCCGGGTAAAGTCGATCAGGAAGTTGCCCTCGGGCCAGGTCAGCACTTTATACACAGCGCTGTCTCCCTTCAGGTCGCCATAGAGGGCATGGTTGATCTGGCCGTCGCAGAAGAATAGCTGGCAGCTCTCGCCGTCGCGGGTGAGGGTGAGGCCGCAGGTCTTGCGGCCCATTTCGAGCGACTGCAGCAGGTCGATGACGTTCATCTGCGCCAGGCTACCGCGCAACTGGCCGTCGCCCGGGGCCTCGCGCGCCATCTTCTCCAGCGCGATCTTGTCGATCACCTTCTTCAGCCGGGCCGTGGCTTCCTTGATGAAGAACGGCTTCTCCAGAAAATCTTCGGCGCGGTCCTCCAGCGGCTTGAGCTTGTCGCTGATATCGGCGCGGCTGGCCGCCAAAATGATAGGAATGCGGGCGGTGGCGGCGCGGCCCTTCAGCTTTTCGAAGAGCTGCCGCCCGTCCATGCCGGGCATATTGTAGTCGGCGATCAGCAGATCGGGTGGATCGTCAATGGCCTTCAACAGCGCGTCAGCGCCGTCGCCGGCGGTGGTTAGCACGGCCAGCGGCTCCAGCGCCTTCCGGAGCAGGTCAAGGACCATCGGATTATCGTCCACCAGCAGGACTCTGACGTTGGCCACAATTACTTCTTCTGACGGCGGTAGTCTCCGCTCTTGCCGCCGGTCTTGCGTTCCAGCACCACCTCGCGAATCTCGATCCCCTTGTCCAAGGCCTTGCACATGTCGTACACCGTCAGGGCGGCGACGCTGGCAGCCACCAGCGCCTCCATTTCCACCCCGGTAACAGCAGTCGTGGCTGCGCTGGCAGTGATCGCGACGCCATTCTTGCATAGCTTGGTGTGCACATCAATGTGACTAAGGGGAACGTTGTGGCACATCGGGATCAGCTCGGCACTCCGCTTGGCGGCGGCAATGCCTGCAAAGCGTGCGATTTCCAGCGGGTCACCCTTGGGATTCCGCGGCAAAGCCTTGAGCACGCGCGGGGAGAGCGCGACGAACGCCGAAGCCTCCGCCTCGCGCCTGGTGGGCTGCTTGGCGGAAACATCCACCATCCGGGCCTGTCCGCGACCGTCGTAATGCGACAGCTTGCCCATTTATTTTTCCAGCTCGGCCAGCACTTCCTCCGCGTGCCCTTCCGCCTTGACCTTGGGGAAGACATGAGCGACCCGGCCCTCGCCATCGATCAGAAACGTGGTGCGCTCGATGCCCAGTACTGTCTTGCCATACATATTCTTCTCTTTAAGCACGTCGAAGGCCTCGGCCACCTTCTTGTCGGGGTCGGAGAGCAGCGTGAACGGCAGGTCGTACTTTTCCTTAAAGCTCTTCTGCGCCTTGGGCGAGTCAGGCGAGATCCCCAGCACCACCGCCCCGGATTTCTGGATCTTGCTGTATGCGTCGCGGAACCCGCACGCCTCGATGGTTCACCCCGGCGTGTTGGCCTTGGGGTAAAAGTACACCACAACGTTCTTTCCGCGATAATCTTTAAGGGAGACACTCTTGCCGTTTTCGTCGGGCAAAGTGAATTCAGGGGCTTTCTCTTTGACGTCCATAGGCAATCATTTTTACAGCAACCGCCGGGGATTCGCCATCCTCGCCCTGCTGACGATAGTGGCGATGACCGCCAGCCTCGCACCCGCACAATCCAAGAAGAAAGAAAAAGGCCCGCGGGCGCTGGCCGTGGTCGAACTGCCCGCGGACGGCAAATCGAAGCCTCGGCTGATACCCATCACGATCCTGGTCAACGGCCGTTTCTGGGACGCTTCCATCTACCTTGCCGATCCGCGGCCCATGGCCCTGGACCCCGGCAACGTGTATGAGGTCGAGCGCAGCGGCAAGCCGGTCGGATTTTTCACCGTGACCGAAACCCGCCCTGGCAAAGACCACTGGACCGCCTTCGGCGACTGGCAGCCGGAATCGGAGAAGGCTCGCCCTGCGGCCAAGCCTGCGCCATCGTGGCGCGCGGAAGATGAAGACCGCCCGGTGCTGCACAAGCGGCAGCCTTCCACGCCTGACCAGGCAGCCCAGTCGGCATCGTCGACCTCGTCCGCAGCACCCGCTCCGGCGCCGCCACCACCACCGCCACCAGAGGATCCCAACCGTCCTGTTCTGCGGCGTGGCAAGCCGAAACCGCAGCCGCAGGAACCACAAGAGGAGCCCGTGGAGACCGCCAGCCCGTCCAAGCCGGCGGCCTCGCAGCCCGCCGCTCCCTTCCGGGCGGGAGAGGTGCTGCCTGCGATATCCGACGCCGGCGGCCCCGAGCCGCGCCCCTACACCTACGCCTGGGGGCCGGACGAGCAGCAGAAGCTGATCAAGGCGGTCTCGGACATCGCCATCACCGAGGTCGCGCGCTACGCGAAGAGCAACCCCGCGCTTCGCCATGCGCCGGCGGCGGCGTTCGACCAATCTACGATTCGGCCCTTCGACCTCGACTACGACAACAACCCCGAGGTCGTATTCACCGCGCGCGTCCCCGCCGCTGCTCCCCAAGCCACGCGCGCCCGCACCGCCAAGCCAGCGCCGCGTGCGCCGGCTTTCTTTTTCTACGTGACCGTGGTCGGACAGACCGATCTCTACGGCCAGATGCGCAAGCTGTTCAGCTCGGTCACTGACAGTGCGCATCTCGACGTCTTTCCGCGGCTCGAGTTGATCGATGCCGTGGATGCCGAGGGCACCGGGCGCGGCAACCTACTCTTCCGCGCCTGGAGCAGCAACACGGCAAGCTACCGGCTCTACCACGTCGGTCCCGATACCCTGAGAAAGCTCTTCGACAGCGCGGGAGAATGATTGATTCATTGAGCCATTGAGTCGTTGACGGACTCCTGTACAATGGCGCACCACTTTCTCCCGAGGATGGAACTCATGCGCAAGCTCTGCCTGTTTGTAGCGCTTTTGGCGCTAGCCGTACTGGCCACCGCCCAGCAGCAGCCCGACTTCTCCAAGGTCGAGATCAAAGTCACCAAGGTGGCTGGGACCGTTTACATGCTGCAGGGGTATGGCGGTAACATCGGTGTTTCGGTCGGCGAAGACGGCATCCTGATTGTCGATGACCAGTTCGCCCCGCTGGCCGACAAGATCAAGGCTGCGCTCAAGGGCATCACCGACAAGCCGGTGAAGTTCGTGCTCAACACCCACTGGCATTTCGACCACACTGGCGGCAACGCCTATTTTGGCGAGAACGCCCCCATCATCGCGCACGAAAACGTCCGTAAGCGCCTGCAGAGCGGGGGCGAGATCAAAGCTTTCAAGATGGAAGTCCCGCCCGCGCCCAAGGCCGCGCTGCCGGTGGTTACCTTCGCGGACAAGGTCACCGTCCACATCAATGGCGAGGACATCCGCGCCATCCACTTCCCGAAAGGCCATACCGATGGCGACATCGTCGTCTTCTTCCCGCAGTCGAACGTGGTGCACATGGGCGACGATTTCTTCGCCGGCATGTTTCCCTTCGTGGACCTCGATAGCGGCGGCAGCGTCCAGGGCCTGATCGCCGACATCGCGCAGATCATCCCCATGCTCCCGCCGGACGTGAAGGTCATCCCGGGGCACGGGCCGCTCTCGAACCTCGACGACCTGAAGAAGTTCGAGGACATGTTGCGCGGCACGACGGCGGCCGTAGCCGCGGCCATGAAGCAGGGCAAAACCCTCGATCAAATGAAAAAGGAGAAAGTGCTGGCAAATTATGCCGAATGGGGCAAGGGAATGCTCAATGCCGACCTTTTCACGGAGATCCTCTACAACGATCTGAGCGGGAAGAAAACAGGCGCCTTCCTGAAGCACAACTGAAACCGGCCAAGGATTAGCACGGATGTTCGCGGATCGGTTTTCTAATAATCCGTGCACATCCGTGGCGCCTTTTACCCGGCCAGCTTCTTGTCCAGGAGCTCATTGACCAGCGCTGGATTAGCCTGGCCCTTGGTCTTTTTCATCACCTGACCAACGAAGAAGCCTTTCAGCGTAGTCTTGCCGGCACGGTACTGTTCCACCTGCTTGGGATTCTCAGCCAGCGCTTCATCGATGGCCTTCTCAATCGCGCCCGCGTCCGTGATCTGCTGCGGCTTCTCTTTTTCGTAGACGGCGGGGAAGTCCTGATTGCGCTCGAAGCACAGGTCGTAGAGCTCCTTGAGCTGCTTGCCGGTGATCGCGCCCGTCTCCACTAAGTCTGCCGACAGGGCCACGCCCTTCATCGAAATCGGCGACTGCTCGAGCTCCAGGCCTTTGGCCTTAAGCCTGCCCATCAATTCGCTCTGCACCAGGTTGGCGACGCGCTTGGGATTCTTCGCCGCCTTGGCCGCCGTCTCGAACTGCTCGGCAAGCGAACGGGTCGCGGTCAGGACGTGCGCGTCGTAGTCGGTGATGCCGTACTGGTGCACGAAGCGCTTGCGCATGGCCTCGGGCAGCTCGGGCAGCTCGCGCCGGATCTTCGCCTGCCACTCCGCGTCCACCACCAGCGGCAGCAAGTCGGGTTCGGGGAAGTAGCGATAATCGTGCGCGTGCTCCTTCGTGCGCATGCCGTAGGTCTTGCCCTCGGCGGCGTTGTAGAGGCGCGTCTCTTGCACGATCTTGCCGCCCGATTCGAGCACGCCGATCTGCCGCTCGATCTCATACTCCAGCGCCTGCCGGATAAAGCGGAACGAATTGACGTTCTTGACCTCGATCTTGGTGCCGAACTCCTTCTGCCCGCGCGGGCGCACGCTGACGTTGGCATCGCAGCGCAGCGAGCCCTCCTCCATGTTGCAGTCGCTGACGCCGGTGAACAGGATGATCTCCTTCAGCCGCGTCAGATACTCGTGGGCTTCGTCGGGGGAAGCGATCTCGGGCTCGCTGACGATCTCGGCCAGCGGCGTGCCGCAGCGGTTCAGGTCGAGATAGGTTTTGTCGGAGGAATCGGCGAAGCCCTCGTGCAGACTCTTGCCCGCGTCTTCCTCGAGATGCAGGCGGGTGATACCGATGCGTTTGGTGGCGCCGTTCGTCGTGATGTCGATCCAGCCGTGCTCGGCGAGCGGCTTGTCGTACTGCGAGATCTGGTATCCCTTGGGCAGGTCAGGATAGAAATAATTCTTGCGCGCGAAGATGGAAGTCTCCCGAATCTGGCAATTCAGCGCCATGGCGGCGCGCACCGCGAACTCCACCGCTTCGCGGTTCAGCACCGGCAGCGAGCCGGGAAGTCCAAGGCACACCGGACAGACGTTGGTGTTGGGCGGCGCTCCGAAGGCCGCCGAGCACGAGCAGAAAATTTTCGTTCTGGTCAGCAGTTGGACGTGGACTTCGAGTCCGATGACAGGCTCGTATTTGGCCCGCGCTCCCACCGCGGTCTCCGGCGTCGTTGCCATAATCGCTGATTATAGAACTTAGTCCACCCACGAGAACTGGGCCGTGCGCGCCCGGCGCGACAGCCGGCGCCCGAGCTTGCCGAGTCTCGAAACGGTCCGCAGCCACAGCGATTGGCCGCGCAATTGGTCGAGGTATTGCTTGTGGATATTGGTTAATGCCGCGCGCTCGATCTCCGTAAGCCCGCCCGCACCGTCCCGCAAAACGAAATCCCACGCTTCCAGCGCATAATCGTGAAATCCCAGCAGGCCGGCGATGACGCACACCTTCAGCATGCGCTCCTTGGCTTCATCGCCGGTAAAGCGGCGGTAGTGCCGCAGATGGAGCGCGTCTCCCCACAAGAGCTGACCGCGGGTGATGAGGTCGCGCGGTATCGCGGCGCGGCGATAACGGTTCCGCGTGAGGTCGAACAGCATGAAGCCAAAGCTGCGCAGGTATTCGTCCACGGCACCGAACAGCGCCTGGCCCTGGTAGAAGGGCAGGAATTCCATCTCTATCTTCAGGCCAACCACACCCGCCGCAAGAAAATGATCGGCACCCTTGAGGATCTCGAGCTCGGTCCCCTGGGTGTCGAGTCCAGGAAGTCAACGCCTGCGACGCCTGCTCCCGGCAGAAAATTGTTGAGAGAAACGGTTTCGACCGTCCGCTGCTCCACCACTTCGAACTGCCGGGCACAGTCGGTGAACTGTCCAACAAAGTTCGCGTTCGGCTGTAGCAGCGAGGAGCAGGCGGGCTCGCGCGTCACATACAGGGTGCGCGTTCCCTCGCTCCCTCCTGCCGCCACTTTGTAATAGGTATGCCCGGGGGAAGGATTGCGCGAGAGGCGCTCGTGCGCCTTCTCGTCCGGCTCGAACCCAAGAAAGCGGGCACCGGGCAGAGCTGCCGTCAGGCGGTTGCGTACCTCCCCGCGGGCCCCGCACATAACGTAGACGATCTCGGGCACGAGTTTGGCCAGCGCCGCCAGACTGCGAAAGGGTCGCACGCGGAGAGACATTATTTCACCGGAGCGCGTTCGAGATACTTATCGAGGGGGATGTCGAAGAAGATCAGCTCCTGGCCCTGGCTGTTGCGCACCCCGCTGACGTAGAGGTGGGCCCCGGCGAGCGGATCGTTGATGTCCTGTACGTCGAAGAACAGGAACCCGGCTTGCGTTGCGTGGGGCTCCACGGCCTTGGCCGTGAAGCGCGAGTCCTGGATCTCCTCCTGCTCTTCCTTCTTCACGGCGCGTTTCACCTTGCGCGGAAAGGGCAGTGGATTGCCGCCGGGTGCGTCGCCGTGTACTGGCTGGCGCGCGATGCGGCGGTAAATGTCGCCCTCGGTGGCGGGCTGGATCTTCACCCGCCTGCGCGTCACCAACTCCACCTGCATGCCGGTGAGCGCGATGGGCTGGCCGCTTTCGTTGGTGATGACCAGCAACACCGGCAGCAGATCTTCTTCCTTGTACTTGATACGAAAAACTCCCTGCGCCTTTTCGGGGAGGTCGTAGGGATCGGCCGCGACCGTTACCTTTTCCTTTTCGCTGCTGTCGTGCGCAGGATAGGTCCTCGCGGCGGCGGCCTTGGGCATGACGAAGCTCTTGTCATCCTTTGCCGCCAGGTGCGTGGCCAGCAGGCCCGCCGCGGTCATAATTGCGAGAAATGCGATGCTTGGCCGCATGCCTGATTATCTCCCTCCGCAGGCGTTTCAGCCAGGGTCGGCTCAATGACTCAATGGCCCAATGAATCAATTTACAATGTCGCTCGATGTATCTCCTCTATTCTGTGCTGCTGGGCCTGGCCGTAGTGTTGGCCGCGCCGTGGTGGCTCGTCCGCATGCTCACGCAGGGGAAGTACCGCGCCGGACTGGGCGAGCGCCTGGGACGAGTGCCCGCACGGCTTGACCCAGCCCAGGGGTGCATCTGGGTGCACGCGGTTTCGGTCGGCGAGGTGCTGGCGGTCAGCGGATTGGTGGCCGGGCTGCGTGCGCGCTTTCCTGATCGTCGCGTGCTGATCTCCACGACTACTGACACCGGCCAGAAGCTGGCGCGCGAACGCTTCGGCAAAGACAATGTCTTCTACTATCCCGCGGACTTCGCCTTCGCCATCCGGCCATACTTGCGGACCCTGCAGCCTTCCTTGATTGTGCTGGCGGAAAGCGAATTCTGGCCCAACTTCCTTCGGCTTGCGCGCTGCTCGGGCGCCCGCGTCGCGGTCGTGAACGCCCGCATTTCCGACCGCTCGCTGCCTCGCTATCTGCGGCTGCGTGCGCTGTGGCGGCGTGTGCTGCACGATCTGGATATCTTTCTCGCGCAGAGCGAGGAGGATGCGCGCCGCCTAGTCGGCATTGGCGCACCCATGGAGCGGGTCCGCGTAGCGGGCAATTTGAAGTTCGATGTCGACCCACCTAAGGAAGTACCGGTCGTAAAACAGATCCGCGATGCAATTACGCGCGGCGGCGCGAATCCTGTGATCGTCGCGGGTAGCACAGTCGAGGGCGAAGAGGAACTCATATTAGAAGCCTTTGGGACCATTCTTCGATCTTATCCGAACGCGCTACTGATACTGGCCCCGAGGCGCCCGGAACGCTTTAACGCCGTCGCGGAATTACCTTCGAAAACATATTTGCCCACGTGGAGGCGGAGCAACACTGACTTTTCTGTCGAGAGGGTGGGACACGGTGTTTTGGTGCTCGACAGCATAGGCGAGCTGGCCAGCGCGTATGCGCTCGGGACCATTGCCTTTGTGGGCGGCAGCATGGTTCCACACGGCGGCCATAACGTCCTCGAGCCGGCATCCCTGGGGATCCCAGTCGTAGTCGGCCGTTTTACGGAAAACTTCAGGGACGTCATTTCAGTGTTTCGTAAGGCTGGGGCTATCCGAGAGGTGTTGTGCGTTTGGGACCATGATGATGCAGTGAAAGACCTTTGCGACGCATTTGTCGACCTCCTGCGAGACGCCCCAGCGCGCCAAGAGCTCCGTAGCCGCGCTGCGTCTGTCGTCCAGCAACATCGTGGAGCAACTGAGCGCGTCCTGAACGCGCTTGCTGCGCTGCTCGCCAATCAGCCAACCGCTGAGGCAAAACTCCGCGCGGAAACCACGACATGACCACGCTCTCGTTGCTGTTCGGCGCGGCGGTGGGCGCACGCAACGCCCTGTACGACCGGGGCGTGCTGGCCTCGCGGCGGCTGGAGCGGCCCGTGGTCAGCATCGGCAACCTCTCTGTCGGGGGCTCAGGGAAGACGCCGTTCGTCCTGCTGCTGGGCGATCTGCTGAAGCAGCGCGGCATCGCATTTGATGTGCTCTCGCGCGGCTACGGACGCCGGACCCGCGGTGTCGCTGTTGTCGATCCCGGCGGAGCGTCGCGCGACTTCGGCGACGAGCCCTTGCTCATCGCGCGCAAGGTCCAGGCGCCGGTGATCATCGGCGAAGACCGCTTCGCCGCCGGGCGGCTGGCCGAGGAACGCTTTCCCTCGCGCCTGCATCTGCTCGACGACGGCTTCCAGCATCGTGCCCTCGCGCGTGATTTCGATATCGTCCTGGTCACGCCTGAGGACGCGCACGACCGCCTGCTGCCCGCCGGCCGCCTGCGCGAACCGCTCTCCGCGCTTGCCCGCGCCGACGCCGTAGTGCTCACCAGCGGCGCCCCGGAGGAGGCGTTTCCACTCGAAGGCAAGCTGGTGTGGCGGGCGCACCGCACCATTGCACCACACGATCTTCCCACGCATCCATTGGCCTTCTGCGCCATTGCACGTCCGCAGAACTTTTTCGTGCAACTGCGCAACGCAGGCGTCGATCTGGCCGCCGAGGCCAGCTTCCGTGATCACCACCACTACACGGAAAAGGACATTCGCGACCTGATCTCGGCGGCCACACGCGCCGAAGCCGATGGCTTCATCACCACGGAAAAAGATGCGGTCAACTTGGGCGGCTACTTCTCCGCGCTGAAGCCCCTGGCGGTGGTCCCGGTGAAGATGGAACTGGCGGACGCACAGAACGGACTGGATGCAATGCTCGAAATCATTACACGGCGGCGTGCAAAAGCTGTCTAAGGCCAGCGTTTAGCCGGCTCGGCGAGGGGACTGTTGTGTTACGCATTTTTCTCAGGATTGTCGGCGGATTGCTCGGAATAGCCGCTGCTCTTACTGCTGTCGTCACCGCGGTACTTGCATATGTGAACGTGGCGGCGGAGGCCGGATGGCGCAAGGAACACCCAGGTTTCTTCTGGGGCGGTGTTGGGTATTGCCTGGCGGTAATCGTGGCTGTGGCCGTGCTCTCCGGAATAGCATACGCCTTCCTAGGGTATGCATTGAAAGGTCCGCGGCGAAACTGAACTACTTTTGGCACTACTTCCCCGCCCTTGGCGCGCATGAGAGAATCACTCGTTCCTCATGCACAAGCTGTCCAAGCACGCTGAGCGCCTGCTCCGCATCGTGGAGTCGTTTCCAAGGGTCACAGTGACGGTGCTCGCCGACCTGGTAGCCGACGAGTTCATCTTCGGCGAAATCTCGCGTGTGTCGCGCGAGGCGCCGGTGCTGATCCTCAAGCACCGTGAGCGGACGATCGTGCCCGGGGGTGGCGCCAACGCGGTATATAACCTCGCCGATCTGGGCGTAACGGTGCTGCCGGTGGGTGTAGTGGGCGACGACGAGCCCGGCCGCGCGCTGCTCGCGTGTTTCCGGAAGAAGAAGATTCCGCTCAGCGGCATCCTTAAGCTGAAGGAACACACCACGGTCACCAAGACGCGCATCCTCGCCGGGCACACACACACCCAGCGCCAGCAGGTAGTGCGGATCGACCGCGAGTCCGCGGAATTGCCCGATGCCGAGGTGCGGCGTCGCCTGGCGGCGCTGGCGCGCGAATATGCGGAGGCGTCGGACGCACTGCTCGTCTCCGATTATGGCTACGGCGCGGCTACGCCAGAAATGCTGACGGCGGTGCGGGTGAAGCGCGTGCTGGACGGTGTCCCCATCACCCTGGACTCGCGCTACCGGCTGCTCACGTACTCCGGGGTGACCGCGGCCACGCCCAACCAGCCCGAGGTAGAAGCGGTCCTGGATGTCGAGATCGGCAACGACTGCGAGCGGCTGCGCGCGGCCGGCAAGACGCTCTTACAGCGGATGAAGCTGGACTCGCTGCTGATCACCCGCGGCCGGCACGGCATGATGGCCTTCGAGCGCGGGCACAAACCTGTCGAGATCCCTATTTATGGAAGCGATGAGGTAGCCGACGTCACCGGCGCGGGTGATACCGTGATCGCGGCCTTCACCGCCGCCCTCGCCGGTGGCGCTTCCACCGAGGAGGCGGCGCGGCTTGCCAATTATGCCGGTGGTATCGTGGTGATGAAGCGCGGGACGGCGACGGTAACGCGCGACGAACTGGCGAGCGCGATTCGCGGCGAGCACGGCGCGGGGTGACCGGTCAAATGGAAAGCGATGTCCGCTGACAACAAGGTTCTCAGCCGCGGCGCCGTGCGCGAGCGGGTGGCGGAATGGCGATGCGCGGGGGAGCGCGTCATCCTGACCAACGGCTGCTTCGATGTGCTGCACGTCGGCCATATCCGCTATCTGCGCGGGGCGAAGGCGCTGGGCGGGAGAGTGGTGGTTGCGGTCAATGACGACGCCTCGGTCCGCGCTCTGAAAGGCGAAGGACGCCCGCGCATGCCCGCCGCCGAGCGTGCCGAGATCATCGCCGCGCTTGAAGATGTCGATGCGGTTGTGATCTTCTCCGAGCCCGACGTGCGGCCCCTGCTGCGTGAGTTGCGTCCGGACATCCACGCTAAGGGGACGGATTACACGGCCGAAACTGTGCCCGAGCGCGATGTAGTGGCGGAGTATGGCGGCCGCGTGGCCATCGTCGGCGATCCCAAGGACCACTCCACTTCCGATCTTCTGCGCAAATGGAAAAACTGCTGATCCTGCGCCTGGGCTCGATGGGCGATATCGTGCACGCCCTGCCCGCGGCGGCGGCCTTGCGGCGCGCCTTCCCCTCCGCCACCATGGGGTGGGCGGTCGAGCAGCGATGGTCGGAGCTGCTCTGCGCCGCCGGCGCCGAGAACGCGGCCAGAGGCTCGCCGGAAAAACCCCTGGTTGACCAACTGCACTTCATCAACACCGTCGCATGGCGCAAGGCGCCGTTCTCGGACGTGACGCGGAAAGACGCCTGGAGCGCGATGAGCGCGTTGCGTGGCGCTCGCTATGAGATGGCTATGGACTTCCAGGGCGCATGGAAATCCGCAGGGCTCGCTTTGTGGAGCGCTGCGCCGGAGCGCCTCGGGTTCGAGAGCCCGCGTGAGCGCCCGGCAGCGATCTTTTACACGCGACGCGTGGCGGCGACTTCGACGCACGTGGTCGATCAAAACCTCGAGCTGGCCGCGGCCGTGACGGGAGAGGATCCGAGGCCGGCGTGTTTTCCCCTGCCGTGCAGCACTGCCACCGAGACCTGGTGTGACGCTGAACTTCGACGGCGCGGGCTCGAGGATTTTGCGCTGCTTAGTCCGGGCGGCGGCTGGGGCGCCAAGCTCTGGCCGGCGGAGAGTTATGGCCAGGTCGCTGCGGCGCTCGGGCGTGAGGGCCTGCGGTCGCTCGTCAACTTCGGCCCCGGCGAAGAGGAGTTGGCCCGCGCGGTGGAACAGTCGAGCGCAGGCGCTGCCCAGCCAATTTGTTGCGCGCTCGGCGAACTGATCGCGCTCACCCGCCGGGCCAGTCTGTTCGTCGGCGGGGACAGCGGACCAATGCACTTGGCAGCCGCGCTGGGGGTTCCCGTTGTGGCCATCTTCGGTCCGACCGATCCGGCGCGCAACGGCCCTTATGGCACGCATAGTGTTGTGCTGCGTCATGCCGCCAGCGCGACTTCTTATAGACACCACGACCGGCCCGACGAGGCTTTGCGCTCGATTCCCCCCGCGGAAGTGGTGCGCGCCGCCCTGCGCCTGCTGGGAGCCGGCAATGGCTAGCTGGACCGATGCCGCGCGCCGCATTCGCGTACCCATCGGGTTCGTGTTCGCGGCGTACTACCTGTGGCGGGCGCGGCCTTCCTGGACGTCCCTGGTCACCGGCGGCGCCATCGCCGCGACCGGGCTGGTGCTGCGCGCGTATGCCGCGGGATACGTACGCAAAGGCAGCGAGCTGACCACCACCGGCCCCTATGCCTACACGCGCAATCCGCTCTACCTGGGCTCGCTGATCATCGCCGCTGGATTCGTTGTGGCGGCGCGCAGCCTCTGGATCGCACTGGCGGCGGCGGCTATCTTCCTCGCCATCTACCTTCCGGTGATGCGTTTCGAAGAGCAGTTCCTGCGCTCTCAGTTCCCGGATTTCGATGACTATGCCAAACGCGTTCCCCGGCTGCTGCCGCGGCTTCCCGCGGAGGCCGGTCCACCGGGGAGGTTTTCCTGGAAACTCTATGGGCAGCATCGCGAGTACAATGCAGCCCTGGGGGCCGCCACGATGCTGGCGGCCCTGATTGTCAAAATGGTCTGGTTATCGCGTTGATTGTCTGATCCTGGTGGCACGACTCTGGTCCACAACCCGCAGTTTCCACCCCATCACGCGAAAACCGCGCGTGACGGGGACCCCGGGTTTGGCAGTAACACTCCTGGTCTCCATCCTGCTGTCGGGACAGACCCAGCCCCCGGCGCCTGCTCCACCCGTGGCGGTGATCGAGTCCGAATCGCGCGTCACGCCGCCTTCGCCGTCATACTCGTTCCCCAATGGGCAAACGCTCTCGTACGACGTGGAGTGGCGGCTGCTGACTGCCGGCACCGCCACTTTGCGGCTGGATGCCTCTGGAAGTGAGGAGCGGGTGACGGCAACCGCCGATTCCACCGGCGTTTTCTCCGTGCTCTATCCCGTCCACGACCGGCTGGAGGCGTTGTTCGATCCCCGGACCTTCTGCTCCACCCGCATCACCAAACACACGGAAGAGGGCTTCCGCCGGCTGGATACATCCATCCGTTTCGACTACGCCCGCCGCAAGAGCGTACTGCAGGAAAAGAACCTCAAGAGCGGCCACAGCAAGCAGGACGAAAACGACATTCCGGGCTGCGTGACCGACGTCGTATCCGGCATTTTCTACCTCGGCTCGCGACCACTCGCAGTCGGCCACACCGATACTTTCCCGCTGAACGATGGCGGCAAGACCAACGACGTGCGCGCGCGCGTAGAGGCGCGGGAGGATGTCAAGACTCCGGCGGGGACATTCCATACGGTGCGGGTCCAGCCCGAGGCCTCCAGCGGCGTGGTCAAAAGCAAGGGAAGGATCTGGATCTGGTACTCTGACGACGCCAGCCATATCCCGGTGCAGATGCGCGCTCGCATGTTCTGGGGGACGATTACTTTCCGGCTGGCGCGGGTGGAAAGGAAGTGATGATGCCTAGTGTAGCCGGAAGCGCTCGCGCATGAGCCGCTGCAGGCGCGGCTTGTAGATGATGTCGTAAGCGAATTCCTTGTCGGGAAACATGGCCAGTGCGGCGCGTTTGGTATTGGCCACCAGTTCGGACGCCTGCTCGATAGTGAGGCTGGGGTCCTGGCTGATGACCGACATCACCATGCTCATCATGATCTGCAGGCGGCGGATTCTTCGGTTTTCGTCCTCGATTTCGGCCTGACTTTGCGGTCCCACCCGTCCCGACTCCGGAGTGTTCATTCGGCCCCCAGATTCATGACGCATCATACAACGGAAACCCGCGCCTTCCCGGCCACTGTGGCCTGTTTCCGCGATTACAATGGTAACGCACCTCGTATCCGCCCGATTCCGGAGGTTCGCATGGATCCCAAGCCGCACTCGCAAACCCAGCCCGGCCCGAACCGCCAGTCCTCTGACGAAGCACTCGTGGACGTCTTCGGCACCAAGGAGGATTCTGAAGCCCTGGTGGTGAAGGGACTGCTCGACTCTGCGGGCATCGATTCCGTCATCGTTTCCCTGGACGCTCCTCAGGAGGTGCTGCCCGGCGTGGGCGGCGTGGTCATCCGCGTGGCGGCGGGCGATGCGGAAGAGGCGCGACGCGCAATTGAGGAATATCGCGCCGCTGCCGAACAGGCGCCGGACGAGGGCGAAGCGGACGACGTCAGCGGTCCGGCCGCCTAGCCTCAACGCTGCGCCCATCCAGATAGAAGCTAACCGCGCCATGCGCATCGGTACGGAAGGTGGCGACGCTTAAGCCCTCCAGGCGCGCCAGCACCTCTGGCCGCGGATAGCCGAACGGGTTGTGAGCACCCACCGAGATCACGGCGTAACGCGGGCGCACCTCGGATAGAAACTCCGCGGTTGAGGAAGTCGCGCTGCCGTGGTGCCCGACCTTGAGCAGGTCGGCGCGCGCCTGGCCGGTGGCTGATATCAGGCGCTCAATGCGTTTCTCCGCGTCGCCCTCGAGCAGCGCCGACGCCGCTCCGTAGCTCAACTTCAGCACCAGCGTGTCGTTGTTCTGCGGACGCCGGCCTGCGGTCCAGTCGCGCGGCGGCGCCAGAACCTCCACGCCGGCTCCGCCGAAGTCGAAGCGCGCGCCCTCGCGAAACTCCTTCACCTCGACGCGCTGTTTGCGTGCTTCCGCGAGCACGGCCTCCAGTTCCGGGCTTTCCGGCCGGACGCTGAGCCACAGCTCGCGCGGGTGAAAGTTGGCGATCACCGCGCGCATTCCTCCAATGTGGTCGGAGTGCGCGTGGCTGATGGCCACGGCGTCGAGGCGCGCCAGACCCCGCGCCCACAAGTAGGGCGAAACCACGTCCTCGCCCAGGTCGAAGTTTGATCGCGGCTGGCCGGTGAGCCCGCCGGCGTCTACCAGCAAGGTCCGCCCTTGCGGCGCGACCACCAGCAGCGAGTCTCCCTGGCCCACGTCCAGCGCCGTCACCTCGAGTGTGCCGGGGCGCAGTTGCGGCGTGCGCGGCACCAGCGCGATCCACGCGGAGACGGCGAACAGGGCTGCCAGTCCAGCAAGCGCCAGCGCTCGCCTGCGGCGCGCCAGAACCATGGCCACCGCAAACGCGGCCGCGAACGCCAGCAAAGCCGCCACAGTGGGAGTCGCCACGCGCAGTTCGGAAGCGTGCATGCCGCCCAGCAAACGGACACTGCAGGTGATCCCGTGCAGCAGCAGAGTGGTCAGCGACGCCGGCAGCCACGCCAGCACGCGCGACATGTAGCTGAACAGCACGGCGATCATGGCTGTCGGCGTGAGAACGGCAGTGAGCGGGACCACCAGCGTGTTCGACGGGATCGCCAGCAGCCCGGCGCGGTGCATGTATACGGCCATGGGCGCGACCATCGCCATCTGCATCAGGGCTGAGATCAGAAGCACTTCGAGAGCCGCGATCACCGCGCCGGCAGCGCCGCCGACCATCCACAGCGCCGCCTGGCCCCGCCAGCTCCCAGGGATGAACAGCGCCAGTCGTCCCGCGATTAACCTCAGATCGAGCCGCCACTGCGCCATCCGCGGCTCCAGTTGCAGGTCATAGCCGGTGGATTCCAGAAACACCAGCACCCGCCGATAACGTTCCAATGTCCGCTCTAGGAGTGGCATCCCGATGCCCCCGATGGTCAGCACCGCGAGAAAGGTCATCTGGAAGCTGGCGTCGAACAGCGCCCGCGGATCGAGAACCAGCAGCGCCAGCGCCGCGATCCCCAGCGCGTTCAGCGGCGCCCGCGAATCACGATAAAACAACCGCGCCAGCAGGTAGATCCACAGCATGCACGCGGCCCGCACCACCGGCGCTCCCATGTCCGTGAGGAGGGTGTAAGCGCCAGTGACGAACATGGTCACCAGCGTGGTGATGCCTTCGCTGCAGCGCAGACGTCTCAGCAGCCAGAACACGGGAAACGCCATCAGTCCCACGTTCATTCCCGAAACTACAAGGATGTGAAACGTCCCGGTGCGCTGGAAGTCCTGCCGCGTCTGGCGGCCGATGAGAGAGTGTTCGCCGATCAGCATGGCCGCGAGGATAGGGCCGTCGCGCGGGCCCCACAGGAAGTTCATCTGCGTCAGCAAACTGCGCCGCACCGCCGCCAGCCACGCGCCGGCGCGCGATCCGCCGCGGCCATCAAGAAGCTCGATCTCCGACGCCTTCTGAGTAGTCACCACGCCGATGCCCTGGCGGCGCAGGTAGCCTCGTGTATCCATCGCGCCAGGATTGCCGTAGTTCCGCAGCTCTCGCAGC
>Ga0335069_10003241_pt1 | contig 24699 bp, 25 predicted proteins | sample Lox_Sample_11_FD_206714 | JGI IMG/M metagenome (GOLD analysis project Ga0335069, IMG submission 206714) | Soil microbial communities from Loxahatchee National Wildlife Refuge, Florida, United States - Lox_Sample_1.1 | ecosystem: Environmental > Terrestrial > Soil > Wetlands | place: USA... | reverse complement strand
CGTCGGCGCACTCGCAGTCGACGCGGAACCAGGCGCCGAGATCCGCGTCCTGCAGCTCGAGCAGCCGCGTCTCGAGGCGCTCGTTCACGTCGCGGAACCAGCTCTCGTTCTGCCCTTTTCTCGTCTCGCGATCGTTCATCGGATATGACATCGGAGGAGTCGCCCTCGGAATGCCCAAGGACCCGGACAGGAAAACGCCGGCCGCCCCCGCGATTCCGTGCATGGCGGGGGCGGTTTCTGGGAATACCGTGACTGTGGAGGACCCGCCGGCGACGCGGAAACCGGCATGGTGAGGCTGCCGTGGCGGGCCCGGCGGCCGGAAACTCTGTCCTCCGGTGACACCCCCGAGTTCGAGGACTACGTCGGCCGGCGGGCGGCGAGCTTCCGTCGCCGCCTGATCCTCGTCGCCGCTCTCGCCATCGCCGCGGTCGTCGCTGTCTCCGCCGTCCTCGCGTTCCGCGAGTACCGCCACGCCCAGAGGTCGGCGCTGACCGACCTTCGGACGCGCGCGGCGATCACGGCGTCGGTCGTGACCGTCGCGCTCGCCGGCGACGTCTCCACGCTTCGGACCATCGCGGCCTCGAACGCGTTCGTCGATCTCGACCGCCCGAGCATGCGCCGGTACCTGTTCCGCATCGCGCGGACGCCCGGCAATCAGTTCAACGGCGGCTACGGCTGGGTCGACCGGAGTGGGCTGGTCCGCGTCAGCACCACGGGGGGCTCGAACGCGCGGTCGGTGAACGTCGCCGACCGGACGTACTTCAGGCGGGTGATCGCCGACGGCAGGCCGTACGTCAGCGGCGGCCTGATCGCGCGCCGCAACGGTCATGCGATCGTCGTCGTCGCCGTCCCGACGCGTGCACGCGGCCGCATCACGGGCGTCCTCGCCGGGAGCATCGGCCTCCGCACGGTCAGCAACAACAAGGCGGAGCTCGAGCTGGGCATCCAGGGCCTCGAGATCGTCGACAGCGGCGGGAAGCTGCTCATCTCCGGGCTCGCTCCCGTCCGGAACCGGTCCCTCCTCGCGCGGATACGGACAGGATCGACCGGTGTCGTCGCGGGGACGCCGGGCCTCGACGGCCGCGGGAACGACGTCGTCGCGTACGCCGCGATGCCGCTTCCGCACTGGTGGATCGTCATCGACCGCCCGCGCTCGGTGGTCGACGCCGCCGCGCGACGCTCGCTCCTGCTCCAGCTCGCCTCTCTGGCCGCGGCCGCGCTCGTCGTGTTCGGCGTGGTCTGGTTCATCGTGCGCCGGTCGCGGCGCGAACGGGAGCTCCAGGACGCGCGCGCGCGCGCCTGGAGCGGGCTGACGCGCACGCTGTCGGTGTCGGCGACGCCGGACGACGTCGCCGCCGCGGTCGTCGACTCGCTCGCCGCGGCGTTCCCCGACGCCCTCTTGCTCGTCGCGTTCGAGACGGTCGAGCGGAGTGTCGAGGTGCGCACGTCGAGCGTGGGACGATGGCGGCCGATCGCGGCGAGCCCGGGCGCACTCGACGAGCTCGCGCAGTGCGCGATGGCGCGGCAGCAGAGCCTCCTGCTCGAACGTGAGCCCGAGCTGGCGCCGGTGTTCATCGCCTCCGGACGGCGGCTGCGCACGCTCCACTGCATGCCGATGCGCAACCCGAACGGCGACCTCGTCGGAGGGATCGGCCTCGTCCGCCAGCAGGAGGCGCCGCTCGAGGGGAACGAGTGGGCGCTTCTCGCCTCGTTCGCGGCCCAGGCGGCGCAGGCGGTCGAGCGGTCGCGTCAGTCGGCGCACGAGCACGATCTCGCGGTGCGGCTCCAGCGCAGCCTGCTCCCGGACGCGCTCCCCGGGAGCGCGGGGATCCGGCTCGCCGGCCACTATCGGGCCGGCGGCGCCGGCGTGGAGGTCGGGGGCGACTGGTACGACGCGGTACGCCGCCGGGACGGGATCCTCCTGCTCTGCGTCGGCGACGTGATCGGCCGGGGCGTCGAAGCGGCGACGCTCATGGGCCGCTACCGCAGCGCGTTTCACGCCTACTCCTACGACTCCGTGTCGCCCGCCGAGATCGTCCGCGGCATGCTGCGCCACGCCGACGACGAGGGGACGATGGTGACGGTCGCGTGCGTCTCCCTCGACCCGTACTCGGGCGAGATCGTGTACTCGTGCGCGGGTCATCCTCCGCCGCTGCTCATCGACGGGGAGCCCAGGACGGCGACGCGGCTCGACGACGCGAGCGCGCCCCCGCTCGGCGTCGCGGCGCCGGGCTCGATCCGCGAGGCGCGCGTGACCGTCGGCGAACGGGCGTCGGTCGTCCTCTACACCGACGGGCTGATCGAGCGACGCGGCGCCAACATCGACGAGGGGATCGACGCCCTCGCCCGCGTCGTCGCCGACGCGCACGCGACGTCGCTCGGGGAGACGCTCGCACGGGTCACCGATGCGCTCGGCGCTCCGACCGACGACGTCGCGCTGCTGATCGCGTCCCTCACCGGGGAGCCGATGCCGTTCGAGGTCGAGTTCCCGTCCGACCCATCGACGCTCCCCGCCGTCCGGCGGCGGCTCCGCGCCTGGCTCGAGCGCCGGGGCGTCCCCGTGCACGACACGGACGACGTGCTCCTCGCCGTCGGGGAGGCCTGCAACAACGCGGTCGAGCACGCATACCGCGACGGCCACGGCGCCGTACGCCTCAGCGTCGGCGAGGACGGCTCGACGCTCCGCGCGACGATCCGCGACGAGGGCCACTGGCGCAACCGCCGCGTGGACGGCGACCGGGGGAGGGGAATCCCGATCATGCAGGCGCTGATGACCGTTGCGGAGATCCGCGAGTCCCCGGGAGGTACGGAGGTCGTGCTCGAGCGCCGCCTGGGCGGCGTCGACGTCGGCGCCGGGCCGGTTCTCGGGTGACCGCTGCCGATTGGCTACAGTCCGCGAGGGGATGCGCCGCGGAGCAGCGCTGCCGCGCAACGCCTGCCGCCGATGACCGACGAGTCGACCTTCGAGATCCGCACCGCCCACGCCGGCGACGTGATCGTCCTCACCGTCGTCGGCGAGGTCGACATGACGACCGCGCCGGAGCTCTCGAAGGCCCTCTCCACGGTCTCCGACACCGCGCCTCGCGTCGTCGTCGATCTCGGCTCCGTGACCTTCCTCGACTCGTCCGGGCTGAACGCGCTCGTGCGCGGCCGCCGGGAGCTCGCCGCAAGCGACGTCGACCTCAAGGTCGTCGTGCCCGCGGAGGGGCCGGTGCGGCGCGTGATCGAGATCGCGCGGCTCGACGACGCGCTCTCGCTCGTCGACTCCCTCGACGACGCGCTCGTCTGAGGCGAACGGTCCTGGGAACGCGTGGGCGGAGCCTGCCGGCTCCGCCCGTGTCGCCGTGCCTAGTAGCGCGTCGTACGCTCTTCGGTGTAGTGGGCGCCGTCGCCTTCGACGACGGTGCGCCGGCCGCGGATGAAATACCCCGGCCCCGCCCACGACGACCAGAACGCGAGCGAGAGCAGCATGCCCACGACGCCGACGACGAGCAGAACGATGCCGACCGCGTGGACGTTCACGTTCGAGTTCGGTGCGTTGACCGCCCACGCGAGGATCGCGCCCGCCGCCACGAGGATGAGGCTGACGCCGAATCCCATGGCTACCACCACGTCCCGCGGGTGCGGCCGCCGGCGCCGCCGAGGAACAGGCTGATCAGCCAGATCAGCGCTGCGATCACCGCGACGATGAACAGCCAGTGGACGGTGAAGCCCACGCCGAACGCGATGATCGCGAGCAGTGCGATGAGCACGAGGAAGAGCACGTGGGACCTCCTTTCGGTTGCCGTGTGTGTCATGTCGCCCCGGAGTTCCCGGCGCAGCGACCGCGAAACCTCGCGTCACGGCACGCGGCTCACCGTGGGCGTGTCCTCCACCGGTCCCGCGAACGGCTCGTCCGCGGGCGCCGGCGTCGGCGCCGCCGCCGGCTCGACGACGGTCGCCGGCGTCCGCCTGCGGCGGCGGATCGCCGTCGCCGACGTGCCGACGAGCAGCGCGGATGCGAATGCGAGCACGCTGACGTTCACCGCGAGGTCGTGGACGACTCCGCCGATCCCGATGCTGTGCGACCAGCTCCGCACGGTCCCACCACCCGCCGGCTGCCCGGCGAGGACGACCCAGATCGTCAGACAGACGGCGACGATCGCGACGATCATCCCGCCGGCGCTGTCGAACTGCAGGTGCGCGAGGCCGAGCGCGAGACCCGCTGCCGCGATCAACCCGATCGAGATCCAGTAGTCGTGCTGCGTCTGGTTGTCGAACCGTCCGGCGAACCAGATCAGGACGCCGGCGGCCGCGGCCCCCACGAGCAGGGCCGGCACGCGTGTCGTGGCACGCATCTCGCCACCTCCGTCGGTTGGTTTCTTGCATTCCCGTACACGGGTTCCCGCTTTCGGCCGCGACGACACCTGCGGCGGCGTTCGCCTACGCTTGGCCTATGCCGGACTGGGCGCCTCCGTTGATCGCCGCCGGGAGCGCGATCGTCGCGCTCAACGCCGCGCACGCGGTGATGCGGTTCCGGCAGCGGTACGGGCTCTGGGCGGTGCGGACGTTGATCGAGCTCCGCCGCTGGGACGGCCGCCTTTGAGCGGGGCCGTTACTTCTTGCGCTTGAGGAAGCCCTTCGCCAGCTGCTCCGCCGTGTCCTCCTGCTTCGGCTCGGGCGGAGGCGGCGGCGGCGCGGGGACGACGATCGGCGCGGGAGCGACGTAGCGGTAGCGGCTGAACGTGCCGCCGCCGGGCGAGACGGCGTCGGCCGCGCTCACGATCTGCGACGGCGCCGACGGGTCGACGATCACGCCGACGAGGGCGGTGTCGTCGCCGTCGCCGGTCACCGCCCAGCCGAGGATGCGCGACATGCTCTCGCTCCCGTCGGGCTCCTTGAACACCGCCTTCCAGCCGGCCTCGGCCGTGACGAGCTGCTCGATCTTCATCGTCAGCGCTGTCTCCGCAGCGCCCGCTTGAGGACGCCGTCGTACTCCGTCAGCCCCTCGCGGTAGAGCCGCGCCTCCGGCCCGGCCGCGATGCCGACGCGCTCCGGGACGATGCCCCAGATCGGGACCCGCTGCGACCGCCACCAGGCGATCGCCTCCGAGAGGTCGTTCGTCCCGAGCCGGGCGGCGCAGATGACGACGCCGCGCGGCGTCCGCGACGGGATCATGTCCAGCGTCACGAGCACCGGCGAGTACTCGACCCCGCCGGCGCGGGTCGGGATGACGACGGCGTCGGCCGAGGCGACCGCGGACTGGAGCAGCCGCTCGTCTCCGGGCGGCGTGTCGACGATCCCGAGGCCGCTGTGCTGGCCCATCGCGCGCTTCAGCGTCCGCTCCGACGGCGCCTCGACCATCGTCACGCCGTCGACCGGGCGCTCCTCGTGCCACTCGGCCGAGGAGGCCTGCCGGTCGGCGTCGATGAGCAGCACCGGGTCGTAGCCCCGCTCGGCCGCGGCCGCCGAGAGGTAGACGGACGTGGTCGTCTTGCCGACGCCGCCCTTCACGTTGGAGACGACGATGTTCGTCATGACGGGATCGTAAAGGGGACGGGCACGCCGCCGCCCTGCGAAGCGTTGCCCTGAGGCTCCGGAGAAGTTCAGGGTCGCGTCGGGGCGATCACGGAGTGTCGTCCGTCTCCCGCCGAGGCATGCTCGTTGCGACCCGAAAGACGAGGAAGGTGAGAGAGATGGCAGGTGAAGGTGAAGGGCAGCGGCGGCTCGAGCGGATCGGCGGCGGGCGGCTCCACGGCGGCGTCTGCGCAGGGCTGGCGGAGTACACGGGCATCGACGTGGCGCTGCTGCGGCTCGGGGCGATCGCGCTCGTGCTCGTCGGCGGCGCCGGGATCACGCTCTATCTCGCCGCGTGGCTGCTGATCCCCGCGCGCGGCTCCGATCGCTCGATCGCCGAGCGGGTGTGGGCTGCGCGGCACGACCGGCCGGTGCGGGTGTACGCGGCCACGCTGCTCGCGCTCCTGATCGTCGCCGCGTCGCCGCATGCCGTCGTCGTCGGCGCGCTGCTCGTCGGCGTCTTCCTGCTCTGGCAGGCAGACGCGCAGCGCGCTCGATCGGCCTGACGCTCAGCCGGCGGACTGGCCGCCGTCGACCAGGAGCGTCTGGCCGGTGATGTAGTCCGAGGCGGGTCCGGCGAGGAAGACGACGGTGCCCGCGAGGTCGGCCGGGGCGCCGAAGCGGCCCAGCGGGATCCGGCTCAGGAAGACGTCCCCCGAGCGCTCGAGCAGGTAGCGGCTCATGTCGGTCGGGAACCAGCCCGGCGCGATCGCGTTCACCGTGATCCCGTGACGCGCCCACTTCACGGCGAGGTCGCGCGTGAACGCGACGACGCCGCCCTTCGACGCGTTGTACGCGACCGCGTCCATCAGCTCCGGCGGCGCGCCGACGAACGCCGCGACGGAGGCGACGTTGACGATCTTCCCGCCGCGTCCCTGCTCGATCATCACGCGCCCGGCGAGCTGCGTGAACTGGAACAGGCCCGTGAGGTTGACGTCGATCACCTTCTGCCAGCCCTCGAGCGGGTACTCCTCGGCGGGCGCGCCCCAGGACGTGCCCGCGTTGTTGACGAGGACGTCGATGCCGCCGAGCTCCGTCCGCGTCCGCTCGACCACCGCCTCGATGTCGTCCCGGGAGCGCACGTCGCAACGCATGCCGATCGCGCGGACGCCGTGCTCGCGCTCGATCGTCGCGGCGGCCTCGGCGCAGCGCTCCTCCTTGCGGCCGCAGACGACGACGTCCGCGCCCGCCTCGGCGAGCGCCTCGGCGAACACGAGCCCGAGGCCCGCGCCGCCGCCGCTGACGATCGCCGTGCGGCCGCTGAGATCGAAGAGATCCGAGAGCGCCACGGCGAGACCCTACGGCAACGACCGATCCTCTGCGCCGTAGCGGCGCCGGCGTCGTCCGCGATCTGCACGAAGGATCCGATGGGCCGGGGAGGGATCGAACCTCCGACCTTGGGATTCAAAGTCCGGACAAACGAGGCGCAACCGCGGGCAGAGGGACGCATCCCGATTCTCCGGAACCGTAGCCTCGCCGCCTTCGCGTGGGCGGCCATCGGATCAGATCCTCGCCGCCGGTCGCGTGCGTTCAACCGGACGTTCCTCGCCGCACGCCACGGGGTTCCGGCTCCGACAGGGTTGTCCGGATGTCTGTAGGGTCCCGTGGCCTCTGCGGCAGCCGCGCGAGAGAGAGAAGGTTCTGTCGTGGATGAGCGCGAACGACGGCTTGCCAAGAACGAAGTGTTCTTCCGTGAGAGCAACGAGCTCGTCGCACGGGGGTTGGCCACGAAGGGCTTTGCCAGAGCCGATTTCATCTGTGAGTGCTCGAAGCTCGGTTGTGTCGAGCGTGTGCCGATCACGCTCGACGATTACAGGCGCGTCCGCGAGTTAGGAGTCCGGTTCGTGGTCATACCCGGTCACGAAGATCTCACGCTCGAAGTCGTGGTTGAACGCAACGCCGGCTACGTCGTTGTCGAGAAGGTTGGTGATGCGGCCGAGGTCGCTCGCGAGACCGACCTTCGCTAGCTCGCGGGCGTACTTGTCGGACACGAAACGCCCCGCAGGCTGCAAACGCGCGGCCTGGACACTCGGCCGGCGGCACGGCGTGCTCGGGCTCGGCACGCGCGTAGGTAGCCTGCGTGTTGGTGGTCTGGAGGGGTCGCGCACGGCTGCGGGGGCCGGGGCCCGAGCGGCAGTTGGCTGTCGACTTGGGGACGGCGAACACGGTCGTGTATCAGCGTGCTCGCGGAGTGGTGTTGTTCGAGCCGTCCGTGGTCGCTATCGACGCGCGCACCGGCGAGGTGCAGGCGGTGGGCGAGGACGCGCGCCGGATGATCGGCCGGACCCCGGCGCACATTCGGGCGACGCGGCCGCTGCGGCACGGCGTGATCGCCGATTTCGAGGTCACCGAGCAGATGCTCCGCTATTTCATCCGGCGCGTGATCGGCGGCTTTCGTTCGCGTCCCGACGTGATGGTGTGCATCCCGAGCGGAGTGACCCAGGTGGAGCGACAGGCGGTGTCGGACGCGACGCTCGCGGCGGGCGCGTCACACGCGTTCCTGATCGAAGAGCCGCTCGCTGCCGCGATCGGCGCCGATCTGCCCGTCGCGGACGCGGTGGGCTCGCTCGTCGTTGACGTCGGCGGTGGCACTTCGGAGATGGCGGTGGCGGCGCTGGGCGGTCTTGCGGTCGCGCACTCGATTCGCGTCGGCGGCTACGACCTCGACGATTCGATCGTCCGGCTGCTCCAGGACGAGGAGCGGCTTCTGATCGGGCAAGAGCAGGCTGAGGTGCTGAAGCTCGAGATCGGAGCGGCGCTGATCGACGGCGACGGCTCCGAGGCATCACAGGTGGCCGGCCGCGATCTCGTCACGGGGTCGCTTCGACGCGCACCGGTAACCGCCGCCCAGGTTCAGCATGCGCTGCAGCGTCCGCTCGCACAGATCGTCGAGGCCGTGAAGCTGGTCCTCGAGCGGACACCGCCCGAGCTCTCCTCCGACGTCGCGAGCCACGGGCTCATGCTCGTCGGCGGAGGAGCGCTACTGCCGGGCTTCGACCGGCTGCTGCGGCTGGAGACGGGACTCACCGTGACGGTCGCGGACGAGCCGCTCACCACCGTCGCGCGCGGAGCCGGCCGCGCCCTCGAGGAACTCGAACGCCTCAGACCCGCGCAACCTCGAAACCGGCATCGCTGACGCTCGCGAGCATCGACGCCTACTGAGCTGTACGCAGGTCCAGGAGACGGGGCGGCGGCCGGATGAAGATGCGAACGACGGCGGCCGAACGGCCGATCGTGATGCCTGACGTTTCCGAGCGTGACGTCCAGGAGCAACACGAGCGCCCCAACGGGGTACCGGCCGGGGAGCCGATCTCCGAGTAATGCACGCGAAAACCAGGGGGCGTGAAACGCTGCGGCAGAGACGGCCCGCTTCACGGATGTGGAGGGAAGACTGGAGGGCTGCGTCCGTCCTGTCCTCCCCGCGCATGACCGCGCAGGGGTCGGTTACCCGTTACGCCGCGACCGAAACACGATCAACATCTCCGGCGGCGGCCGCGCCGCGCCGGAAGCTCGTGACACGCCGCGCAGCGGGGCTCGTACAGCTCACGCCCGCCCAGGAGGATCGTCGGCGCCTCCGCCGGGGCTGGTCGTCCGTCCAGAAGCCGCTGGGAGTGCTTGGCGGCCGCTCCACAACGGGTGCATGTCGCGGTCAGCCACGTGACCGACTGTGCGGTTGCGACGAGCCGCTCCACCCCTGGAAACGGCGCGCCGCGGAAGTCGAGGTCGAGTCCGGCGGCAACGACGCGGATCCCGTCGGCCGCGATCTCCTCGAGGCAGCGGATCTCGGTCAAGGAGAGGAACTGCACCTCATCGACGCCGAGAACGCCGACCCTGCACGCGACCCGTCGAATCGCGTGGCACCCAGTCAGGGGCTCGGCCGGCCACCGCGAGCCGGCGAGGCTGACGAGCCAACCCGAGTCGAGATCGAGCGACGGCTTCCCAGCGCTGACGCGCTGGCCGTCGGCGTCTGCGTCCCGAAGTCGCCGGATCAACTCGAGCGTCTTTCCGCTGAACATCGATCCCGTGATCAGCTCGAGGCTCATACGGCTGCATCCCGGCGAGGTGAGAGCAGCGGAAGCGCCTCCGCCAGCTCGGGCGGCGGCGTTCGATACCAGATACGGCGGCGGAAGGCGACGTTGCGGAGGGCCCGGGCCGACCGTCGCAGCCGGCGGCGTGCGCGTTCGGCCGGCTGCGGGCGAATCGCGTCTCCGAGCCGCTGCTCGATTTGGGCGGCATGCTCGGTCGCAGCCGATCTCACCACGGGTGGGATGTCCGGCACCGCCGCAGTCGCGGAGAGCACGGTGAGGAGCCCGCGCAGGGCGCGCTCCTCGTTTCGGGGATCGTGCTGGATCGAACCGCGGCGCAGCCGGTAGACGGCGAGCCGACGCCCGACGAGGACGGCTCCATACCCACCCGCCGCGATCCTCAGCCACAGATCGAGGTCGACTGCGGCTCGAAGGTCGGGATTGCAGCCGCGGCACGCCACGAGTGCGGCGCGTCGCACCGTGACGGTGGAGTTGACCACGAAGTTCCGCTGCACTAGCCGGAGCAGAAAGGCATCGGGATCGAGAATGGCGTCCTCCTCGAGGGGCGTGTTGCGGCGGATGAGACCGCGAGGCTCCTCGAGCGTCCAGTGTCCGGCGCAGAAGAGGCCGGCAGCCGGATTCGCCTCGAGCCTCTCGACCGCGGTCTCGAGGTAGCGGGGGAGCCAGAGATCGTCGCTGTCGAGCATGCTCACGTACGGTGCTCGGGCGATCGCGAACGCGTCGTTCCTCGCGGTTCCGGGACCACCGCCGCGACCCCGGCGAAGCAGGCGCACCCGCGAATCCGGCGTGAACTGCTCGACGACCTCGACGGTGTCGTCCGTGGAGGCGTCGTCGACGACGATCAATTCGAAGTCGGACCGGGTCTGGGCGAGGACCGACTGGATCGCATCCGCGACGGTGGCCGCGGTGTCGCGCGCGGGCATCACGACCGAGAACGTCGGCTCGGTCATCACGAGGATCCGGCCGGCGACGTCGACACCTTGGAGCCGAACCGGTGCAGCGTGTCCGCTGCGGCGACCCTGGCGCCGCGCCCGATCTCCCTGGCGGTGAGCGGTGCACATCCGGCGAGGAGGGCGCCGTAGAGGGTGAGCCCGAGCAGGGTCTCGAGCATCAGGAGGAGCAGTCCCGCGACCGGCCCGTGCCGTTCGGCGTGAACGACGAGCTGCTCGAGCGGCAGGAGGACCGCGATCATCGCCCCGGCCGCCAAGTACGGCGGCCATGCGACCCGGGCGACTCGGCGCAGGTCGAATCGGAGGGTCTGGACCGTCCTAATCACGGCGTATCCATTGCCGAGGGTCATGCCGAGGGCGAAGCCGAGCGCGACGCCGACCAGCCCGAACGGGAGCAATGCCAGCATCAGTCCGATGGAGAGCACGGCCTGGACGAAGTGAAGGCGCGGAAGCGCGTCCGGTCGCCCGCCACCCTTCAGTGCGCTCGCCGCGATCGAGCCCGCCGCGGACGGCGCGCTCGCGAGGCTCAGGGCCATCAGCGCCTCCCCGGCCGGGCGCCAGCGCTCGCCGACGAGCAGCACCATCAGCGGACGCCCGAGCGGAACGAGGAGGAGACTGAGCGGGACGACTGCGGCGAGCAGGAGCCGCAACGACCGCTCCACCGCGCGCTCGAAGCGCTCGTGCTCGTGCGAGATGCGCGAGAAGGCGGGCAGCAGGACATACGATGCGGCGTTGACCGAGAGCTCCTGCGGCAGGACGCCGAATCGAGAGGCGTAGCGGTACTGACCGAGAGCGCTCGGGCTGAGAAAGCGGCCGAGGACGAAGGTGTTCGCGGCCAGCGCCACGTGGTCGATGCCGGTTCCCGTGAGCACGTGGCGTCCGTAGCCGGCGAGCTCGCGCCACATCCGGAATGACGCCAACCGCGGTTCCGGCCGGAAGCCGCTCGCCGCCCAGGCGGCGGCGACCTGCGACACCTGCGATGCGTACGTCGCGAGCACCAACCCCCAGACGCCCATCCCGGAGGCGAGTGCTCCGATCGAGGTGATGCCGAAGACGGCGACTCCGAGCGGGTCGACCATCACCCGACGCAGGAACGAGAACCGGCGCTGGAGCAGTGCGTCGGGGACGACGGTGCAGGCGCCGAGCAACAGCATCCCGGACATCGCCGCCGCGACGAGGCCGATCTCGCGGTTCGAGAAGAGCAGGCCGACGAGAGGTGCTGCCGCGAGCGCCGTGAGCGTGAGGCCGACTCCTCCGGCAAGCGTGGCGATGAACGCCGTCTGCATCGCCTCGTCGAACCGGTCGGGTCGGTGAATCAACGCGGCGAGCATTCCCGACTCGACGAAGACACTCCCCGCGCCGAGGAGGATCGACCCGGCTGCGAACACGCCGAACACCGAAGGAGCGGCCAGCCGCGCGAGCACGAGATAGGTGACGAAGGTCAGGAGTCGCGACAGGATGAAGCCCGCCGTCGTGAAGCCCGTGCCTCCCACAACTGCACGGGCAAGCGCAGCCTGCGGCTGGATGTCTCCCCGGCGCGTCTGCGGTCCACGGTCGCGCGCGCCCCCTTCGTTACGGCTAAAGTTGATGACCTCTGGTTTCCCGCCGAGACAGATATTCAATCCCGGCGCTTGGGCGGGTAGCCGGCGTCGTCGCGATGGTCGCCACGCTGGTCGGAGCCGGCATGGGGGCGGCCGGCACCGGTGTCGGCGGGATTCGGTCCGCGCCGGAGGTCGCGCTCGCGCCGGTGTCCTGCACGCGCTACGCGTCGACGACCGGCTCCGCTGCCGCCACCGGCTCGGCGAAGCGTCCATTCGGGTCGGTACAGGCCCTCGTCAACTCGCTCCAGCCGGGTCAGACGGGTTGTCTGCTCGCCGGCACGTATTCCGAGAACGTCACGGTCCGCCGCGGCGGACTGTCGGGACGACCGGTGACGCTCGCAGGCGCTCCTGGGGGCTTTGCTGTCGTTCGGGGCACGCTCTGGATCGCGAACGGGGCCGACTACGTCACCGTCAGGAACCTCGCGCTTGACGGCGCGTCCTCCTCCGGCCTGCCGAGCCCGCAGGTGAACGGCAACTTCGCGACCTTCTACCGGGTCGACGTCACCAACGACCATACCGGGATCTGCTTCGTGATCGGCGGCTCCTCGGAGACATACGGCGTTCCGCATGGCACGACGATCGCGCGCAGCAGGATCCACGACTGCGGCAAGCTACCGCCGAGCCACTTCGACCACGGCATCTACATCGCGCATTCCGTCGGCGCGATCATCGTGGACAACGACGTCTACGACAACGCCGATTGGGGCCTCCATCTGTTCCCGGACGCGCAGGGCTCCAACATCCAGTACAACGTCTTGGACGGGAACGGCGACGGCGCCATCATCGCCGGCACCGCCGACATGGCGTCGTCCGGCAATACGATCGCCCGAAACATCATCTCCGATTCCATCGACGGCGGAGACGCCGGGAAGTCGGGGAACAACTACGGCTACAACCTCACGTCGTATTGGGGCGGGCGCGTCGGGAGCGACAACGTCGTCGCGGACAACTGTTTCTGGAACGGCGCCGGAGGCAATGTCAACTCGGTGAACGGCGGATTCGTGATGAGGGGGAACCGCACCGCGAACCCGAGATACGTCGCGCGGTCGGCCGACGACTTCCACCTCCGCGGCGGAAGTCCGTGCACAGGGACCGGACCCAGGCCGGGATAGCGCGGTTTCGGGAGCTCACGATTCGGGAACCCCTCATGCGATGGCTACGGCGGGGGAGCCCCGGAGTTCCAGAGGGGTGGCAGGGACGCGGGTCGCGGTCGGCATGCCCGTCCACAACGGCGAGCGGTTCCTCGAACAGACCCTCGACTCGCTCCTGGGGCAGACGTACGCAGACTTCGAGCTCGTCATCTGCGACAACGGGTCGACCGACGCGACACAGCAGATCTGCCGCGACGCCGCCGCGCGGGACGAACGCATCCGTTATCACCGCAGCACCGTGAACAATGGCGCGACATGGAACTTCAACCGTGCGTTCACGCTGACGTCCTGCGAGTACTTCAAGTGGGCCGCATACGACGACCTCTGCGAGCCGGCTTTCATCGAGCGCTGCGCGGAGGCGCTCGACGCGTCGCCCGGCGCAGTGCTCGCCTATCCGAGGAGCCGCCTCATCGACGAGGAGGGCCATCTTCTCGCGGATCACGACGACGGGCTGGCACTCGGTGAGGCCGAGCCGCATGCGCGCCTGCGGAAGCTCGTGTGCGCGCTCGGGTACGCGAATCCCGTCTACGGTCTCGTCCGGGCCTCGGCTCTGCGGCAGACGCGGCTCCTGGGCGCGTATCCGTCGGCCGACTACGTCCTGCTGCTCGAGCTGGCGCTCACCGGCACCTTCGTCGAGGTGCCCGACCGTCTCTTCCTCCGCAGGGTGCACCCGCAGATGTCCCGCCGCGTGAATCCCACCGCCGCAGCTGCGGCGAGCTGGTTCCGACCGGATGCCCGAGCGCGGCACCGAATGGAGTGCTGGCGGCTCTTCTTCGAGCACTTCGTCGCGATTGCGCGGGCGCCGCTCGCTCCGCTCGAGCGGCTCCGCTGCGGGCTCGCCTTCGTCGACTCCGGCGGCCGACGCTACGGGGACCATCTCCTGCGCGAGTTCGGGGAGCTTGCCCTGGCCGCCGTCCGGCCTCACGCGTGAGCGGCCGGGCCTCCCCAGTCGGCCGACCGGAGCCGTCGCCCGTCGAGGCGACGGGAATACCGAGCTGCCCTGTCTGCTCCGCGGCTCCGGAACTGCACTTTCACTCGCAGGCTTCCGTCCCCGCGCACAGCTGCGTCCTCCTGGAGAGCGCCGAGGATGCGGCGCGGTTTCCGACCGGTGCGATCGATCTCGCGCTCTGCGCCTCCTGCGGGTGTATCTGGAACACCGCATTCGATCGCGCGCTCGTCCGCTACGACGAGGACTACGAAGACACCCAGGCGTGCTCGCCGCACTTTCGGTCGTTCGCACGGGCGCTGGCGGGCGAGCTGGTCGAGCGCTACGGGATCGTGGGCAAGCGCGTCGTCGAGATCGGGTGCGGCAAGGGCGACTTCCTCCGCCTGCTGTGCGAGCTCGGCGCGAACCGCGGCGTCGGGATCGATCCCGCGGTCGAGCCCGAGCGCACGCTCCAGCCCGAGCTCGTCGAGCTCGTCGCAGGCCGGTATCCCGGCTCACACGGCGACGTCACCGCCGATCTCTTCGTCTGCCGGCACACGCTCGAGCACCTGCCTGACGCGGCCGCGCTCGTCGCAGCCATGGCTCTAGGGGCGCGGCAGAGCGGTGGAGCGCTCGTCTACGTCGAGGTTCCGGACGTCGCGCGCATCCTCGAGGAAGGTGCGTTCTGGGACGTCTACTACGAGCATTGCTGCTACTTCGGAGCGGCCTCGCTCGAGCGGCTGGCACAAGGCGCCGGGCTCCTGTCTCTCGACCTGCGTACCGGCTACGACGGCCAGTACCTGCTCCTGTTCGCGCGCCCGGCTCCCGCAGTGAAGGCCGCGGTCGTCCCTCCGGGCGAGATCGAGCGGATCGACGCGGCCGCACGCCGCTTCAGTCACCGCTACGAGAAGGAAGCGGACCGGTGGAACACGTTTCTCGAGAAGATGCGGCGCGAGGGCCGCCGCGTCGCGCTCTGGGGCTCAGGCTCGAAAGCGGTTGCATTCCTCGGCGCCGTCGACGGCACCGACGTCGTCGAGTCGGTCGTCGACATCAACCCGAGGAAGCAGGGCAACTACATGGCGCGCGTGCCGCATCGGATCGTCGCGCCCGAGCACCTTCTCGACTCGAGACCCGACGTCGTCATCGCCATGAACCCGGTCTATCTCGACGAGATCGGCAAGCGACTCTCGTCGCTCGGCCTCGACCCCGAGCTCCTCGCGCTATGAGCGCCACGATCGTGCGGCCTACCTCGCAGACCTTCCACCGGCCACGGCAGGCAACGGAAAGGAGATGCGCCCGTGAGCTGGATGAGACGGCGAATGCTCGCGGTGGCTTCGGGAAAGACCGGACATCGCGCCGCAGTCGCAGCGATCCTCGGTAACTCGACCTTTCGCTCCGGAATCCTGCACACGCTCTCGAACGTCCAGGCGGCGTCGGCCTCGTTCGACGAGGCACTCGCGGACCACCGCTGCCCGACGCGCATTGTGGGGTTCGAGGACTGCGCATGGCTGTTCGGGTCGAACGTCCTGAACCACGGCCTGAGCAGGCAGGAGTTCGCCGAGGCGGCGTACCTGTACCGGGTCGTTCGGGCCATGGCGGAGCCGAGCGTGCTCGAGGTGGGCCGCTACAAGGGAGGGACCACGTTTCTGCTGGCCGCCGCCGGAGCCCGCGTCGTATCGCTCGAGCTGCGTGAGCCTCACCCCGGGTGCGACGACCAGTTGCGCCGCGCCCTCGACCGTTTCGGGCTCCTCGACCGCGTAGAGCTCGTCCTCTGCGCATCGGAAGCCTTCGAGATCGTCAACGGAACGAGGTTCGACCTCGTCTTCTTCGACGCGCTGACCGACTACGAGTCGGCGTCGAAGGAGATCGTCCGCCTCTGGTCGGCGATCCCCGGGGGAGGAAGCCTCATCGTCCGCGACGGCTCGCCCTACGCGGCAACCGACGTGCGCGCGGCACTGACCGCGCCGATGGTCCTCGCCGCGTCCGAGCTCGATCACCGGGCCGACGCCACGCGCATCGGGGGAACTCCGGGAACCTACGCGCACTTCGTCAAGGCCGCGCCGCTCGCCTGACCGCGCACGACCGGCCCGGATGGGCTAGCGCATTCCCCCGAAGCGGGGATCCCCGCGTCGTCCGGAAGCACCGATGGCATTCGTGCACGCAGGACGCCAGTCCTGCCCGACACGAGGCCTCCGTGGGATCTGCGGACTCGCCGCAGAGGCCGCGACCGCACAACGGAGCGGTCGAGCCAAGGAGGCACACATGCACATCGGCAAGCACCGCAGGCTCCTGCCTGCGCTCATGATCCTCTGCGCGACGGTGCTCGCGCTCGGAGGCATGCCCTCGACCGGGCGCGCAGCCGGCCCCTGCACGCTCTATGCGTCGATTCAGGGGAGCGACTCGAACGCGGGGACGATCGCGGCTCCGTTCCGCACGGCCCAAAAGCTCGTCGACTCTCTCTCCGCCGGGAAGACCGGTTGCCTCACGGGAGGGGGAACCTTCGTTGGCGACGTCCGCTTCGACGTCGCCGGCGCGGTCGGCTCGCCGATCACGCTCACCAGCGATCCCGCGTCGACACGGGCGACTGTGAACGGGGTCCTCTACGACCCGCCCACCTCTCCGTACGTGACGATCGACAACCTTCGCATCGACGCCACGAACACCGACCAGACCGTGGCCGTGCAGCTCTTCGCGGACGGGGGAAAGCTCCTGAACAGCGAGGTCGCAGGCGGCGACCAGCAGCGCATCGGCGTGCAGGTCGGCTACCAGAAGACGGTCAAGGGCGTGGAGATCGCGAACGACCGGATCCACGACTTCGGCTCCTCCGGGGCCTTGCAGCAGGGGATCTACGTCGATCTCTCCGACGGCGCCCAGGTGCACGACAACGTCGTCTACCACAATCTCGGCGGATACGGGATCCAGCTCTGGACGCATTCGCTGAACGGGCACTTCTACCGCAACACCATCGACGGCAACGGCGCCGGCAGCATCGTGATCGCGGGACAGCTGAACGCGAACGGCAGCCCTTCGTCCAACAACGAGTTCGACCACAACATCCTGTCGAACCCCGTGTCCGGCCACAACGTCGTCATCTTCTGGTCGAACTACTCGGGTGGCTCGACGGCAGGTACCGGGAACACGGTGCACGACAACGTGTACTGGAAAGGAGACCTCGATCCGGGAACGGCGTACTGCGGAGGCTCGTGCTCGGGCGTGACCTACCGCACCAACACCAACGCGGATCCGATGTTCGTCGACCGTGGCGCCGGGAACCTCGCGCTCCAGGCTGGAAGCCCTGCGGTGGGCTACGGCGCTGCGAGCGGCACTCCGGCCCCGGCGAGCTCGATCCCGCCGTCGATCTCCGGCAACACCGTCGTCGGACAGGTGCTGACGACGACCACGGGCGGGTGGACGGGCAGTCCGACGAGCTACGCATATGCGTGGCAGCGCTGCGACCAGACCGGGGCGGCCTGCACGCCGATCTCCGGTGCGGTCGGAACGTCGTACACCCTCGGCTCGGCCGACGCCGGCGCAGTTCTGCGGGTATCGGTCACGGCGACGTCGCCCTACGGGTCGACGGCGGTGACGTCCGGCCCCACTCCGGTGATCCTCGCCGCGGTATCGAGCATCAAGGACGGAAGTCTCATCAGCGGCACGGTGCACTGGACGGCGACGGTTCCGGCGGGGACGTCGTCGGTCGAGTTCTGGCTCGACTCGAAGCGACTCTCGCTCCAGACGACGGCGCCGTACTCCTACGATCTCGACACGACGAGACTTGCCAACGGGAGCCATATCGTCGGAGTCGCGTGGACCGACTCCGCCGGCGTACGCCATCCCGCTTCGCCGCCACAGTACGTGACGGTCTCCAACGTGATCCTGCCGGCGAGGACCGTCACGAATCGCGGCAACTGATCCGTGGGCTCATGCTCTCGCTCTCGCAACCGTCGAGAGCGAGAGCAATGCGCCGAGGACGAGCCAGAGCTGCTTCTCGTATTGCGCCGAGAAGAAGAAGTAGGCGGTGAGCATCCCAACGGCGCCGACCACGAGACCGCGGGCGAGCAGAGCTGCCTGCCGGTCGCGCGCGCGTGTCATGTGTGCGACCGCGTGCACGGCGATGACGAAGATTCCGACGAGCAGTGCGAGGAAGACGATCTCGCCGACGGCGCCCAGCTCCGCGAGGATCGTCAGATAGGTGTTGTGGACCTGGGTCGCCGTCGTCTTGAGGAAGAGGTCCGCGCGCTGAATCGGGAGATCCTGGTCCAGATACCCGGGCGCGAGAACGACGAAGTTGTCCAGGCCGACGCCCTGGAACGGGTGTGCCTCGAACATCCGCAGCGCCACGTGCCACAGGTCGATACGTCCCGTGCTCTCGGAGCTCGAGAAGGCGGTCGCGCGCTGGCGCGCGGACGATGATGCGACCAGCTCGTAGTACCCGACGCCACCGACGATGAGAAGTACGAGGAGCCGCACGATCCGCGTGCGCAGAGGACCGGCGAGCACGAGCGCTGCGAGCATCATCGCCACGAGTCCGACGAGACCGCCTCTCGATTCGGTGAGGACGAGCGCGAGCAGCAGCACGACACCGCACCCGGCAAGCAACAGGCGCTCGAGGCGTCGACTCGACGCCATCGACATGAAGCCGCTGAGCGCGAGTGCCGGCAGGACGACGGCTGCGAGGTTGTTCGGGTTGCCGAGGTATCCACCGAAGCGCACGCCGCTTCCTTCGGTGCCGGAGCCGATGCCGACGAGTGCGACGAGCGACGTCAGCGCCGCGCCGGCGACGAACGCCCACCCGAATAGCCACAGGTCGTCTCGGTCCCGGATCGCAGTGAATACGAGGACGACGAGGAGGAGCATCTGCAAGAGGCGGAACGCGCCCGACTCGGCCGCATGCGCGTCTGCCGCCCAGATCGCGGACGCCGCGACCCAGGCGAGGAGCACGAGAATGCCAACGAAGACGACGGGGTGCTCGCGGACGAGGAGCGGCTGGGGCCGATCCCCGGCCAGCGCGAGGATCCAGGAGATGAGGAGGACGATCGTGAGGAGCTTGACGACGGAGACAGACCCTCCGAAGCCCGGCGCGCCTTCGAAGAAGGTGAGCGCCGTGAACAGCGCGACGGCGGCCGTGTAGCTCCGGAGTGCCGCCACGGCGACGACGATCGCGACGATGCCGGTGGCAGTGAGTGCGGGCTGACGTACGGCGAGTAGCCCGACAGCGGCGGCCGCGACTGTCCCGGCGACCAAGAGCGGCTCTTCGAGACTCCGCCCCGAAGCGACCGGGTTCGTGCTCATCGCGCGACCGCGGCCTCAGAACGCCGCGGGCTCGTCGTCCAACCCGCCGTCCCGGCCAACCCCACTGGGGACGAGGGACGGCACCGACTCCTGGATCGTCACCGGGCGGTCCTCCCGTGCCTCGCCACGAGACCACCAGCCGTTTCCGGAGCCGTAGCCGTCCTTCCCGCCGACTGCGACGATCCCGACCGCTGCGACGCGCATGCTTGCGAGCCGCCGAACCGTCTCCCGAACGGCCCGCCGGCTCGTGTGACCGAGCCGGGCGCAGACGAGCACGGCTCTGGCCGCTTCCGCGAACGCGTAGCCGTCGGGTCCGTCGTCGAACGGCGCCGCATCGATCACGACGATGTCGAAGTCGGCTCTCAGCGCGTCGAAAAGGCGTTCGAGCCGCTCCGATGCGATCAGATCCGGTCCGTCCGGGTCCGCAATCGCGGGCACGAGTGACAGGTTGGGTGCAAGGGAGACGAGCGCGACGGGAAGCGCAGCCGGTTTCCGGAGGACGGACAGCACGGCGCCGGCGGGCGACCCGATCAGCATCGACGTCGCACCCGCGGTTCGCATGTCGCCGTCGACGATCACGACCCGCTTGTCCGCATCCGCCAGAGCCCTCGCCAGGCCGACCGTGGTGCTGGTTCGGCCCTCGTCTCCGTCGGTGCTGCAGATCGCGACGACCGAGGGAGGCATCATCATCGCACCGGGGCCGATGAGGACGCTGCGGAGCCGCCTGAAGGCGTCGCGGTAGCGGGACTCCATGGAGAGGGCGCCGGTCGCGTAGCGCCGCAGCTGTCGCTCGCGGATCTCGGGTACGCGCACGAGCGTCTGGGGGCCGTCACGTTCGCGGAGGTCGCCGGCGCCCTTCGCGACCGGATCGAAGCAGTCGAGCAGGATGGCGACGAGTGCACCGAGAAGGAGGCCGCACAGAAGCGCGACGAGGAGGCTCAGCTTCGGCCGCGGCCAGGAATACGACGACGGCTTCGCCGCGCGGTTGAGCAGCGCGAGCGTGGGGTCGGGACTCCCAACGAGTGCGTTCAGCTGCGCGAGCTGTTGCGTGATCTGCGCGTCGAGGGCGCTGCTCGCGCCGTTGCCATGGGCTCCGCCCGTGACGGCCAGACGGCTCTGGAGCCGGGAGATCGCCGCGGCGAGCTCGTTCTGGAGGGCCGCCTTCCGCAGCCTCAGCGCCGTCTCCGCGTAAACGTTGGCGGCGGTCTCGGCGCCCTGCGGCGTCGATGACGTTGCCTGGAGGTCGACGACGTTGCTCTGCCCCAGCGGTGTGACGGCGAACGAGACGTTCGACGGCGAGCGGAGCTGCTGCTCGGTACGCGCCCGCACCTGGGGCGCGCCAAGGAGCTGCGCCGCGGTCACCACAGGCTGCGCCTGGGTGGAGTCACGGATGAGCCCGCCGATCCCGAGGAAGGTCGTGTCGTCGGCAGGCAGCGGAGTGACGACGATCTGCGCGTGCGCCGTGTACCGCTTCTGCGCGGTGGACACGTAGATCACGGCGGCGAGCAGTGCCGCGCCGACGATGGCGATCACGAGCAGCCAGTGGTCCCGGATGCTGCGGAGGTAGCGCATCGGTTGCGGCGGCGCGGCTTCGTCGGCCTCGAACGGCTGGGGCCAGGAGTCGGTGTGAACAGTGCTAGACAAGGTGGGCAGCCCCTTTCACAAGTTCGTCGGATTCCCCGTGCTGCGGTTTCTGAAACGGTCGCCCGAGTACGTCGCGATAGACGGCCTCGACGACGCCGACCGTCCGCGCAAGGTCGTGACGTTCCGAGACGCGGCGACGCCCGGTCTCCGCGAGGCGCCGGTGCAGCTCGGGATCCGTCAGGACGGCGCCGATCGCCGCGGCGAGCTCCTCGTCGTCGCCGGGATCGACGAGCAGTCCGGCCCCGCCTTCGAGGAGCTCCGGCAGCCCACCCACCCTCGTTGCGACGAGCGGGGTTCCAGCCGCGAGCGACTCGAGTGCCGCGAGTGGAAGCCCCTCGCTCCGCGAAGCGAGCACCGAGACGTCGAATGCGGCATGCAGGTCCGGTGCGTCGATCCGCTCTCCGGCGAACGTCACGCGATGCTCGACTCCCAGTCGTGCGGCCAGTGCCTCGAGCGACTCGCGGCACGCACCATCGCCGACCATGCACAGCCGAAGCCGCGGATGCGCGCCGCCGCCGACCAGCGACGCGAACGCAGTCAGAAGCACGTCATGCGCCTTCTCGGGCCTGAGCGAAGCGACGATGCCGACGACGACGTCCTGCTCTGCGAGCCCGAGGGCGGCGCGGGCCTCCGCACGCTCGCTCCGATCGAGCCGAACGCCATTCGGCACGACCTCGACGAGGCTCCGTGAAACGCCTGCCTCGAACAGCTGCCGTGCCGCGGAACCGGAGACGCAGAGGATCCTCGCCGCGGTCGGCCCGATCAGAAACCGGTCGAACGCCGACTCGAAGCGGACGTGCAGCCCGACGCGGTTGTGCTCGTGCGCAACGAGTGGGACGCCCGCGACCCGGGCGAGCACGGATCCCCAGACGTTGTTGCCGAAGAGGTGCGAATGGACGAGATCGCTCCGGCGAGCCAGGCGGAGCGCACGAAGCGCCTGCCGTGGAGACGTCAGGCGGCGTCGCCCGAGGACCGTGTATGGCACACGCGACTCGACGAGGCGTTGCTCCAACGGTCCACCTCGCTTCGTGGCGACGACGAACGGCGCGAACTCCGAGGGAGCCAGCGAGCACGCGAGCTCGATCGCGAACCGCTCCGCCCCTCCGGCGGCAAGGGTGTCGAGCAGCACCATGACGCGCACGCGCCGGGCGGTCACGCGGCGAGCGACCTCACCGCGGCGATCACGCGGTCGACCTGTGCGTCCGTCACCGCGGGCGACAGCGGGATGCTCAACGTGCGGTCCGAGATCTCTTCGGCGACGGGGAACGAGCCGGGCTCGAATCCGTACTTCTCGCGATAGAACGGGTGCAGGTGAACGGCGCGGAAGTGCCAGCCGACCCCGACGCCGCGCTCGGCGAGCGACTCGACGACCGCACGGCGGTCGAGTCCGAGCTCCTCCCAGTCGAACCAGAGCGTGTAGAGGTGACGTGCGTGCCTGAAGTTCGGTCTCGGTTGGAGCGAGACAGGGGGAACCTCGATCCCGCGCAGGTCCGCGAACGCCTCGTTGTAGCGATCCCAGATCTCGCAGCGGCGCGCGTGCGAGCGCGCGATGCGGGCGAGCTGATGAAGGCCGAGAGAGGCTTGGAGGTCGGTCATGTTGTACTTGAACCCCGCAGTGACCGCTTCGTACGTCCGGTGGGCGGCAGGACCGCCGGCGTACCGGCGCCACGCATCGCGGTCGAGGCCGTGCAGGCTTCGAATCCGGACATCGTGCGCGAGGTCTTCGTCCTCGGTAACCAGCATCCCGCCCTCGGCCGTCGTCAGGTTCTTCGTCACGTAGAAGCTGTAGGCGGCGCAGGTCGCGCCTGCCGCCGCCGAGCTCGATCCGTCCGGATACTCGAGCTCCACGGCATGCGCCGCGTCGACGACGATCGGTAGGTCGGGATTCCGGTTTCGCAGCTGCCGGACCCGGGCGGGCGCGCCCGTGTAGTGGACCGGCAGGATCGCCTTCGTCCGCCGGCCGACGACGGCATCGACCCGGTTCGGATCGATGTTGCCGTCCTCGCGGAGGACGTCGGCGAAGATGGGCGTCGCCCTGCAGTGCTCGATCACGTTCGCCGTCGCCACGAATGTCAACGGCGTCGTGACCACCTCGTCTCCGGGACCGACGCCGAGCGCGGCCAGCGCGAGATGGAGCGCCGCTGTGCACGAGTTCGTCGCGACGGCGTACTCGCAACCGACGTATTCCGCGAACTCACGCTCGAACCGCTTCGTCTTCGGTCCGGTCCCCAGCCATCCCGAGCGCAGGGTGTCGACGACTTCCTCGATCTCCTCCTCGCCGATCGCCGGAGACCCGAACACGATCGGCTCGGCGACCTCGACCGGCAACGGCGCTCGCCGAGAGACTTCCGCGGCGGTCGCCGTGCGCTCGGCACTAGCTGACACCGTGCCCCCTGATGACGGCCCTCGCCGTTCGTGCGATCGTCACGAGGTCGAGCCTCCATGACCGGTTTTCGACGTAGCGGAGATCGAGCTCGATCGTCTCGCTCAGCGAGAGACTGTCCCGACCGTCCGCCTTCGCCGGGCTCGTAACTCCGGGCCGTACGGAGAGGATGCGGGCGAGGTCGTCCCCGTACATGTGCGCCAGCTCGGGGATCTCCGGCCGCGGGCCCACGATCGACATGTCGCCGCGGACGACGTTCCAGAAGTTCGGGAGCTCGTCGATCGAGTACTTGCGCAGGAACCGGCCGACCCGCGTCACGCGCGGGTCGTCGCCGTCGTGGAAGCGGAACTCGGCCACCCGCTCGCGCTCGTGCCGGCCGTAGTCGTAGAGATGCGGAAACCGCTCCCGTGCGTCGACGTACATGCCTCGGAGCTTCACGAGCTCGAAGAGGCGCCCGTGCAGGCCCATGCGGCGCTGGCGGAAGAGCGCAGGACCAGGCGAGTCGATTCGGATCGCCAGCATCGTCACGAGGAGCAGCGGCCCGGCGACGAGAAGCACCGCCACCGCGAACACGACGTCGAAGGCGCGCCTCAGGCGCTCGCGGGCGGTCCGCACGCGCGCTCTCTCGCGCACCTCGAGTTCGAGCGTCTCAGGGGAGGTCGAGCTCACCGGATTCGGGTTCTCGCGATGGACGAAGAGACGAGGGTCGGTCGTGCCGCGCCGACCAGCACGCCCGCGCCGTACGAGACGTGGACGACGGCAAGCGCGGCGGGCGTGAGGAGCCTGTTCGAGCCTCGGCTCGACGCGATCGCCGCTCCGGCGAGCAGGTACCCGCAGGACCACGCAGCCAGCGGGAGCCGGGAGCGTCCGGCCGCCGCGAGCGCGGCGCCGCCGACGAGCCCCACCGTGGCGAGCGCGGGGAACGCCGAGCGGCGCGGAAAGAGGCCGTGCCGGAGGCCGACGGCCGACTTCCAGAGGCCGTACTGGAAGTACTGCGTCGCGAGCCCGCGGAACCGCTCGCGCGGGCGGTAGCGGACGCAGGGCTGGGCGACGAGCCGAATGCGCGCGCCCTGGCGGGTCGCGCGCATGCTGAACTCGTCGTCCTGATTACGCTCGAGCTGGATGTCGAAGCCACCGAACGCGAGGACGTC
>Ga0335069_10003239_pt1 | contig 24700 bp, 19 predicted proteins | sample Lox_Sample_11_FD_206714 | JGI IMG/M metagenome (GOLD analysis project Ga0335069, IMG submission 206714) | Soil microbial communities from Loxahatchee National Wildlife Refuge, Florida, United States - Lox_Sample_1.1 | ecosystem: Environmental > Terrestrial > Soil > Wetlands | place: USA... | reverse complement strand
CCTGGCTCACCAATTCATCCCGCAGCTTGGTTCCTTGTCCGGCCGGCAACTGCAAGATGGCGCCATGAATGCCACCGTCGTCATCGCGATAAATCAGGGCAATGTCGTCATATTTTTTGTGGGAGAAGAGGCTTACAACTCGTCCTCCGCCGAATGGGACTGCCGCTTTGCCGAGTGTCATCGGCACTCCTCCCACCTGCTTGTCTTGTTGAGAAAGGAAAATCGCCTCTATTGACACCGTGGAGAGGAGCGTAATTCCTTGCTTCTTGTTTTCGAAACGCAACGACCCATCTTTCACGGTCAGAGACCCTGGGGTGTTTGGGCGTGTACCAGCCAATCCGAGGACATGCGTTACCGGGTAGCTCGGATTGGCGGCCCCCTCTTCGGTGTTGGTGGTTTGCGCCAGCGCGCCTGCACAAAAAGATAACAAGAGGATGAGGCAGGGGAGGGCTCGAACGATCTCCCGTCGCCCTAGTGGTTGTTTTGCCAAAACATTGAGTTGTTTCATCAATCTCCCTTCAAGACCCTCATTGGTATATTGCCTGGCTTAGACCATGCTGTTCTTGTTATGGCACGTGGGCTTCCAAGACGACGGGGCTTGATCGCGGTCCACATAATTGACACGTGTAATTGAACTTATAACTCCTTCGCACGCGAAGGCCGGGCAAGGCGCAGTTCCTCGGGATCGATCGGTACGCCAAGCCTTTGACACGAGGTGGCAATCCTCCGACTACTGACAGCCGAAAGCGAACGAACATCGGTCTGCGGTGAGTACTGACGGGAGCGGATGCGATTCTAGATTGGTCAGAACCGCTGCTGAGAACGTGGCAGGCCAGCCTCGATCAACAATTTCGTGCTGGATGCCGAAAAAGCAAGACGATTGTGTGTGGGTAACATCAGTCCACCGTTCGGTCGCCGGCGCTCTGTTGCTGGACCATGGCCATGGGGTGCGAATAAATGTGTTTGAATTCTATGCCGAAGGAATTGTAGTGTTTCACTAGGGTTTAGGTCGGCGGTTTTGTACCGTTTTTGTGCCTTCGAAGCTGTCTAGGCGTTTTAGGCATTATAGGCAAACGCAGTTTCAACAACTTGCGTGTCATCAATGCGGGTGGTGGTAGCGATTCCGTCCCTGCCCACCATCCTTAATCTATGGATTTCCTCAAATCCATAAATCACGATGAATTCCAGGAAATCTCGAAATCTCTGCACTCTCAGGAACAATGTAATTTGAACGAATAATAATCCCGTGGGGTCCACAAGCCCCTTCAGACGTTCACAAACAAGGTGTGCCGTAAAGTGTGCCGTACGGTCAGAGCCACTGTGCGCCAACCCGGGCTTCTTTGATACCTACGTGCGACTGCTTCCGTGCGGGCCAAGGTGAGGTAAGTGATTGATTCAAGAATGTGATACCGGAGGAAGACGAGCCTAACTAACACAACTCTTAATCAGTAGGTTGAAGGTTCGATTCCTTCCGCGCTCACCAACACTTTGTTCAGCAAAGTTCAGCCGGAGACTTGCTCACCGCTGCAAACATCCGCCCGCTTCAAGGACCGTTGCCGGACGCTGAGTTCACCTCTTGGTTTTGACACCAGAACGGCTGCAAGCTAAGCTTCAACAGAAGCGGAAATGGTGCAACCTGTTCGCACAACGCGTGTCTGGCGACGTTTCGGGTGGTTGTGTGCTTTGTTCCTGCTACTGTTGAACTCTGCCCAGGCGTCGCACATTTGCAGTCTGGAAAATGACTTTCAGACGCGACACGGCAACTCCGCCCAACTGACCAGCGGCAGCTCAGTACACACTTTCTGCGCCATCTGTGCGGCCAACCATTCGCCTTCTCTTGCCGCCCCCATCGTGTCATTGTCCGCGGTTCACGGTTCCCTGGAATCGCGCAGTGCGGGTCAGGTCATTGAAAGTTCTGCGCAACGAATCTTCGCTCTGTATATCCGCCCTCCTCCTGCCCTGTAACTAATGTTCTTCATTGTTTTTTGAGTTTTCGGCTCCTAAGTCTTAGCGCGTGGGCTGGCAGTCCAGCATTAGAAAGCGCGCGGTGGGTGCTCATCATGGAGACATTGCGCTCAGGGTTTATCCGTATATCGGCTGCCGTTATGGTTGTACTGATGGTGGCCGACTTGGCAGTAGCTCAATCGCCGCCGGTCATCACTCTCGACCAAGCTGTCGATCTCGCGCTGGCGCACAGCCACAGCCTCAAGGCCGCCCGCACGTTGATCGATCAAAACAAGGCACAGGAGATTACCGCTTCCTTACGCCCCAATCCAAACCTTAGCGGCGACACGCTTTATCTACCCATCTTTAGCCCGTCGGAGTTCACTACAGACACCATCTCGACGCTGACCGAGTTCGACCTGGGCGCGAGCTACTTGATTGAGCGTGGGAAGAAGCGTCAACGCCGAATCGACGCCGCCCGGGACGCGACTGCCGTTACGCGCGACCAAGTTAGCGATAACGAGCGCACCCTAATCTTCAACGTTGGCCAGCAGTTCATCCAGGCACAACTCGCGGAGTCCACGCTGGAGTTTGCGGAAAGCGACCTCCAGAGCTTTCAGCAGACGGTCAATATCAGCGAAGAACAATATAAGGTCGGCGACATCAGCGAGGGCGATCTGCTCAAGATCAAGCTACAACTGCTGCAGTTTCAGACGGATGTCTCCAGCGCGCGAGTAGCCAAAGTGCAGGCGATGGCCAGTTTGCGCCAGTTGCTCGGGTTCGACGCGGTTCCAGCTAACTTCCAAATCACCGGTGACTTCTCGTACCAGCCGCTGAACCTGAACCTCGACGACTTGAGTGCCAAAGCGCTGAAGTCGCGACCAGATTTGCAGGCCGCACAGCAAGGCGTTCGAGCTGCCAATAGTCAAGTGGCACTGGCCAAAGCTAACGGCAAAGTGGATGTCACCGCTGGCGTTACCTACAGCCACGTCTCCGATGATAATCTGCTCGGTGCCTCGTTCTCGGTTCCGCTTCCGGTTTTCGATCGCAACCAGGGCGAGATCGCTCGCACCCGCTTTGCGGTCACCCAAGCGCAAGAAGCTGCCGAAGTCGCCTCCGAACAGGTTCTTACGGATGTGCGCAACAACTACGAAGCATTCCTGACGAACAAGGAAATCATCGAGCTCTACGCATCGGGATATTTGAAGCAGGCGCAGGATTCACGTGACATCAGCGAGTACGCCTACAAGCGGGGCGCCGCCAGCCTGCTGGATTTCCTCGACGCGGAACGCAGCTACCGAACCGTACAACTTTCCTACCGGCAGGCGCTGGCCAACTATCTGACCTCTGTCGAGCAGGTGAAAGAGTCGGTAGGCACGAGGACTTTGCCATGACGAAACCAGCCCGAACCTCTCTTGTGCGAGGTCTCTCGATGTTTTTAGCGGCTTCTCTGACGCTCCTTTCCGGATGCAGCAGCACGCCATCGCTTACACCGTCGCAGGCCGGCACGCACCCGGAGCTCTTCACGGTTCCGCAAGATCAGATGTCGCATTTGCAGATCGTGACCGTCGAAACTAGCTCGCTGATACGAAGTCTGCGCCTGACCGGTAGCGTCGCATTTAACGGATTCGATACGACGCCGGTCATCACGCAAGTAGGAGGGCCGGTGAGCCGCATCGTGGTCGCCCCTGGTGAAGATGTTCGCCGGAATCAGCCGTTGCTTTACGTCGCCAGCCCCGACTACTCGCAGTCGCTGGCAAACTATCTCAAGGCCCGCGATGCCTATCAGCTTGCCGACAAGAACTACGCGCGCGCGAAGGACTTACTCGATCATCACGCCATCGCCGAGAAGGATTATGAGGCTGCGGAATCGGCACGCACGCAAGCGAACGCGGATCTCGGGGCCGCGGAAGAGTCGCTGCGGGTTCTGGGTATCACGAACCCTGAATCGATGATCGGCAAGCCCACGAAGTCTGAAATTCCCGTCCTGGCGCCGATTGCGGGCGAAGCCGTCGAGCGACTGGTGGCTCCCGGGCAGGTGATCCAGGCGGGTGCCACGCAAGTATTCACCATCTCGAACATGAGTTCAGTGTGGGTGATGGCGAACATCTACCAGAAGGATCTTCCGTTCGTGAAGATCGGTGATCCCACGGTCGTAACCACCGATTCGTATCCGGGCACGGAATTCCACGGCAAGATTTCTTACATCGCGGCCGCGCTCGATCCCAACACGCGGACGCTTCAGGCTCGTATCGACGTGATGAACCCCGACGGCAAGCTGAAGAAAGATATGTACGTGGTAGCGACCGTGCAGGGGGGCACCATTCAGAACGCATTGCTTGTGCCGGTTGCGGCGGTCATGCGCGACGCGGAGAACCAGCCCTTTGTCTACGTCGTCAACCAGAGTAATCAGTTCGCGCGACGTCCGGTGACGGTGGGCGAGACGAACCAGACGACCGCACAGTTGACCGGCGGTGTGGCGCCCGGGGATCGCGTAGTGGGAGACGGTAGCTTGTTTCTGCAGTTCGCGAATTCGTTGCAACAATGAGCGCACCTAACCAAATCCCGAACAACGGACAGAGCGAGAACGGCCGAACCGGCATGATTCACCGTATCGTACAGATGTCGCTGCGTCAGCGGTTCCTGGTGATCATGCTGGTTGGATTCATGAGCTTCTGGGGTGTGATCTCGTTCCAGCGCATGCCGGTGGACGCTTATCCGGATCTCTCGCCGCCCATGGTCGAGATCATCACCCAATGGCCGGGGCACGCGTCGGAGGAGATGGAACGGCTGGTTACGATTCCACTCGAAATTGAGATGAACGGGACGCCGCAGCTCGTGGTGATGCGCTCCATCACGCTGTACGGACTATCTGACATCAGACTCACGTTTCAAGACAACGCCGATGACTACTTCGCCAGGGAGGTTGTTTTTCAGCGCCTGGCAGACGCGCAACTCCCCGCGGGTGTAACTCCATCGTTAGCCCCGCTGGCAAGCCCGAGCGGGCTGGTTTACCGCTATGTAATCGAGAGTCCTGATCGCAGCCCGCAGGAGCTGAAGACCATCGAGGATTGGGTGGTCGAGCGCGCGTATCGTTCTGTGAACGGGGTTGCTGACGACTCGGGCTTCGGTGGGACTGTGATGCAGTACCAGGTGCTGCTCGATCCGGCGCGCTTGTACGGATATCACCTCACAGTGCCGCAAGTCATGCAGGCGCTGGCGAACAACAACTCGAATGCGGGCGGCGGGTTCTACTCGCAGGGCGGTCAGTTCTACTACGTGCGCGGCCTTGGGCTGGTCCGGGACACGAAGGATATCGAGAACATCGTTGTGGGCGAGAACAAAGGCATTCCGATTCTCGTTCGCGATATCGGACAGGTAGAGATCGGGCACGCGCCGCGATTGGGTGAATTCGGGTTCCAGAAGAAGGATGATGCCGTCGAAGGTGTCATCCTGATGCGGCGCGGTGAACAGACGCAGAACGTTCTCAAAGGGGTGGAAGAAAAGACCACTCAGCTCAACCAGCAGGTGCTGCCCAAGGACGTAAGAATCCGGCCGTATTACGACCGAAGTGACCTGGTCGACCTGACGACGCATACCGTCGAAGACAACCTGGTGCGGGGCATGATTCTGGTCTTTATCGTGCTGATCTTCTTCCTGGTCAGCTTCCGCGCCGCGGTGATCGTGTCGCTAACAATTCCCTTGTCTCTGCTGTTCGCGTTCATCGTTCTGCACGCGCATGATGTATCGGCGAACCTGCTTTCGATCGGCGCCATCGACTTCGGCATCATCATCGATGGAACCGTCGTGATGATGGAGAACATCTATCGCGAACTGGCAGAGCGCGCCGGGACCGAGTACAAGCTGAATGAGGTTATCCTGCACGCTGCGCGCGATGTCGATCGCCCTATTTTCTATTCCGTCGCGGTTATTATCGCCGGATACCTTCCCATCTATGCGCTAAGTGGGCCTTCCGGGAAGCTGTTCCACCCGATGGCCGACACGATGTCGTTCGCCCTACTCGGGAGCCTGATACTAACGCTGACGTTAGTCCCCGTTCTAGCGTCATATTGGTTCAAGAGTGGAGTCAAGGAAAAAGTCAATCGTCCCTACGAAGCCGTGAAGCGCTTCTACGCCGGCAAGCTTGAGTGGTGCTTAAACCATCGCCCTCTGACACTCTTCATGGCGGCGGTGATTTTCGCGCTCACTCTCATCCTTGTTCCGTTCATCGGCGGTGAATTCATGCCGCACCTCGACGAAGGCGCGCTATGGGTTCGCGCGACCATGCCCTATACGATTTCTTTCGAGGAAGCATCGAAGATCGCGCCGCAGATCCGTGACATTCTCATGTCGTACCCGCAGGTGACAGTGGTCGGGTCGGAATTGGGGCGACCTGATGACGGTACCGATCCTACCGGGTTCTTCAACTGCGAATTCTACGTGGGTTTGAAGCCGTACAGCGACAAGTCCTGGACAAAGAGCGATGCACGAGACAAAGAAGCCCTGATCAAGTCGATCGACCATCGCCTGCAGGCATTTCCGGGCATTATCTTCAATTACACCCAACCCGCCGAAGATGCAGTTGACGAAGCGCTCACCGGGCTCAAGAGTTCGCTGGCAGTCAAGGTTTACGGACCCGATCTCACGGTTCTGCAAGACAAAGCGCTGCAAATAAAGAAGACGTTACAAACGGTGCCCGGATTTACCGAACTCACGGTGGTTCGCGAACTCGGCCAACCCAATCTGAATATCGACGTCGATCGAGAAAAGATCGCGCGCTACGGCGTGAACGTATCGGATGTGGAGGCCGTGATTCAGGCAGCGGTGGGTGGCCAGGCGACGACCCAGGTAATTCAAGGCGAAAAACTCTTCGACTTGGTCGTGCGCATGCAGCCACAGTTCCGCAGTGACCCGCAACAGATTGGCAATCTGCTCGTCGGCACACCGGAAGGCCAGCAGATCCCTCTCAAGGAAGTAGCGGACATCAAGGAGAGCAGCGGGGCATCGTTCATCTATCGGGAAGACAATTCGCGCTACATTGGCGTGCAGTACAGCGTTGAAGGACTTGATCTCGAACGGGCCGTACACAACGGCCAAGCCGCCGTGAACAAAGCGGTGCACTTGCCGGAAGGATACTGGATGACTTGGGGAGGAGAATACAGCCAATTGCTCGAGGCGGAAAGGCAGATGCGAGTCATCGGTCCGCTGGCGATATTGATTGTGTTCCTCATCCTTTTCGCCCTCTATGGCAATTTTAAGTTCCCGTTCGCGATCGCGCTGGGTGTGCTGGTGACCGAACCGGTCGGCGCGCTGATCGCGTTGAAGCTCACGGACACACCGTTCAGCGTCTCGTCCGTCCTCGGGTTGCTCGCCCTGATGGGCGTCTCAGTCGAGACGGCGGTAATTCTGGTTTCGTACATCAACAAACTGCGGCTGGAGGGGAAATCGATCCGCGAAGCGACCTACGAAGCTTCACTGCTGCGGTTGCGCCCCATCATGATGACAGCGCTGGTGGCCTGCCTCGGTCTTTTACCGGCGGCGATGTCGCACGGTATCGGTTCCGACACGCAACGACCGTTCGCGATCGTGATAGTCGCCGGACTCATGTCACGTTTGCTGCTGGGCTTCTTCGTCAATCCGGTGCTCTACGAAATGGTGGCCCGTCCGGATGACGTGCTCCAAGTCTGAGCACGATCTAATCCACGCGTTGACGGTCGCAAGCAGGTGGCTTGGCCCCATGCGTGGAGACTAGATCTGTGCCCTGGGTCACATCCCAGTATGCCTTCGTCCGTTACTATCGCTGAAAGCTCAGAACAGGCGAGGGTTTTCGAAGTTGCCATTATCTACTTCTTCTAAAAGAACCAAGGCACAGAACCGAATCTCGAATCAGGCACCGCAGCAGGAACCACCGGTGTTCTCTGCGCAGGACGCAACAGAACGCACGTGTCTACATCTGACTCGCGCCTGCCTGACCCTGCTCACCTTGTTGATCTTGAGTGGATGTGGGTCAGGGCGTGTGCAGGACATATCACCGGCAGCTCGGGCGGTCGTGTCCCTATTACCAGCAGATTGGTACGTCATGTTTAGCGAGGGCACGCCCGATCATCCGGGCCCCGGGACGGATGCTGCCTGGACCGTCTCAATTCCCAGCGATGGGTTGTTAGCGTACGTGCAAACACCGTACCGCGCGTCGGCGAGGCCGCATCAGATTGTCATCACATACCGAATCGACGCGCCGATAGGGGCGATTCCGTATTCCCATGACGCCGCCGCGTCGCCCTGCCGCGACCATGATCCATGCACTCCGGTGGCCGAGTTCCACGTCTTCCTTGAGCAGCGAGGCGCTAATTTTTCCTCGGAATTAGACCGTTGGTGGTTTAAGCCGGGATTTCGGCTGACGGATGTTGCGGACGATTCATATGACGCGCAACCGTTTGTCGATGATGGGCAGGTGCATACGATCACGATCCCACTCATTGCAGACCAGTGGACCAGTGTGACTGGCAAAGGAACCGCCGCGGATTTCGAGACGGCCCTGAAGAATGTCGGATGGGTTGGCATCACGTTCGGTGGTTCGGACTTCTTTGCCCAAGGCGTGACGATGGAGCAGGGAACTGCCCAGTTCAAGATGATCGACTTTCGTGTTGAATGACAGTTCCTGTTTTGTCCTATGATTTCGTCACGGGCATGCTCTCGGCTTTCGTCTTGATGCTGTCGAGCCACTGGCGGCGAAGGAGTCCGCTGCCGGGGACAATCAACCTCCAGTAGCGGCCCATGCCGCGGCGCGTGGAATCGTCAGTGGCGAAGACGCGCGTTTCGGTGGTGACGGTGGACCATCCGTCGCCCGCATCATCGGCGGTGAAGTTAAAGGCCATTTTCACCGCGCCAGGCTCGCGATAGTCGGCGAACTCCTGCAGGCTGTGGGGTTGGAGCGGACGTCCCGCACGGGCGTTGGCGCCTCCGGCCATAACGATCTCGTGCTCGTTGCCGCCAGAAGTCCAACCTGATAGGGAGAACGCATCGAGAACCCGCATGTTCGGAAACGAATCGTCGGGGTGGTGGATGCGGAGGGCCACGGCGCGGATTTTCATCAGCGTGACCATCGATGCCATGTCGCCGAATCGGGACTGGCGAACCGCCTCCATGACTTGCTCGGGCCGGGCGTGGATGCGCGTCGAGTGCCGCTCGGAAAATTGGTACTCGGGCATGATGGCGTCAAGGCGGGTAGTCGCTTGCGTGACGTGAACACTCTTCGCCGGCCACGACAAAGCAACGAGGGTGAGGGCGACACCACCGACGAGGAAGAGGGCACCGGCGGCGCGTTTGCGGATTCCCAGAAAGCGAAAGGGAATCGCCAGGTTCGCCAGTCCGCAGAGTGCCAGCACGATTCCCGTATAAGCGATGGTACTGAGGGGCTGATATGCGGCCCAGTAATTGAAGAGCAGAACGGTCGCGAACGCCAGTGCGGCGAGCAGCGTCCACGCCACAGCTTTGGATGACATCGTCTCATCTCCTTGCAGTCGGTGAAGACCCAAGGATGGAGTGACGATCTGCTCAGTGGTACGAAGTGGTGGCCGTTGGGGTTCCGTGGTTCATCGGAGAGTTAGGCGATAATTTCAACTCGGAACCGGTACTCGACCCTCACTCTTGTCCATGCGTGGCGGACACCACCGGCCTTCTCAGTACAGGGTTGAGTCAGTTGTTAGTCAGGTCTCAGTCGGAAGGGAAGGACCGCGCGAAATCGGAGCAGCCGCAAACAGGAGGCTTAAGGAGCGGGAAAACGGTTCTAATCGGCGCTGTTAGCGAATTCGTTGCTGACGTTGGTTGCCAGTTCGCCGACGGAGGGCTGAGGTGACTTGACCTCAGGGACATTCATCTGGGCAACAACGTTGTCGATGCCGCACGCCTGTTGCGGTTCGAAAATGACCAGCAGAGTCTGCAACATGATTTTGATGTCGAGCACGAGAGAGTATTCGCGAAGGTAGAGGAGATCGAAGCGGAGCTTGCGTTCGGCGGTGCTGTCGTAGCGTCCCTTGACCTGGGCGAGGCCAGTGATGCCGGGCTTGACCATCATGCGCAGGCTGTAGTTGGGTACGGAGTGCTCGAACTGGCGGACGAAGAAGGGACGTTCGGGACGCGGACCGACCAGGCTCATCTCACCGCTGAGCACGTTGAAGAGCTGCGGCAGTTCGTCGAGCCGGGTAGAGCGGAGGATTCGTCCGAGCCGGGTGATTCGTTCGTCGTCTTTTTCGGCCAGCACGGGACCGGTGTGGCGCTCCGCGTCGGCGATCATGGTGCGGAACTTGTAGATGAAGTAGCGGCTGCCGTGGCGTCCGACACGTTCCTGGCGGAAGATGGGCCCACCTTTGGAGGTAAGCGGAATGGCGATGGCAATGACCAACATCAGCGGAGCCGAAATCACGATCATCAGGCCGCTGATGAGGATGTCCATGAAGCGCTTCATCAGCAGTTGTCCGGGAGTTTGCGAAGACGGCCGGATGGAGAACATGAGGATGTCGTCGATGGTTTCGGTGCGCGCGGTGTGGAGCAACAGATCGACGACGCGCGGCACGATGAGCACACCCTTGTTATAACGAGAGCAGATTTCGACGGCTTCCGCCTTGTCGGCTACGGTGGCGGAAATGGCGACGACATCGACACCGGCGAGGCGCTCGGGCAATTCCGACAGGCACTCGGAGGGGAGAAAGCCGACGACGCCGAATTGCGAGGGATTGTGCTGTTCGAACTTGGAAATCAAAGTGGAGACGGCCTGCTCATCCTCGCCAATCACCAGCACGCGCTGGGGCCCGATGTATTCGCGGTGGAGATATTGGATGAATCGCCGGCTGAGGACGAAAAGTAATGCTTGCAGCACGAACGAAATGGCGATAACGCTACGTGGAAAGCGGAATTGGCGTCCCCAGAAGCTCAACGCCATGGTGTACACGGACAGCATCGCGGTGCTAACCAGGAGGGAGGTGGCAACCTGCGAGCCTGGGCGGTGGAGCCAGTTGGCGTAAAGGTCATTGACGAACATTACCGCGACAGTGAGAACGACGAGGAACGGAATGCAATAGAGATAGGCGCGGAAGTTAGCGGTTTGCGTGAAGCCGATTCCAAAACGCAGGGCGAAAGCAAGCAGAATCCCGAGGTTGGCAACCAGGATATCGATTGCTACCACACAGTGGTTCGAAGAAATGATATGGGCTAGCTTACGCATGGATAGTCACCAATAGTACTAGATTTAGGTGCTTTGCGAAGAGGCGAATGTTGACGAACTGAAGACGGCCCACCGATGGCGGTCAGGCTGAGAAGAAGAACCGGTTAATCGGGTGCTATTTGGGGATATTTCAACCAAATCGCTTTCGGTGAGTGGCCCGATGAGATGTTGACGGTTGCAGAGGAATTGTGGGAACTGGGTGACTGAACCTTCGTCTGTGTCAGAATACCTTCGACATGAAGTGGACTCACAAGGCGCGCATCCAATCCACCATAGCACGCTTGCCATTCTCCGAATCTCTCTACTATTTCGTGCAGCGCAGGTTCGGCACGCTGCATCCTCGAGTGATGAACCCTCTCATCCAGATCGAAGGAGCTATTAAAATCATCCAGGCCTGCCGATCTGTGGGCCGTGAGATATTTGGTTCCCGCATCCTGGAAATCGGCACCGGGCGCAGGCTGGAAGTACCAATTGTCCTTTGGTTGATGGGGGCTTCCGAAATCGTCACAGTGGACCTGAATAAATACCTGAAGCCCACCCTTGTTTGGGAAGCCATCGCATACATTCGCAATAATGTTTCCCTCATTGAACAGAAACTGCAGACCGTTCAGGATGTGCCCGGATTTCACGAGCGACTATCGAAACTCATTGCGTCGGTTCCTTCTGATTGGAATGCGTTGCTGGAAACCGTGAGTGTACGTTACCTGGCTCCCGCCGATGCTCGTTGTCTTCCCTTTCCCGACCGCAGCTTCGACTACCATGTATCGCTCAACGTTCTCGAGCACATACCCACTGAGAGCCTGAAGCGAATTTTGATCGAGGCCAAACGGCTGCTCAAGCCTGGTGGAACGATTGTCCACGCGGTCGATCCGTCGGACCATTTTTCTCATCAAGACGAGTCGATCACAGAAGTTAATTTTCTTCAGTTCGACGAAGCTCAGTGGAGTCGACTGGCTGGAAATCAGCACATGTATCACAACCGACTGCGATCGGTTGAGCTTCTAGAGCTATTTGCGGAAGCGGGATTCACGATTATCTGGTCTGGTGAGGCCATTGATCCAAGGTCATTGCGAGTTCTCCAAAGCGGATTTCCGGTTGATAGGCGATTTAAGAGATTTTCTCCGGAGGAGTTGGCAGTGACAAAGGTTGACATCGTCGCTAACGCCGACTGAATCCACTGAAGTGCTCAGTATGTTGCTGCGTCTCGAATCAGCGCAGTCGGCGAATTTCGTGTCTCGATGTTCGGTCGGGCATGTAGGTGAAGCCAGTAGGCTCTCCATGCATACTGGGACCAGAACAATGCACACTGGGGAAGTGACAGTCGGCTGTACTTTCGATAAAGGTCCCATACCGCTTTTGCTGCGATCGTTTTCTTTGAGGACCTGCTGCGATCGGAAAGCCGGTAACGTCCGAGGTCTTCAGGCAGGCGGTGGCCAATGTAACCCTTGCGAAGAACCCATAGCCAGGCAAGGAAGTCCTCCGGGAGGCTACGCTCCGCTTCCGGAAAATGGAATCCAGGAATTTTTTGGCGGTCAATAACCACACTTAATACACCTGTACCGCGACGAGTATGAAGGGTGCGCGGTGTTAAGGTGCTGGGTCCGACCACGAGAGCTCCGACCTTACTGCCGTCGTGAGAAATGTGACGGTAGTCGTGATAGATGAAGGGATATGATTTGTCGTTCATCCAAGAGATGGATCGCGAAAGCTTGTGCGGGAGCCAAAGGTCATCTGCATCAATGAAGGCCAAATATCGACCTTGTGCAACTGCGATTGCCCGATTGCGCGCTTTCGCTGGTCCCCCGTTTTGCGACACGCGAACAAGACGAATACGGGGATCTTCTCTACTGGCGTTTCCAATCAGATCTATGGACCCATCGGTCGAGCCATCGTCTGCGAATATATGTTCCCAGTCGGCAAACAATTGATTCTGTACCGACGCTATGGTCTCTGGCAGCCAACGCGCGGCATTAAAAACCGGGGTGATGATAGAAATAGCCGGCATATTAAGCGTACACCGCCGAAGTCTTTTTTGCCTGAACTTGTGAGTTGATCCACTCGAAGGTTTTCTGGATTCCTGCCTCCAGTGGCCGGGACGGCTTCCAACCCAACTCGCGCTGGAGCAACCGGTTATCGGAGTTGCGACCCCTGACACCAAGCGGGCCGGGAATATGCTTGATCCGCAGATTCTTGCGAGCGATCCGCATGGTCATTTCAGTGAGCTGATTGATGCTGACCATTTCCTCCGATCCGATATTCACGGGTCCGGAGAATTTCGAGTCCATCAGACGACGAACGCCTTCCAGACATTCGTCGATGTAAAGAAAAGAGCGGGTCTGCTTACCATCGCCCCAAATTTCGATTTCTCCGCCATCCGGGGTCGAAGCGACCTTACGACAAATGGCTGCAGGAGCCTTTTCGCGACCACCTTCCCAAGTGCCCCGGGGTCCAAAGATATTGTGGAATCGCGCGATATGGACCTCGAGTTTGTAGTTGCGCGCATAGGCCAAGTAGAGGCGCTCGCTGAAGAGTTTTTCCCATCCGTATTCGCTGTCCGGGGCGGCGGGATAGGCGGAGTCTTCCGAGCAGACGGGATTAGCGGGATCTTTCTGATTGTGCTCCGGGTAGATGCAGGCAGAGGAGGAGTAGAAGAAACGCTTTACTCCGGCACGGTGACCCTCGTCAGCAACGTTGAGGTTGATGGTGGCTGAATTGTGCATGACACAGGCGTCGTGCTCGCCGGTGAAGATGTAGCCCGCACCGCCCATGTCGGCAGCTAGCTGGTAAACATCTTCGACATCGCGAAGACCATTCCTCACGGTTTCGACCAAGCGCAGATCACCGATGATGAATTCATCGGCGGCCGTCTCAGAGAACTCAGGGTATTTCAGGTCGATGCCGCGAACCCAAAAACCTTCGGTTTTTAGTCGACGCACCAGGTGGCTTCCAATAAAACCACCAGCTCCGAGGACTGCAACTACCTTCTTCGACATGTTCCTCCCGATGCTATTATCAGGTCCGGTCAAAGTACCTGCTGAAGCCTTTCTAACTGCGAAACGTAATAAAAAGTGCTTAAGAATGTATCTCTTGCATTGCGAGAATATGTTTGAAAGCAGTTGGTGATTTCGAGATACGCGGAATAGATTGCCGCCGGTTCTTCTGCAGCCACAAATTTGCCATTGAAGCCATCCTTCACAAATTCAGAAAATGCCCCTGTGTCAGTGGCCAAAACCGGGGTTCCGAACATAAAGCACTTGGGTAGAACTCCGCTCTGCGTGCATCGGCGATAAAGATTCCAGACGCAGACGCTTTGGGCGAAATAAGAGTTGATTTCTTCGGATTGTAACGAACGGCCACTTTGAATCTTAATTCTTTGCGTTTTGTCGCTTAGGACTCTACTGCGTAAAGCATCTTGTGGCATTGCATCGGCCGAAGCAATTAAAAACTCGATTGGTAACTCATTTTCCAAACAATATTTTACAAAATCGAGGAACCTATCGAAAGCATGACTTCGGCAGATTGCTCCAATATAGGAAAAGTATCGGCGTTCCTGACTGGGTAAGGACAAGCTTTCGTCATCGAACAACAGTGGGATACGGTGCCGTGCCTGGTTGTAACGAATGTCCCGTTGTTCGTAAACCCTCATGCCATAACTTGAGGGAACAATTACGGCGTCGGCTTCCTTCAACATGCGGACGGAAAAGAAGTACGCCAGGCCGGTTTTAACCTCCCTGAGAAATCCATCAGGTTTGAGAGTCTCGACGAGGCTGTTTCTAGGTTCGTGGTAAAGATACACGACTCGTGCTCCAGACAGTTTTAGCCTAGAAGCAAGTTTGTCATGCCCTGGAGCTACGTTCATCACGATACAATGAGAGTAGTGGCCCAGGGAGACCGAGTCGTTATATATGCGCACCGGAGCCACGGCACTCAGATCTGCGAAACGGGTATATGCCGGATCTACAACGTACTCCACTTCGTGTCCAAGTGCGACGCACGCCTTGGCAAACGCCTTCATAATTGAGACGAATGCGGGCCGGAAACGCAGAGAAACAAGAGCTATTCTCTGTCCGTTGCTAACAGCTCCATTGAATGAGGATTGCAGGAGACACTCTTGTGAAATCATGCTCGCACAGCTCCTCTCATAACTTACCATCGGCTTAAGCCATCCTCCGACGCCATTCACATTTCGAAATCTCAGCAGATTTGCCTTCCAGTAATGTAGTTGCTGATCAGGCGAAGTCTTTCTTAACGCCTATGTGAAGCTCGATTCGTCTCAGTGTACCAAGCAATCGGTAGGCGGCTCGGGTGACACCGGTGAGGGCAGGCCAGACGAGAAAAAGGAAAATGATCTGCGCAATCAGAAGGGTGAATACGTCCTGGCTTCTGGAACGACAAAAATTGATACAGAGCAGGCCAGCGAAGATACGACTCGAGTACATCTTGCGTATAACGAATCGCCTGTCAAGAATTCGTCCCAAGATTCCAAGGATGGTTCCGGCTAGGATAGCTGTGATCCATGAGGGCTTGTAGTAGAAAATTTCGCCGAGCCAGGTGAAGATCGATACGGCGTCCGCGATTTTGTTATCCAATGTCGGATAAAGGCACAGCGACATTTGCATGTTGAACGAAAAGACCGTTTTTGGTACCGCAAAGGCGGGCAGGAACTTCTTAAAGAACTCGGCCAGAAAGCTATACCAAGGTGCAGTTCCGCACTGGGCCTTCAGCATCAACCCAAGATTGATAAAGGGAAATGCCACGCCGGTAAAGAGGGCAGAGGAGCCACCGGTCGTATCGCCACGTACCGCACTGGCCAGCACGAAGACTGCACCTGCCAGCGCGGCGGTGACAAATATGCGTCGCTTATTCGGAGCACGGCCAAGAAGGATAGCGGTAGCGGCCATCAAAACGGGGCCACGTCCAGTTGTAGTCTCATAGAACAGCATGATGAATGCTGTAGTCCAAAACAACCATCGGAAGTAGCGAGGGGCCGATCGAGTCACATCGATTAATGCGAAGGGTAACAACGACAAAACCTGCCCCAGCAAATCGGCAACTCCACCGCCCTTGGACATGGTGTCATTGAGTTGCTCGATGATTCGGTCTAACGCCTCTCCCCGGTACAAGAACATGTTCATCCGGAATAGCTGGCGGCCGAACGAGGCGTCCAAAATGACGTAGAGAAGTGAAAAGAAAATGAGAATGGAACATGTGGTGGTGGACAGCGTTGGATCAGCTACAGGCACAGCCGGTAATGCGATTTTGCGACGACTAATGAGCCAAACCGGAACACAGGCGAGAAACGTATAGAGCACCGCAAGCGGGCCAGCTACGAAAGCCGCAGGGAGGCCCCAAAAGAGGAGTCCGGCGATGATGTAGTAGCCCAGCGGAATTCGGTTCATAGGGTGTGCAATTCTTGCAGGACCTGTGTCCATTTCTCGACGTACGCCGTCGCTGCGGCGCCGTTACTGGCAAGAGAGTTTTGAACAGCATCAACGGCGATGTCGCCGAGTTGGGCCGGCGGGATCGGCCAGTCAATGAACTGAACCTGATCCGGAAATTCCTGAGCAAGACTCGCATCAAGTCCGAACCGGGAGGTGATGAGGCTGCGGCCCGCGACTAGCGTCTCAATGGACTTGATCTTCACGCCTGTGCTTGGACCAACTGGGTTCACGGTTACGCTGATCTGGCGGTAGTAGTCGGCTATCGAGTCCACCCGTCCGATGACGTGCGCTCCGCCAGTATTCAGCGCTTGCAGTACCGACTTATCAACCGTGTTACAGATGCCCCCTGCGACTACCAGTTCGATACCTGCTTTCAACAAGCGGCAAAGGAAGTCGGGATGGGCGAGAACGCGCAGGACCTCCTCATTTCCGTAGCTGGGAGCGCCGATGAAACCGATGCGCCGCGGCCGATTTCCCGATGCCAGTTGAAGCAGTTCCGGGGATTCCGGAGGAACAAAACCGATCACCTCGGGTCGAACCCCATAGAGCCGTTCGAATTCATATGCGTCGGCTTGCGAGACAGCAAGACAGCGACGACTTGATCGCAGAATGGCTCTTTCATCCTCGGCAGCCAGACTGATCCAGCGTCGGGTACCTATTCTCTCGTGGCGGTCCGCCAGCACATCTCCAAGATCCAGGATGACCTTGTCGCCAATGCGATCGAGTCTCAGAAGCCGATGCCCCCACGGGTAGTAGCAGACGATGAGATCGTAGCGATCCATCCATTTGCGGGGAAGAGGTGTGCGTAAAGGGAAATAGAAGCGATCGACCCAACGCAGCTTATTACAGAGTATGGCCCCGCCACCGTACCAGAGAAGCGTATTCACGCGTGCCAGAAAGGGGTAAGTGCCGTCGAGGACCGTTGCCTGCAGTCCAGATTGATGCAACCAGCGGCGAGCAACATCCGGGCTTGCTCCGAGCGAAAGCAAATCGAGTGAATCACCATAAAGGGAGCACAGCGTCGAGAGCAATTGATGCTGCAACTGGTTCATTCCGTTAGGGACGATCATGTCCTGCGGAGAGACGTAGAGAACGCGAGGGCGACGTAGCCTGCTATCTTGCGTGGCGACTTGGGTCGGGGTCGTGTCGACCCGTCGGATGAAATTGTGCACTTCAGTCGTAAACGACATTACTGATGACGTGAGAATTTGCGACGGAGTTCCATTGCCAGTGCTCGGGGAATGGAAGCAAGGCTGAGATGACGAATAGCGACTCCGTGATGTTTGTTATACCCCTGTTCCCACCATCCGTCGCCGAAAGGGGAAAAGGTTGGAGCCTCGGTCCTGCGGAAAAAGGCGGTTGTTTTCACCACGCGGTCTAACGAGAACATCTCATCTTTGCGGAGCACATCGACCATGTTGGCTACGCTGGGTATTTGTATGTCATCGATTACCAGCCACCCACCTTCGCGAAGGTGAGGATAGAAATAAAAGTACTCGATTTCAGGGAATGGGTAGCCATGAGCGCCATCGAGAAGAACCAGATCGAACTCAGAATTGAACTGATAAGAGGGGAGCGTCATTTGGGTGCTGCCGACGACAAACTCGCAGGTTTCGTTTCTTAAGAGATTAGAACTTCTCACTCGAGTGAAAGAATGAGTCTCAGGATCAACGCCTGGCGGCACATCACAGGCAAAAACGACATGGTGCCGGGAGGCATGAGATAGAGCTAGCGTGCTTCTGCCGCATCCCGTTTCGGCAGTATGGTCCGCCCCCTCTGCGCACGTAAACAGCTGGTCGATGACCGCCATGTTCAGAGAACCGTTTGCATGCCATGCTTTCGGCAGGGAGCGGATCGAATCAAGAACCTTTGACTGTATTAGCCTCTGCTCTTCGCAGACAGGCGCTGAATGCTGTGCTGACATTGTCTTGTGTATTCCGCGGGATGGAAGTTGCTAACCGGCAGCGGCATTGGATGTTGCGTGCCGCGTAGGACCGACGTTTCCTCTGTTGTTCACGCGCATGAGAAGCTGTCTTTGCAAAACGTTCGGCACACTATCGATCCAGCCCGGAAAGGCTAAATCGCCCAGAGACTTACCGTGGCTTAGCAGGGAGAGCAAATGGAGCATCCCGTCCAGTCGAAGGAGTCTCAGAATCAGGAGATCTCCTAACCGCTCTAAATAGCTCGCGTCCCTGGCGCCAAAGGCTGAGCAGGCCTCTTTCGATGCTTCCATCAGGGCCTGGTGGCTCATGCGAGTGATACGGGCCCCGTGGTCCCGATCGCCGGCAAGAACCCGATTAAGCTTACGAAATTTGTGCTGCTTGCCGATTTGCAACCAATAGACGTGGTCGATTGCAATTCTAAGAGTTGGATCGAGCCGGTACTCGTCAGTAATAATTCGACGAAGAAAGAGAGCCGGCTGCGACACCATGAAGCCCCGAAGCGCTCGTTTATACCGAAATTTCGGATAACAGAGTATCATCTGCAACCCGCTATCTTCGGAGATAAGAGCAACTTCCCCATGCACAACATCGACGTCGGGGTGCTTCTGGAAGACGGCGACAGTGTCGGTGATCGCTCGGGTATCAAAGTACACGTCGTCTGAATTCAACCATCCCACGATGTCACCGCGGACCCGATCGAATCCTTTGTTCAGCGCGTCAGCGTGCCCGCGGTCGCGTTCGGAAATCCATTCGAAAGTGTATCCGGGACCGTGATCGAGTGCCGCCCAACGCTTGAGGATATCCACTGTTCCATCTGTTGAACCCCCATCGATGACGATCTGTTGAATGGGTCGGTACCGCTGTCGTTCCACAGAGTGCAAGGTCTCTTCTAAAAACCGCGCCTGGTTGTAGGAAGGAGTAACGATGCTGACGAGGGAAGTATCCATGCTTATGAGAGCGGCGACCGGCTAGGTCGTGCCACGATGGTGTGATTTTGTTGGTCCATTATACAGGCAACACGGGATTGGGTTGATGTGGGCGACCGCTTATAATGAGGATCATTCGCGGCGCTTGCAGCCCATAGTTGAGTATGTATTCAAGTTCCCAGAAGTTCGCATCGAGGCAGGAGTCTTGATCACGGTTCTCGTTGCTGCCCTGCGGCGGTTACAACATCTCCTAGGTATTGACCGTGCGGTCGGCTTCACGGTCCTTGCTCGAAGCTGGACAATCGTATCGGGTGCGCTGACGATCCTGCTGATTGCCCATTTCCTCAGCGCGGCGGAGCAGGGCTATTACTATACGTTTTCCAGCTTGGTAGCCCTGCAGACTCTTTTCGAGCTTGGATTTTCGTTCGTCATCCTGCAACTGGCGGCACATGAATCGTCGCAGTTGCAGATCCGTGAGGACGGCACAGTTGTGGGCAACGAGGTTGCCCATTCACGGCTGGCATCTATCCTGCAAAAGGCGATTCGCTGGTACACAGTAGCAGCGTTGCTGATGGCGTGTTTTTTGCTGCTTGCCGGATTTCATTTCTTCTCTACTCACAGCCGGTCTTCGAGTGGCGTTCATTGGGGATTGCCTTGGGCTTGTGTGGTCTTGGCCGCGATCTTTACCTTCCAGATGGACCCAGTGTTTTCGTTTCTCGAGGGCTGCGGCTTCGTTCCACAAGTAGCGCGATTAAGGTTGGCCCAGGCGATGACCGGAACAACCCTGGCGTGGAGCGCGTTCATTTTTAATCGGGGACTATTCGCACCCGCTGCCATCATCTTCGGCCAGGCACTTGCAGGGTTGGTTTTTCTTTACTCGAAAAGGCAGTTATTGCTTCCACTGGTGAAGCGAAAGATCGGAATTCATTTCGTAGGCTGGTCGACTGAGATTTGGCCATTTCAATGGAGGATCGCAGTAAGTTCTTTTTGTGCTTACTTCATTTTTCCCCTCTTTACGCCGGTCTTGTTCGCCTACCGCGGCGCTGCCGAAGCCGGGAAAATTGGTATGTCCGTCACGATTGCAACCTCACTGGGGGCAGTGGCCTATGCTTGGCTCAACACTAAGGCTTCCCCCTTTGGAAACATGATCGCCAGACGCGATTTTGCCAGACTTGACCACGTATTTTCGAAAACCGTGTTACAGTCCGGGACCCTGTTGCTTACAGCTGAGTTGCTTGTTCTCTGTAGCTTGCCTATCGTCGGCCGTCGTTGGCCATTGCTTCCTTCCCGCATGTTGCCGATTCCCTGGTTGGCACTGCTGATGCTGGCGATCCTTCTCAATCACGTGGTCCACTGCGAGGCATTGTATTTGCGGGCTCACAAACGAGAACCCTTTCTGGCACTAGCAGTCTCCATGGCAACTTTGACTGGCATCAGCACCCTGGTGACAGGCCGTCTATGGGGAGCTGCCGGCATCGTCTTGGGATATTTCGTGTGCGCCGGTATTTTCCAGCTCGGTGCTGGAACATACATATTTGTCAGGTGCCGAAAGCTGTGGCACAGCAGTTCTCCTGAAATACTGGAACCCGTGGAGAATTAGAAGACTGCGGGTGCTGATGTCTCAAGACACAAGATCCGGGTGGTAGTACCAGTCATCGAAGTCCGATAAAAACGCAAACTCCCGAACATATCCTCTCGCTTCCAGAAGCTCCCTCAACTGTTCCCGTTGGGTTTGGATGTGGTTATGTTCGACGCTCAGAATTCGTGGAGTGTGTTTGGTGAAATCAAAGGCTTCCAGTATGTCGAGCTCACTGCCCTCCGTGTCGACCGACAAGTAATCGATAATCCGTGGAGCCGAGTGCGTGGAAAGCAACTCGTTCAAGGAGATTGTCTCAACGTCAAACAAGGTTGCGTTCTGCGCTCGAAATTCCTTGTGGTGATCGTTGTTCCGAAAGGACTCAATGGTGGCAAGTTCAGGGGACGACTGGCTAACTAGAAACTGAAGATGTTCCCCAGATCGCTTCCAGACGCATTTCGTTTCGATTATGCAATTGCGATTGCGCCGCAGCTCCGCGTGCCAGAAGGGAGACGGCTCCGCTACGATGCCAGTCCAACCAAAGGCCTTCTCGAGCAGGTAGGTGTTACTGATTTGCTTGCCATTGGTTGCGCCAAATTCCACGAAATAGCCATTCTTCTTGTTGTCCAATTTGTACAAGACATACAGGTCCTGTTTAAGTTGTGCGTGAGAGACCCCGCGCCGCATAGAGCGGAACGTCCAAAACTTGAATCGGTTCCAGTAATGAACATCAGACGTTTGGTCGTTTTTGATGATTGGAAACATTCGCCGCCGTTTCGAGTAGGGATTGGCGATTTGCTACTTGGGAAGCTTATCGCCGCGCGACAAGTAATTCTGGAGCAGGCCAATCTGCTCGCCGCGCTCTTCTTTCAGTTTTGTTGCGAATTCCGTTCCAAATACCCATCCGGTGGCGAGGATAAAGCCAACCAGAACGCTTGACAGTACGATGATGGTGCGCGGAGGCCAGGATTTTCTATCAGGCGGAATGGCAAGGTCCAGTTGTTGAATGACAGCACCCTGCTTTGCCTCATCCAGTTTGGCCGCCTCGAATTGCTTGGCGAGAATTTCAAATACAGCTTCACGGTACTTCACGTCGCGGTAACGACGCATGTACTCCAACCCGTAGGCAGGAAGTTTACCCGTCGCCACGATCGGATCGCCTTCCGGACCTGGTTGCTGTGATTCGAGTTTGGCGAGCTCGACTTGCAAGCCAGCTAACTGCTCCTCTGCCAGCTTGTACTTAGGATTCTCTGGGGTTACGAAGGATCGCAGGGCACGCAACTCGACGTCCTTTGCAGCGATCTGAGCTTGCAGCCGGCCAATGGCTTCAATAATCGCCTTCGCCTGGCTGTCAAGGTGGATCATGCCGGTTTTCTGCTCTGTGTCCTTCATGGCGATTTCGGCATTCGACAGTTCGTCTTTCGCCTCTTGCAGCTGTTGCTCGAAGAACAGGCGGCGCTGGCCGGCTTCCGTCACGGCGAGGCGTTGGGTCACTTTTTCGAGTTCCGCCACGTATGAATTGGCAACATCGGCGGCGCGCTTGGGATCGCGATCCTCAAAATCGATGGTGATCAACCCGTCTTTCTCAACCTTGATGTCGGTTGCGTTCTTGAGCTTTTTCCGCGCGTCCGAGAGATGCTTTTCGTGATAAATGTTCTGATAGTTGAATTGCGAGATGATAGCGTCCTCGATCGTGCGGCTTTTCAGCACCCCTACGTAAAGATCGCTCGGATTCTTGAGAGCCGCTCCCATACCGCTTCCCGCCAATGCCGCCAGGGAGCCGAGTCCACCTGAAGCCAGCTGACTCATCAGCATGGCAGAAGTAGATTGGGTCTGCTGTGGGGGCATCAGAGTCGCCTCTGCCGTATATCGGTTTGGAATCAGCAATACGATGACGGTTGTGAGGACGACTACGCCGGCCGTGATCTTGCCGACGGTGCGCTTGTGCTTCGCCAATAGAACGAGAAAATCAATGGTGTCGAGTTCACCCTCAGGCCCGTTTTGCAGCCGAGGCTCAATAAAGTCGGAATTTTGTAGATCAGTTGTTTGCATTTGTACGTCTAGTTGTTTTTGAGCCCTCGCCCACCCGTTCCATCCCAGTGTGCGCCCACATCGGTTACGGCGCGAGTACCTTGATCGCTGCGGCACCGAGAGCGAAGTTCGCGAACACCTGCGACCAATCCCTGAGGGCACGCAAGGTGCTCATGGTTCGAGGCTTGTTCGGTACCACGATGGTATCGCCGGCCAAGACTTTGAGGGAATTGAAGTTGCCTGCCCAGATCGACTTATGTTCCTGCTTGCTCACCACCGAGCCATCGGCTCGGATGACAAACACGTGGCCGCCATCACCGCCACGGGTGACGCCCCCAGCCTTGCGCAAATAATCACCCAGCACCAGTCCGGACTGGAAGATGAACGCGTTCTGGTTGTAAACCTCGCCTACTACCTGCAAGGTGTCGGGATAAGCTGGGATCGTAAGCGAGTCGCCATCTTCGAGGGGCAAAGGCGGAAGATCACTCGCAAGATTGTCCGATGGCTTGATGCCGAGGACGATTCTTCCGGTAGCCTTCGTCGATCGGAATTTTGCAACCTGCTGACGGTCAAAATCGATCTGCTGCATGATGATTTGACTCTCTTCCGCAGTGGCCGCGCTGCCCGCTTTGGCCGATTGAGCGCGCAAATCGCGGTCCATCTGGTCGGCCGCATCCTCGATTCTCTTCTGCTGGTCAAGTCGGGTAGATTCGCGGGTGAAGAGAGCGGCGTACAAATACGCTTTTGGCGTGAGCCCACCGGCACGCATTACGATTTCGCGCAGCGTTTCCCCAGGAAGAGCGCGATACACCCCGGCGGCCTTGATTTCTCCCTCGATGCGAACAAACTTGGTCCGCTGTTCGACCGGGACCGACATATCGCGCTGCGAGAAGATGGTGACGACATCGCCCGATTCCAGTGCGACATCGGAGTCGGAATTCGGGTTGGCGATTGCCTGTCCTAAGTTGAAGGGAACGAGCTTGGTGGTAAGGTCCTCGGGATTTAGTCGTTCGATAACGGCATACTCCCAATTGACTTCCGCGGGAGTCCGACCGAGTTTGGTGGGCTGTTCCCGCTGCTGGGGATTGCCCCAATCCGGGACCGGTTTCACCAATTGATCCTGCTTTGTCCAGTACTCCCGGGTGATGACCGCTTCACGCGTTGGTAAGAGGTCGTGTATCTTCATGCCTTCATGCCATGGATATCTTCCGGGCTGCGCGACATTGCCTCGCAAAGTGATAGCATTCTCGAACATCGGTGACACTGGGAAAACGCGAAGCACGTCGCCGTCATGAAGTTTCTTGGAGAGTGCCTCCTTATCGAGCGGGAACTCCTCGACTCTTCGGGAAGTCTTGTCAGCAATGCGCTCCAGCACCGCGCGGCTATTATCTGCAGTCGCGGTCAAGCCGCCGGCGATCTCGATTTGATCTCCCAGCGTGGTGTTGTCACGGAGTTCGTAAATAGCCTGATCGGTGATGCTTCCCACAACCGCGACCTGAGGACCGACCGGGGGAATGAAGATGACATCGCCGGATTGAAGAACGACATCGTTCGCCTTATCGCCTTTCACCAGCAGGTCGTACAAGTCGAGTTCCACCACCGTATGGTTGTCGCGCTTT